>Ga0182024_10002551_pt1 | contig 44930 bp, 33 predicted proteins | sample P32metaG_FD_120480 | JGI IMG/M metagenome (GOLD analysis project Ga0182024, IMG submission 120480) | Permafrost microbial communities from Stordalen Mire, Sweden - P3-2 metaG (Illumina Assembly) | ecosystem: Environmental > Terrestrial > Soil > Wetlands > Permafrost | place: Sweden: Stordalen... | reverse complement strand
GGGGCCGGGTGCCCTCTCGCAACCAGCGTCTCAAGTGGTTCCATGTTTTCTGCGAGATACATTGAATTTTCCTCAGCCGGTAAACCGGCTGAGGGGGGTCACGATGTACCGGGGCCGCGCCGTTAAATGAACTTCGGACAAGACGGTGTGAAAAGAAGTCTTCACACAATCGTTACACAATGGTAGGAGTAATTCGGCAGGAACGTTCCTGGCTGTGGCCTGACATGGAAATCAAAACGATAAAAATTCTGCTGGTGGAGGACAACCCCGACGATGCCTTTTTTCTCCACGCCGCGCTGGAGAGGGTGACTGGAACCCATTTTCAACTCGAGATCACCCACAGTCTCGCCGCCAGCATCGAGCGGCTGGCCGGCGGCGGTATTGATGTGGTTCTTCTTGACTTGACGCTGCCCGATAGCAGCGGCATGGAAACTTTCAAGGGCATCAAAACTCACGCCCACGATGTGCCCATCATTATTCTCAGCGGCGTGGACGATGAAACCCTCGCGGTCAACGCCGTCCATGCCGGGGCGGAGGATTATCTGGTCAAAGGCCGGGTGGACAGCCAGTTGATCACGCGTGCCATTATCTATGCCATCGAACGGACGGATGCCAAGAAGGCCGTGATCAAAGCGGAGGAAAAATTTCGGAGCATTTTTGAAAACTCGGTTTCGGGCATCTTCCAAACCACACCAGAAGGCGGGTATTTGAATGTCAATCCCGCCCTGGCCCGCATCTACGGCTATAATACCCAGGAGGAATTGATGGCCCGCATCAGCGACATCGGCCGCCTGCTTTATGTGGACCCGTCCCGGCGCGCCGAATTCGTTCGTTTGATGCAGGAACAAGGTGTGGTCAAGGATTTTGAATCCCAGATTTACCGTAAGGACGGGTCGGTCATCTGGATTTCCGAAAACGCCCGCGCCGTGCGCGATGGCAAGGGCCAGATCCAATATTATGAGGGGACGGTCGAAGACATCACCGCCCGCAAGGAGGCCGAGGAGAAACTGCGCTTTTCGGAAACGCGCTTTCGGTCCGTCTGGCACAACTCGTCGGACGGCATGAGGTTGACGGACGAGCTGGGCATCATACTGGCTGTCAACCCTTCTTTCTGCCAGATCGTTGGCATGCGTCCGGAGGAATTGGTGGGCCGCGCCTACACCGTCATTTATTCCGAGTCGGAAGAACTGGTGGACATGATGCAGAAGTATCAGCAGCGCTTTGCCGAGCGAAAAATCGACAGCCAGCTTGAACGCCAGGTCACTTTCCGTTCCGGTCGGACGGTGGACGTCGAATTGTCGAATTCCTTCATCGAATTGGAAGAGGGGCGTTGCCTGGTGTTGAGCATTTTTCGCGACGTCACTGTTCGCAAACAAGCCGAAGAACGCGAACGTCTGATCAATGCCGAGCTGGCCCGAAGCCAGGCCGAGCTGCGCAAAAAGAATGAGATCCTTGAGGACGATCTCAAAATGGCCCGCGAAATCCAGCAGGCCATTCTGCCCCAGCAATACCCCGCTTTTCCATCGGACGCGACGCCCGAGGCCAGCCGGCTCCATTTCTGCCATCGCTATCACCCCACCGGCCAGGTCGGGGGCGATTTCTTCAATGTCCTGAGGCTCTCGGACAACAAAGCCGGGTTGTTTATTTGCGATGTGATGGGACACGGCGTCCGTTCCGCGCTTGTCACCGCCATGGTGCGCGGGCTGGTGGAGGAATTGCGGACCGTGGCCACGGACCCCGGCCAATTGTTGACACAGATCAATAGCGATCTGCGCGCCATTTTGCAGCAAACCGGCACGCCGCTCTTCACCACCGCCTTTTATATGACCGTCGATTTGGAGAAACGCGAAATTCTCTTTGCCAACGCCGGCCACCCCAAACCCTTTCTGATTCATCGGCTTTCGGGGCAGGTGGAGCTTCTCAAGTATCCCAACGGCAAAGCGCGCCCCGCCTTGGGCCTGTTTGCCGATACGACGTATTCGACGGCCTCCGTTGCTCTGGCCCCTGGCGACCTCGTGATGCTTTTCACGGACGGTTTGTACGAAGTGGAAGGGCCGGAAAACCAGCAATTCAGCCAGGACCTTCTTTTGCAAACGGTGCAAAAGCACGCTGCCTTGCACGGCGCCGATTTGTTCGATGCCATCCTGAAAGAAATCAAGCAGTTCTCCGCCAGCCAGGAATTTGCGGACGACGTCTGCCTGGTGGGTGTGGAAGTGGACGAGAAACTTTAAATTGGATTCCGGGCAAAGAGAAAGTCGGCCACAATTCGCCCGCCCAATAAATGTTCCTGGATGATCCGCTCTAAAACTTCTGGCGAACACGAGTGATACCACACCCCTTCTGGATAAACGACGGCGATGGGGCCGTTCATGCAGACCCGCAGGCAATTGGCTTTGGTGCGATAGACCAGCGGCTCCGGTCCGGCCAGGCTCAGTTCCTTGAGTCGTTTTTTGAGAAATTCCCATGATTCAATTCCTTTCTCCTTCGCGCAACATTTTGGCTCGGTTTGATCGGCGCACAAAAAAATGTGCCGCTTGTAACGTGTCAAGCCGAGCGTGTCCGCCGTTTTCCGCAATGCTTCATTCATGCTGGGAAAGCTTCGCTGACACCTTCTCCGCTTCCCGAAGGACGCGCAGCACATTGAGGCCCGCCACTTTCTTGATGTCGTTTCTGGAGTAACCTCGTTTGAGCAACTCCGCCAGCAACACCGGGTAACAGGAAACGTCCTCCAATCCCTGCGGCGGATTGGAGAAGCCTTCGTAATCGGAACCGATGCCCACATGGTCAATGCCCGCCACCTGGCGGACGTGATCAATGTGATCGGCCACATCCAGCAAGGTGGACTGGCGCGGGTCGGGATGCACGGCGCGCCATGCGGCTACGCCCGCCTTGTACTTGGCGTCGTTATGCGGATACATCAATTTCAAGCGCCGCTTTTCGTTGCTCACTTCGATTTCGTCAGCCCGGTCTATTTCTGTCAAGTATTCCGGAACAAATGTGACCATGACCACTCCACCGTTGGTGGCTACCATTTGCAACACGTCGTCCGGGACGTTGCGAACGTGATGGCAAAGCGCGCGGGCCGAGGAATGGGAAAAAATCACGGGGGCCTGGGTAATCTTGAGCGCCGCCTTCATCGTGCTGGTGGAGACATGCGACAGGTCCACCAGCATGCCTAGGCGATTCATCTCGCGCACGACTTTTTCACCGAATGGCGTCAAGCCATTGTGCTCTGCCTTGTCCGTTGCGGAATCAGCCCAGTCATTATTCTGCATGTGCGTCAGCGTCATGTAACGCGCGCCCAGGGCGTAGGTCATGCGCAACACCCCCAGCGAATTGCCAATCGAATGCCCGCCTTCCATGCCAATGAGCGACGCAATTTTTCCTTTGCGATGAATGCGGACAACGTCGGCGGCGGTCAAGGCCAGCTCCAAGTCTTTGGGATAACGCGTGATCATGCGATGGACCAGATCGATCTGTTCCAGCACGGACACGACGGCGTCGGAATTGGTCGCCATGGTCGGCACGTAAACCGACCAGAATTGGCCGCCCACCCTCCCGGCGCGCAAACGTGGTAGATCAGTGACAAGGGCCGGAACGTGCCTGCTGTTGTCGCGGGAAATATCGATGCCGTCCAAATCGTCGTTGCATTGCTCCCGGAATTGCCACGGCAAATCGTTGTGTCCGTCAATTAGAGGAACTTGGCGGAGAATTTGGTCGATCACTTTCAAGCGCGCCGGGTCGGGCATGAAGGGATGGTTGGTGGTTTGGGCCGGCATGGCAATCGAAATGAGAACGGACGCGGCGTATGGGATGAATGACAAAATTTTGACGCCTTTAGTCATTCGCAACGCCATTATTCCTCAACCGCCGTGAGTTTGGCCAGCACGTTGAAATCTTCCAGCGTCGTGGTATCCCCCTTGATCTCGCCACCGGCGGCAATCTGTTTGAGCAGACGCCGCATGATTTTGCCGGAACGGGTTTTGGGCAGCGCCTCGGCGAAACGAATGTCATCCGGCTTCGCCACCGGTCCGATTTCTTTTGCCACATGGGCCCGCAACTCATCGCGGATGGCGTGCGAAGCATGTACGCCAGTCTTCAAGGTGACGAATGCCACCAGGGCCTGTCCCTTTAAATCATCGGGCCGGCCCACCACCGCGGCTTCAGCCACTTTTAAGTTGCTGACCAGGGCGCTTTCCACTTCCGCCGTGCCGATGCGGTGCCCGGCGACGTTGAGCACATCGTCGATTCGTCCGACGATCCAGAAATATCCGTCCTTGTCCTGGCGGCATCCGTCGCCCGTGAAATAGCTGCCTTTGACCTCGCTCCAATACGTCTCCATGAAACGCTGCGGGTCGCCCCAAATGCCGCGCAACATGCTCGGCCACGGTTTGCGAATGACCAGCTTTCCGCCCGAATTTTTCGGCACGGGATTCCCCTTGTCGTCCACCACTTCCGGCACCACACCAAAAAAAGGAAGCGTGGCCGTCCCCGGTTTGGTCGGTGTTGCGCCGGGCAGCGGCGTGATCATGATGCCACCCGTCTCGGTCTGCCACCAGGTATCAACAATCGGGCAGCGCTTGTGACCGATGACTTCGTGATACCACATCCAGGCTTCGGGATTGATCGGCTCGCCGACGGTGCCGAGCAGGCGCAACGAACTGAGATCATGCTTGTTGGGCCATTCCACTCCCCATTTCATAAAGGCGCGAATGGCCGTCGGCGCGGTGTAAAGTATCGTCACGCCATGTTTGGCGATGATGCGCCAGAATCGGTCCGGCTCCGGATGATTCGGCGCGCCTTCGTACATCAGGCTGGTCGCTCCGTTGGCCAGCGGGCCGTAAACAACGTAGCTATGGCCCGTGACCCATCCGACATCGGCCGTGCACCAATAAACATCCTCCGGCCGCAAATCGAAGACGTATTTGGACGTCAGCTTCGCGCCCAGCAAATACCCGGCGGTGGAATGCAGGATGCCCTTGGGTTTGCCGGTCGAACCGCTGGTGTAAAGAATAAAGAGCGGCGCTTCGCTGTCCATTTTTTCCGCCGGGCAATTGGCCTCGACATACTCCGACTCCAGATGCCACCAGACATCGCGTCCCTCCTCGATGTGGACTTCCTGGTGCGTGCGGCGCAATACGATGACTTTCTCAATCGTTTTGGCCAGCAACTGGCCGTGGGCGTCCTTGAGGGTGAGCGCTTCATCGACGCTTTTCTTGAGTGGCACGATGCTGCCGCGGCGGAACCCGCCATCAGCCGTAATGACCAGTTTGGCCTGGCAATCGAAAATGCGGTCGGCAACCGATTGGGCGCTGAACCCGCCGAACACGACCGAATGAACGGCCCCAATGCGTGCGCAAGCCAGCATGGCGATGGCCGCTTCCGGCACCATCGGCAAGTAAATGATGACGCGATCGCCCTTTTTGAGGCCATTGCGCTTCAACACATTGGCGAAGATACAAACCTCGCGGTGCAACTGGTTATAAGTGTAAGTGCGTTCCTCGCCAGGCAGGCCGGGCCCGGCTGGTTCGCCCTCCCAAATCAGCGCCGCCTTGTTGGCCGTGGCCGTGCCCAAGTGCCGGTCCAGGCAATTATAACTGACATTTAACTGACCGCCGACGAACCATTTGGCATAAGGCAATTTCCACTGCAAAACCTTTTTCCACGGCTTAAACCAGACCAGTTCCTCCTTGGCCTGGCGCGCCCAAAATTTCTCCGGCTGGCGGACCGATTCGTTGTAAAGCGCGCGATACTGGGCGAAAGACTTTACGTGCGCCTTTTGGGCAAAGGCTTTGGGCGGTGGAAAAACCCGTTCCTCATGAAGGATGGAGGTAATATTAGTGACGCCGGGGGAGGTTAATTTAGCCATAGTGCTTGCATTTGAAAATGTGGAGGAATTGTAAAGGGCGCAGTGCCGCCGTCAACGCTCCAATTCCCAATCTTAATTATCATCGTAATTCTAATCCTCTTAAAGCCAGAGGTGAAAAGTCGGAGTGTTACCTATGTATTGACCGCACCGCACCATTCCCCCGCCCTGTCCCAGGCAAGCCCACTCTACAATTAAGATGTAGGTCCAAAAAATCGGCAACACGGCAACAAGTCCTTACAGTCAACGACTTAACCGGCAACACGCAACGCAACAGATCGGCAACATGTTGCTCCTTTTCCTGGATTCGAATCCCGACATCCTTTTCCCCTGAATTTGCCTGCCGATATTTAAAATGTCAAAGAACCATCCCAATCGTCCAGCCGCGCCATGCGATGGACGGTGCGATCTCGAATAATTTTTATTTTTTGGCTTAATTTACCTTAATTTACCTTTAGTTAGCTTAAAAACAGGAAGCATATCCCGCCTGTCCCTAGGCAAGCCCATTCCCCCGCTTACCCGGAACCCTGCACTCCCAACTTTGCACTTGTTTGGCGTGACTGACCGTGACTGACCATGACGGCGGCAGTCGCTTTGGGATGGGTGGCCATCGCTTGGCACACACGAATCGGTTTGACCCACTTTCACTGGTGTTGATTCAGCCAAAAGCCAGTTATGTTGCATATCATTCACATTGAAGTGCTTGGAAGATTCCGGGTAGGGTGCCCCGAAAGCGTTCGGGGGTCGAACCCCAAATAGATCGCTGCGACTGACTGCGACCGACTGCGACCCTGTCTGACTGGCAGTCGTCGAACATTTATTGGTTTGACCCACCCTGACTCTCCCCATCCTCGGGTTTTGTTGCAAGTAATTCATTATAAACAATTAAAATGTGTTTTGAGCGCGACCGAACCTCATTGGATCGGTTTGATTGCGGAGGTTCAGTCCATTCATTTTTTTAGCACGAAATAACACGAATTACCCCGAATCGGCACTCAATTGCGGGTTATAACACGAAACCCGGCAGCAGGTTCGTGATTGGACCGGACAAACGGGCCAATGCGCCACGAAGACCGAGCGGGGTTTGGCTTCATTATTCTTAATTTCCATAGAATGGACTCCTTCTCGTTTTCGACCTGCTTTCACCCGAAAGTTCATTAAAACACAATAATAACATAGATATTTTAAAAGCGCATATTTATTTTAAACTATTTTTGTAATCGCCTTTCCCCATTTCACGGGGCGGAATGAGGCACGGCCGAAAGCTTCAATTCCGCGCTTGCGAAAACCGCCTCCCCCGACTTCTAGGCATCCAGAGTGTTGGGGGATTGGACCCATGTTTCGAACCTGCCCGGAGGCAGGAGAAAACGCGACAGTTTAAAAGGGAACTTGTTCATTTATCGCACTACTTTGCCCGTACGCCGGATGTTAGGATACCACATATGAATCCTTCCTAAATGCCTTCCAAATCTGCGTCGAAAAATAACAGAAGCTCAAAAGCACGAAAGCTGGCAACGTAAAGGCGGCGCCAAACCAAAGCCATCCGCCAAATCCCGAAAGCAAAAATGCATGGTCCAGGTTTTGGTTGACAACCGGAGGGTCTGCAAAATTCATGTATGCGTTCCAAGCAAACGTCAGTGAAGGGAGCAAAAGAGCAAAATAGCCTGCCGACAAAAATAGCGCCTTTGGGAAACCTACTTCAGAAGACACTGGATTCGATGAAATCATGGCCAAAAAAGTTCGTCACAGGGTGCCTATGGCTCTGGATTGAATCCAAGGCCCGACTCGCTGGTCCACCGCAGTGATGTTCGTTAGCCGCATGATCAACATGCTTTCATTTTACTCCGATAATGCCAAACAACAAGCTCCGCTGGGAGAACACCAAAGATGATCCCGCTGACGCAAATCCAGAGGAAAAAAGAATTTGGACTCAACTTCCCCCCAGCCTCCGGACTGCAAACTGGAAGCCAGCCATACAAAGCCACCACCTAAACCTGCGGCGATAATTGACCCCAACAAACCGAAGGACCAATTCAAACGCCAGTGTCGGTGGCAAGCAAGCCGGCAGGCGAGACCAGTAATGTATGCCGCCGCTCCCGAAATGAGCAGACTCGGAAGAACGCAGAAATAAAACAACTCGAGCGCGCCATAGCGCAAGAGCAAAACAAAGGCAATGCCCACAGGTAGCAGGCTCGCCCCAGCAATTTTGATTAACTGGCGCATGGTTGTAAAGCGTTCAATATGTGGCAGCCCTTGCGTTTATCCCGGTCATGCGATCTCGCCAGCGATTCGAGCTTAATCACGGACCGTGTTTTTGAAGGCTTTGGCGGCGTCTCTGAGCCGCTTGTTCGGTTTGGGCGGACGGTCCAGCAGCGTCAGCACTTTTCGGGCGCCCTCTTGCGAAAGCCGGATGATCGACTCGCGCTCGACGAGGCGCTGCGCCTCCTGATATGCCGATTGCACAAGGAACTTATTGACGGTAGAACCGGTTAGTTCCGCCGCCTGTTCGAGGGCCGCCCGGATGCGTTTCGATACGCAGGCCGTGATGCACTCGCGAGGCTCTTCAGCCATACGTTCCATGCCATTATAGTGCCATTTTGGCACCGGATTGTCAATGTGCAGCTCAAGAGGAACGTTCATTATACAATGTTTTCTCATTGCTCCCGCAAATCCAGGCGAAGTTGGCTGAGAATGAGCATATTCTGACAGTCGCCTTAACCCCAACTCCCGCACAAAGTCTTCACTTAACGGGCCACATCGCCAATAACCATATACCGGGGAAAAGTTCGCTTTTGTATGGTGAAGCGAATTCGATGCCCCGATCATTTGAGGTATTGATGCGAAGCACGACGTCAAACGATGATGAGTGCCAGCTAACAGTGACGCCTTCTCCCCACTCGCTTCCTGGGGCGCAAACAATGCCTCCTCCCGACAATGGAAACGGCCCCCGTATCTTTGCCAGCCAGTCTGGCATCTTTGATTTTTTAATCACATAGTAGGCTTCTCCATGGTCTTCGGCTTTCATATATTTCGCTACCTGGCTCCTTGCCCAAGATCGAATCTGTTGCTCGGAAGCGCGCGCTAAAATTTCGCGCCTGAGGGAGTTGACGGCTCTCTCCACGTTTGCTGGACTCGCTCCGAACCACAGGTAGGCAAAACTCTGCGACACATCGGAAGCGGTGAGAATGTAAACATTGGGATAGATTTCAATTCCACTCATTCCAGCAAGGTTTGTCATTCGATTCAAATCATTCCGATTGAAGCTTCCAATGTGTAGCAACGCCAGGTTAGTGCCATTGCTCCATGATATGCTCAAACATTCATCGGTCTCATTGGTCCATTGTTCAACCTTGAAGATGACGATTGGAAAAGGTTTCCCTAAAGGCGCCAACCAATCAGGCACATCGGACACCGACAGCTTGACCACACCGTTAGTCTTTCGTTCCAGTCTATGCTTCGCCATTACCTCCGACGCCCAAGACCGCAATTTCTGCTCGCCGATCGCGGATTTAAGCTCCTCTTCCATTTCGTTTAACTTCGTCTTATCCCACCGTGAGAGATTTTCGTGATCGTTCATGAGCAGAGGTTCCTCTGCCGTGTTCTGAATGGGTTGCGGCCTTGAAAGCGCACAGCCGCACTGAAGACAGATGCCAATTAAATATGCCAGCAAGAGGTTTCTCATAATCCTTCAATACAATAAGCGCGGTTGCCGACGGTCGTACAGATTTCGGCGGAAGCATTGATCATCTGCTGGTACTCCTCAAACCATGCCGCTAACTCCTTAACCTCTGCGGGCGAAAGCCGCTCGATGGCTGATTCGATTTCTGCAATCGCGGTCATGCTGTCAATATACTTCACGGGATATCCGGGGCAAACCCAACTTGCGATTTTGGTGGCTCGCTCTTGGCTAATTCCCCAAAAATGTGCCGTCGTCGGATTGGAGGCGGATCGCGTCGGGAATTTCTTTGCCTTCCAATTTGACGATGATGGTATGCACTCCGTCAGGAAGGTCCGCTGTCAGGGAATTTGTATGTTCAACCGGTTTGCCGTCGATCCAGGTGGAGGTTCCGTCTGGGGCGGAAAGTTTGAAGCGCACGGGTCCGGTTTTCACGCTGCGAAAAAGGGTCCCGGCCAGTACCGTTGCGTTGGTGGATTTTTTGCCGGATTGCGCGGCGGTTTCCAGGTCATCGCCCAGGAGGCGGCCGTTCACGAGGGACGTAGCGCGGTGCCAGGATTCGCCGGTTAAAGTGGAGTCAAGCAACTTTTTTTCGTCGGCGGATTGGGCGGGGTCAAGGCTCACTTCCCAAAGGCGCGCCACGTTGCCTTTGGAGGCGTCAAACAGGCCGGGTTTGCCAAGGTCGGAAAGGAAACGATAGAGATCCAGTTGCTCCTGCCCGGTCAGACTGTCGGCCAAGCCGGAAGGCATCAGCGAACCGCCGGCTTTTTTTCTCTTGATTTGCTTTTTCAGGACGGTGACTTCCTGGCCCGTCGCGGTGCGGATGACTAATTCACGGTCATTTTCCCGCACCGGAATGCCGGTCAGGTCTTCGCCGTCCGTGGTCTCGATCAAATAGGATTGATAGCCGTCCTTGATGTCCTTGTTCGGATACAAGACCGAGTTAATCAAATAATCGATCGGCGCGCTCGCGCCCAGGGAAGTCAAATCCGGCCCCACCTTGCCCCCCACCCCGCCGATGGAGTGACAACTGGTGCAGCTTTGCTGCGGTCGCCGGAAGATGCGTTCGCCCCGGCTGGCGTCGCCGCTTTTCAGGACCGCTTCGCCCAGCTTTTTTACTTCCGCGTCGGTCAGCGCCGTTTCCTTGCCTTGCAATCCCGCCGCGCGGGTCAGGGCCACGACCAACTCCGGTTCGTTTTGGCCCGATTCGCGCACCGCGCGCAGGCCGGCTTTGCCGACGGCCCTGGGAAAGCCGTAGAATGGCAGCGCGCCCGCCAAAACCGGACCCGCGCCGGTGCAGCCCAGAAGCGCGCGCCACACGGGCAACGCCGCTTCTTCGTTGGTCAGACCGGACAGGAGGGAAACGGCGTTGGAGCCGCAATGATTGACATCGAGGGCGGCCAGGGTGAGCACGGCGGGCCGGCGAATTTGCGGGGCCTCATTTTTCCCGGTTAAAGGCTGCAAGGCTTCAATCGTTTTCTGGCCGCCTGTTTTCTTTAACGCCTCAAAGACGGCGTCGCGCACCGGCGGCGCAGTTTTGACGTTCCCGGCCAGCACCACCAGGTTTGAGAAACTCACGCCCGGCCCTCCCCAATTGCCCGCCAGACGGATGGCCTCGATGCGCGTGTCTTGATCGGATGCGCCGAAGAATTTCACGATTTTGTCCAGGTCCGATTTCGGCCTGACACTGCGGGAAATGGCGGCTTCGTTCAAGGCGGCCCCGGCCCGCGCGGCGGCGAACGGCTTAAACCCGTTCTCCAGCAATTTGCGGTAGAGTTGATCGACGTCCTCCGGCAAACCGGCGCGGCCGATCAATTCAATCCACGGCCTCGCGCCGTCGCGTGTCAACGGCTGAATCTTGAGAATTTTGTTCAGGGCGGCGCTGAGCAATTCCGGCTGAATGGCATTGGCCGCGAAATCCAATTCTTTTTGGCGTCCTTCGATGCTCCAGGCCCCGGAAAGCAGCCCGTCCAGCCAGGGCTTGGCCAGATCATTGATTGTGAGCCAAAGCGTATAATCCAGAAACGAATCCATTGGGCGATTCAGCGTGTCGAGGGCCAGTTTCGCGGAGCGCAGAGACGGAATAGTGGCGATGGCTCGAAGCGCCTCCACGCGGACGCGCGGGAAAGAATCGGCGAGGGCCCGCTCGTAACAATCGGCTGGAACCGGCAGGCCTTTGTCCGGCCCGGCGCTGGCCAGATGCGTGCGCGGCCAATAACTAAGCACCCTCACTGCCGCCGCCCGAATCCGGCCATCCGGCGCTTGCAGGACTTTATCCAGCAAACCGTCGTTCCGCACGTCAATCGACTGGTAAATCCATAACGCCTGGAGCAACGCTTTTGGATCGGTTTGCCGCGCGGTCCATTTTCGCAGATCTCCGACAATGCTTTTGCCGCGTTCTGTCAATACGCGCCGTGATTGTTGCACGTCGTAAAGATTGGGCGAAAGGAGTTCGTTGAAAAGTTCGCTGGTGCGAATTTTAGCGAGGTTGCGCCGGGGCAGCAAGGGCCTGCCTTTGGCGGTAATGCGCCAGATGCGGCCGTGTTCGTGATCGCGGCGCGGGTCGCGGAAATCGACTTCGCCATGGTTGATAATCGGGTTCGACCAGTCGGCCACGTAGAGCGCGCCGTCAGGACCGAACTTCACATCGACCGGGCGAAAGGTGTCATTGGTGCTGGTCAGCACATCCGGCATTTCCTTGGTGACGTAACCGGCCCCGTCGTCGCTGACGGAGAAACGGACGACGCGATGGGCGCGAAAATCCTCCGTGATAAAGTCGCCCTGCCAATCGTCGGGGAATTGCCGGCTGGCGACAATTTCAAGGCCGCAAAATTTTGGATACTGGCCGGGACTGATGGTTTGCAATTCGCGGCGCAGTTGCGCGTAGTAGGCGTAGGTGGCGCCGGGAATTCCCCAGCCGATGCCTTGCAGCCCGGCGCCATCGCTGATGAAGGATTGCCCGAATGGATCGAATTGATGCCCCCACGGATTGCAAAAGCCGCGCAAAAAAACGTCCAATTGCATGGTGGGCGGACGCAGATGGAAGATGCCTCCGCTATTGAGGCGCACAACCCCGTGCGGTGTTTCTATATGACTGTGAATGTAAATGGATTGGTTGAAATAAAGCATGCCGTCCGGCCCCCAAGCCAGCGTATGGACCATGTGATGAGTGTCCTCGGTTCCAAATCCGGACAACACAACGCGCCGCTGGTCGGCTTTGCCGGTGCTATGAGTGTCGGCAAAGTGCAGCAGTTCGGTACTCTGACCGACATAGCATCCGCCGTCACCCGGCTCGATTCCCTGCGGGATGAACAATCCGTCGGCAAAGACCGTTGACTTGTCCGCATGGCCCAGGCCTTTTGTGTCTTCCAGAATGACGATTTTGTCATCCGCCGTTTGGCCCGGAGAGATTTGAGGATAGACGGACGAACTGGCCACCCACAGGCGTCCCCGCGGATCAAAATTCATCTGAATCGGTTTGGCCAGCAACGGGTCTTCGGCCCACAAGTTGACATCAAAACCGGGAGCAATGGTGAAGTTGGGCAACGGCTGATGAGTCAGCGGATGGATTGGCGCGGCGGGGAGCGGCGGCATAGGCGCAAATTTCCCTCCCACAAGGATCCGGTCCTGAAACTGGGCGATGCTCGCATCCGCCGCTTGCACCAGCGGATCGAATTCGGGTATTTCGCGGGCGTTCTGTCCTTGTTCATGACTGCGGAAACCGAAGAGATACGTTTGGTTTTGGGGCCGCCAACGATCGAAAAAAAACTGGTTCTTGCGAATAATGGCCTGCCGCATGGCGCTGGTCAGGTCTTTGCCGGCCTTCGACAGATGAGAAGGCCAGCCCAATTGCCGCCCCACCTCCGCCGCCATGCAACGATAGCCCTCAGGCGTGAGATGGATGCCGTTATCGGTCAAATCGCGGGCGCGCAACGAAGGTTTCCAATCATACAGATCAACAAATGGAATTCCGCGCCGGCCGGCGATTTCCCGCAAGGCCGCAGTGTAGAGGGAAAGCTGGGCATTGTGCGTGGACGGATCGGGCAACGGCAGCGGCAGTTTCTGATGGCGTAGCGGGCCGATGATCACAAACCGCACCTGGTTGGTCGCCTTGGCTTGAACGGTATCAATCAACCGATTGAACTCCGATTCGAATTGAGCCAGACCGGCCTGGCCCGCAAATGAGCTGGCCATGCCATAACCCAGCATCACAACAGTCGGTTTAACTTGGGCAATTTCCGCGGTAAGAAGGTCTAAGCCCTTTTGCGGATCCGCAAAATCAAAAGAGGCCCGGGACGCACCTGCTGGCGTATCGGCGCTCCAGCCCAGGTTTCGCACGATGAAATGGCGATCCGCGAAATCGGCGGCCATTTCCGTTTCCAGCCAGCCCGATTCCTGTTCGCGCTCGATGAAAGTGTCGCCGACGAGAACCACGCGCTCGCCGGGATTTAAATCGAAACTTTCACGCGCCGCGACCAGACCTGCTGAAAGGAAAAATAAAAAAAGGACAAATTTATGCATGCAAACCGATGGGGGAAGGACTACACTATTCAGGAATATCAACCATACATGTATGAAACCGGCTTTCAGCGACAGGCGCAACGGTAAAAAGTTTTTGCTCGAAAGAGCAATTCCAAGTTGAACATCCAACAAGCCGCATTACATTAAAATCAGACGGTATGAACGAGGCAGAATTCAAAGAAGTCGCATGGCTCCTGATGCTGATTCCATTTGGGATCGTCGCGGTTACCGGCTTTTTTTTCATCTTTTGCGCCTGGCGCCGGGCCTGCCAGACACGCAAACCCGACGATGAAAACTTTCATTCGCTGCCTACGGGCGGGAGTATGGGCTTTAATTCCTCGGTTTTCGAGCAACCCAGCCGCTGGCTCGTGGTCAAGGCTGGCGACCCAGCCATGGTGCAATCCGTTTTGAACTTGCATCACCCGACACCCTGTTCGTGGGAGGAAGGATTGATCGAGGCGCGCGAGGACAAATTATTCATTTCCCCGTCTATTTCCGGCTGGGTGCTGGTGATGGGGTCCGGTTTGCCGGGGCCATTCGAAGACGTGGACGTTTGTTTTCGCTTTCTGTGCGACCTGAGCCGGAAGCTGGGCCAGGTGCAATTTTTCAGCGCCAGCCGCGTGGTCACTCAGCATGCCTGGGTGCTGATGGACAGCGGCCGGGTTTACCGCGCCTACGCCTGGGCGGGCGAAACGCTCTGGAACCAGGGCCCGGTGACCGCCGCGGAAAAGGAATTGAGGTTGCGCTGTTTTGAATACGGCAGCGAACAGAATTATTTCGCGGTAAAGGACGAACTGGCCGCCAATTCGGAAAGAGTCGGCCAACTCGCCGCGCGCTGGAGTCTGGACCCGGCGACGCTTTGCTCCGGCTCCTGGAGCGGCCACGGCATCGTCGGCGGGTTGTCCCAGTCGAACTTGCGTTGAACAAGGCAAGATTGATGGATGGCTCCGGAAGACCAGCAACACGGCAATCTGTCATGGACTTTCTCAATGCGTCTGAATCGATTAATTACCAATGGTCGCCGCGCCGTCGTCGGCGGTGATGGTCATGGGCTTGCTGATGGTCGGGGTTTCGGAAGTGGAGCCGGCCGTCTCGATGATGATGGTCCCCCCGGTGCTGACCGCATTTATTCCGCCGGCCAGGGTGTTAAATGGCTGAGGGTAACTTCCCACCTGGGTGCCAGTGTAGTTGAAGTTGACAAAGGTCGGGCCGGCGTAACCGACGAGCGCGTTCAAGAGCGCCGGGCCGGCTGAGGTGCCCCAACCGGTGCAGAGATCGTAGCCTTTGGTGGCGGGGTAGAGGCTGAGAGTGCTCGTCCCGGCCACGGTGTTGGTCCAGGCGTTATTGCCATTGGTGATGTCGTGAAAGCATTTGGCGTACAACGGCCCTTCCGCAATTTCGTAAATGGCCGGATTCAGAAACCCGACGGACGGGCTGCCTTGCTGTGCTGCTTCCTGGTTGGCCAATGCGATCAGCCCGGTAAAGAGCGGGGCCGCGGCACTGGTGCCGACCCAGTCGGAATACTGTCCCGGAACGTTGGGGCCGTTGGTGGGCGTCTGCGTAAAGAAGATCACAATGTCCCTGGCCACCAGGGCGACGTCCGGGACGTTGCGGTACTGGTAGGAGCCATTGTTGAGGGCCATGCTGACCCCTTGTTGGTAGTAGGGAATCGGGACTTGGGTCAGGACTCCGCCGGTTGAGGAGAAAAAATTAAAATTGGTCGGAGGGGGATCGTGCCAGACGATTTCGGATTGCCAGGTCGCGCCGTTGTTTGCCATGAACAATTGCGTGCCGCCCACAGCCGTCATATAAAGCAGATCCTGGTCCGTGCCGCCGTTGACGCCGTTTTGATAAGCCCCGCTATCGCCAATCGCGTACATAAAGGATTGGCCCTGCACCCCGAGTTGAATCAAGCCCTGCGTGATGGTGGTGTCGCCGGCAACGCCCCACGAGCAACTGAGCTGATTCGGGCGGGGTGCGCCGGGCGCGGATGGCGCCGCCATGGCGTTAATCATGGACGCATCCGTCGCACCTTCATACACGCTGACCTGCTGCAGTCCCGGCGCCATGGCGATGGCTAGCTCAATGTCCGATGCCACTTCATCCTCGCCGCTGTTGGGACCGGGAGTGATGGCGAAGGTGCTCAGCACATTTTTCACAGGGACATTCGTTGATAGCCCGGCATAGATTTCGTAGGACTGGATGTCACTGGGCGTGTAACCCTGCGGCTCGAACACCCCTACCACCTGGCCGGCGCCGGTGAGGGTGGTGCCGGGTAGATAGGCGTGCCTGAAATCACTCCCCATATACAAGCCGTTGGCCGGATCTGAACCGCCGCTCGGCGCAAGCCGGTGAGTTTTGTCAAGGTGAATTCTATGGCCATTGTGCTGAGGAATGACATAGTTGTCCATGCCACTGACATAGAGTATTGGCATCCCGGCCTCGACGGACGGCTCGGCATTCGGGGCGAAGAACTGCCGGTTTTCCGTGGGGTGCTGATAGGTCCCCATTTTGACCTGAAACATTCCTTCAATATCGTCCACCCTGCCCGTTACATCGATCAAGGCGCGGTTGGCAAAAGTGCGCACGACCTCCAGCCGGTTCGATTTGGCGTAATTGATGACATTTTGATAATCCTGTTCGGCGGGTCCGAATTGCTCGGCGAACTGTTCCGGGGTCAGATAACGATGATAATTGGCGCTGCGCCGGTCATAGAGCTGTTGGAACAGGGTGGCAAGCGCATTCGTGTTGCGCAACGGCAGCCCGATGGTCAATTGCAGGCGATTCGCAGCCGGAAGTCGCTCCAGCATCCGCAAGCGCGGCACCGCCTCCGATGATTGAACGTGCAGGATCCTTCTGTCCGCTGCCAGGACGGGAGTGGCGCACAAAAAAAGCAATGCCAGGCCCGCAACCCATTTGGATGGTTTGTAGCTCATAAATTATTCCTCCACTATTGCAAGGTGACGAGAATGAGGATTGTGCCCTGGCCCTCCTTCAAGGAGGACATGGCCTTGCCCAGAATCGCACCCTGCGCCTGGAGGTGATCAGTCACTTTCATCGCCCGGCCCGGCACGCTGGACGTGGTCAACAAATCGCCGGGTTTGATGGAGCCGTTGGAAGCGTCCGCCTGCACATAGACTCGCCCGGTAAGGGCGACGTTTTTGCCGCCTTCGAGCAAGCCTTGTTGCTGCATCTGAATGCCGGGGTTGATGCCGTTGGCGCCGCTGACGACTCCCGCAACGCGCGTATCATAAGGCCGGTCACTGACCTTTAAGTGGCCGGGGTTCTCCTCGTCAATGACCACCACTGCGCCCTCGGAAACCTGGTTGGTCGTTGAGATTGGAAATGGCTCGGCCAGATCGGAGCCGCCTTCGATAGTGATGGAGCTGCAATAGAGATGCATATAAGCGCTGTCAGCCTCATTGTATAAAGAAACCGCGGTAATGCCGCTCTGGAGGCTGCCGACTTGAACGTCGTTGCCCACGCCGTCATCACCCATATAACAGCGCACAGGGGTCAAACCTTCGACGATCATAAACTCACCACCCACATCCAGCGTCGCCGACGGATTATTATTATTGATGCCAACGTTGCCGCCGCTGGTCATCACCATTGAGCGACCACCCCCGGTCTGGAAACTCATTCCGCCGGTGGCGAGAACATCGAACTGGTTCGCCCCGCTGGCATAGTTGACTGCGGAACCATCACTCCAAACGAAGCAGCCGTCATAACTGATCGAGGCCGAACGGCCCAACGCGAAACTGCCGTTGCCGCCAGCGTAATTATCATAACCGCCGGGGATGGTGCTATAATTGTCCGCGAGATTGTTATAGCCTCCGGAAATCGTGCTATAATCGCCCGCTAGATTCCCGTAGCCGCCGCCGATGGTGCCAAAATCTCCGGACACGGTATTGGGATTATAGTAAAAATCAAAACCGTAACGGGATTCGCTGCCGCCGCCGGCAATCGTCCCGCCTACGACGCCGTTTGAGATGGCGTTGCCCCAGTATCCTCCCGTGACGTTGATGCCATAATTGTAGTCGAAAGTGTCAGGAAGCAATTGCTCGCTGACATAATCCAGGCGCAGGCCGCGTTCACCGTTGACATGCAACTCAAGCCCGTTCGTATCCGTCGTTCCCAGGAAGTAACCATTCGCCGGGTCTGCGCCAGCGTTGCCAGTGAGAAGCCATGCGTTGTTGGGAGTGCCGCCGCCTCCACCCGGCACCACCGCCACACCATCAATTGTCATGCCCGCCCCGCCTGTAACGAAGCGCACACCGCCATAGGCGCGAACGTTGAACTGATTATTGGCTGTCGAAGCAAACGAGGCTCCGGAGGAGTCGTCTGCCCAGACAAACGCCCCGCTGTTGACGGCCTGCGCCTCACTTCCCGCCGCAAAACTATAACTGCCACTGGCAACGTTGCCCACCCCGCCCGGCACCATGGCCGAAAAGCCGCTGGCGGCGTTGTTGTAGCCGGCGCCGACGAAGCCCGCGCCACCGCCGGCGGTGCTATTGCCGTAACCGCCAAGGATTGCGGAATAGTAGGTTGCGGCATTGTTGTTTTGGCCGCCGCCCACCGTCGCATAATAGAAAGCATTGTTTCCCAAGCCGCCCGCCACTGTGGATGCGGCGCCGCTGGCAGTATTGCCCGTGAGCGTCGTCCCATCGTACCCGCCGCCCCCGACAACAGCACCCACTCCGGAGGCGATATTCTGCGCGCCGCCGGAAACAGTCGCTTGGTTGCCGCTTGCCGTGTTGTCATAGCCGCCGCCGACCGTGGCCCCGTTTGCGCCCGCCGTATTATATTCGCCCCCGCCCACCGTAGGATACAGATTGCTGACGGTGTTGTCGTTGCCGCCGCCTATCGTCCCGGAGGAGGCGCTTATTGCAGTGTTGTAACTGCCGCCCCCGATGGTCGTTGACGTGGACCCACTCTCGCTGCTGCCCAGTCCACCAACTACATTGGGCTCGCCCTCGGCCGGTTCCAAAGTGAACACCTGCATCCCATCAACCCATAATTCCAGCGGCTCATTATCGGTTGTGCCGAGAAAATCTGTTCCTGGAACAGTGCCAGCATTGCCGGTCAAGCTCCACGACGATCCGCCGCCGCCGCCTCCAACCGCCTCCCCATCAACGGTCATGCCAGCGCCGCCGGTTACGAAACGCACCCCGCCGAGAGCGCGCACGCTGAACTGATTGTTGGACGTGGACGCAAACGCGCCGCCGGAGCTATCTGCCCAAACGAACGCCCCTGAGTTGACAGCCTGCGCCGTATCCCCGGCCGCAAAACCGTAACTGCCGGAGACCAGGTTGTCGGCACCGCCAGGAATAGCGCCGGCAAAACCGTTGTTGGTATTGAAGTAACCTCCGCCAATGGCGCTCGTGCTGCCGCCAATCACGTTGCCTTGCCCGCCGACAATGACGGACTCAGGAGCGCCAGGATTAATCGTGTTATTGAAGCCGCCGGCGATGGTGGAATAATTCGGGTAAACGGTGTTGTAAGCGCCAGCGTAGCCACCGGATAAAATGTTGATCCCCTCGCCGCCATTCGCCGCTCCGGCGAATGGGCCAACCGTGAAGTCGGGGGTGTTGTTGGCGCCCGGGGACAAGACAAGGCCTGTGACATTGTTAACCCGCAGTGCCAACGGCTCATTGTCGGTTGTGCCGAGAAAATCCGATCCCGTCGTGCCCGCATTTCCGGTGAGACTCCAGCCGCCGGAACTGGATGGGGTCGTCCATTGCAGACTACTGCCGTTATATTCCAGCACCTGGCCGCTGTCTGGCGCGCCGCCGGTGTTCAATTGCGGGGCGGAGATGCTGGCGTTGTTCACCGCGCCTGAGTTCTCCGCGAAGATGGAATAAGGCGCCGGTGTCAATTGCTGGCGTGGCATCAAAGTGGTGAAACTACTGGCGCCGTTGGTTTCCACGTCAATTTGCAGCCAGTAAGTCGCGCCGATAAACACGCTGGAGCCAAAGTCAATCGCCACGGTGAACAAGCCGTTGCTGACGATGACGCCGTTGGTGGCGACGGTGCTGCCGGTTTGGCTGCCGCCACTCGATGTGGTAAACAAGGAGAACTGGAAGTTATAGTTGCCATTGGCCGGGTTCGTGCCGCTGTTCAAGCGGCCTTGATAAGTGAAAGCCGTGCCCTGGGCGAGCACCGGTTCGGTGGAGATGAGCACGCTGGCCAAAGTGGCAACAAACGCTAAACGGGCGAACAAGTTTTTCATAGGTTTCGCTTTGGCCGTGGGGATCGTTCGAAGTAAACGCGGCGTCGCCAGAATCAAAGACTCACAGCCACTAAGCCAAGAAAGAGGCGACACGCCAAGACTGCTACAAGTCGCGCTAATAGCAAGCTTAATCTGATTTTGCTCTCTGATTTCTGACCTTTAATTTGCACCGCCAACGCAAAGCTGGCGCGGGGCTCGTTTGTTCGCTATAACCTCCCTCGCCATGACGCCAGAGACCTGCCCAAATTGCGGCGCGGATGTTCCACGGGGCGCGAAAGCCTGCCCTGATTGTGGCGCTGATGAAAAAACAGGCTGGTCGGAAGAAGCCCATGCCAGCAGCCTCGGCCTGCCGGATGAATCGTTCGAATATGAGGAATTTGTCGAGCGCGAGTTTGGGAAAAAGAAGGCGCTTCCTTACGGCATGAAATGGTTTTGGTGGGCCGTGGCAATGGCGGTCGCCGCGATCTTCATTCTTGGAATGTTTAAATGGATACGATGAACGCTCTTAAAATCTCCCGGCGATTCGGCCCGGCTTTGGCTTGTGGAATCTGGCTGGCGGCGCTCGCGCTCCCGGCTGCTGATTGGCCCCAATTCCTTGGGCCGGATCGCAACGGTATTTCCATGGAAACCAATCTGGCCGGCGCGTGGCCCAGCGATGGTCCGCCGATTCGTTGGAAAAAACAGATCGGCCAGGGGTTCAGCGGACCGGTCGTGGCGGGCGGCAAATTAATCTTGTTTCATCGCAAGGCAGACCGGGAAATCGTCGATTGCCTGGATGCCAAAACGGGTGGCGATCTTTGGCACTTTGCCTATCCGACGTCTTATCAGGACGATTTCGGGTTCGACGAAGGGCCACGCGCCACGCCCGCCATTGCGGACGGCAAGGTTTACACGATGGGCGCTGAAGGCGCTGTGCATTGCCTGGATTTGCAAAACGGCAAAGAAGTTTGGGCTGTCGATTGCAAAAAAGAATTTCAATCGTCCAAGGGCTTTTTTGGCATGGCTTGCTCGCCGCTGGTCGAGGGCGGTGTGGTCATCTTGAACATCGGCGGACGCGACGGGGCCGGGATCGTCGCGTTTGATAAATCGACCGGCGTCCTACGCTGGAAACAAGGAGATGCCGAAGCCGGCTACTCCTCCCCCGTCGCGGCCACCATCCATGGGAAACGTTACGCATTGAGTTTCACGCGAGCCGGGTTGACGGCTGTCAATCCTATCAACGGCGCGGCTTATTTTGATTTTCCGTGGCGCTCGCGCGACAACAATTCCGTCAACGCCGCCAGCCCGGTGGTTTCCGGCGATTTGATTTTCCTGACCGCCAGTTACGGGACGGGCGCTGTTTTGCTGCGGGTCGAAAATGGCGGGGCGCAAAAACTCTGGTCGGGCGACGAGGCGCTTTCCTGCCACTATGCCACTCCGGTTTTGTATCAGGGCTATTTGTACGGCGTGGATGGCCGGGCCGATCCCGGCATGCAACCGCGCCCGAGCCTGCGCTGCGTCGAAATGCAAACCGGGCGGGTCTGCTGGTCGCAGGAAGATTTTGGCGCGGCCACCGTCACCCTGGCGGGCGAACAATTATTCCTTTTGACAGAAAAGGGGGAACTGCTCCGCGCCCCTGTCAATCCGAAGGAATTTCACGTTACGGGACGGGCGCAGGTGCTGGCCCTCGGAGTGCGCGCCTATCCCGCGCTGGCCGACGGCTGCCTTTACGCGCGGGACAAGGACAAACTGGTTTGCGTGGGGTTGAGATAGTATTTGCCGTTCAGATCGGAAGAGAGGGTGCGCCAGACCGATTTTTTATGATGGCGGAGGCGGGAGTTTTTGTTTCAGCCTTAGAACTGGGGCGAAAAGGTCACCGTGTTTCTCGACTCGTGACAGCACATCGTCCGCCTCGAAATACAACAGCGCGGCTTTTTTCTTTTGTTGGGCGGCTTCAATTTCCTCCCAAGTGACCGGAGTCGAAACGGAGGGATGCTCCCTGGCCCGGAGCGAATAGACATTGACCGTCGTTTTGTGAGGATCATTTTGACTCCAGTCAACAAAAACTTTGCCCCGGCGGAGGTCTTTTCGCATGTTGGAAACAACCAGGTCCGGCGATTGCTTTTCCAACAATTCCGCCAGGGCATGGGCGACGGGTTTGGTCTTTTCGTAACTGACGGGGCTGTTGAGCGGAACGTAAATTTGCAGACCCTTGGAACCCGAAGTTTTGGCAAAACATTTCAGTTTGAGCGCATCCAGGACTGTTTTTAATTGAAGGGCCACCGTGGCGCACGTGATAACATCGGCGGGCGGACCCGGATCGAGATCAAAAGCCAGAGCCGTGGGCCGGTCAATGGCGGGCGCCTTGTGCAAAAACGTGTGAAGCTCAAGGTCCGCGAGATTAGCCGCCCAAACAAGCCCGGACAAATCATTCATCACGCAATAATTAACTTCGCCGCCGTCCGATTTCGGCACACGAGTGGTTTTCACCGAATCCGGCCTGCCGCTAGGGCATTCTTTTTCATAAAAGAAAAACCCTTCGACCCCGTTGGGATACCGCTTGAGCGTGATCGGCCGATCCTTCAAGTGCGGCAAAAGATACGGAGAGACGCGAATGTAATAATCGATGACATTGCCTTTGGTGAACCCGGTTTTTGGATAGAAAATCTTGTCCAGATTGGATACGTTTATTTTCTTTCCATTGACCTCAAGTTGCGACGGGTTGGCCATAATTATTCCGGCGTTTCGCGGACCACTTCGCTGGCATCTTTATCTTCGCGCAATCCCAAAAATACGGGCTGGCGGAGCTTCCCATCGCGTGTCCATTCGGAAAACTTCACCTGGCATATCAGCGAGGGCTTGACCCAATGGCACCTTTTCATCTCCGCGGGTGTGAGGCCCTGGCTGTAGCGGCTGGGCTTTTTCTCGGGCAAATTTTCAAATGGACAATCGGAGATGCCCAGGGCGTTTAATCGCCGATGCAGTTTTTCCAACAAAGCGTCATCAAAACCTGTGCCGACTTTTCCGGCGAAGTGAAGGCCGTTTTTCACCTGATAGCCGAGCAAAAGCGAGCCAAAATGCTGGCGACTTCCTTGCGGCGGAGTGTAACCGCCGATTACCATTTCCTGTTCCTGATGCAGCTTGAGTTTAATCCAGGCTCCGCTTCTCTTCCCCGCTTCATAGACCGAGTCTTTTCTCTTCGCCACCAATCCTTCCAGTCCAAGGCGGCGGGCCTGTGCCAGCAGTTTATCAGGCGGGCCTTCCAATGAAGCCGAAAAACGAAGCCCTCCGGGAACTTTTTTTAAAAGCTTTTCCAGCAATTCCTTTCGGACGACGAGCGGCTCGTTGCGCAGGTCTTTCCCGTTGAGGCGCAACAAATCGAACACGTAAAAGAAAATAGGCGGGCGCTCCTGGCCGAGGTCGTAGGCCTGAAGCAATTGAAAGGACGAACGGCCTTTCGGATCCAGGGCCACAATCTCGCCATCGATAATCGCCTCCCTGGCGCTAATGCGCTTCACGGCGTCCAAAACCTCGGGGAATTTCGCCCCAAAATCCTTCTCATTTCTTGACAGTAAGCGCACCTGGGTGCCTTCCTTGAAGGCAAGGGCGCGAAAACCATCCAGCTTGATTTCGTATATCCATTCGCCTTCCGGAGGTGAGGCCACAAGTCGCGCTTTCATTGGTTCGATAAACTTTACCGGGAGCGGCGGAGCGGGTTTTTCTTTTACCGTCGCGGGAGGGGATGCCTGGCTGCTGTCCCGGTTGGAGTGCCAGACATTGGTTCCCACCGCTAATTCCTTCATCGTCAAGCCGGAAAGGGCGGAGGTGTCATCCATTATTTTTGAGACGGGCCGCATGTCGTCCTTCGCGCGGATCAGCAGCCATTGTTTGGGATCATGCAGACGCACCAAGTACCATTCGCCGTGAAGTTTTTTGCCCGAAAGAATGAAATGGAGTTTGCCCGAATCCAGTTCCTTGGAAGGGGAGGGACTAAGCGCCTCGTAGGTGCCCCGATCCCAAACCATAACCGTTCCGCCCCCATATTGGCCCTGGCGAATGATGCCCTCAAAATCAATGTAGGACACCGGATGGTCTTCCACCTGGAGCGCCAGCCGTTTTTGGGCTTTGGCGTAAGGAACGCCTTTGGGCACGGCCCAGGATTTCAGGGTGCCGTCCAACTCGAGACGGAAGTCGTAATGCAGGTGCGATGCGGCATGTTTCTGAATGACAAACCGACGTTGCGTGCCTTTTGAATTCCCGTCGCCTTTGGGTTCAGTGGTTTTTGCGAAATCGCGCTTTCGTCTGTATTCCTTAAGAGACATAATATTCCGGCGTCCTGCAAAATGCAGAAAACCATTTTTCCCCCGCCGCAAATTGCGATGGGTCCGCAGATCAAGGCCACTCAATTAACAATCAAACTAACACTGAGCAAACCGTGTACCGCCGCCCCGCTTGAAATAACAATCTAATTGAAGAGCGTCGGTTTCGACTAACTCAAGGCCGCAACGCCGCGTCCGCCGTTACTACTTTGAGTCCTGTAATGTTGCCTTGGAACGGGTCGGTGCCTTTCTGCTTATATTTGGCCACAGGCGCGCCGCTGTCGAAACCCACACACATGGCTTCCTTGGGCTGTTTTGGAACTAATCCGGCTGCGTTGCCTTTGGCCACAAGTTGGTTGTCGATGGACAGCGTCATGGTTCCGTCGCCCTGCAATTGGGCTTCGATGCTGTAGGATTTTCCGGGCGCCGCCGCCGCCGCCACAGAATACAATTCCCCGTTCTCCCGGACGGCGAAGGTCGGAATACCGTCTGTCAAATACAGGGAATAACCGACGCTTTTCCCGCCTTGCGCAACAATGACCGCATTCCTGGACTGCGGCTCCACTTCGCAAGTAATACGCAAGCTCTTGCCGGCGATTTGCGGCGCTTCGTCCGAATCGATCTCATCGCCCACATGAAGCAGGTCCGACGGTTGATAAGGCGCTGGCACCGGCGGTTTGTAACCGGAGAGCCATAGGCCGGTCGGATTAGCAACATGTCCTGGTTCGCGAACGCCGGGGCCGTTCTTTTGCGCCACGCCCAAGTCCTGATCCATTTCCCGGATGTAGCTCAACAATCGTTGCACGATCTCTGGGTTTTCGCCGGCGACGTTGTGCCGCTCGCCGATGTCTTGATCGAGATTATAGAGTCGCGGAGTAATGGGTTTGGTCAGATCAGGGATGTCATTTGGATGAGGCCCAAAGCCCTCGTACTGCGGCACAATGGCCAGTTTCCAGGGTCCCACACGCACGGCTTGCAACAGCGTGCTGGCGAAATAAAAGTGCGCTTCATGCGGCGAGCGGGTGCTTTGACCCAACAGCAGGGGAGTGATGTCCTTGCCGTCGATTTTGTGATCACCGGGAACTGTCCCGCCCGCCAGTGTGACGAAGGTGGGAAGCAAATCAAAATTCGCCGCGACCACATCGCACACGGAACCGGCGGGCACGTTGCCCGGCCACCACGCGATGGTCGGCTCGCGCACACCACCTTCGTAGGTGCCGCCCTTGCCGCCGCGCAACGGCCCGGCGGTGCCAGCATTTTTCCCCTTGGCCAGCCACGGTCCGTTATCGCTGCTGAAAACAATCAACGTCCGGTTCTCCAACCCCAACTCGCGCACCGTGTCCATGACGCAGCCCACGCACCAATCGACTTCTTCAACCCAGTCGCCGTAAAGGCCATTGGCGGACTTGCCCCTGAATTTCGCGCCCGGATGAAGCGGCACATGCACGGCAGTGTGCGGCAAATAAAGGAAAAAGGGGTGGTCCCTGTTTTGGCGAATGAATTTGACCGCCGTATCCGTATAAAGGGCGGTCAGCTTGTCCTGGTCTGCGGGTTTAAGCGTTTCGATGACTTCCTCGTCCCGCACCAATGGCAACGGCGGAGTATGCTTTTTCCATTTATCAGTATCTTTGCCGGGCACCTCTCCGCCCATGTCGTTGGAATACGGCAGGCCAAGATAATGATCAAAACCGAAACGAGTCGGAAGAAAAGAAGGATCATCGCCAACGTGCCATTTGCCGATAGCGATGGTGGCGTAGCCAAGAGCCTTCAACAGCGACGAAATCGTGTGCTCGTTGGTGTTCAGCCCGATGCGGCTGCGAGGAAAAATCACATCCGGCAGGGACACTCGTTTGGCATAACACCCCGTTAAAATCTGGGCGCGCGACGGCGTGCAAACCGGCGCCGCGTAAAAGCTGGTCAGCTTCATCCCTTCCTTCGCCATGCGATCGAGATTGGGCGTGCGATTTTTATCCGAGCCGAACGGGCCGATGTCCCCATAGCCCATATCATCGGCTAGAATGAAAATGAAATTCGGTTTTTCAGGCAGGGTCGCGCCGACAACGGCCCAGGGCAACAGCCACGCCACGCAAAGCAAAGTCCTTCGAAACGACCGGCCAAACAACAAACGGTAAATTCGCATGTTAATCTCTCAGCGCCAAGCATACGCAATTGCAGCCGAAAAAGCGAGTGTCGTCCGTTGCAAGGGCCGGCCACCGCATTTTTCGCGGCGCGGCCCGCCACCGCATTTTTCGCGGGTTGACATCCTATTTTCGGGCATGTGATTATTGACGGCTTGAATAGAACCCATAAGATAACCGTCGGCTTGAATATGAACTTATCAATGCGCAGCTTGGCAAGATCCTTGGGTGCGGGTCTGGCTTTTGCCGCAATGGTGGCTGTAGCCGCGCCGGTTGATTTTGTCACGGAGGTCAAACCCATCCTGGAGCAGAATTGCGTGTCGTGCCACAACGCCAAACATGCCGGCGAAAACGGGAAATACCGGCTGGATATAAAATCCGAGGCGTTCAAACCCCATAAAAAGGCGGAGCGCATTCTTCCCGGCCATCCCGATGATAGCCAAGTCTATTCGTTAACGGTCCTGCCGTTAGCCGACGACGATCACATGCCACCATCCAAGGCGAGGGAGCCGCTGACAAAAGAACAATCGGAAATAATAAAGCGCTGGATTGCCGAGGGGGCTGTCTGGCCTGACGACGTCACACTCAAGACGGTGCAGAAGATTGATTTCGTTCGCGATGTCGAGCCGATTTTGGAACAGGGCGGCCCGCTTTCGGCAAAGTCGAAAGAAACATTGCAACTTTGGATTGAGCAAGGGGCGCCATGGCCCGATGGAGTAAAAATCGGCGGCGGCCAGACGGGCGCGCCAGGTAAAAAATTGGGTCTGATCAATGATATTTATCAAAAAATCCTGACCAACAGCCCAGAGCACACCGAGGCGGACATGAAGCTTTATACCAACACCATTCCGGGGACCAAAGTCACGTACGCGATGGTGCCCATTCCGGGCGGCGAATTTCTGATGGGCAGCCCGCCTAGCGAGCCGAACCGCAATGCCGACGAAGGCCCGCAACATAAGGTGAAAATCGAGCCGTTTTGGATGGAACAATGCGAAGTGACGTGGAACGAATACGAATTGTTCATGTATCCGGATGAGACCAATCCGACTGCGCCGACGAATGGCACCACCAATTACACGAGTGAGATCGCTGATGCCGTGTCGCGGCCCACCAAACCGTACGTGGAAATGAGTTTCGGCATGGGCAAGGACGGCTTTCCCGCCATTAGCATGACGCAACATGGCTGCAACATTTATTGCCAGTGGCTCAGCGCGAAAACCGGGCATTTTTACCGGCTGCCGACCGAGGCGGAATACGAATACGCCTGCCGAGCCGGCACGACAACAGCGTATTTTTTTGGCGACGATCCGAAAGACCTGGGCGATTACGCTTGGTACGCGGCCAACAACAAAGTAATTGAGAACGGCACTCTTACTGATTCAAAATACCAGAAAGTGGGGACGAAAAAGCCAAATCCGTGGGGGCTTTATGACATCATCGGCAACATTACGGAATGGACGCTGGACCAGTACGATCCTGATTATTACAAAAAATTCACCGACACCGTGACCGAACCGTGGAACAAGGCCACCCAACCTTACCCGCATGTTGTTCGGGGCGGGTCTTGGCAGGACACAGCGGACAAACTGCGCAGCGCCTGCCGCCGCGCTTCCAGCCCGGACTGGAAAATACAAGACCCGCAGTTGCCCAAGAGTATTTGGTATCACACCGACGCCCAATTTGTGGGCTTTCGCATCATTCGCCCTTTGAAAGTCCCGACGGCGGAGGAGATGGAAAAGTATTGGCGCAGCGGCGTGGAGAAAGAATAGTCTCAAGGCTGGAACTATCGTTTGTTTTTGAATAAGGCAGCCATCTCAAAAGTCAAAATTGAATACTTATGACCCAAAAAATAACTCGACCTGACTTCACACGACGCGATTTTCTCAAAACATCCACAACCCTTGCCGCCGCCGCGGCATTGGCTCCCGGAGTATTCGCCGCGAACGACGAGACTTTAAAGCTTGCCCTCGTGGGCTGCGGCGGTCGCGGCTCAGGCGCAGCCAGCCAGGCCCTCAGCACTGCGGGATCGGTCAAACTTGTCGCGATGGCGGATGTTTTCAGGGACCGTCTCGACGACAGTTATAACGCATTGAAGGCCCAACACGCGGACCGCGTAGATGTGCCGGAGGAAAACAAGTTCGTCGGATTTGACGCCTATAAACAAGCCATTGCCGCAGCCGATATCGTCATACTAGCCACACCGCCCGGGTTCCGGCCGCCTCTTTTGGAAGAAGCGGTGCGGCAGGGCAAAAACATTTTTACCGAAAAGCCGTTGGCGGTGGACGGGCCGGGTGTGCGCAAAGTTCTGGCGGCGGCGGAAGAGGCCAAAAAGAAAGGCCTCAAAGTCGGCGTGGGCCTGCAACGTCACCATCAATTGGGTTACTTGGAAACGGTCAAGCGTCTGCATGATGGGGCCATTGGCGAGATAACTGCCATGCGTTGTTACTGGAATGGCGACGGCGTTTGGACGCGTGCGCGCAAAGAATATGAACAAAAGGCCGGCCGGCCCTTGACCGAAATGGAATATCAAATGCGCAATTGGTACTATTTCGTCTGGCTGTGTGGGGACCACATCGTTGAGCAGCACATCCATAATCTTGACGTGATCAATTGGGTAAAGCAGGGGCATCCTGTCAAAGCTTGGGGCATGGGGGGCCGGGAAGTGCGCAAAGGTCTGGATCACGGCGAAATCTTCGACCATCATTTCGTTGAATTTGAATATGCAGATGGAACGCGGTGCAGCAGCCAGTGCCGCCACATTCCGGGCTGTTGGGACTCGGTATCCGAACATGTCGTGGGCACTGATGGAATCTGTGATGTCAGCGGCCACGTCATTCGCAGCGGAAACCCCAAGTATATGGCCTCGCGCAACGAAGCGTCCTGGCACTTTACCACCCCCGGAGAAAAAGACCCTTATCAGCAGGAGCACGACGACCTTTTCGCAGCCATCCGCAACGACACGCCTTACAACGAGTTGGAATACGGAGCCCATAGCTCCATGACGGCGGTGATGGGCCGGATGGCCACCTATTCGGGCAAGGAAATTTCATGGGAAGAGGCGTTGAATTCAAAAATCGACACGATGCCCAAAGAGCTGTCCTGGGACACACCGCCACCGACCCTGCCGGACAAGGATGGCAACTATCCGGTGGCCGTTCCAGGCGTCACGGTGTCGGCTTGACTTGAGTCAATCCTAAATCAGGCGCTCTCCAAAATGGCGACGGCGGCGGCTTGGGTGGCGGTGTGACTGAGGCTGAGATGCACGATGCGGCCGCCTCGTTCGCGCATAAGAGTTTCACCCTTCCCGTGAAGGACCACATAAGGTTCGCCGGAATCCTTGCGGCAGATTTCAATGTCCTGCCAGCCCAATTGTCCGCCGATGCCGGTGCCGAATGCCTTTGAAATGGCTTCTTTTCCGGCGAAGCGCGCCGCCCAAAATGGGCCGGGGGATTTGTGCGAGAGGCAGTAAGCCAGTTCCGAGGGGCGGAGAATTCGTTGCAGAAACCTGTCGCCAAATTTTTGGCAGGCAGCTTCAACGCGCTGCACTTCAATAATGTCAATGCCGCAACCGAGTATCAAAGTGGCTGGGTAAGGTTCAAGGTTGGCCGGCCTCCTCCATGACGAGCAGCATCTCGCGCACCGCCGTGGCCAGACCGACGACGATGGCGCGACTGACAATACTATGTCCAATGTTAAGCTCGGCCAGATGAGGCACCTGGCGGAGGGCGGGAAGGTTGCGATAATTCAAGCCATGGCCGGCATTGACCTGGAGGCCCAATTGATGGGCTTGCGTGGCCGCCGCGATCAGGCGTTCGAGTTCCCCCGCTCGCTCGCGCTTGCGATGAAAGTTTTCCGCAAAAGCGCCGGTGTGCAATTCAATGAACTGGCTGCCGACGCGCCCGGCGGCTTCTATTTGCGCGGGGTCCGGCGCAATGAAGAGACTGACTTGAATGCCAGCGTCATTGAATTTCTTGCGTGCGTCAGAGAGGGCCAGCCAATGGCTGGCCACGTCCAGGCCGCCTTCTGTCGTTACTTCAGCGCGCCGTTCCGGGACCAGGCAGACGATGTCGGGTTTCACTTGCAACGCGATGGACACAATCTCGGGAGTGTTGGCCAATTCCAGATTGAACCGGGTTTTGATCACTTCGCGAAGTTTTCGAATATCGCGGTCCTGCATGTGCCGGCGGTCTTCGCGCAAGTGGGCGGTGATGCCGTGCGCGCCGGCGGATTCGCAGATGAGGGCCGCGCCGATGGGATCCGGTTCGCCGCTCTCGCGCCCGCGATAGCGAGCCTCTCGCAAAGTAGCCACGTGGTCGATGTTTACTCCCAATTTGAGCATAAGACTGTCAATGTGAAGGCAATCCCGGCCCGGACATTTTCGCTCGCGGCAGCAAATTCCAGTCAATTGGCCCGGGCGGCGTATCTGTCAGCAAATGCGAGAGCAAAACCAACTCAAGGCTATTGAACACGAATGGCGAAATACGAACAACGGTCAATTCGTTCGGGCCGGTCTTGGTCACTTCCGTGATGGTATTACCCAAAAACGAAGCCAAACCAGCCAGCCATTGCTCTTGAATATCCAGGCGGGATTGAACCTCAAGGGCGGTGGGGGCCTTGCCCTCCGGACTGCCTGCATGGCTTGGCCCCATGCCTAGCATCTGAAGAATGGGCAGCACTTGGGTTACCGTCAGCAAGTGCCGCACGCGGGGGCCGGTTAGTTCCCAATCGTAATAGACCAAATTGGTGCGACCATCAATTTGGTCCCATAACGCCTGCGGCGCAGGGGCTTTCCCCGGTGGCAACGGGAAAAGGCTGGCGACAAGAAATTGGCCACCTTTTGCTGGCACCGGCCGCACGTCGGGATAGATCATTGGCAGCTTCATCCAAATGAGCTGCTTTAATTTGGGCATCCATTTAAGTTCTGTTCCATCGAGTTTTTGCAACTTGGGATTCAGATCCTCAATGGCGTGGGTTGATAATGTCACCATCGTGTTGCTCGGATCTTTGGCCGGCCACGCCACATAGCTCTCGAACGCCAACTCGCCCATTGACCAAAAATAGAACTGGTCGCTCAATGGGTTGGTGCATAACCCCGAGAGGGTTTCGTCCGATTTTAGGAACGGTTCCACATTCAGGCCCGTGGCAAAACTGGTCAGTGGTTCATGCACCAGATTGGTGGGGAGGTTCATCGGGTGAGGTTGCCATTGAATCGCCTCTGGATAAGTCACCTGGCATGTCATGTGAAAATTCCCATCCTGTGCGCTGATGGCGGCGTGGGTCTGGCCCAGTTTCAAGGGGCAACCGGACAGCGGAATCCAGTTGGCCAGCCGGGGCCAATCCACATCCGCCTCAAAACAGTTGGGGTCGAGGCTTGGCCCGGGTCGCCCGGATTTTTGAATTTGTTGAAGATAATCGGATCGAACAGACGCCAGGCTCTCACCTCTGCCCACCACCAACCAGTCCTGGGCCGGCACCATCCAAAATGAATTGCTCGTGCCATTGTTCCATTGCCAGCCCGAGAACGTTTCAGCGCGCAGTTCTTCACCCGGCCCATTATTTATGGTCTTCAAGTATTGCTGCCAGGTCCGCGCGAGACCGGGGTCCAAATTGATGGCGAGGACGAAATCCAGAGGGTGGCCGGAAGAACCACTCACGCTGGCCATTGATTCGGACAACAGGACGCTTTCCAGCAATGGCCGCAACAGCGCGTCGGCTCCCTTGTTCGTTTGAAAATGCAGCGATTCAGCAAGATGCCTGGCCAGTCGGTCGAGAACCAAATCTTCAAAGTCGATGGTGGAATTTTGCGCGAAGACTCTGGCGGCGGCGGCAACGTTGGTGTTTTGAGCCAATTGCGTCGCCCCAATAAAATGGTATTGCAGCACGACATTTTCCGGCTTATCGGCTCCGCTACAAAGAAAAGGCAGCGCCACTGTGGCCGCGTAGGGGCAAAATCGTCTGAAAAAGCGCCGGAGAATTCGCATATAAGGTGCCTTTGATTGCCAGAAACCCAGGTGGATGGCAATTATTTTTCCGGTTGCTTTTAAACGGTCGACATTGTTCCTTTGCACAGATGTTGCGCCGCTTTCTAACCCACTGGCTTCCTTTATTGTTCTGGATGAGCGTCATATTCGGGGCTTCGACCGGCTTAGGCACACCCGCGCATACCTCCCGGTTCATTCGGCCTTTTTTGTTGTGGTTGGATCCGCACATGTCCGAGGCGACGATTGACCTTGTGCATCACTGCATACGGAAAACCGCCCATTTCGTTGAGTATTCCATTCTGGGGTTTCTCATCTGGCGCGTTGTCCATTCCGCCGCTGCCATGGCCTCTCAACCCTTTGGCCGGCGCTTTCGCTTTGCTCTTTTGCTCGCGGCCTTGTACGCGGCGACGGACGAAACGCATCAGCTTTTCGTTCCCGGCCGCCAAGGGGCGGTCCTCGATGTCATGTTGGATACGTGCGGCGCGGGGTTTGGTCTCGCGGTAACGTGGTTGATCGTGCGTTGGCGAAAATCAAAATAGGGTATGAAACAGCCGCTTTGTTCAGTGGCGTTGCTCTACATTGGCGGCATTCTTTTGGGTCAATGGCTCCATCCCCCGCTCATCGGCTTGTTTGCGTTTTCATTTATAAGCGGCTTTGCTGCGCTGTTTTGGAACCGGGGACGAATTCATTTGTTAAGGTTACTCTTGGTGCTGGTCGGCTGGACCAATTTAAACTGGCACAGCGCGATCATTTCACCCAACGATTTGCGTTTGTTGGCGGGCGATAAACCGGAGGCGGTCAACGTGCGGGGCTCGCTCCGCGCCTCGCCCATGGCACGAATTTTCGAGCGGCAAGGCCGGGAGCTTTGGCATTGCTCCGTCGTGATCGACGCCGAACAAATCCGGTTCTCAAACGGATGGCAGCCCGCGTTCGGCAAAATCATCGCCTACGCGCCGGACATTCTGTCCTCGAACTTCTTCAGTGGCCAAAATGTGGAAGTCGCCGGCGTGCTGGGGCCTCCGCCGGGACCGCGGGCGGATGGATTATTCGACATCCGCTCCCGCTATGAGCACGACGCCATTTATTATCAGTTGCGCACCGACTCAACTAACGCGTGGAGTACCGGCCTGGAAACCCCTCCCCGCGTGGCGCCGCTATCGGACCGCTTCTCCGTCTGGGCCAGAAAAACTCTGGCGCTGGGATTGGGACAGGAAGACACGGCGTTGCGATTGATTTGGACCCTGGCGCTGGATTGGAAAGCGCCGCTGACCGAATCAATCGAAGAACCGTTCATGCGCGCGGGAACGTATCACATCTTCGCGGTGGACGGGTTGCGCCTCGGCCTTTTGGCCGGCATTGGGATCGGTCTTTTGCGTTTCCTGCGATTGCCCCGCGCGCTGTGCGGATTTTTGGTGGTGCCTGTCATTTGGTTTTATGCCGGCATCACAGGTTGGCCGGCCTCGGCGATTCGGGCCGCCATTATGACGAGCATCGTCATCGTCGGGTGGGCGGGCCATCGGCCGGCCGATCTTGTCAATTCACTTTTTGTGGCGGCGTTCATTATTTTGGTGTGGGACCCCTGGCAGCTTTTCCAGCCCGGTTTTCAACTTTCGTTCCTGGTGGTCTTCTGCATCGCCCTGCTCCTGCCGCTCTTCCAAAACCTGTTTCAATCCTGGATCTTTAAAAAGGACCCATTCCTGCCCGAAGCATTAAAACCGCGCTGGCCGCCGCCTTTGCAAGCGGCGGCGTGGTTTGCCATCGATACCTGCGCCCTGTCCTTGGCGGCTTGGCTTGGATCGATTCCGCTGGCGGCGGCTTACTTTCACCTCTTCACCCCGATCAGCATTCCCGCCAATATCCTGGTCGTGCCAATCACGGCGCTGGCTTTGATGAGCAGCATAGGAAGTCTCCTGACGGGAGCGTGGCTGCCCGGAATGGCAGTCCTGTTCAATCACTCAAGCTGGTTTTTCATGAAGTGCATCATCGGCCTGAGCCATTGGGCCGCGCAATGGTCACCCGGCTCTTTCAACGTTTCGACGCCGTCTCCCGTCACGTTTGTTTTGTACTATCTGGTTTTATTTTCAGTCCTGACCGGCTGGATCTTTCGCTCCAGGTTCAAACGCACGTTCGCCATGGCAATCATCGGCCTGGGCGTCTGCTGGCTGGGACAACGGATCGCCGAAAATAAAACCGCCCGTCTCCATTTTCTCCCGCTCAGCGGCGGTTCAGCCGTTTTTGCGGACAACGCCGGTTCCGGGAAAAGTTTCCTGTTCGATTGCGGCAACGCCAATGCGGCGGATTTCGTCATTAAACCGCTGTTGCGCGCGCAGGGTGTCAATACTCTTGACTCCCTCGCCCTGACCGTCGGCCATGTCCAGGACACCAGCGGCGCGCAAGTCGTCTTGACAAATTTTTCGGTGAATCGCGTCTTCCTCAACCCGGCCCGGGACATTTCGTCCGCCTACCGCGAAGTGATCGACCACGTCAAACAAATCGCGCCTTGGCGGGCATTGCAGGCGGGCGGCGACGCCAACGGCTGGTCGGTGCTGCACCCGGAGCAGTCCATCAAGTTCCCCGACGCCGATGATAATGCGCTGGTTTTCTGGCGGGAAATCAACGGCCATTCGATCTTGTTGCTCTCCACCCTTGGCCGTAGAGGTCAGGACTCGTTGGTGGAGAACCATCCAAATCTACGCGCGGAAATCGCCGTGGCCGGCCTGCCCGCCAAAGACGATCCGCTTTCTGAACCGCTCTTGGATCTGCTGCAACCAAAGTTGATCATCATCATTGATTCAGAATTTCCCGCTACGCGACGAGCCTCCTCCAAGCTGCGCGACCGCCTGGCCACACACAACATGCCTGTCATCTATTGCCGCGATACCGGGACCCTGAAGCTGACTCTCTGGCGCGGCGGTTGGGATCTGAAAGACGCCAGCGGGAAGGTCGTGGGCCCGTAGGGGGATTCTCGATATGACTTCTCAAAGGCACACACTCATGCTAGTTTGAATGCGATGAAGACAATCCCGCAAGATCTGCTGGATAAAGCCGTGGATCGGTTGAAAGCCGAATTTCAGCCGGAAGAAATTTACCTGTTCGGCTCGCACGCCTGGGGCACCCCAAATCAGGACAGCGACATTGATTTAATGGTTATCGTGCCGCAAAGCAACGAACGCCCCATTCGACGTGACCAACGCGCCCAGCGTTGCCTCGGACGGTTGCCCATCTCCGCTGATGTGCTTGTCCGGACACGGGGCGAGGTGAACCGCGTCCGCGATGTCCATGGAAGCCTGACCCACGACGTGCTTTGCAAGGGCCGGAAGCTCTATGGATAAAGTCCGGAAGGAACTGCTGCGCTCCTGGCTGACCAAAGCAAACCATGACTTGCAGAATGCCCGCATTGTCGGCGCGGCGGATGAAGGTCCACTTGACACCGCCATTTACCATTGCCAGCAAACAGCGGAAAAGGCAGTTAAGGCCTTCCTCATTCACTTGGACATTACGCCGGAGAAAACCCACGACATCCGAAAGTTGATGCTGGAAGCCGCCGTTCATGAACCGCGCTTCGACGACCTGCTTGACACGGCGGCGGCCCTTACTCCATACGCCTGGCAAACACGTTACCCCGACGATTTGGCCGAAACATATCCCACTCGCGAGGAATTCGACGAAGCCATGCAACACGCCCAGGCCATTTACAATTTCGTGCTCAGCCTGCTCCCGGCGGATGTGCGACCGTGAAAGACGCCTCGGCGGTTGGGATTTGAAAGACACCAGTGGCCATACGGTGTTAGCATATTAACAGTCGAACTGTAAAATGAGCACCGCCATTTTGAATGCAGTTATTTCGACGGAGCAGAACGACACGATCGTTTTGCGCGAAAGGGGGTCCGTTGCGGCTGGCGTTTTACGCGCGGTTGTCGGCGTTATTCCACTCGGCGGCGGCGCTCTGGTTGCCTATGTCCTTCTTTCCGCCAATGGGCCCCGGCCCTTTGGCGGCATTCGCCATCAGATATTGGGCTGGATCACCATTGCCGTTTTTTTGACAGCACTCGGTATTGTGCCAATCTGTTGGGGGTTGGAAATTGGTTTCCTGCGGCGCGCTTACTTCATTCATCTTGCACAGCGCGAACTGCAGTCATCCGTCACAATTGCCGGCCTGCCGCTCTGGCCTCGCCGCTATCCGCTGTCCGCTTTCGCGAGAATTTTAGTCTCGCGTCAAGCCTGCGGCGTGTTCAGCAAAAGCTATTGTTTTGTTGTTTCCTGCGATGGGCCGTCCCGGCGCGTTGACCTGGCCGGGTTTCCCGAGCGCACGACGGCAGAAAAGCTGGCGGAAGAGATCGCCAACAGCCTCGGACTAAAAGTTGAGTGTGCTGGCTGAACTTGATTTCCTCATGGGCTCCGTTGCAATATCGGCCATCGAAAAACGAATGTCCATGAATGGCCGGCGCAATTATCCGCTGCTGCTGGCCAGCCAGTTTTTGAGCGCCTTCGGCGATAATCTCATTCTCATGCTCATTCTCGGGCCGTTCCTGACCCAGTTCCAAGCCGGCAAAATCTCCGGGGAAGAGCAAAGTGTCGCCAATATTTATTACACCAGTTTGTTGTTCCTGCCTTATGTCCTACTCGCGCCGCTGGCTGGTTATTTGAACGATCGCTTTTCCAAAAATCGCTGGCTGCTCGGTGGAAATTTTATCAAATTGATCGGCACCGGCCTGACTGCACTCGGCCTGATTTACCGCCCGGTCTGGCAGGGGATTGGCTATTTCACGATTGGAATCGGGGCCTGCATTTATTCGCCGGCCAAATACGGCATCCTGCCGGAAATTTTGCCGGAGGAACGGTTGGTCAAGGCCAACGGCTTGATGGAATTATTGACACTCATCGCCATCTTGACGGGCAATATCGCCGGCTCGGCCGCGTTTGGCAATTATCCGTTAAAACTGTGTTATCTCATGGTCATCGGGGTCTATGGGCTATCGCTTGTCCTCAATCTTTTTATGTCCCGCACACCCTCCTATCGGGAAGTGCGGCTGAAGGACAGCGTCCGGGAATTCTTTCTCAATCTGGCCGAATTATTTTCGCAAAAGCGGCTGGCCCGCATTTTAACCGGCACGGCGTTGTTCTGGATTTGCGGAGCGATCCTCAAAATGAATTTCCAACCGTGGGGCCAGCAAGTGTTGCATTTTGAAACCATGTTGCAGATCGCCCTGTTGGGCCTGTGGCTGAGCATCGGCGTGATGGTGGGCAGCGTGCTGGCGGGGCAGCTTTATGCCGTGGGCGATTTGCGCGCGACGCGGCGTTACGGCTGGCTGCTGGCCGCCGGCATCGCGGTGCTCGGCAGCATCGGCTGGCTGATGGGCCACGGATTGAGCCATCCCAACGCGTGGGCCGCGTTCGTTTTGATTCTGACCGGCCTGATTGCCGGGTTGTTTCTTATTCCGCTCAATGCCGCGCTGCAAGCCGAGTCGCACAAGGACAAACTGGGCAAAACCATCGCCACGCAGAACGGATTTGAAAACCTCGCCATGCTGGGCGGCAGCCTTTTGGCCTTCATTGACGTCAAGGTGGGATTCAACCCATCAGAACTTTTACTGGCGCTGGCGTTGTTTGTGGCCATTGTGGTGATCTGGCTTAAAATTCCTGGGGTGAAGAATGCAATTCTGGAATAAAACTCTGCGCGCATGGTCCACGCTGTGGTTTGCCGTGGTTGCAATCGTGTCGTTTCATTTGGCCTATACGATTCGAAACTGCCAGATTCTGTTCGTCCTTTTTTTCTTTTGCCTTTTCCAACTGGTGAATGTGAAAACCAGCCGCCGGGCTTTTTATGTCGGCTTGGGAATTGGCCTGGCGATCTACGCTCCACACCTCAGTTTTTTTTGGACGGTTTTTCAAGGCGGGGCAATCGCGCTTTGGGTGATTTTGTCATGCTGGCTCGGCTTGTTTCTGCTGTTAGGCCGGGCCTGCCTGCCGCAGTTCGGCGTCATGGGTTGGGCCTGCGCGGCGCCTTTTGTCTGGACCGGTTTGGAATATTTCCGTAGCGAGCTTTATTATCTCAGGTTTTCCTGGCTGAACGCCGGTTATGCGTTCTCTGATGCGGGCACATTGCCTTATTTTGCCGGCTACGGCGTCTATGGAATCGGCTTTGTAATGATGGCGCTGGCCGCTTTTTTGGGAGTATTCTGCCAACTTGCCTGGTCATGGAGGATCACTGCAGGAATAGCCATAGCCCTCTTGCTTTCCTTTCCAGCCATGGCTCCCGCATGGCAAAGTCCCGCCCTGCGGAGTTTCCGCATCACTGGCGTGCAACTCGAAATCGTGTCACTGGGTGAAACGGCTCGGGCGTTAGATAAAGCCATTCAAAAGTTTCCAGACACGGATTTGCTGGTCCTAAGCGAATACGCATTCATGGGGCCTGTCCCGAAACTCATCAAGCAGTGGTGCCGCAAACATCACAAATATCTCGTTGCCGGAGGAGAGGAGCCCACTTCGCCCTCGCAGTATTTCAACACCGTATTCGTCGTTAACCCCCAGGGTGAAATTGTCTTTCATCAGGCGAAGTGCGTCCCCGTCCAATTCATGAAGGATGGGTTGCCCGCTACAAATCAATCGTTGTGGGATTCGCCGTGGGGCAAATTGGGCTTCGGCATTTGCTATGACGCCAGCTATACGCGAGTGACCGACGAGTTGGTCCGCCAAGGCGCGCAAGGCTTGATTTTCCCGACGATGGACGTTGCAGATTGGGGTGGCTACCAACACCAACTGCACGCCCGGATTGCCCCCATGCGCGCGGCGGAATATGCTTTGCCCGTGTTTCGGCTATGCAGTTCAGGCATTTCTCAATTTGTGGACCCAACCGGGCGGGTCCTTGAGTCAGCCCCTTTTCCGGGACAAGGGGAGATCATGAGCGCACAAATGCAATTGCCAGCAACGGGACGGATGCCGCCGGGTCGGTGGCTGGCGCTTTTCTCGCTCGGCATTACTATTGCGCTCAGCGCTTCGCTGGCTATCGACTGCGCGCGGGATCGATTTAGAAATTTAAGGACGGCGGCCAAATGAAATCGATTCTTCGTCTCATTTTGCGGGTGTTGTTTGGGTTTCGCGCGTTCAACCCGGCGGCGCTGGATGCGCCGGGGCCGGTCATGCTGTTGCCGAATCACGTTTCGTGGTTTGACTGGCTGCTCCTGATTGCCTGCATCGACACTGATTGGCGCATCGTCACCTCGCGGCAGGCTGCGCAGGTCAGTTGGGCGCATCGATTCATCATGATCAACCGGTTTACGTTTCCGGTGGACACCGATTCACCTTACGCTGTCAAGCGAATGGCGGAATATTTGCAGACGGGCGGGAAATTGGTGCTGTTCCCGGAGGGCCGCCTCTCGCGCACCGGCGCGATGATGAAGCTCTTCGATGGCACGGGTTTTTTGCTGTTCAAAACCAACGCGAAAGTGATCACCTGCTATTTGCGCGGTGCTCACCGTCTCCCTTTCTCGCCCAATCCGAACCGGAAAAAATGGTTCCCGCGCGTCACCGCCCATTTCGGCGATCTCTTGACGCCGCCGCAGTTGGTCGGCACGAGCACGATGCGGGCGCGCCAAAAACTCAGCCGCTGGCTCTACGACGTGATGGTCAAGCAACAATTCGACATCGAGATGGAGGCCACGCCAAAAAATGTCCTGGCCGCCATCCTGGAAACGGCGCGGCAATGCCCGAACGTCGTTGCGCTGGAAGATGTGACGCGCCGCAAGCTGACTTACCGGCGCTTGCTCGCCGGGGCCGATGCCATGGCGCGGCAATGGCGCCAGCGCTGGCCCGATGACCACAACCCGCGCATCGGCGTAATGCTACCCGCCGCGCTGGCCGTGCCGGTGACCATGCTCAGCCTGTGGGCGGCGGAAAAGGTCCCAACGATTTTCAACTTCTCCACCGGCGTTGCCACCATGCTGGCCTGCGCCCAACTGGCCGGTGTCAAACAAATCATCACCTCCAAAACATTTCTGGAACGGGCCAGATTAAACGTGCAGGCGATGACGGATGCGGGCATTGAATTCATTTATTTGGAGGACGTTCGCGCCGCTATGCCGCGCTGGCGGCAATGGCTCTCCCTCCTGAGCGTCACTTTGAATCCGCGCGGCCTGACCCCTCACCCACGCTCTGAGACGGCGGTGGTTCTTTTCACCAGCGGCTCGGAAGGCACGCCCAAGGGCGTGGAACTGACCCACACCAACCTGCTGGCCAACATCCGCCAATTGCTGGCCATGTTTGATTTGACCGACGCGGATCGTCTCTTCAATTCCATGCCGTTGTTTCACAGCTTTGGCGTCATCGGCATGGCGCTGCCCTTGATTCATGGCTGTTACGTTTTCCTGTATCCCTCGCCGCTGCATTACCGGGTGGTGCCGGCGCTGATCTACGACCTGGATTGCACCGTGTTTTTCGGCACCAACACCTTCCTAAACGGTTACGCGCGCAAAGCCAGCCCGTTTGATTTCCGCACCCTGCGCCTGCTCATCGCCGCCGCTGAAAAACTGCAGGAAGCGACCGCCAACACTTGGGCGCGGCAATTTGGCGTCCGCATCCTGGAAGCCTACGGCGCGACGGAATGCAGCCCATGCGTCACAGTCAATACTCCGATAAACCCGCGCTTCGGCTCCGCCGGAAAATTCATGCCGGGGATGGAATACAAATTCGAGCCGGTGGAAGGCGTGGTCGAAGGCGGCCGCCTCTGGGTGCGCGGCCCCAACGTCATGCGCGGCTATTTGAATCCGGAGGCCAACGCGCAATTCCTGGCCGGCAACGGCTGGTACGATACCGGCGACGTCGCGCGCGTGGACGAAGACGGCTATCTTTTCATCCAGGGCCGTCTCAAGCGTTTTGCCAAGGTCAGTGGCGAAATGGTCAGCCTGACCGCCGCCGAGGAAGCCTTGGCCGGCGCATTCCCGCAGTATGGCTTGCGCCTGCAAATCGCCGTCCTGGCCCGCCCCGACGCCGACCGCGGCGAAGCGCTGATCGCCGTCAGCAACGAACAAAAACTGTCCCTGGACGAAATCCGCAATGCAATCAAAGCCAAAGGATTGAGCAACTTGTATGTGCCCAAAGAAATCAAATACGTGCGAGACATTCCAAAGTTAGGCACCGGCAAAGTAAACCACCGCGAATTGCAGAAAATTATTTCTGAAGATAAAAGCGCGAAATGAGGAATTTTGTATGACGAAACGAAAAACGACGGCCAAAGGCTTGTCAAAAATCAACGGCCATGATGGCAAACCATCCGCCGCGCTTCCCGCTGGTTATGCCAATCTGCTCACCGATCTCAAAGCGCGAGTCCGCGCGGCGCAACTTCGCGCAGCGGTTTCCGTCAACCGCGAGTTGATTCTGCTTTACTGGGATATCGGCAAAATCATAGTCAAAGCGCAACGGACAGAGGGGTACGGCAAGCAGGTGGTTCAACGGTTGGCGGTTGACTTGCAAAATGAATTCCCCGGCATAGCTGGATTCTCGCCACAAAACGTGTGGTATATGCGGAGTTTTTATCTCGCTTGGACCAAGGAGATCCTAAAACTCCAACCCTCTGTTGGAGAATCCGCCCCGAACATTCTCCCACAACTTGTTGGAGAATTAGCCGGATCAAATCTGCCACAACCTGTGGCTGAAATCCCCTGGGGACATAATCTGGTTCTGCTGGCCAAATTAAAAACCCCACTCCTCCGCCTTTGGTATGCCCGCAAGGTGGTCGAGCACGGCTGGTCACGCGCAGTACTCACACATCACATCGAAACTCAACTTTATAAACGCGAAGGCAAAGCCGTCACCAACTTTAAACGCACATTGGCGCCTCCGCAATCCGACCTCGCGGAGCAAACACTCAAAGACCCTTACAATTTTGATTTTCTCACGCTCCGCAGCGACGCCCATGAGCGCGACCTCGAACAGGGGTTGCTTGACCATGTCCAGAAATTTTTGCTCGAGCTCGGTGTTGGCTTCGCGTTTGTTGGTCGGCAATAAGAATCTGCAATTGCGCGAGATCGATTTAAACAGACGTTTTGAAAAAGGCTCTATTAACCAATGGCTTCACATCTCTTTTGGGGTTGCCGCTGTCAGTGTCGCGTAATAGGCTGAAGGTTGAAGAAGCAAATAATCAGGTTTCAACTTGGCAGGGTCACGAATGCGCCAGATCTTTGGATTTTCAGATTTTACATCGAAAACCACGAATAAATAGTAGTTCGAAAGTTTTTGGGCTTGTTCAAATTCCTTTGCTGAGAGGTAAAATCGAACACCACCACTCGGAGCGGGTGGCTTACTCAAGGTTGCTTTGACCTCGATATACTTTAGCGCCCCATCCAACTCGAAAGATTTCACATCATATCCAGCACCCGCATCTTTCCTGCAAATGGCCTCGACGTTTTGAGCCAAATCGTCCCGGCCGTTGGTTTCAAGCCATTTTCGTTCCGCCCAATAAACAACGTCTTCACCTTGATCGCCGATTCGCTTGTTTCGCCGATTCTGCTTTTCAAAGTCAATTACGCCAGAATGACGCTGGTGCTTTCCTCGCTTGCTAGAGTCAGACACATTCCCAGGTGCGAAAGAAATGAACTCACTTCGTGTGCTGCGTGCGGGAGGGAAATTCTCGGCGTCCACGTATTTTTGCAGCGCCGCGGGAACGTTTGACGATTTGGGAAGTGGCCTCCACGCGTCGTAAAGAAACCTCATGAATTCGTTCGTTGTCCATTTGGACATGACTTCATCGCCAGCCTTGAAAGTGAGCAATAGCTCTCTCTTGGCCAAAACATCAAGGTCCTGACCTGGAACAGCCAGCCCAGCTTCTCTGAGGAAGTGATCAATGTGGTCCTCTGAGAAAATATTCAGAAACCTCTCCGGGTAATAAAGGTATAGAATCTTCCCCTTGAACATCGGGGAGATTTCAATTTGGCGAATTGCCTCCAAGTTGTTTGTGTGTCCCGCCTTAAGCAAACGAACGATTTGCTCAAGTAGATAGACGATCGCAGATCCCTCACTTTCAAATTTTTTTGTAAACTCGTAGCGCTGCGCCTTTTTAGAAAAAAGGACTCCAAACTTGGATGAGTTAGAGCCTTGAATGCGTCCCAACTCAGAAGTCTTCCACTCGACCCAATAGCAGAAGCTCTCCTTGCTTCCTTTGCCTTCAACGTAATCGTCCAACGTCAACAGCGGGATTCGGCCAAGCGGGAATTTGGATACAAATTTTTGGCGAAGTTTTTCCAGTTCTCGGTACTGGGATTGATTCGCCTGTCTTTCAGGTTCAAACTTGGCCTGTAGAATCCGAATCTCGTCTTCAGTTATCATTCACTAGCTGGGAGAATGCGAAGATCCCGTGCCTGCGATCCGCGCTCCGTTTGAACCAAATCGAATTCCACTTTTTCGCCTTGGCGAAGGTACTTATGGATCGTCTCGCGAATGGCTCCATAGTGGACAAAAACGATCTTTCCGTCGTCGGATTTGACAAAGCCGAAGCCGCGCTCGAGATACCAAGCCGTCACTACTCCGCGAGGTCGCCGTTTCTCACTCGGCATCAAATGCATCGTGAATGCTCGGAGCCTATCGGCCAAATGACTCCCTCCATCGAAGGATTGTAGCTGTGCTCGGAGTTGAGCAACGCAATCCTTGAATTGTACGAGAGCCTTTCCCTCGTCCCATAGAACGACGCAGAGTTTCTGAGCGTAGTCATCTGCTTGCTTCGGCTTCAACGGAGGATGTTCGACCCTTGCGATTGCCAAGCGAAAAAGGAGCAGCAAATGATGTTTGAAATGGCGCATGGAAGAGGGGAGTTCCCGTGCGCGAAAGAATTCTTCGATTCTGCTTAACGCCAAACCTGAAGCGTAGTAGGAAAACGGAGAATGTCCTTCAAGAAATAGCCGATCTCTGTAATTCTCCAAAATTTCGCCATAGTAACGATGTGTGCTATGCGGCTCGTTTAAGAACATACCCAGAAATGACTTCGCCTGTGCCGCCAAACTGATGATGCTGGTTGGTTTTATCGGCGTGTTTTCGTATTGTTTTGAGCGACGTTCGTAATAAAGGCGCTTACTCGTTTCCGAGCCAAAGGAATTATAGAACTCCTCAGTATGTGTTTAGCGTGCGGGCGAGAGCACGGCATTTTGACTGACCAAGTGGGCGAAGGATTCTGCCTGTTGGACGCAGGTGGCAGCCAGACTGGTGAGGATTTCCCAAGTATGAGCTCCTTG
>Ga0182024_10002550_pt1 | contig 44937 bp, 47 predicted proteins | sample P32metaG_FD_120480 | JGI IMG/M metagenome (GOLD analysis project Ga0182024, IMG submission 120480) | Permafrost microbial communities from Stordalen Mire, Sweden - P3-2 metaG (Illumina Assembly) | ecosystem: Environmental > Terrestrial > Soil > Wetlands > Permafrost | place: Sweden: Stordalen... | reverse complement strand
TAAAGATATCCCTGTCGAGCTTCACTCCCTTCATTCACATTCGCTGCAACCCGCTTAGCTTCGGTCGATGCCGGATTTGTTCCGAAGTTTCCCGAATTGGCTGGCAACTTGCGACACAAATTGGGCGCAATGAGATCCTCTCCTGAGTCGCCAGGCAATAGTGGCCGTCACCTCCAAAGCACCGGTATCGATTCGAATCCGTCAAGCCCGATGAGGTCCCGTCGGCGAAGAGCGTGGCTGATCGCAGGAGCCCTTACGGTATTAATTGCGGCAATCGTTGGCGGCCTGATAGTGAGTGGGTCGATTCTGAGGAAGAGATTCGAGCCCTACATCCGGGCACAGGCGGTCTCATATCTTCGGGAGCGCTTTGACAGCGATGTCGAGTTGTCCGGTCTGAATGTTCGTATTCCGTCCGTATCGCCGATTCACATGCTGTTGGCGCGCGGACAAGGAACGCTGGCTCGTGTGGATGGATCGGGCTTGATAGTCCGCTGGAGAGGCAGGTCTGATGTGCCGCCCGTGCTGGAGGTGAAAAATTTCAGCTTTTACGTGGATTTGGGCACGGTGTTCAATTCCCGAAAGGTTGTCAACCAAGTCGTGATCGATGGCATGGAGATTACCATTCCACCCAAAGGGGATCCGGACCCGTCGCAATCTGTGGCCCGGAACGACGGGGGCAACTCAAAGAGCGATGCGATCAATGTCGATATCCGGGAATTGGTTGCCCGCAACTCCAAACTCGTGGTCATGCCCAGGATCAAGGCGAAGACGCCCCTGGTATTCGATATCTCATACTTGCGCCTTGATTCCGCGGGTAACGGCTTTTCCATGAATTACGAGGCGGTGCTGACCAATCCCAAGCCCGTTGGGCTGGTGCACAGCAAGGGAAACTTCGGCCCCTGGGACGCCGCTGAACCAGGCGATACGCGGCTAGATGGCAATTACTCGTTCGACCATGCCGATTTGAGCTCATTTTCATCAATTGCCGGAATTCTGAGTTCCACGGGAGATTTTACAGGCACTCTGTCGGCTATCATCGCTAAGGGCAAAGCGTTCGTTCCCGACTTCCGGCTCAAGAGCGCGGGCCATCCAGTACCGCTCTCGACGAACTTCGAGGTCCTGGTGGACGGGGGCAACGGCAATACGATCCTGAAACCCGTACGTGCAAAGTTGGGGAGTACGCAGTTCACCACCAGCGGTGGAGTCATCCGGAAAAACGGCGATTTACAGCGATCGATCGCGCTGGATATATCGATGCCTGCCGGAAACCTGACCGATCTGCTGCGTCTGGCCATGAGGAGCTCTCCGATTATGGAAGGACAAATTGCCCTCAAGAGCAAAATTGTCATTCCGCCTTTGACGAGCAAGGTGAAAGAAAAGTTGATGCTGGACGGCCAGTTCAGCATTTCCAGCGGAAGGTTTCTCCGGCCGGAAATACAGAGTAAGATCGATTCTCTAAGCCGCCGGGGTCAGGGCCAGCCAAAGAACGAGGAGATTACGCAGGTGTTCTCCCGGATGGTAGGTGACTTCCGAATGGACAATCAGACGATCGCATTTCGTTCGCTGACTTTCGATACGCCCGGCGCGGGTGTGAAGCTTGCGGGAACCTATAATCTGGCTGAGGATACCATGGATTTCCACGGGTCCCTTGGGCTTCAGGCCAAAGTCTCGCAGACCATGACCGGGTGGAAGAGATGGGCGCTCAAACCGGCGGATCCTTTTTTCGCCAAGAACGGCGTTGGAACATTCCTGCGAATCAGGATAGACGGAAACTCAAAATCGCCCAATTTCGGACTGGACCACGGCAAGCCGGATAGCTCCGCCGAATAGTGAACTTCCCCAACGGCGAGTGACCCGAATTAAAACGAAACCTCCACTATCTCGCCGGTCTCTATCTTCCTTGCATTCAGTGAGTTCGCTGGCACTCAGCGACAGTCGTTGCTGCCCCTCATCAGTGCGATTGGGCTGACGCAGTTCAGATTAAATGTCTTGAAATCAGAAGTGGCCATGGGATAGTATAGACTCTTGCTTAAGCGTGTGTTAATAAATACACTTCAGTTGATTTTATTCTGAGTCAAGCTGCTGAGTCAAGTATATCAACAAATATTTCTTATGCATTTCCCGACCAAACCTAACTCATTGGGCCGTTCGATGGTTCTTTTGGCGCCTGCGGGTGCTTGTTTGGATCCGTTCTCGGGACCCGTCACAGTCTCGGACCGCGCGCATTCCGAGCTCATCCGTGAAATGCAGCGCCTCCGCGGTGAAGTCTATCTGAGTGACGGCGCGATTCAGGCATCGCAGATGACATCGGGGCGACATGTTTCACCCTGCGACGAGGAAAGTTGGCATTTGCTGACAGCCCGGCGGGATGGCACGGTAGCCGGGTGTGTCCGGTTTCTGCGGCATCCGAATACGGTGCGGTGCCATCAACTGCGAGTGAGTAGCGCTCCGTTGGCTCGTTCCCGGGATTGGGCGGCGGGTTTCGTTTCTTCGATCAATTCGGAACTCGAAGCGGCGCGCAGGTATAATTTCTCGTATGTCGAAATCGGCGGATGGGCGTTGGCGCCGGAACTGAGGGGTACGGCGGAGGCGCTCCACACGGTTCTTTCCACTTATGCTCTGGCGCAAATTCAAGGCGGCGCCCTCGGGATTACAACAGCGACCGAGCGAAACGGTTCGGCATCGATCCTGCGGCGGCTCGGAGGACGCCCGCTTGAGTGGGATGGAGCGTCTCTTCCCTCCTATTACGACCCTAAGTACAGGTGCGGAATGGAAGTGCTCCGGTTTGATTCGCGGAACCCCAACGCGCGTTACGCGCCTGCGGTGGATTCGCTGCGGAGCCATATAGCTACTCTGCCGATTTTTTGTCCCGACGAGGGGCCGGCGAGCGAAAAGAACGCGAGACGATTTTCAAATCTGTTGCAGGGATTTACCCAGCCACGCGCGGGCGTGCCGGCGTTTTCCCATACGTAACTTATGAAGGCGCACCGGTGGCATGCGTGAGAGCACGACCATGAGCGTTGCCGCATGAGTTCAGCCACAATACCGGCGTTGGAGCGATGGATCGACGTCTTGGGCGCTTCGTTTGTCGTGGAGGATGTTGAAACGTTGGAAGCGGCCGAAACGGCTACGTTTCGGACAACGCAGAGGATTCCGGTAATCCTGCGGCCCGGAAACACCCAAGAGGTCCAGGCTGTAGTGCGGATCGCCGATACATACGGCCTGCCGCTTTATCCGGTCAGCAGCGGAAAGAACTGGGGATACGGGTCCGGCGTGCCGGTGCGCAGCAACTGCGCGGTGGTTGACCTGAGCCGCTTGAACCAGATCACGGATTTCAGCGAACACCTCGGCTACGTAACAGTGCAGCCCGGCGTCACGCAGGCCGATCTCTTCTCATTTCTCGCCCGGCGCAAATCGGCGTTGTGGATGGACGCCACGGGATCCAGCCCCGACTGCAGCCTTATCGGGAACGCGATGGAGCGTGGATTCGGGCACACGCCGTACGGGGATCACTTCGCCCAGGTTTGCAACCTTGAGGTTGTGCTGGGCAACGGGGATTCGATCCGGACGGGCTATGGGAGTCTGGCGGGTTCGAAGGCGAGCCAAGTCTATAAGTGGGGCAAGGGGCCGAGTTTGGACGGGTTATTCTCACAATCGAATTTCGGCATTGTGACGGAGATGACGTTATGGCTGATGCCCGCCCCGCGGTATTTCCAGGCTTTCTTTTTTCAGTGCGATCGTGAAGAGGGCATTGCCGAGGTGGTTGAGGCGCTTCGTCCGCTGCGAATGGACGGCACTCTGCGCAGTACCGTTCATATCGGCAACGACTATAAAGTTCTGGCGGGGATCCGGCAATTCCCCGCGGGCGAACGACAGCCGATTATGCCGGATCGCATGAAGGAGTTACGCAGGGAATTGAAATTCAGCCGGTGGAGCGGATCGGGTGGGCTCTACGGGACGCGCGGACAAGTGGCGGAAGCAAGACGGCTCCTGCGTTCGGCGCTGGCAGGAAAGACGGAAAAGCTGCAGTTTCTGGACGATCGCATGTTGGCGCTGGCGTCGCGATTCCAAGGCGTTTATCGGACTTTCACCGGGTTGGATTTGGCGCGCACACTGGAGCTGGTGCGTCCGGTTTTCGGACTCCTCAAAGGCATTCCCACCAGGAAGACTTTGGGAAGCGCGTACTGGCGCAAGCGAATGCCCGTGCCCAACGACCCAAATCCGGATCGCGACCGCTGCGGGCTTCTATGGATCGCGCCCGTAGCACCGATGGAAGGCGTGCATGCGCTGCGCATGGCGGCACTGGCCGAGAGCTCGCTGCTGCAGGCGGGTTTCGAACCGCAAATCTCGTTCACCCTTCTCACGGAGCGATCTCTCGCTTGCGTGATTTCGATCTGTTACGACCGGGACGTGCCGGGCGAGGATCGGCGCGCGATGGATTGTTATTTCAGTCTGCGCCGCAAGCTGGATGCCGAGGGCTATTACTCCTACCGTCTGGGGATCGCGGATATGGATACTCACCTGGACGGGGAAGGGAAAGGCGGCTGCGAGAAGGCGTTGAGGTCGATCGGCAAAGCGCTCGACCCAAACGGAATTCTGGCGCCTGGGCGCTATGTTCCGGCTGAGAAGAAATCCTCATGAGCGCGAGCGCGGCATTCAGCAGGAACCTGCCATTGGCATTCGAGACGGAGGACTACCAGGCGCGCGAACTGATGAGGGACCTGCATGGCGCGAAACCGGCGGTCTACTGGACCGATTTCCTGCTGACCGCGGTCGTAGGGTGGACCAGCTTTGCGGCGGCTGTCATGCTTCGCCCGTATTCTCCGGGAATGCTTTTCGCGGCGGCGGCGGCCGCCGCCGGCCTGTATCGCGGCCTGTGCTTTATTCATGAGATCAGCCATCAGAACCACAGGGCCATGCCGAGGTTCGAAGCGGCTTGGAACCTTCTGGCGGGGTATCCGCTGCTGATGCCTTCGTTCGTCTATGTGGGGGTTCATCAGAGCCATCACAAGGTGAGCACCTACGGCACCAGCCAGGATCCGGAGTACCTGCCCTTTGCCCGCAACAGCGCAATGACGGTTCTGTTTGCCCTCGAAAGTTTTCTGATTCCGGTAGCGCTGGCGATTCGCTTTCTCGTCCTTTCGACGATCGGCTTCGTCTCGCCTTCCTTTCAGAAATGGCTCGTAGTGCATTTCTCTTCCCTGACGATGAACCTGGCGTACCGGCGGGAAGCGACGCCGGAATTGGTTCGGACGGTCAGGATTCAGAGCGGGCTCGTCTTGCTTTTGTGGCTCGGGTTCGCGGCAATGGTGTGGGCCGATATTCTGCCGGGGAGATTCTTCGCGGTCTGGCTGGGAGTTTCGGCGGCGATCAGCTTTGTTAATACCCTTCGTACCTTGGGCGCGCACGCCTACGAGGGCGCCGGGGATCCGATGGACAGAGAAGGCCAACTGCGCGATTCGATCGACACGCCCGGCGCTCTGTGGACGGAGTTGTGGGCGCCGGTAGGGCTTCGTTACCACGCGCTGCACCACTACTTTCCCGGAATCCCGTATCACAATCTGAGTAAAGCGTGGCGCCGGCTTTCGGCGAAACTGCCGCATGGCGCCGTTTATCACCGCGTGCGCAGCCGCGGGCTCGCCCATTCGCTGTGTGCGCTTTACCGCAAGGGCCGCCAAAGCAAGCCCCGCTGAATACGCGCCTTCATGCATTTTGGAATCATCACTCCGCCGGTGCAGGGGCACCTGATACCCTTCGGAGCCCTGGGCCGAGAATTGATTGCGCGCGGTCATCGGGTAACCGTGATCCAGATGGCCGATACCAGGGAACGAGTGCGCGCGGAGGGGCTTGAGTTCGCGCCGATCGGACAGAGCGATCACCCGCCGGGCTCTTTACCGGAATCCCTCGCGCAACTGGGGCAGTTGCGGGGATTCGCCGCGTTGCGCTTCACGATCGCGGCGGTTCGTAAAACGACGGAGATGCTCTGCCGGGACGCACCTGCCGCCATTCGAACCGCGGGCATCGAGATGCTGCTGGTCGACCAGACCGAGCCCGGAGGAGGAACTGTAGCGGAACATCTGGGGCTGCCATTTGTCACGATCTGCAACGCACTGGTGCTGAATCGCGAGGCTGCGGTACCACCTCCCTTCACCTCGTGGAGGCCGCGAGACGGCTGGTGGCAGGAAATGCGCAATGAGATGGGTTATGCAATTTCTGCACAAGTGACGTCGCCGGTCGCCAGAGTGGTGGCGCGTTACCGCCGTTTGTGGAATCTCCCGGCGCACCGAAGGCCGGAGGATTCCTTCTCGAAACTGGCGCAAATCAGTCAGCAGCCTGTGGAGTTTGATTTTCCCCGCCGGGAACTGCCGGATTGTTTCCATTACGCGGGCCCTCTGCGGGATCTGAGAGGCGAGGAAATTCCTTTCCCATGGCACAAACTGGACGGGCGCGCATTAGTGTATGCGTCCCTGGGCACACTTCAATATTCGAAAGAGGAGGTGTTCCGTTGTTTCGCGGAGGCGTGCGCGGGCCTGAACGATGTGCAACTGGTTATGGCGCATTGCGGCGGACTGAGCGACGCGGCGGTCCATTCCCTGCCGGGCGATCCGGTAAGCGTCGTCTACGCGCCGCAGGCTGCGCTTCTGCAACGGGCGCGGCTGGCTTTGACCCACGCCGGCCTGAATACAGTTCTTGATGCGCTGCGTTTCGGCGTACCAATTGTCGCGGTGCCGATTACGTATGAACAGCCCGCAATCGCGGCGCGGGTAAAGTGGGCTGGTGCGGGAAAGTCGCTGCCGTTGGCGAGACTGACTGCGGCCCGCCTTCGGGCAACCATCAGGGAGGTATTGGATAATCCGGCGTACGCCCAACGCTCGCAGCATATTGCAGCGGCGATGCGGCGCGCGGGCGGCGCCGCATGTGCAGCGAGCATTATCGAGAATGTGGCGCGGGAGGTTGTACCGGAGTGCCGATCAGGAAGGTGATTTCAACACCCCCTCGGGGCGCCGCCACGCGGCCTTGTTGCCAACGCCAGGACGGATCGCCAAGCCCTTCAGTAAGTGCACGAAGTTCGGAAGGAGTATAGGAGCGCAAGTGCGAGACGAACGCATCCCACCCGACTACAAACGGGATCAGCGGCGCCACCCACGTTAGTGTCCACCAAATGGCCCGGCGCGGGCGCATGCGCCAGATCAGCAGGAAGCAGCTAAAAAAAGACGCGGGAAAACAAAGCGCCAGTTTGGGAAGAGTGCGCGCGGTAATCTCAAAAATTCCAATGGGCTGTCGATCAACCCAGGCGGCGCGAAGAATGTCGCGCGCTTCCAGAGGGCGAAAGTGGTGGAACGAATTGAACAGCGTGCGCAATCCGGTCAGCTTCTCTGGAACTGAAGCCGCATCGATGGAGTGGAGGCATGCCGTTACGTTGCGGCCGGAATCGAGCGTCAACGCGCTCAAAGCTTTACGATCGGGAAATTTATCGGTAAGAACGACGGGGATTTGAACCCCCCGCCGCGCAAGCTCAGCCTGTATTCCAAGGATGGGGCCGGACCTTCCCGAACACAAATCGACGACTTGTCCGGCGCCGCTCGACACAATTGCGGCTTGCAACAGCGGGGTGATGACTACCTCGGCGCGGCTGTATTCCCAAAGCACACGGAGCCATTCCGTGAGGGCGCTGCGGAGAGTTTCAGGGAGCCACGGCTGTTCGTGTAATTCGAAGCCGTGGATTCTGGCCGGAACTAACTTCCACACGGATAACAAGTACTCCGAATGAAAAGGCCAGTATCCGCCCCAGCCTCTTCATTCGGCAAACATGGGGCGTTCAGGACTTGGAAACCTTTCTTCGGAAAAGCCCGACTGTCATCAGTCCGGCGGCCATCAGAATATAGGGTGGGGGCTCAGGCGCAGTGGCTCCGCCCCCACCGCTCGTTTCGGGCGAAAAGGTCGCAGACCAGGAAGCGCTGACTGAACCACCATCGGCAATTGTCCCCAGGATCGATGCTATCGTGGAACCCTGAATCGCTTGCTGGGTTGTAAAGGTACCCACATACATATCGGCGGCGTTATAGTTTGTGCCGGAACTATCCTTATAACCCCAGGCATCCACTGTGAATGAAACGGAAACAGTGTCGACCTTACCGGTATTGGGATCGGTCAGGCCATTCGTGAGCTGGAACGGAGAATTGGCGGGAGTACACGTAACGCCCGGATCGTTGGCGCCGGCCGTACAGTCTCCGATCGCAGTGCCGCCGTTGAACCGAAGGTCCTCCAAATCGAACTGCAGCGCTGCCGCAGCGCCACGGTTAACCACTATGAAATCCACCAATGGCGTAACCGTTTGGAAGGAGAGATCCTGGATTGTTCCAGTCTGACCTGCGGTGAAGGGAGCTGTTGACCCGCCCTCGACCGTCAGTGAGGCCTCTCCGCCCACATCAGGGCAGGTGGTGGGTACGGCTCCGTCGTTATACCAATTGATGCAGCCCGAAGTTGTGCCATTTCCGCTGACGACAACCGAACCGTCGCCCGCGTTAAGGATTCCGGTTCCCAAATTGGTTATTGGTGACGCTCCGGCGAATCCAGCCGTTGACAGAATCATTACGGATACTCCGACGATCGTTAAGAACGGCCGCGGAGTGTATATTTTCAGCGCTTCTTGTACTTCCTTGTGACAAATCATATCCTTTTCATCTCCCTTGATTGAGGTTTCTGCCAGCTGATGAACGCGACCAGGCCTCGGAGCCTGCTGAAGCAATGACATAGCCAAACATCAGAAAATAAAGCAGATCCTAGGTGATATAACTCACGATTCGGACAAGAGTAGTACTTTCCATAACCTTGGATCGTACGTTTAAGGTGTTTACCTCAGCGACGCGAGAGACCCGAGGTCAATGACCCGATCTAAAAAGGCAGATAACGCCAGACCATGAACCGGAATCATGTTTGATTCCGTACACTAGTGACAAAAATGCCTAGTTGACTTCATGAGTTCAGCTCCGCAAACCGGCCTCGTTTTTCCCGCCGATGGGTCTCTCGACACATTCGAGAACGCTCTCAAGTGGTTTTCCGTGCCATCGAACTGCACAGCGTGCATCGTAAGTAAGCGCTGGCCCGACGGTATTGTGCGCTGTCCGGTATGCGATGGCAAAAACGTGCACTATCTTGCGTCGAGGGGGTTATGGGAATGCAAAACGCGGCATCCCAAGTCTCAATTCAGCCTTAGGGCGGGAACGATTTTCGAAGATAGCCATATACCGCTGGCCTTGTGGTTGGCCGCAATCTGGGTGGAGGCGAATCTTTCCCAAACCAGCTCTCATGAAGTAGCCCGTCGCCTGGGAGTCACGCAGAAATCAGCTTGGTCACTACTCCGTCGCATTAGGTGCGCTCGCAGGAAAGCAGCCGAAAAGCGAAGTGCTCAATTAGAACTATCTGTGCGGGATAGACTATCCGGATCGCCGCTTTTGGGATGAGGCTGCTCCTTCACCCCCAGGCGGGTGCCGCGACGAGCAATTGCGTCCTGAATCTCCTGCCGCGTTACTTTCAGCACTTCCTCAAGAAGAGTATTAAAGGCGGTCGCGGGATTGGCGGGGCGGTTCTTTTCCGGCGCGGCACGCATGGTCAGTGATAATAGGCCGAACTGTTCTGGAGCATTAAGAAAGTTCCCGTGTTCGAGTCATAGGAGTACTCGACGACAGTAACAAGCGCAACTGTCATTCCTGCATCCACTATGCAGGAACTGTAGCCCGCGGAATTATCCTTGCGTTTGAGGTGGCCGGTCAGAGTCTTATTTGTACCCGTCGAATCCACGCCTGTCACGATGTAGAGGAAATCGGTAGTTGAAGAATTTGCGGACTTGATTGAAAGTAAGTCCGGTTCGGACCCTTTAGTCAGAGCAGAGCAGTAATTCGCACTGCTGAAGATGTTGTTAAGGTAGGGGACGGACTGATTCGTTTCACAAATCGGCCATGGGCCGAACGGCGCAAAAGCTACAGCGGTCTGCACGGATTGAGCCAATGCAGCACCGGCCAAAAATACAATTGAAACGAAAAATCTCATGGGCTCCCTGTTAAGCGGACCAATCCCGCAATTAATGTGCCGAAGCGAGGTTACTCACAATCGCCGGGACCTGTCAAGAACAATTTCAGTAGGGTCATCGGCACTCGTGTATGTCATCGTGCGGTGCCCGGGGGCAGTCTGCAAGGAGTACGTCTCACTGGCTGCGTGCGGGCAGCGTAAAAAAGAACGTCGAACCGTGACTGGGCTGCGACTCAGCCCATAACCTTCCGCCGTGCCGCTCCACAATGGCCCGGCATATGGCAAGGCCCATCCCGGGGCCCTGGCTTTCCGTTGCCTGCAGGCGCTCGAATGGTTTGAAGATTCGTTCCAGGAAAGCGGCATCGATGCCGGGACCGTTATCCTGAACGGCAAAAAGCCACTCTTCATCCTGCTTTTCAGCGGTGATGTTAATACGGGGCGGTCGTTCGGCGCGGTGACGCAGCGCGTTGCGGAGCAGAATCTCGAAAACCTGAACGAGCCGGTCCGGGTCTCCGCGGACACGCGGAAGTTCACCGCATGCCACTTCCGCGCCGTGCTCGCGCAGTTCCTCTTCGAGCTTTACCAAAACAGTTCGAATGACTGTATCCATCCGGACGAATTGGAACGACGCTTCCTTGATCTGCAATGCGATCGAATAACCGGACAGGCCGTCCGTCAGCAAATCGATTTTCCTGGCGCCATCGATGATGAACCCAAGACGTCGTTCCAAGTCGGATTTCTCCGCCGGCCGGTCCCTCCCGATCAGTTCCGCGTGCGCTCGGATTGCGCGCACGGCAGATTTCAGATCGTGGCAGGCGCGCAGGAGAAAATCGCTGAGATCCCGATCGGACGCCGTGCGATCGGTTCGCCGGCCGTCGTCCTCGCGTTCGGTGAGCTTGCCCCGCGACACGAGGAATACCCTACCACAGTGCGATGGCGGTGATAAGACGCAAAGGCTTACGTGCTTAAGTCCGCGGTGCGTCGGGTCAACTCATAAAGCTAAAGTGGATAATGTGACGGAACAGGAAATCCGGGACCAGTTCTTCAGGACCCGCGATGCTGCTGCAGCCATCGCCAACCGCACTGCGCGCGTCGACACGATCGTCCAACAGCGCTGGCCAGGCGCACAGGCTGCCAGTGTCCGTTGTGCGCCGGAAGAATCGATGCCGCGGGAGATCGCACTTCTCGCCGTGGGCGGCTATGGGCGCAGGGAACTCTTTCCTTATTCCGACGTCGATCTGTTGATCCTCACGCCCGACGAGAAGACCCAACTCGCCATCAAAGAGCCGCTCTCCATGTTTCTGCGCGATCTCTGGGACCAGGGTTTGCGCATCAGCCAATCCGTTCACACGCCGGCGGATTGCAACCAGATCGATTCATCGAATGCGGAACTGGCGGTCAGTCTTCTCGACCGCCGTCTGCTCGCCGGCAGCGAAGAACTGTTCGGCCAGATTCGCGACCCGCGGCCCGACCTCGGCCGTAATATCGTCCACCTGACCAACGAGCGGCACGCCAAGTTTCACGGCACCATCTATCATCTGGAACCCAATGTCAAAGATTCGCCCGGCGGTTTGCGCGATCTGCAGGTGCTCCGCTGGCTCGCCAGGCTGGGTGCGGGCGATCACGATCTCCCCGCCGGCGTTCCGGTCCTCTTCGAAATTCGCTGTTTTCTCCACTATCTGGGTGGCCGCGATGATAACAAGCTCAGCTTCGAAAGGCAGGATGAAATTGCGGCCCTGCACGGCGCGGCTTCTCCGGAAGCTTTGATGCGCCAGTACTATCGCGCGGTAAGGGACATTGCGAGGCTGGCCAATCGGCGCCTGGATCGCTTCGAATCCAAACGCAGTTCCTTGTTCTCGCAATTCCGCGATCGCACCGCCCGGCTTTCGAATCGGGATTTCTCCGTGCTTCACGGGTCTGTGTTCTTCCGGTCGTCGCTGGGTTTGGAATCCGATCCCGGGCTGATCCTGAGGCTCTTCGAATTCGTCGGACGACATGGGCTTCCGCTCGCGCCCGATACCGAGGAACGCGTGGAGCGGAGCATGTCCGCTTTTGAAAACTGGGTCCTCGCTCAATCGGCCATATGGATTCCGTTTCAGGAGATCCTGCGCCTTCCGCACGTATCCAAAGCATTGCGCGCCATGCATGAAACGCGCGCGCTCGAAGCCCTTTTCCCGGAGCTGCGCGAAATGGAAGCGCTTGTTATCCGCGATTTCTACCATCGCTACACGGTGGATGAGCACACGCTCGTGGCGATCGAGTCGGTGCTCGAACTTCACGGGCGGAAAGAGGACACGTTCGGCGATCTGGCGGTCGAAACGGAGGATCTCGATCTGCTGCTGGCGGCGCTGCTGTTTCATGACGTGGGGAAGGGAACACCCGATGAGGGCCATGTCGCCGTTTCCCGCCGTATCGCGGAACAGGCGCTGCGCCGGGCCGGCATCGGCGACCGCGCCTGGGACACGGTGGCCTTTCTCATCGGCGCGCATCTCGAAATGTCCGCCGCTATGAACGGACGCGACATCTCGGATCCATCGACTGCGCGGGATGTAGCGTTGAAGGTGGGAACCGTCGAGAGGCTCAAGCTCCTGACGCTGCTGACCTATGGAGACATCAGCGCCGTGAATCCGGCCGCTATGACTCCGTGGCGCCGGCAGTTACTGTGGAATCTCTACACTCAAACCTACACCGAACTTACACGTGAACTCACGGCGCGAACCTCTCTCCCGGATACTCAGGCGGACCCCGAGGTAAAGCGGTTTCTCGAGGGATTGCCGCCGCGCTACCTGCGGACTCACAGCCAGCGGGAAATCGAAGAGCATGTCCGTCTGGAACGCGAAGGCCGGAGTGGCGCAGAAGGCAAAACGCGTGGCGTGGCGGTGTCGCTGGCGAGGTCCGCCGCATGGGTACTCACGGTGGTAGCGGACGACCGGCCGTTTCTATTTGCATCGATCGCCGCGACGCTGTCGAGCTTTGGCTTCAACATTCTGAAGGCCGAAGCCTTTTCGAATGCGCATGGCAAGGTGATAGACACGTTCACCTTCGCCGATCCATCGCGGACTCTCGAAATGAATCCGGATGAGGCCGGTCAGGTCACCAGGACGGTGGTGAAGGCCATCAAAGGCGAAGTGAACGCCGATCAGCTTCTCACGCGCCGCCCCCGTGTGAAACCCGATGCGCACGCTCTCGCGGCCGCGCGCGCCACTTTCGACAATGAATCGTCCCCATCGGCAACCCTGATCCAGTTGGTGACGCAGGACCGCCCCGGCCTGCTTTACGACGTGGCCGCGCTCATTTCGAAGCGGGGCTGCAATATTGAAGTAGTTCTGGTGGATACGGAAGCCAAAAAAGTCATCGACGTTTTTTACGTCACCAAAGGCGGAAAGAAGCTGGCTGACGCCGATGCGCGCGAATTGACCGGCGCAGTTGCCGAAATCGCCCGCGGCCCCGTCCCTTAAGACCTATCCGCCGATCAGCGAGTTAAACCGCCCATACCCGCCCCGGCTAACCGGAATCCGCGTGCCATCCGCCAATACCGCAATCCAGGTATCCTTCGTGTTCGGTTCGATGCGCGTGATCCGTTCGATGTTCACCAGATACCCTCTGTGGACCCGGACAAACCGCTTCGGATGGAGCGCCGATTCAAGACTCGCGATGGTCTGCTGCTTGAGCCATGTCTTACCTTCGCTGCGCAACGCCACATAGTCGTCCTGCGCCTCGGCGTAATCGAGTTTACCAGCCGGAATCACGTGTACCTTCGCTCCATCCTTTACTACGATGCGCTCCAGATACTCCCCCGCCGGCCGTACCGCGTTCTTCAATTCGGTGGGCAGCTCCGCGGGCCGCATCTCCCCTGTGCGCCGCTCGATCTTTTCCAGCGCGGCCCGAAAACGGCCTTCGCCGAACGGTTTCAGCAAATAGTCCACCGCCGCCGCATCGAACGCCCGCATCGCATACTGATCGAACGCGGTCACGAACACCACCGCTACTTGCCGGTCGATGAGTTCCAGCACTTCGAAGCCGTCGAGCTTCGGCATCTGAACGTCGAGAAAGAGCACATCCGGCTTATGCTCCCCGACTGCCTTAACGGCCTCGAATCCATTGCTGCATTCGGCCACGATCTGCATCCCCGGCTGTTTTTCGAGATACTCTCGAAGGACGCCTCGCGCCAGATCTTCGTCGTCCGCAATAACGACCCTCATGATGGCTTCACCGGCAATACTAATGTCACGCGATAAACATCGTCGCTCGCTTCCACTTCGAGCCGCGCGGCATTGCCGTAACGGGCTTCAAGACGCTGCCGGACATTGGCGAGCCCGATGCCGCTGCGGCTTGCCGGAGCCAGAGGATCGTAAGGATTTTCGATCGAGAAACGCAGCCCTTCCCTGACGCATCGGCCCAGCATCAGAATCTCGCCGCCCTGGTCAAGCAGCGCGATACCGTGCTTTACCGCGTTCTCGACCAATGGCTGAATCAGCAGCGCGGGTACCTCGCAGTCGCCGCACGCCGGTTCCACATCGAGCGCCAGCTGCAGCCGCCGCCCGAATCGAACCTTCTCCACATTGAGGTACATGCGGGTCAAATCCATTTCTTCACGGAAGGGAATGGAAGCGCGCTCGCCCAGACGAAGCGACGTCCGCAGGAAGTCCGCCAGCTGAATGCACATTTCCCGAGCCCGCACTGGATCGCTTGCGGTCAGGGCGCTGATGGAGTTCAGACTGTTGAACAGGAAGTGCGGATTGACCTGGGCCTTGAGCGCCCGCAATTGGGCTTCCCGCGCGAGCAGCTCCGACTTCCGGGAAGTCTGCGCCTCGATCACCACGTAATGCATCGCAATCGAAAGGAGATAGATCATCGCGACCATCGCAGCGAGAACAAGGTCGGCCGCCGCGAGCCTCTTATCGAGTCCAGGCCGCACGTCCGACAAGCCGCTGGCTATGATCCTCGCGATAAAGAGTACGGCTGCCGACACAACCATGGCGGCCAGCAGGTGTTGTCCCAGCAACCGCCCGGCGCTGGTCGATTGCAGGGGCAAAGCCCGGCACGCATACCAGGGCGAGAGGCACACGAAAGCCAGAATGACCGTAACAGGCACGATGATAGCCGCGGTCTCCAGCGCGGTCAGCCGCCCGGCAACTGAGATCAACAGGCCGAGGATCGTTCCCAATGGTACCCACGCCGCGAGATATAAGATAGACGCTTTCCAGTTGTGGAAGACCGGGTGCATTAGTTACGGATCTCTACGCCGCCGAAGACCGCTGCGCCGGTGATCACGAGCGTCACTGGCTCCAAACCGGGTTCGGGTCTTGGTGGAACCGTCTGGTCGTCACACCCGCCAAAGACCGCGGAGCTCTTCATCACGACTTTCCACGTGCGGGGGACGGTGATTTCGATTCCTCCGAATACCGCATTTGCCTCCAGCCGGGCCCGGCGGTCCGGAGACGAAATCGAAGCGCCGGAAAGATCCAGTTCGATGGATCCGAACACGGAATCAACTTTGCCACCCTCGAATTGTTGTGTCTCCACCCTGCGATTCACCGAAGCGAAGACTACCGACTCCTGGAGCCGGTTTCCGAAGAAACTCTCTCCGGAACCGCGCGGCCGCGAATGTGTATGCAAGCGCGCCTGCAAACGAATGCGCTCGGGCCATTCACGGAACTGAGTCGGGCGCACCAGCATTGTTACCCCGAATGCGATCAACATAACGGGCCAGAACACGCTTCCGGTCACGCGCAGAATGTGCAGATTTCCGAGTATGAGCAGAATCCCCCAGACGATCAGAGCCAGGGACCAGATGCTCGCGACCGGGTTCCTCATGCGATCGAACATCGACACGCCCCAGATGACTATAAAGATCGGCCAGTACGCGCGGATGTCCTGGATGGGAAGTATGCCGAGGTTATCAAGAAACAACAGCGCGCCGGCGACGATCAGCATCAACGCGAAGAGGCTTCCGCGCGGCAAGTCGGCAAAGTTCATCGGTCGTCCCTCATTGATCGTCTCGATGAGAGGTAGCCCAAAGATAGAGCTCTTCCAGCCCGGCTGCAATGAGCGCGACCGGCCACAAGTCCCAGTATCGAGCGACCTGAATGATATCGAATCGGCTCATTACGAGCAGCGCGCCGGCGAGAATCAGCATCATGGGAAGCGCGATCTGGCCCGGATAGAAGAGTCTCATTGCTGTACCTCGATCCGATGGTAAAGCGCTGTGGCGCGGAACTCAGCCGATTTTCGGCGAACCGCGGTCTGCTACCGGCGAACGCCGCGGCGGCTCGCTTTGAAGGCACATATTTATGCTTTTGTGCTAGTCTGAAGAATCGGATGAGGACGACCGTTGACATTCCCGATGCGTTGTTTCGGCGAACCAAGGCCATCGCCGCTGTACGCGGCGTCACTTTGAAACAGATCATCATCGACGCAGTTGAGCGAGAGATTAGTCCCGCCAAACCGGCGCCGGCGGGAAAACAACGAAACCGATTACCGTTGATTCATCTGGAGCCGGGGCGGGTACTCGACTTGACCGACTTCGATTTCGATGACCTGCTTGCCTGATGTTAACGTCTGGATAGCCTTGATCGTGGCGGAACACGTCGGTCATCGATCCGCCGCCGACTGGTATGCTGGTCCCGATTGGGATACGCTGGTGCTCTCGCGGGTGACCCAAATGGGATTTCTCCGGTTGCTCACAAATCAGCATGTGATGGGTAAAGGGGTTGTCGACGCGGGCGGCGCGTGGGAGATTCTGGACCGTATTCGGCAGAATCGAAATATCGTGTTTGTCCGGGAACCGCCGGGTATAGAGGAGGTGTGGCGGGGCCGGACATCGAGCCGCGCTGTAGGGCACAATTTCTGGACCGACGCTTACCTGGCCGCCTTCGCCGAGGTCGCGGGACTTACTCTCGTAACCTTTGACAGAGGTTTCACAAAGTACAAGAACATGCAACTCAGGGTTCTGTCCAACCGGCCTTAATTCGCGATCGTTCGAGCGAATACTTCACAAGGGCCGCCGAACGGTAAATCGCATGGACGAATTTCCCGTAAGGCAGCGTCAGAAACAAGGCAAGAATGATCCCCAGATGCACGATCAGAAGAACGCCCATGGCGGCCGTTTGCCGGAAAGCGAGGAGCGCCAGGCCTGACGCGCTCGCGAGAAACAGAAGCGCCAGGAATGTCAAATCCATTCCTGACTGTCCCTGCGCTTGAGTTTCAGGGTTACTGGTCCGTTTCAGCCAAAGCAAGCCCAGCGTACCGATTACCATTGCGATCCCTCCGGATGTCCCAAGAACCACGGGTATGCTGAGATACCCATAGGGCGCTCTCCATCCGAACGCGTAATGATAGAAAGCCGCCGTGACAGTCGAGGCGAAGCATAATGCAAATCCGTAGAAGGTGAAATGGTGGAACCAGCGGCGCGACTGCGATTGATGTGCACCGGGATAGGCGCATCCACCTCCGCCGCCATCGAGATAATGCAGAGTCAAAACATCTCTGAGGGCCTTCGCTAGCGTGCCGGGATTCAGGAACTGCAAGAAACGCTCTCCACTGTCGCGCCAGCATCGAGCGAATCCGACGGCAAATGCGAGGAGCACGAAAATAGAGACGCCGCCAAACGCCATCACCATCACTCGGTGTGGAACGATTCGATAGAAGTCTCCGCCGGGTTGTGGTGTCGTGCCTTTCGCGAAAAGGATCGACAGGATCAGGCATACCGCGATTATTAGCCAGACGACTGGTCCCTTGGCGAATACACGCGGCCACGCATACTGCTGATAGGATTCCGCCCGAATCTCCGCCAGAAGCTTTGGCACGTTTACCGCAAACTCGTGCGGAGGGGCATACTGGCAAGCGTAATAGCATTCGCTGCAGTTATGGCAGAGGTTCGCGAGATAATTCAGATCGCCTTCGGGAAAGGTTTGCCGCCGCTCGATCGCCGGGAAAACGGCGCAGTAACCTTCGCAATATCTGCAGGAATTGCAGATTCGCAAAATGCGCTCGCCTTCCTGAAACAGGTCAGTGCGCGGCAAGCGCTGCCTCGCGACCGGCGATTCTCCCGAAGACCGTTCCGATCGTCATGCCGAACCCCGCAAGATAACCCTTGCCGAGGATATTGCCGGCCATGATCTCGCCGGCGGCGAAAATATTCCTGGCTGGCCGGCCATCGGCCATGAAGACCGCGGCACGCTCGTCCACCTTCACTCCGAGGTAGGTAAAAGTGATCCCCGGACGCAGGGGGTAAGCGAGGAACGGCGGCCTGTCGAGCCGTTGCGCCCAATTCGTTTTGTCCGGATTCAATCCCTGCGTGCGGCAGCCATCGAGCCTGCTGTGATCGAATGCGCCCGGCAATACCGCGTCGTTGAAGTTGCGAATGGTCGCGGTCACGCGTTCCACCGGTAATTGCAGTTTTCCCGCAAGCTCATCGATAGTATCCGCCTCCACCGGCGGGAAAACGGAAGGCATAAATCTGCCGCTGGCCTTCGCGTCAATTATCGACCAGGCAATTTGATCCGGCTGTTGGGCGACCATTCTTCCCCATATCGCATAGCGCTTGGGCCACAGGTCCTCGCCCTCATCGTAGAACCGATCCCCACTCTTGTTGACAACAATCCCGAGCGGCAGGCAGTCGAGGCGCGTGACGATCCCGCCGTCGAATTTGGGCGCGCGCCCGTCGATGGCAACGCAATGGCACTGCTTCGCGTCACCCACGCGCTCGGCGCCATTATCCAACAGAAGCTTCAAAACCTTTCCTTTGTTGTAAGGTGTCCCGCGCACGATGAAGTTGAGTGCGGCGTCCCCCCACGCTTCCTTCAGCCAGTCGAGATTTGCCTCGAAGCCTCCAGCGGCGGCCACCAGCGTCTTCGCGCGAATTTCCATCGGGCCACCATTGACCAGCACTGTCGCGCTTTCGAAACTTCCATCCACGATCCGCAGCGCGACAACTTCCGCGTTGTAGAGCACGTCGATTCCCCGCTCTCGTGCCGCGGCGTAGTAAGCATTCATCAGCGCCTTGCCTCCGCCCAGAAAAAATGCATTAGTGCGGTCGAGCTGCAACGTCCCGCTCAGTGAAGGCTGGAACCGTGCGCCATAGCTCTTCATCCATCGACCCGCCGGCGCGGACTGTTGGATCGTAAGACGGGCCAGGGCTTCGTCGGATTCCCCACCCGTGACGCGCATCAAATCCGCGAAGTATTCGTCTTCCGCGTACGCCCCGGTCAGGACATCCGTCGGCGCATCGTGCATGCAACGGAGGTTGCGCGTATGCCTGCTGTTTCCGCCGCGAAACTCGGGGGGCGCCCACTCGACGACCAGAACACTCGCGCCACACTCTCGAGCGTTGAGCGCCGCGCACAATCCGGCGTTACCGCCGCCCAGCACCAGAACGTCGAAAACCGGTAATTGTGGGTTCTGCTTCAGGCTCTCCGGCACACTTACCGTTTCGCCTGCTTGCGCATATCCAGAATCAAGCGCATGACCCGTTGTTCCAGATCGTTCCGCACGGCGCGGTAAATATCCAGCGGAGAGCCATACGGGTCACTCACCTTCCACTCGATCGCGTCGCCCGGCTGAAGTGCGGGCAATTTGAATCCTGCCATGTTGATGACGATATCGCAATCTGCCGCTTCGAAGGGATTAAACAGGCGCGGCACGTGTCCGGACACGTCGATATTCATCTCTTCCATCGCCAGGACTGTATTGCGGGCAACGCCCTGCGTCGGCGCGAGACCCGAACTGACCGCCGTGAGGACATCGCTCCCATAGTGATTCGCGAAGGCTTCCGCCATCGGACTACGACAGGTATTTCCTATGCAGACAAAAAGAACGCGTTTCAGAGCTTGCTCAGGAATAGTTTGTGCACCCGCGAATCCTGCGTGAGTTCAGGATGAAATGTCGCGACCAGATGCCGGCCTTGTTCCACCAGCACCGGGTCTCCTTCATATTGTGCCAAAACTCTCACATCGGGGCCGGTGCGGCGGATAATAGGCGCCCGGATGAACACCGCTTCCACGTCACCTGCGCCCGCTCGTTTCTGAAAATCGGCGTCCGGATGAATGTTCGCGACCCGGCTGTCGATCTGCCTCCCATACGCATTGCGTTCGACCGTGAGGTCGAGCAAGCCAAAGCTCTCCTGGGCCGGATTCCGCACTTCCTTCGCGAGCAGGATCGCCCCTGCGCACGTGCCGAAGACCGGCTTCTCGCGCGCAAAATCTCGCAGCGGTTCCTTGAGATCCATGAAGTTGAGAAGCTTGAGCATGGTGGTGCTCTCGCCTCCCGGTATCACCAATCCGTCCACGTTCGTCAATTCTTCCGCGGTCCGGACGAGAAACGGTTCCGCGCCCGCGCGTTCGATCGCCTTCGCATGCGCCTCGAAGTCGCCCTGCAGCGCAAGAATCCCAACCCTTTTCATGTTTTTATGTACCGCTGGCGGTTTTTGCCGCCGGCGCATTTATTCAACAAGATCGCCAGTGCTACCAGCCCCGCGTCTGCATCAACTCCGCTTCAGGCAGCTTCGAGATGTCGAGGCCCGGCATTGCCATCCCAAGATCTTCGCTCGCCTCCAATAACTTCTCCGGATCGTTGAAGTACGTGGTTGCTTTGACGATTGCCTTGGCGCGCGCCTCCGGATCTTCGCTTTTAAAAATACCCGACCCGACGAATACCGCCTCAGCGCCGAGTTGCAGCACCAGCGCGGCGTCGGCCGGCGTCGCGATTCCACCGGCGGAAAAGTTCGGTACCGGAAGTTTCCCATGCTGCGCTACCCACTCGACCAGTTCGAGCGGCGCGCCGAGGTTCTTCGCCTCATGCACCAGTTCTTCCTTGCCAAGCACCGTGAGCTGGCGCATCTCTTTGATGATGGTCCGGATATGCCGCACTGCTTCCACGATGTTGCCCGATCCCGCCTCGCCTTTCGTTCGAATCATGGCCGCGCCTTCGGCAATGCGCCGCAGCGCCTCACCGAGATTACGCGCGCCGCAGACGAACGGAACCTTGTAACTGCGTTTGGCGATGTGGTGCTCTTCGTCGGCAGGCGTCAGCACTTCGCTCTCGTCGATGTAATCGACTCCCAGAGCCTCCAGGATACGCGCCTCGGTGAAGTGTCCGATCCGCGCTTTAGCCATCACCGGAATCGAAACGGACGCCATGATCTCGCGGATCTTGCTGACCGGCGACATGCGCGCCACGCCGCCTTCCTTGCGTATGTCCGACGGCACCCGCTCCAGCGCCATCACCGCCGCTGCGCCCGCGCGCTCGGCGATCACCGCCTGCTCCGCATTAACGACGTCCATAATGACGCCGCCCTTCAACATCTCCGCGAGTCCAACCTTCAATCGAAATTGTTCGTCCTGCAGAAACATGTTCGTCCTCTCGTCTAATTTCTCAAACCAGCGCAAGTGCCGGATGCGCATCCCGCGCCTCACGCGCACTGGCCGCATTCTGAACCAACGCACCCAGTATTTCGATTCCTTTGCGAATCTCATTTGGATCGAGACCCGCGAAGCTGAGCCGCAGCCCGGAATCGAGCGGCCGCGACACCGAGAAATATCTGCCAGGCAGATAATCGATGCCAGCCTGCTGCGCCAGTCCGCGCAAGGCAACCGCATCGAGACCCGCCGGTAAAGTGATCCACATATTCATCCCGCCACCCGGCACAGTCCAGCTGCAATTGGCCAGATACCGGCGGCACGATTGATCCAGCGCGCGCAGTTTTTCCCTCGCGGCTGCGATCACAATCGCCTGATGCCGCGCCAGCTTGCCGGACTCCGCGAAGCGCAGCAGGAATGCCTGCGACAGATGGTCCGTATGCAGATCGGCGAGCTGCTTCAATTCAGTGGCGCGCGCGATCACGGCGCGAGGTGCGATAATCCAGCCGACCCGGATGCCGGGAAAAGCAATCTTGGAAAAGCTGCCCAGCAGAATTACGTTTTGATCCAGCTGCTTGAGCCGGGGCAGGGAATGATCGGAATCGCAGGCCAGCTCACTGTAAATGTCGTTCTCGATGATCGCGACACCGGCCGACCGAGCCATCCTGCAAACCTCAGCGCGATGCCTTGCCGGCATTGTGGCGCCCGTTGGGTTCTGAAATGAGGGCGTAACGACGAGCACCTTTGCGCCGGCTTCGAACGCGCGCTGCACGGAGTAGAGGTCGATGCCCTCGTCTTTGTCTTTGCCTGAGGCGCCCGCCGGTATGCCAATCAGTTCGGCGCCGGCTTCGAGAAAGAGGTTCTTCAACCCCGGATAAACAGGCTCTTCGAGCGCCACTTTCTCGCCCCTGCGCACAAGCGCGCGGCGAAGCAGATCGAATGCCTGCTGACATCCGTTGGTGATCAGAATGTCGTCCGAGTCGCGCGCGATACCGCTTTGGATCGCTCGATCAAGCAAATACCGCCGCAGAGGTTCGTAGCCGCCGGGCGAACCTAACTGCATGAGCGTTTTCAGGTTCCGGCTCTCCAGAACTTCGCGGCAGCACTCGCGAAACTCTTCGATCGGAAAGAGCTTTTCGGAAGGTCTGGAACTGGTGAAATTGATGACGCCGCTGGCAGCGCTTCCGGCATGGTTTACGATGGGGGCCGAAACTGAGGAGGTGAGCGCGCGAGACCAGTTCAATGTCTCAGTGCGCTGTTCAGGTCCGCCACAAACATAGCTGCCTCGCCCTACCTCGCCCTTGATCAGACCAACAGCTTCCAGAAGCTCATAGGCTGCCGAAATGGTAGTCCGGTTCAGTCCAAGTTGACCAGCCAATTCCCGAGTTGGAGGGAGCCGGTCGCCGGAGCGAAGATCGCCCGTCTCGATCAGGCGTTGGAGGTAATCGCCCAACTGCCGGTAGATTGGGACGCCGGACTGCGGATCAAGGTTGGGCCGGATTTCCACTGAGAAACCAATATACCATGCAATTTGGATGGGTCAAGGCCATCCAATAGGAACTAAATCGTTCACTGTATAAAATCGTTGCAGGTTTCTCATGAGACACCAGCGAGTCGTGATCGTGGCATTGCTCTCAATGGCTGTCGCCTACGGGGGGAAAAAGAAGAACCCCGACGACATCACGCAGACGCTTGAGTTGCCTAAGGACCCACCCATGGTGGCGATTGGCGAAACCCGGAGACTGGTGTTTCACGTCTCGCCGCTTTCGACGAAAGGACTGCTTTCGCAACAAACACGCGAGGCGCTGAAAGCGATTCTGAAAGACAACGGCGGGGCGCCGGTGATTCACATTCGGGCGTTCGTGGCCGGCAGCGGCGATTTGCGCCGTGTGCCTCAGATCGTCAGCGAGGTGTTCACCGAGAAGAAGTGGCCGTTACCATCGGTGAGCGTGGTCCAGGCGGGAGGCTTGCCGCTGGAGAACGCGCAGGTCGTGCTCGAAGCGGTTTCTCAGGCGAAAAAGGAAGTGAATGCCGATGGGCTGATGTTCGTTGAAGCGCAGACCGCGGCCTCGCTCGAAAAGTCGTTGGATCAGCTCGCGTCACGGCTTGGCGGGGCGATGGCGCTGAGAGTCAGTTGTTTCGTCAGCGCGATCGGTAATCCTGCGGTAATCCCTGCGCGTTTTCCATCGGCGGCTGTGGATCTCGTCCAGACTCAGCGCGCGCCGGCGCGCGCCGAAGCCAGTTGCGAAGCGGTGGCGCGAGGCGGAAACATCAAATCCGCGAAGCTCGCCTTCACGGGCACGCAAGTCGCGTTCGGGTCGGATGAGAAAGCCGCCACGCTGGCGTTCCAGAGGATCGATCGGGATCTGAGCGAAGCTGGTATTGAACCCGCGGACATCATTGCGACCAACATCTATCCGCTCTCGACCCGAATCGGTGAACTGGCTCGCAAGGTCCGCTCGACTGCAGGTACTGTGACGGTTACCCCATTCGAGGGCATCGCATCTATAGACGGAAGTTTCGCTGTCGACGCGATCGCGGTTCCAAGATAGGTCTAAGGAAGTCCTGAGGCACTGGCCGTCAAGCATAATGAAGAAGGAAAAGTGGGGGGTGGGAAACCCGCGCTCAGACCGCCCGAGAGGCTTTCATGGAATGGCGTAGCCGCATTGTAATTGACCCGAGGATTCTGGTAGGAAAACCTGTGATTCGCGGTACTCGAATCTCGGTGGAGTTCGTAGTGGACCTGCTCGCCGCCGGGTGGAGCCATCAGCAAGTGCTCGAAAGCTATCCGCATCTTTCGGAGATGGACATCCGAGCCTGCCTGGCCTATGCCGGTGAACTTCTCCACGAGGAACAGGTTCACCCGCTCAAGACTGCATGAAGTTTCTGGCGGATGAGAACTTTCCACGCCCGGCACTGCTGGTTTTGAGAGACGCTGGAAATGATGTACGGTCGGTTGCGGAAGAGAGTCCGGGGCTGCCGGATGAAGACGTTGCGGAACTTTGCGAAAGAGATGAACGAGTCCTCCTGACGTTCGACAAAGACTTCGGGGAGCTGGTTTTCCGGCAGGGACTTCGCGCTGGATCGGCCATCGTTCTATTCCGGGTGGTGCCAGAGTCGCCCGTCGAGGTCTTAACAATCCTCAGATCTTTGATGGAAACAGGGGTCCTTCGTGCGGGACTCTTTTGCGTGGTGACTCGTGAGAGAGTCCGGACTCGGTCACTTCAGCTTCGGGCCAGCTCGTAACTCGGGTTCATTTCCTAACCGGCGTTTTGCGCTTTGGTAATCGCGGCGCGGATCTCTTCGGGTTTGGTGAGACCGTCGAAGCGCTTCACGGTGTTCCCTTTGCGGTCGAGTATCAGAGTCACGGGTAAAGGTTGATCCAGCGAGCCTGATCCCAAGCCCACGGTGTATTTCATTGGGTTCTTCTGCAGAAAAGGCTTGACCACGTCAGCGCCATCCTGGTCCATCGAGATGCCCACAACTTCGACGCCCTTTGATCCCAGTTCATCGTGCATTTTATTGAACTCGGGAATCTCGGAACGGCATGGCACGCACCATGTCGCCCAATAATTCAGGACGACCACTTTGCCCTTCCAATCCGCCGTCGACAGTGCGGCCCCTTGAAGAGTTTTGAAAGGAGTGCCGTCGAGGCCCGCACTCAGAGGTGTTGAAGGCGCGGAAGGCGCCGCTGGTTTCGTATTGAGAAACGACAAGTACTCTTCGGGCTTTCTCGTCAGACCCGGGAAAGTCGCGAGGACATTCTGGTCCGCATCGTAGAGCACATAGAACGGAATCGCCACCGTCTGGAACTTGTCCTCTTCGAGCTTTTGGTTGGCTTCCGAGGCGGCGTCCGTGCCGTCGGTGTAGAGATCCACCAGCACCATGTTCTTCATCACGCCGCCCACCTCGGGCTTCGTGAACATATTCGCCTTCATCCAATGGCAGTTCGTGCAGGCATAGCCGGTGAAGTTGACGAGCACCGTCTTGCCCTCCGCCTTTGCCTTCGCGAAAGCGGACGGTAGATCGTTCTCAATCCAGGGGAGATCGCCAGGCCCTGTTCCACCGCTCACCGGTGGGATGTATGCTTCGATCTCACCGAGTTTAGTGCCGAACATTCCCGGTACGAGGCTGAGTCCGAAGACGACCAGCACCGTGCCAATAAGAAGCCGTGCGACACCCAGCTCCGCATCGCGCGAGATTCCCGGAAGCCGGACGAATCCGAGCAGATAGAATCCCGCCATTGCGAAAAGGACTGCCCACGCGGCCAGAAAACGCTCGCGAGTCAGGAAGCCTGTTTGCAGCACCGCGTCGAGGCTGTACAAGTACTTCAGCATAGCTGCAAGCACAAAGAAGCCCATCACGACTTTCACGCGCGCCAGCCATTCGCCTGAACGTGGCAGCTTCTGCAGATACTTCGGGAACAACGCGAGAAGGAAAAAAGGAAGCGCAAGGCCGCTGGCGAACACCAGCATTCCGAGCACCGGGCGCGTCTTATCGGCACCGACCGATGCCGCGAGAAGAGTGCCCATGAAAGGTCCGACGCAGGCGAACGAGGCGAGCGAGAACGTCAGGCCCATCAGCAGCGTGCCGATGAATCCGCCTTGTCCCGAGGCTGCGTTGAGCTTCGTCAGCACGCCCGATGGAATCGTCATTTCAAATGCTCCGAACAGGCTCAGACTGAATACGAAAAAGATGAGGGCGATGAATCCGTTAACCCAGGCATTGGAACCGAGTTGGACGACGGCGGCCGGTCCCAGCGCGAGCGTCAGGATGAGGCCGAGCGCGCTGAAGAGAACGATGATGCCGAGGCAAAACGTAATTGCCTGTCCGAGTCCGCCCCGCTGCCCGATGAAGTACGACATGGTGATCGGAATCATCGGGAAAACGCACGGTGTGAATATGGCCGCGAGACCGAATCCAAACGCGAGCGCGAGGAATCCGGCGAGGCTGCTTTCGTCGGTCGTTACAGGTTTCACCGCGGCCGGCTTTGCTTCGATGTAGCCCGCAGGGATATTGATCGCCGCAACCGGCGCCGAAGCCGCGATGTTCAATGTTGCGCTTACCCGCCGCGTGCGGGGCGGAATGCAGGAAGTCCCGCTGCAGGTCTGGTAGCGAGGCACAAACGCGATTGTCACCTGCCCCGGTTGCAGATCTTTCTTCAATTGGATGCGGGCCAGAAAAGTCTGGCTGCCTTCGTAGGTTTCGGTGTCCGCATTGAAATTGGGATCGAATTTGCGAATGGGCGGAGGTTCGAAGATGGTGAATCTATCGACTGCCGGGCTGTTGTCGGTTTTGATGGTGGTCGGAATAGGACCGGGTGGTGTCGTCAGCGAATACATGTGCCACTCGGGATCGACGACTGCGTCGAGACGTCCGAGGACTGTAGCGCCGGGCGCGGCCGACGATTGATCCAGTGTCAACTTCCACTGAACGTGGTTGAACTTCTCGCTCTGCCCGTAGGCCAGGCTGGCGGCAAGACCAATCAGCGGCAACAGACGACGCATGACCTTCACCCCGCAGTCGCGTATTCGCGCAACTCTTCTTCGATGCGCTGGTTCATGTAGCTGGATGCAAAATCCGCCGCCACGCGAATGGCATTCTTGATGGCGTTGGAATCGGAACGACCATGACAGATGATGCAGACGCCCTTGAGGCCAAGCAGCGGCGCGCCGCCATACTCGGCGTAATCCACTCTCTTTTTGAACTCGGTGTAGGCCGAACGCGAGAGCGCATAGCCAATCTTGCGCGTCACAGTCGCTTCCAGCGCCTCGCGCAGCATGCCCCGGATCATCTCCGACAGTCCCTCACTGACCTTGAGCGCCACGTTACCGACGAAACCATCGCATACGATCACGTCGACGTGGCCGGAGAAAAGGTCGCGCCCTTCCACGTTGCCTATAAAGTTGATGCCGAGCGATTTGAGCAACGGTGTAGCGTCCCGCGTGAGCGCGTTTCCTTTGTGCTCTTCCTCGCCGATAGAAAGTAAGCCAACGCGGGGGCGATTGATTTTCAGCACCAGGCGCGAGTAGATCTCGCCCATCAGCCCGAATTGCTGAAGCATCTCGGGTTCGCAGTCCACATTCGCGCCGACATCGACCACGACGACCGGAGTTCCTTTATGAGTGGGGAACACCCCCGTGAGCGCGGGACGATCGACCCCGGGCACCTTGCCGAACACCATCTTGGCGATTGCCATGCAGGCGCCGGTATTTCCGGCTGACAGAAATCCGTCTGCTTTACCAGAGGACACAAGACGCGCGCAGACGTGCATCGAGCTTTCCTTCTTGTTGCGGGCCGCTTTCGCCGCGTGATCGTCCATAGTGATCCGCTCGGAAGCGTGGATCACTTCGATCGGCAGATCCCTGATGTCATCGTGTGACTGAAGCTCGCGCTCGACGGTCGGGCCATCGCCGACGAGAAGAACACGATGGCCATACTCCCTGGCTGCATCTATCGCGCCTTCGACTTCAGGCGCCGGGGCTTTGTCGCCCCCCATCGCGTCTACTGCAATGGTGACCATTTGGGTAGGGTTAGCGGATTCGGATCATCACTCCGTTGTGGTCTCGATGACTTCACGGCCCTTGTATTGTCCGCAGTGGGGACAGACGCGGTGCGGCACTTTCGGTTCGTGGCAATTAGGGCACTCGGCATGGGCCGGCTTGCTGAGAGCGTCGTGCGCGCGACGGTTTTGTGTGCGCGAGTTGGAATGTCTGCGTTTCGGATTCGGCATGGTCTTTCTACGTCCTTAATATCTTCTTTAAAGTTTAAATGTGCAAGTCTTTCAAGGCCATCCATCGGTCATCGTCACGATGGGGCCGGCAGGAACAGTTCGTTTCATTGCGGTTCGCGCCGCAGATCGGGCAGATGCCTTTGCAGGCCTCACTGCATACTCTTTGCATCGGGAGCTGCAACAGTACCTGCTCCCTCACTATATCTTCCAACTGAAGGCCGGGTAACTCATAGAATCCCATTTCGGCCTCGCCTTCGTCGATCGCCACTTCCTCCACATGCGTCGCCGGTTCCAGCGGACGGTAAAAAAGGTCGAATGGAGCGTCGATGTGAAACGACGCCCGCCCGAGGCAGCGATCGCACTCGGTTTCCAGCTCGGTCCGGATCCGTCCGTGAACCCGAACTTCGCCACCCGTATTGGGCAGCAGCTCCGCCACACCCTCGGCCACCAGCGGGCCTTTCTGGACAACGCTTGGGTCTGAAAAATCGAACCCATTTGGCTCCCACGTTTCCGCAAAGGGCTTCTTGCGGACTTCCATCTCCTTAATACTCAGTAACATGGGTATAGCCGGGGAACGACTAATTGTAGCATGTCTCAGCGTATTTTCATGTAGGCCACGGGGCTTCCGCGGACCTTCATCTTCAGCCGATAGATCGAGGTATGGCAGGCGCAGTAAAGTTCGTCCCAGTCGCGCCCGCCCCAGTTGAGGTTGGCGATGTGTTCCGGCATTTGGATGACGCCCAAATGCTGACCGGCCGGATTGAATACCCAGATGCCGCGCGGGCCGGTGACGTAGATGTCGCCGCGCTCGTCGCACTTCATGCCGTCGACAATGCCGTGCCAGAGTTCGCCGTCGCCGATGTCTTCGGCGAAAATACGACCGTTGCTGAGCGCACCATCATGAGCGACATCGAAGACGCGGATGTGGGCGCGCGGCGAGTCGTCGACGTAGAGGAGCTTCTCGTCCGGCGAGAAGCAGAGGCCGTTGCACTGGCCGAAGTCGTCGGCTTCGAGATGAAGCTTGCCCTCGGGTGAAACGCGGAAGACTCCCTGGAAGGTGAGTTCCTGCTCCCGCTCAATGCCAACGGCGGCGAGGCGGCCGTAGGATGGATCGCTGAAGTATACGGAGTCGTCCGATCGAACCACAACGTCGTTAGGGCTGTTCAATTCCTTGTCCTGCCAGTGAGAAGCGAGGACGTGGCGTTCCCCATTGCGCGTCTCGCGGATCAGCATGCTGGTGTTGTGTTCGCAGATGTAGAGGTTTCCCGCCCCGTCGTATGTCATGCCGTTGCCGCGATTGCTCGGATTGCGCGCTTCGGTGACGCCAGTGCTCAGGCTCCAGCGGTAGCGGATACCGGCGGGAATGTCGCTGAAGTAGAGGCATTGCTCCTTTGCGTTCCAGATGGGACCTTCGACGAACTGAAAGCCCGTGCAGAGTTTCTCGACGGGAGCGGCTTCGTCCACCAGTTCCAGTAAGTCGGGTAAATTCGCTTCGATGGGCATAGAGGTTAGTTTATGATCATTTGAAAGACACAACTTCTGTTCCATTCACGAAATAGCCACTCCCAAGAACACTCGCGGATTGCATTCCTGCTAATCTTGAAAAAGATGACGATCGACGAACGCATCGAGCGGCTCACAGAGCGCGTGGAGGGCCTTGTGATGACGGCTGAACTCCACCAGAAGGAACTTCAAACGATCGGTTTGCATATCCAGGCTGACGCTGAGAATATCAGGGCGCTGGCCAGAATCGCAGAGATACATGAGCGGCGGCTGGAAGCGATCGAGGGCGGCCAACAATAGCCCTTAACCGGGCGTGTTTTCGCGAAGGAATCGAGCGATCTCTTCCACTTCGGCGCCCGAGAGCCGGAACTCAGCCGCGCCGATAACGCCATCCACCTGCTTCGGCGAGCGCAGCCCCACAATCGCGCCGGTTACTTCGGGACGGCGCAATGTCCACGCGAGAGCGACCTCGCCCGGAGTGCGCCCATGCCGCTTCCCGATTGCACGAAGCAGTTCCACCAGATTCAGATTGCGCGTCAGCAGAGGTTCCTTAAAAGAAATAGTCCGCTGGCGGAAATCGTCTTCGGGCATTTTGGCGATGCGCTCGCGAGTCATGGCGCCCGTGAGTAGGCCCGATTTCATCGGCGAGTACACGATGACGCCGATGTTGTGCTGCGCGCAGTAAGGGAGAATCTCGGCTTCGATCTCAGGCGAAAGGATGGAGTACGGCGGCTGCAAAGAAGTGATGGGCGCGATGGGCTGAATGCGTGCCATATGGGCAGGCTTGAAGTTCGACACTCCGATCGAGCGTACTTTCCCTTCCTTCTGCAATTCGGCCACGGCTGACCATCCTTCCTCGATGTCGGGTTCGGGATCGGGCCAATGGATCTGGTAGAGATCGATGACGTCGATTCCGAGACGTTGCAGGCTTTCTTCGCACTCGTGGCGGATCGAGTCGCGCTTCATGCTGCGCGTGGGCAACCGATTTTCGTCCCAGACGATAGAGCACTTGGTGAAGATATAGGGGCGATTGCCGCGGTTCTTGATCGCACGGCCCACTATCTCTTCGGAGTGGCCGAGTCCATAGATGGGCGCGGTATCGATCCAGTTGATGCCGCGATCGAGTGCGGCATGGATGGCGTCAATCGAATCGTTGTCGTCCTGCGGTCCCCAGGCGAAGGGCACTCCGCCCCCACCGATGGCCCATGCGCCAATGCCGAGCGGGGTAATTCGCAAATCGCTGTTGCCAAGTTGTCGGGTCTGCATGAATGCTCTGTATTAAATGAAGCATAACCGACGCCTTTTCCGTCCGATACAATAGCGGCAGGCATACGCTTGATGCCCGGCGCAGTTCTTTTCCCGATTCCGACGCTAACCGTCACTGCCGTGATCGATATCCTGGCGGTGGCGTTCGTCATCTATCAGCTGCTGGAGATTGTGCGTGGCACCCGCGCCGCGCATATTCTGGTCGGAATTCTGGCCGTTGTGCTCACCTATGAGATCGCGCTGCGCACCGGTTTGGAGGCGCTTCGGTCTCTGCTGGCGTCGCTTGCCCCGTATACCGCGATCGCCATCATCGTGCTGTTTCAATCGGAAATCCGGAGGACTCTGGCCCGTCTCGGCAGAAAGCGCCTCTTTGGCGGATACCAGAGCCCGGAATCCACTCCTGAACTTCTCCTGGCGCTCGGTTCTCTGTCGCGCGAACACACGGGAGCGTTGATCGTTCTCGAGCGCGACATCGGACTGCGAACATTCATCGAAAGCGGTGTCCGGCTCGATTCCCACATTTCCCGCGACCTGCTGCTCTCGATATTTCTTCCGGGGACCGCGCTGCACGATGGCGCCGTCATCGTCCAGAAAGACCGAATCGCCGCAGCCGCGTGTTTTCTTCCCCTCAGCGTGAACCCGGCTTTTTCGACGAAAACCGGAACGCGCCATCGCGCCGGTATCGGCATCACCGAAGAGACCGACTGCCTCTCGATCATCGTCAGCGAGGAGACGGGGCTGATTTCGGTGGCGGCGTTCGGCGATATCGAAAGCGGTGTGACGATCGAACGGGTTGACGAGCGGATTCATCAGCATTTCGGGGTGGAGCGCAAGATCAAGCCTGCCGGCCGGCCCCTCGTCGCCGGGAAGGTTGAGACGCCGCCTTCCATTCCTCCGATACAGCCGGAAGACGCGGCTGCGGAAAGTGTCAGGCGGCGTTGATGGATTTCCTTACCCGAAATCTGCTCTGGAAACTGTTGGCGCTGGTGGCGGCGTTTGGCGTCTGGCTGAATGTCGCCAATGAGCCCGACCTGGCCACCATCGTCTCGGTTCCGGTCGAATACAATCACTTTCCGAAGGACCTCGAAATCAGCTCGGACATCGTGGAGACAATCGATCTGGAAGCTCGCGGGCCTTCCGGACAGTTGCGAAGCCTGCACGATTCGCGCATCGCGGCAATCGTTGATTTTGCCAGCGTTACGGCGCCTGGCGAGCGCACGTTTACGCTCACAACGGCGGAGTTGAAGCTTCCGCGCGGAATCGAGTTGATCCGCACGATACCCGCTCAGCTCCGGTTCAGGTTCGAGAAGCGGGCGACTCGCGCGGTGCCGGTGGAGGTCCCGTTTTCGGGTAAACTCCCGGCGGGATTCTCCATATCGAAGGTCGATATCGAACCTTCCAAACTATCTATCGCCGGTCCGGAAAGTCACGTATTGGCATCGGGCAAATTGGTTTCCGACCCGTTCGATCTGACAAGCGTGACGGGAGATACCGGACAGACCCTTTCCGTGTACGCTTCGGAATCAGAAGTGCGGATTCTCAATACGCCGCAGGTTAGAGTTAAGATTCGTGTTTCCAGAAAATAGCTGGTAGATGCGGCTCCACCTGTAAGACGCGGCTGAAGCCGCGTGTACCGCCCGAGAACAATAAAATGGCAAAACGCTTATTTGGGACTGACGGAATCCGCGGCGTAGCGGGCGATCCGCCACTCGATCCGAAAACGATCGCCGCGTTTGGCATCGCGCTGGGCGACGACCTGACTCGTCGGGGCTTCGGAGGGAAGCCGGTTTTGATCGGCATGGATACGCGTGAATCCGGACCGGGGATCGCGGCGCAACTGGCAGAGGGCTTGGAGAGCGCCGGCTTGTCGGCGCGATTCGCCGGGGTGGTGCCGACGCCAGGTGTTGCATACCTGACCCGCACTGGTGAATTCAGCGCGGGCGTAATGATTTCGGCGTCCCACAATCCGTTTGCGGATAACGGAATAAAGGTTTTTGCTCGAACAGGTTACAAGCTGCCGGATGAAGAAGAACATGAGATCGAAGAGGAGATCTTCCGAATCCTCGAATATGTCAGCGTCGCCGGGTTTCCCCTGGATCTCGCTCCAGGCGATTTGACACAGACCGGCGACGTGCGCCCTTATCTGGAATTCCTGCTGTCCACACTTGGGTCGAGCGACAGTCCCAGGCTGAACGGATTGAAGGTCGTGATGGATTGCGGGAACGGCGCGGCCTCCTACCTCGCGCCTCTGCTCTTTCGCGAAGCGGGCGCGGATGTGACGGCGATTTGCAACCGGCCCAATGGAAGAAATATCAACCTCGAGTGCGGCGCCCTTCATATCGAAGGGCTGCGCCGGGCAGTACTCGAGCAGGGCGCCGATGCGGGGGTTGCCTTTGACGGCGATGCCGACCGGGCGATCCTGATCTCCCCTCTCGGCCGAATTGTCGATGGCGACGCGGCAATGCTGATTGCGGCTCGCCGCCTCCAGGCTGACGGTCGTCTGGCGGGCAATCTGGTTGTGTCCACCGTGATGTCCAACTTGGGTCTCGAGCAGGCGCTGGGCCGACTCGGCATCGAGATGGTTCGCACTCCCGTCGGTGACAAATACGTGCTCGAAGAGATGCTGCGCCGGGAAGCGGCGCTCGGCGGCGAACAATCGGGTCACGTGATCTTCCGCGAATACGCTACCACCGGCGATGGGATGCTGACAGCGCTGAAGTTGCTGGAGACCTGCGTGCGCGAAAACGCTACGCTCGACGAGTTAGCCGCCGACCTGATCGTCTTCCCGCAGTTGCTCGTGAATATTCGCGTCAAGGCGCGTAAGCCGCTCGACCAACTGCCTGGAGTGGCCGAAGAAATCCGTGCTTGCGAGTCGGCGCTCAACGGCTTGGGGCGCGTGTTGGTCAGGTTTTCGGGAACGGAGCCACTGGCACGAGTCATGGTTGAGGGTCCGGACCTCGGGCAGGTGGAAAACTGGGCCGAGCGCATCGCCTCCGCCATCCGCGGCGAATTGGGATGAGTTAGATTCAGGCGAGCCCCTGCTGAATGCGTGAGTTACCTCACAAATTCGACGACTTCACCATAGTTATAAGCACAGGTGATACCGCGATATCGACCATTCAAAAAATGAATTGGACCACCCCTGTTACACCTTCCTACACTACGGATTGACGGGGGAAAACAATTTGGTCACGCCGGTGGAGACTTCGAGCACCCAAGTCGCGCTGCTGCACCGTATCAGCAATATCGTGAGTTCGGATCAGGATATCGAATCGATCCTCCACGAAATGGTGATGTTAACGATGAATGTGACGCACTCGGACGCCTGTCTGGTGTATCTCATCGACCACACCACCAATGAGATCGTGCTGCGTGCGTCGCAGCTTCCGCATGACGCCGAAATCGGCAACGTCCGGATGAAAATGGGCGAAGGCATCACGGGCTGGGTAGCAGCCCATAACTCCGTAGTGGCGCTGCCCCGGAGCGCCTCATCCGATTCGCGTTTCAAGCCGTTCAGTTCGCTGCAGGAAGATACTTACCAGGCCTTTCTCTCGATTCCGCTGGTAGACAGCGGCGAGATTATCGGTGTGATCAACGTCCATCACCGGGAGGCGCATGAGCACTCGAGCGATGAAGTGGCGCTGGTCACATTTATCGGCGAGCAAATGGGCGGCCTGATCGCCAGGGCCAAGCTGGCCGAGCAGTCGCAAACGGCCGTGCGCCGCATGGAGACGCTGGCTGCGGTGGCGCAGGCGATTTCCGCCGAAAGTTACCTCGAGCGGATACTTCAGGCGATTTCGGAAATGCTGGCTGAAACTCTCGATTCGGCGGTCTGTTCGATCCTCCTCGTGGACGACGAGAAGAAAGAACTGACCGTGAGCGCGGCGCGCTGCTCGGCGCCGGACTACATGCATCGCATGCCGATCCGCATGGAAGGATCGTTGATCGAATACGTCATTCGCCAGGGGCATCCGATCATCATTCCGAACATTCACAACGAGAAGCAGTACCGTTATCCGGAATTGGCTCGCAAGTCGGGACTCATGTCATTGCTCGCCGCGCCTTTGACTTCGCAGGGTAAAGTCATCGGGTCGATCAACATCTACACGCGGGATGAACGATCGTTCAGCGACGACGAAGTAGGTTTCGTCAAAGTTGTAGCGGGGCAGGCGGCGATCGCGATCCAGAACGCCCGGCTCATGTCCGAAACGCTGGATATGAAACGCACGCTGGAAGCGCGAAAGCTGATCGAGCGCGCGAAAGGCATTCTTCAGTACAAACACAGCCTGACTGAGGAAGAAGCGTACCTGCGATTGCGGAATGAAAGCCGGCGGCTGCGCCGTTCGATGCGTGATTTGGCCGAAGCGGTGATCCTGGCCGACGATCTGAACCGCAAGGAAGGCGCACCGGCGAAAGTTGCCGTGCGCGAAGACGAAGACATCATGTAATGTGGCGCTGGCGGTCTTTGCCGCCGGCGAGGGGTTGTCGTTTGTGTTCAGAAACGCCGGCGGCAAAGTCCGCGCGCCACAAGCTTTGCGACAATGATAGTCGCGCTCATGCGGGCATTTGAACCGCTTTTCAAGAATCCGCACATTCTCACGATTCTCGCCAATTTCTGGCCGCGCAAGTACGAATTTGCGCGCTTTCCGATTAAAGACCGGCTGATCCGGACGGACCCGGACACCGAAGTGCTCGTCCAGACCCAACATCCGGCCGATGCGCCTGTTGGGCACGTAGTCCTGCTGCACGGCTTGGAAGGCAGCGGAGAAGCCGGGTATATCCGCAGCATGGCGTGGGACGTTCTCAACGCCGGCTTCATAGCGCACCGCTTCCACATGCGTACGTGCGGCGGCACGGCGCCGCTGTGTAAGACGCTGTATCATGCGGGCCTCACTTCGGACTTGCTTGCTTTCCTGGAAGGCCTCAATCATGAGCGCGCAGGTTTGCCCGTGTTTCTGATCGGCTTTTCTCTGGGCGGCAACGTGGCGCTGAAATTGGCGGGCGAACTGGGTACAACGGAACTGATTCAGGGAGTTTGTTCGATCTCCACTCCCATCGATCTGGCGTCCGGCGTCCGGCGCATCGGCCGACTCGATAATCGGTTATACGAGCGCCGTTTTCTCAAACGCATGCGCAAGAGACTGTTCGCGACCGGCCGCTATACGCGCGAGCAACTCGAGTCCGCGCGCAGCCTCTACGAGATCGACGACAAGATTACAGCGCCGTCGTTCGGTTTTGACGGTGCCGATCATTATTACGCGACGCAGTCGGCGCAACGGTATATCGACCGGATCCGCGTGCCGAGTTTGTTGATCCAGGCGAAAGACGATACATTCATTCCGTTTGATATGTTCGCGCATCCGGCGATCCGCTCCAATCCGTTTCTGCGCCTGATTGCGACCGAGCATGGCGGGCACCTGGGATTCCTGTCTCGGCGCGGATCCCGGTTCTGGCTGGATGAAATCGCTATTGAATTTCTGAAGAACGTTGTGTCCACAGCGCCTGAAAGCGTGATCGGCGGGCGCACACGTTAACATCAGAATGATGGAGACCATCGGTCGCTACCGGATCGTCGGCGAACTGGGCCGCGGGGCGATGGGTGTGGTCTATCACGCTACGGATCCGGCAATCGGGCGTTCCGTCGCCATCAAAACGATACGGATTCGTGATATTACCGGCACACAACAGCGCGCCAGGCTGCGTGAACGCCTGTTTCGCGAAGCCCGTTCCGCGGGCGTGCTTTCACACCCGAACATCGTAACCATTTACGACATGGACGAGGTCGACGGCCTCGCCTATATCGCGATGGCGTACGTGAACGGCCCGACGCTCGAGAAAATCCTGGCATCGGAAGCGCCGTTGTCGGGCGCCAATATGCTGCGTATTCTGCGGCAGACCGCTGCCGGGCTCGACTACGCGCACGGGCGCGGCATTGTTCACCGGGATATCAAGCCGGCCAATATCATGACCGATGAAGACGGCGCGGTGAAGATCACGGATTTCGGCATCGCGAAGATCACTGCCGTCGGCAATATGACCGAGACTCGCACGGTGCTCGGAACGCCGAACTACATGTCGCCCGAGCAGGTTCAGGGGCTCGAGATCGACGGGCGATCCGATCAGTTCTCGCTCGCCGTGATCGCGTATGAGATTTTGACGGGCGAGCGGCCGTTTCAGGGAGAACATCTGAGCACGATCGTCTATAAGATCGTCGCCGAGGAGCCGGCCGACGCGCAGCGGATCAATTCCACCCTGACGCCTCAGATCGATCGAGTGCTGCGCCGGGGACTTTCGAAAAAGCGGGAGGACCGCTATCCGAATTGTTCGAATTTTGTGGGCGCGCTCGAAATGGCCTGCGCGGAATCGCGCGGCTGGACGACCCTGACAGCGGGTTCATCCGGAGTGCTGCCGACGGTTTCGGTAAAGTCGCCGGAACTGCTCTTGCCGACGGCCGATGTGTCTGCCGCACAAACTGGGGAGACGGAATCTCGGACGACTGGTCGCCCATCCATTCTGGTGCCGCTTCTGTTGAGTCTCATGGTGGTTCTGGGAGTAGCGGCGGTGATCGTATGGCAGGCGGGCCTGATGCCGCAAGTGTCTTCTTTTCTGCAAAATCAGCCGATTTTGCAAAGCCTGGCTTTTTGGCGAAATCAGCCGCCGGAACCAACGGAAGCCACTCGAAAAAACGACTCCGATCCGACGCCGCAGCCGACGACGATCCCCGATCCCGCGGCTGCACCCCCGGCTCAACCAACCGATCCGCCGCCCCCGGATTCAGCGCAGGCGGCTGCGCAACAAATCCCCGAGCCAGCAATCGAAAAGCCGAGCCCACTAGGTCCGCCGGCGAAGACGCAGCGGGACCCGGAACCGCAGCCGGCTAAATCCGCGCGGACATCGGTTGCCCGGGAAATCAGAGACACGCCACATCTCCAGGACGTGTGGGTAAGCACGAATCCTCCCGGCGCGAAGGCGGTGCTCGATGACGACCTCGATCAGGCATGCCGAACGCCGTGCATGGTGCATGCCCCAACGGGTATCCACAATCTGACGATTTCGCAGGCCGGATACGAGAACGAATACAGGGAGATCCGCGTCGGCGATACCGCTCAGGACGTTCCGCCCATCACGCTGCGAAAGCCCAGCGGGACTTTGATGCTGACCACGAATCCCCCCGGAGCAAGCGTGCGCGTAAACGGGCAACTGGTTCCGCAAGTGACGCCCGCGCAGATCACTTTGCCTCCCGGGGACTATTCAATCACCGTCGAAAAAGGAGGCAAGACGCAGACGCAGCGCGTCGAGATCGAGCAAGGGATGGTTTACGTGCGCATTCCTTTGAACCCGTGAACGTATCGTTCGAGCGGTAACACGATTTTGCCGTCCACGATGGGCAGGCAATCCGCCGGATACTCCTGTGTTAATTCCACGCCTTCGCCGATCAGCCGGCGGATGAACTCGTCGAGATGCGCCATCGCGCCGGTGGGAAGATCGTGAAGCACCACGAGGCTCCACGCGCGCGCTCGGCAATCATCGAGTGCTCGATTGACCCAACCTTCCGGATCCCGCCAGTCGCCCGGAACGGAGTTCCAGAGAACGCAGGTGAACCCGCCGGCCTCGAGTTTCTCCACGACCGCGGAATTGAGCAGATGAGGGCCTAGCGCGCCGCCTCCTCCATACGGACGAAAGAGACGCCGGGATTGCTGAAACCATGCCAAAGCCTGTTCGGTGCGCTCGAACTCGGCGAGAGCGGCCTTTCGATTGAGATCGCCCAGTGGGGTGGTGTGGGTGAACGTGTGATTGCCGATGCGATGGCCTTCGTCACTCGCGCGTTTCGCGATTTGGGCGCGCGCAGGATCGATCGCTTTTTCGCCGATCAGGAAGAAAGTAGTTTTCAGATTGTGATGGGCCAGGCAATCGAGAACCCGGGGAGTTACATCCGGCTCCGGCCCGTTGTCGAAAGTCAGGGTGACCTTGCGCATCAGATGCCGGCGGTAAGGGCATCGAGAAGGCTCTTCCGGACGGGCCAGCGGCCGGTGACGCGGCGATCCGCCTGATCGAAACTGCCGGTCGTCAGGAGCATGGCAACCTCGTCGTCAGCCACTTTCTTGTCGCGCGCGAGCGCCTCTTTGAAAAGTGAGGTGGTGGTGCGGAGCTGGCTCGCCAGTACTCGCGCGTCATCCTGCGTCCGGCACGTCGCTTCCATATGGGCCTCGATCCCCGGGCCGGCTGTTCCCAGCGTGATGATTACGCGATCGGCACTGGTGAGCGCGGATAGCATCAGGTGCATTTCCGGCGGCAGAGCATCCTGGCGGCGAAGTTCGGCGCCGGGGACGGATAACCACACGGGCGCTGCGGGGATTGCCGCGGTCACCGGCTCCCCGGTCTTCGTGAGCAGCGTGGCCGCCAGATCGTTGGTGCTCACCGCGAGCGCAATGGCGTCGTCGCGCAAAGGCAGAAACGAAATATGCCGTTCCGGCTTGCTGCCCTGCATGCGGCAGAGATCCTGATAGCACGATCCTCCGCCGCGCACCGCGTAATCCCGCAGCTTCGCCCAGTGGAAACGCCCGCGGGCAATAAAGAAACTGCCGCTGTGAGAGAACGACGCAACCACCGAATCGAGATCTCGTTTGTAATCGAAGCCGGTGCCATCCAGAAACTGCTTGTATTCCGGTTCCAGCGGGGCCTTTGATTGGCCGGGGGATTCGTTGAGCAGACCGGCTTTGCGGAGCGCCGCGAAATCGACGTTCATCGCGAGAGCATCCTCGGCGGGGAAACGCGACAGTAGCACCCGCGGATCGAAAAAGACCCGCTTCGAATGGATTCTGTATCCGAATACGCCGCCGGCCAGCAACAGCCCGGCCAGCGGAATTGCCCATGCAATGGGTTTGCGCACCACTGTCAAGAAGCTAACATACAATTTCCAATGCCCTCTCCGCCTTTAATCGAACTGCGAAGCGTCACTGTCATGCGCGGCGATAATATTGCCTTGCGCGACATCAACCTGACCATCGGCGCGGGGGAGCATGTAGCGATTTTGGGACCGAACGGATGCGGCAAATCGACGCTCATCAAAACCATCACGCGCGAATGCTATCCGCTGGCGCGCGAAGGATCTTCGGTCGAGATTCTTGGGCAATCCCTGTGGAACGTTTTCGATCTGCGGAGCATGCTCGGAATCGTCTCGAACGACCTGATGATTCAGTGCACGCGCGAGATCACCGGGTTCGACGTCGTGCTCTCCGGCTTCTTCTCGAGCATCGGCATCTGGCCTAATCACCACGTTACCGGCGAAATGCGGCATAAGGCGTCCGAAGTGCTGGCGCTGCTCGAAGCCCCTCATCTCGCCCCGAAGCCGGTGGACGAGATGTCTTCCGGCGAGGCCCGGCGCGTTCTGATCGGCCGGGCGCTGGTGCATGGACCGCGGGCGCTGCTGCTCGACGAGCCGTCGACCAGCCTGGATCTGTTCGCCCAGCATGAACTGCGCGAAACGATACGAAAACTGGCGCAGTCCGGAATCGGCATTCTTCTGGTGACTCACCAGCTTTCCGATATCATTCCGGAGATCGACCGGGTGATTCTGATGCGCGGCGGGCAGGTTGTGGCTGATGGGGCGAAGGCCGGGTTGCTGACGGCGCAATCGCTCAAGGAACTATTCGGCGTGAATGTGGAACTCGCGCAGCGCGACGGCTACTACCACCTGTGGTAATTGGCTTTCAGGGAGCACTGATAAGCCGCATCGCGCAAATCAAGAACAATGTCCTTGACCAGCTTGCTGTTGTCCGCGTCGGGCGAATCGAAATAGATCCAGAGATTTTGCGCGGCTCCGGGAGACGACCACGTGCTGGTTTTCAGCGTCGTTCCGTCCTTCCTCAGCGTGCGTGAGACAACGTCGGTCTTGGAATGAAACGTATCGTGCGCCGAAGAGATCGTCACGTGAGCCCCCCCTGCTTCATCGGCCATGATGAACCTGGGCAGCAGATTCGCCAAGTCAAACGCCCAGGTGACTACTTTGTCTTCGGAAAGTCCGAATGCGCCGTCGGCGGTGACCTCGGAATCCGGCGATTCGCGATGGATTGTTTCCTTTAATTCAATGCTGCAGCCTTCGATTTTGGTGACTTGCCATTTCGTATCGCTGGATTTGGCCGGCCGCTCGAAATGATGCGTCACGGCGTGCGTGTCGATCGTTTCGCGCGCCCATTGCAATTTCTGCTCCACGGTCTCAACGGTTTTTTTGGCGCTTAATACCGCAACGAAGCAGAAAACGGCCATCGGCAGGAATTGGTGAATGCGCATGATACGAAGTTTAAGGATTTCGGGGCACGGGCGAAATCCCTCATTAGTTTGGTGCCGATACCTAACCTTCGATAGTGCGAGATCATAATCTCGATATGAAGGTTCCAGTGCACGATCTGAGGGATAAAGCGCGCAGGCAGGTGGAAGCGCGCTGGCCGGCGATTATCGCAAGCCTTGCAACCGGCGTGTTGTTCTATGCGATACCCGAGTCGCTGACGGTGGGTCCCGATTGGCTGCTGCTCGTTGTCATCGCGGCGTTGATGATTCCTACTTCCCTGGCGCATAAGACGGGGCGCGTGGGGCTGAACATGATCTTCGGGTACTCGGTTCTGGTGGTGATTACGCTGGCGGTTCTGTCTTCCCTGGTCCTGCTGATCACACGATTGCCGGCACACAAGGAAACACCCATTGAACTGCTGCGCGCGGCGGCGGCCTTGTGGGTGGCGAACCTGCTGGTATTCGCATCGTGGTACTGGCATCTGGATGGCGGCGGGCCGAACGAGCGCGACAAACAGGGTGTCCATACGGATGGCGCGTTCCTGTTTCCCCAGATGCTGATGGACCCGGAACGCAGGCGCGAAATGGGTGAGGATCACTGGAGCCCCGGCTTCGTCGATTACCTGTTTCTCGCCTTCAATACGAGTACCGCATTTTCGCCGACGGATGTGCCCGTGCTTTCCCGATGGGCGAAGGTGATGATGATCGTGCAGTCACTGATTTCGCTCGCCACGGTGGTGCTGCTCGCGGCAAGGGCGGTCAATATTCTGTAGTACTGGCCGTTCAGCTTCGAAGGCGTCCATTCCCCTCGCGGTTCGCGACGAGGGTCCACGGACATGCGGCTGCCAGCCGATGAAACAAGGTAGGGTAGGCGGTTTCGCCTGCCGCGCGACCGCCCCGTACTATAACTCAGACTGTCGCCCCCGCCGGTTGATCAAATCTGGTGTGATGCTGGTACACGCGGCTTCAGCCGCGTTCTTCCCCGACCATGCAGGCCGCGATCCGAGCACATTCGTTCAAAACGCGTCGAATCATGAAACGTGAAGCAACCCGGAGACATGACACCAGACGAACGCATAACCCGGCGCGGACCGTTGCCGTTCCTGAGCGAGCCTGATTGTAACCAGCACTCCCGGCGGGCTACCCCTGAACGATGGGTGCGTCGATGTGAATCTGCCCGCGATGTTCGCCCGCGTTGGGCGTACGAAGAGCGACTGTGCGTTCAAGTGGATCGGCGCAGCCAAGCGCGTTTGTCAGGAGTAATCGGCTTGGCGATTTAACTCCCAGAATCTGACTTCTAGCCCGCGGTGCGCGAGAACGTCGTAAACTAGCAATCAAGAGTCCGGGTGTGCTCGTTATGGAATTCGTGGAGAAGTTCATCGCGTTCGTCGACATTCTCGGCTTCTCCGGATTCGTTGCGGACGCAGAACGCGGCGCGGGGCGCTCCCTCGACGACCTCCTCGACCTCCTCGGCACCTTTGGCTCGCCAGCACAACGGGAAGCGTTCGCGAAGTACGGGCCGACCATCTGCCCGAACAGCAGGTACCACAACCGCGACCTCGACTTTCGCCTCACGCAGATCAGTGACTGCGCCATCATCTCCACCGAACTCTCCCCTGCGGGCATGATCAACCTTGTCGACCACGTCTGGGGAACGGTCATTCGTTTCCTGGAGCGCGGAACGCTCTGCGTTGGGTACATTACTCGCGGAAGGATCTACCACACGGACCACCAATTCATCGGCACCGGGTATCAGCACGCGTACCGAACAGCGGGCGAACGCGGCACGCCCTTCGTCGAGATCGACGAAACCATCACCGCCTACGTTCAGGATTGCGACGCCACCGTCAAGGAAATGTTCCGCCGCTACGTGAAAGAGGACCGTGGGCTCACCGCGCTCTTCCCGTTCCAGCGAATCGCGCACAGCTTCGTCATCAGCGGGTTCGACAAGCTGGACGTCGATCGGGAGCGACGGGAGAACAACAAGGTGCGGCAGTTGGTCGATGACCTCAAGGTGCTGATCATGACTTACGTCGACAAGAACAACCCCCTTGCTGTGTGTAAGGCCGAGCACTATCTTGCGGCCCTCGACGCTCAGCGAGACGTTTGCGACAAGACCGATGAATTCCTCCACCGCTTCAGCACCCCAGCACAACCGCAGCAGTAGATTTGTATCGTCGGCAAACGCGAAATTGGCCCCAAGCGGCGTTCGAGGAAGTTGGTTGGTTTAGTTCCCGCAAGTCGGCTTCACGATGGGAATGCCGAAGCGGATTGCCGGGCGAGGCACCGCGAGCCAAACGTAAGAACAGCAGCTCGGGGCGCACAACGGCCGCTTGAGAGTCAGCCCGGCGGCAGTTCAAAGCTTCGACCAAAACCACTTCATGGCGTTTTCAAATGCCGCGTACACTGTCGGGTTCGCAAGCGCCTCCATGTCGAAGGCCGGTCTTCGTGACCAGTCTTCCGACCGTATGTTCAAGTCGGGGATCTCGTTGAGCCTCTCAGCCCACTCATTCATAAATGTGTCGTCAGTGAAAGGGGGGCGTAGTCGTATCAATTTGCATTGAACCTCAACCCGTCCGTTGGTCCAGAGAATATAAGGGTTATACTCGAGCCCGTTTTTCTCCACAATTGGAATGCACGATCCGTATTGTGCTCCTGTTCCCCATCCCAGACGTGTCGAGTTTTGTTCAGCCAAAGTAATCAATTCCTTTGCGATGGCGGCAACCCGGTCGCCTTTCCTATCCTGAAGCTCTATAAAGAACCGCTCCCGATTCCACCGCACACCGGGAGTGCGCGCACTGCGTTTTGCTTCTGCCTGAGCGGTTTGGCCGATCACTATCGGTACTAAGGTTTGAACACCGGATCCGACGAACTGACGAATTTCGATGGCGATGACCTCTGCCGGATTCATTTGGGTATTCAAGAATTCGACGACTCGTCGTAACTCAGGGGGGATTTCGTCTGCAACAAATACGAGTCGCACCCTCCCGGCCCTGAGGTTTGTCTCGACATTTTGCCAGAATTCCTCGACAGATCCCCCTATTTCCAGATTGCCTGCGGGGTTTAGGAAGTCGCCTAAGCGCTCCACCGGATCCTGCTGGGTAATGGCGCACGAGGCCGCAAAGAACGACCGGATTGCCCCGTCTGGCCAATAGACCATGCTGTTAGCCGCATAGTCGAGCATTTGGCCCACCACCTCGCGCCTGATTCTTGAATCGCTGCTCCGTTTCACTTCGACGAAAGTGGGTACACCGTCCTGATCAAGAAAGAGATGGTCGACGGACCAGCGGTCAGCGATCGCCGATGCGTCAGGAATGCCTGCCTCCCGTTTAATTAGAAGCCATCGCTTGGGGCGAACGCAGTCAAACTGATCGCCTGCCAGAATGCTCGGGTGCTCGGCGATCAAACGCTGCAGTAGGTCTTCCGAATCGTAGGCCTGCTCGCTCATCTCGAGGAGCTTTCCGTTTTGAACCAGGAAAATATTTGGCAATTCACAATTCCATCACATAAATCGCTTTGAGGAATGGCGTGTTCAGGATTTGACAGTGGACGATTAGTACCCATAAGTCGGCCACGCTTCCTCAATTTCCGCGTAACGGCTTGATCCGTCCAGGATCCGACTGGGCAGGAGCAGCGCGACACTCACATCAACTCCGTGGTTCGTGCCTGATACCTTCTGTCGCCGTCTTTGACCTTGGGTATTTGGGACAGCCGCCTGGTTTAGTCGAGGTCGGATGAGGCCGAGGTCCGGTTGGCGACCTT
>Ga0182024_10002549_pt1 | contig 44952 bp, 40 predicted proteins | sample P32metaG_FD_120480 | JGI IMG/M metagenome (GOLD analysis project Ga0182024, IMG submission 120480) | Permafrost microbial communities from Stordalen Mire, Sweden - P3-2 metaG (Illumina Assembly) | ecosystem: Environmental > Terrestrial > Soil > Wetlands > Permafrost | place: Sweden: Stordalen... | reverse complement strand
CTGTAACTGATGCGGACGCCGTGTATACCGACGTTTGGACATCAATGGGTCAGGAAGATGAATCGGCTAAACGGGAAAAAGCATTTGCTGAATATCAGATCAACATGGCACTTCTGAAACATGCCAGACCTGATGCGATAGTCATGCATTGCCTGCCGGCTCACAGGGGTCTGGAGATTTCGGCTGATGTCATTGATGGACCGCAGTCGGTCGTCTTCGATCAAGCCGAGAACCGCTTGCATGCTCAGAAAGCGATACTATCCCTGGTGCTGTAGGTCTGCCCAATAGTCCTGGTAATTGTAAGTAATGGTTTTCTCGTTTTTGTTCACCGATATCGACGGAAGCACACGCCGGTGGGAGTCGCATCCTGACGAGATGAGGACGGCTTGTTTTCGCCAGAATGAACGAGCGGGTGTTATAAAGAAAGAGACAGATGCTCTGGTGCATCTACGTCAAAGGCTGCGCTTTCCATGGCAAAGAATGTTGTGCGTTGCTTATGGGCGAGAATAAATCCTTTGGCACCACGGTCGCCTGTTAGTTGCATCAACTGGTCGAACATGGATTCGTCAAATATCGCCGGCACTCCGAAGGTGCCTGCGTATTCGGCGCTGGTAATCGGTTTGTCCGGATTCCTCGCTGAAATCAGAGCCAAAAGATCGCTTCCTGTCACCAGGGGCTGATCGCAGCAGAGCACGAGCAATGATTTATAGTTTTGATGACACGCCGCATTCACAGCGGCGCGAATCGATGAGGCGATTCCTTCTTCATATTTGGGATTGGATAGAATAGATATTCCTTCAGGCACCACTATGGATACTTTCTCATGCTGGTACCCCAGCACCACCGATATGTCACCGGCACCGGTATCACGGCAACTCTTGATGGCACGTTCCAGCAGTGTTTGATTCTGAAAGATTGCCAGAGGTTTTATGCCGCCCATCCGAGTGCCCAAACCGGCCGCCAGTATGGCGAAGAGAAGCTCACTAGATTTAGTGCTCATGGCCACTGGAAGATACTGGACAGCCCGGTCGTGCCGTATGTTCTTGGACAGGCGACATCTGGGCACCATCAAGTAGAAGCAGGCGGGACGCCTGCGCTCCCGGGTGAATTGGTCCATCTTTTGCTTTTAAGAACCCGGCTTGACTTTGAGTAAAGACAGCCTGAATTTCCGCCAAAATGGAGAGGGCAATTTCGGCAGGAGTGTCAGCACCGAGATCCAGACCGATGGGATAGTGCAGTTGCGCCTGCTTGGATAAGTCGAAGCCAGTGCTCGCCTCTAACTCTTCTATCATGCGTTCAGTTCTGCGTTTTGGTCCCATGACACCGATGTAGCGCACCGGCAATCTGGACAGATCGCCAAGAAACTGCCGATCCATCTCATAGTTATGACTCATTACAACAAAGGCGCTGTTTTCATGGCTTATATCCAGACAAAACGGCTGCTGCCACCGTATATAATGCGAGTCAGGTTCAAGGATTTTTGCCCGCATTTTCCAACCGACCACGTGGGGCACCATATCCAGTGCCTTCGCGAAATTCACCAGCGGTAAAACATCATCACCGGTGCCAAATATGTAAAGGTGAAGGGCTGGTCTTATAACATCACAGAAAACCCTGTACAGAAGCTCATCTTGTGAAAAATGCTTGCTGACAGGCTGCCTTCCGGCCAAGGTTTCCACACACAAGGCTTGCATCGACTCTCGAACACTTGCCAAATTTGTATTGTGGAAGCCGGAAAACTCATGACCGTCAAAAAATAGACGCTCCCCAATCAAGGCGGGATCCGCTGCATCACATATGGTGGCGAGGCTGCAGAACTTTCCGCTACTAGAGGCATAGTTGTGCGCCCAAACGGGATTTATGCTTTCGTGCTTGTAATGTTCCACTAATAATGTAATCGAGCCCTCACAGCCAAGATTGAGCTCGAAAATATCATCGGCTCCAGAGTTGTATCTGATAATTTGTGGGTGATCGGGCACGTCATTGAAGTTCAGCCTTTTTGCCAGGTCTGCCTCTAAGCAGCCGGCACTGACAGTTCCACATTTGGTGCCATCGCTGGCCATGAGAATGTGAGCACCGGCGCGTCGATATGCAGAACCCTGCACTTCTACAATCGTAGCCAGAACAAGGCTTGCACCACGCTTCAGGCATTCGATGGCATAGGCAAAATCATTGGAGAAGCTTCTTTCCATATATTCTAAACCAATAATTTGTCCAGCGTGATCGGTAAATCTCTGACTCTAACACCGGTGGCATGATAAACGGCGTTGGCGATGGCTGCCGCTACACCGGTTATGCCAATCTCCCCAATTCCTCGCGCCCCCAGTGAATTGAAGTTGTCGTCCGGATGCTCTACCCATTCAATCTGCAACTCCGGTATATCTAAGTGGACCGGCAAGTGATACTCTGCCAGGTCGGCATTTAGCGTGCGCCCGTAGCGTGTATCCATAATTGTGTGCTCGTGCAAGGCCATGCCAAAACCCATAATCATTCCACCCATAAACTGGCTGCGGGCGGTTTTGGCATTCAAAATCCTTCCACAGTCGAACACACCGGCGAATCTCGTCAGGCGGATGACTTTCAATTCTGGATCGACTTCCACTTCAGCAAATTGAGCACCAAATGAATGCAGTGAGAAGCCATGCTGTCCGGCACCAGTATCTCCATCAGCTTGAACAGTTTGCAGACTTGCCCGCTGGAGAATAGACACGTAGGTGTCAAATTTACTTTCATCGGCGCGGGACAGCAACTTCCCGTTATTGCATTTGATTTTGTCCTTCTCCAAATTTGCCAGGGGAGAAAGCTTGTCGGCCACAGCAAGAGCGATCAGTTTGTCGGTTAAAGCTTGGCAGGCACTTTTGACTGCCACACCGACGCTCGCTGCAGTTGTAGAGCCACCAGATACGGAGGCAGCAGGATAATCAGTGTCACCCAATTGGAATTTGACGCGATCGAGCTGTAGACCCAGTGTGTCGGCAGCGATCTGGGTCATGATAGTGTAGGTGCCTGTGCCTATATCTTGTGAACCGGATTCGACAACGGCAGTTCCGTCTGCGTGGATGGTCGCCTTAGCTGAAGCGGGAAATTGGTGGGCGGGATAGGTAGCGGTTGCAAATCCCATGCCGACCTGGGCTGAGCCATTGCGCATGCTAGCAGGTTTTGGATTGCGCCTTGCCCAACCAAACAATTCTGCCCCGCGCTCATAACATTCACGCAGATGCTTGCTTGAGTAAGGCAGATTCTTGTCCTCATCTTTCTCAGCATAATTGATCAAACGCAATTTTACAGGGTCCATGTTCAGCGCCACTGCCAGTTCATCCATGGCACAACCTAACCCGTATGTGCCGGTGCATTCACCCGGAGCCCTCATAAATGTAGGCTTGCCGATGTCTTGCCGGACAAGACGGTGGCTTGTCTGTACGTTTGCACAGGCATAGAGGAAACGCGCCGGCGCACCAATGCGTTCGACAAATTCATCGTACTGACAAGTCTCTATGGTGCCTTCGACTTCTATGGCCACAAGTTTGCCTGAAGAGTCGGCGCCAAGTTTGAAATGTTGTTTGGTTGCCGGCCGCCAGCCAACGGGTCCGTATGTCTGTGAGCGGTCAAGAACAAGTTGCACCGGGCGCTTTGCCACTCTAGCGGCCAGAGCAGCGATGGCAATGTGAGACCATGGCGTGCCCTTGCAACCAAAGCCACCACCGACGAACTTAGTGATGACCCGAATATCAGACTTGGGAATGTTGAACACTTTCGCAAGTTTCTGTTGAACAGCAAAAACGCCCTGAGTGCTGTCGTAGACCGTCAGTTTGCCACCATTCCACAAAGCTGTGGTAGCATGCGGCTCCATGGGATTGTGACTTTCCTTCGGCGTCGTGTAGGTGAGATCAAGTTTCACAGAAGCTGAATTATAGGCACCGGCAAAGTCACCGCGAGTGGTGTCTGATACCATACCGCGCTCTGGCATGTCTGCCGGTTTGTGACCATTATCGGCAGACTTTGCTTCCCAAAAATCTATTACCGGCTGTTCAGTCTTGTATTTGAAGACTACAAGAGAAGCGGCTTCTCTAGCGGCTTCGAGCGACTCAGCTACAACGACACCGATGTTTTGGCGGTCATGTTTGACAATCGAACTCATAATCGGCAAATCATAATCAAATGCAGATGTCTTTGACGAGTCCAGCTGGGCACCATCCAGATGAGTGATTATTGAGAGCACGCCTGGCACTTTGCCGGCGCTGACAGTATCGATTGCGGAAATATTGCCTTTAGTAATGGTGCTTTGCAAAAGAACGGCGTAGACCAGGTCTTTGAGTTGGAAGTCACCCGCGTACTTGGCCTGTCCTGTTACTTTATACTTACCGTCGACGCGCGAGATCGGCTTGCCGACCAGGTCATTGCCTTGAGTCATCCCCGTGCTCCCACTTGCTCCAGGGCTCGCACCAGAGTGCGCCGAGCGAGCTCGATCTTGAAGCCATTATGTTTGAGCGGCTTTGCTGCTTCCAGAGCCTTATTGGCAGCAGCTTTGAAGGAATCACGGTTGGGCGGCTTGCCCACCAATGCTTCTTCCGCCTCCTTGGCCCGCCATGGCTTGGTGGCCACTCCACCTAGACCTATCCTCGCTTGCGAAATTACTCCGCCGCTGACTTTCAATGCCACCGCCGCTGATGTAAGAGCGAAAGCGAATGAGTGCCTGTCTCGCACTTTTAGATAAGATGAATTCTTGGCCAGATCTGATTTGCTGATCTCAATACTGACGATCAGTTCTCCTGGCTGCAGCACTGACTCTATGTTCGGAGTATTCTCAGGTAATTTGTGAAAATCAGCAAAGAGAATCTTTCTGTCCCCAGAAGGACCAGATACATTGATAGTGGTATCAAGCATCACCAGAGCGACGCACATATCGGACGGATGAGTGGCAACACATTGATCGCTGGTGCCAAGAACCGCATGAATTCTGTTGTAGCCCTCGATGGCTGGGCATCCTGAGCCTGGGTCTCTTTTATTGCAGGGCAGAGCCGTATCGCGAAAGTAATAGCAACGTGTGCGTTGCAAGATATTGCCACCGACGGTGGCCATGTTGCGCAGTTGCACGGAAGCACCAGACAAAAGCGCCTGAGACAAAACCGGAAATTCCCGCAAAACGATCTCGTTGTGGGCCAGATCAGTGTTGCTGACCAGGGCCCCAATTTTCACAATCGATCCCGACTCTTCCACGGTGTTAAGCCCAATGCGATTGATGTCTACCAAATTTGGTGAGCTCATCACATTCAGTTTCATCAAGTCAATGAGAGTGGTACCACCGGCGATGAACTGCCCTTTCGTGCCAACCGTTGCGGTGGCATCGTGTGCATCGGTGGCTCGTGAAAATGCGAATGGGCGCATCTAATTTCCTCCCAATCGTACTGATTGAATAGCGTCAACGATGTTGGCGTAAGCGCCGCAGCGGCAGAGATTTCCGCTCATGCACTCACGAACGTCGGAGTCATTTCGACCGCACTTTTCTTTGAGTAGCGCCACTGCCGACATAATTTGGCCGGGTGTGCAATATCCGCACTGAAATCCGTCGTGCTCGAGGAAAGCAGCCTGCATCGGATGCAGCGTCTCTCCATTGGCCAGTCCTTCGATTGTCAGTACATCATCGCCGTCATGCATTAAGGCAAGGCTCAAGCACGACTTAATCCGTTTGCCATTTACAATGACTGTGCAAGCGCCGCACTGACCGTGATCGCAGCCTTTCTTGCTGCCCGTCAAATCAAGACGATTGCGCAGCATATCAAGTAGTGTCGTGCGGGGATCTACTTTCAATGAGCGCACGGTGCCGTTGATTTTAAGTTTTAACGGTTGGGCGCCATAAAGATTGGACGCTAGAGCCTCATGCCCGCTTGCCGGGAGTACATTTTCCAGGTGCGACAGCAAAACTGAGGTAGCAATCATCAGCTGATTGAAGCGACGACGGGATATTTTTCTATTCATAGGCAACCGAAGTGATAAGTCTGGCTGATTTTAGCAGGACTGAATCTGGCACAAATTAAACCAAAAACTTCCAGATGCGGTAAAATTCCAGTCCTAAGTTCGATTTTTATAGGAGTAGACATTATGCCGGGCATTCGTGGCGTTATCTCGACTTTGACCGCGGACGGTCAGGAAATGATGGGTCCGGAAATTTTGATGTATCACTATCCGGAGAATTCGATCACCAGCGGTTCTCTCTTGACGGTGGAGAGCAATCACTTTTGTGTTCTCAAGTCTCGCGGGGCGATTTTGAATGTTTTTGAGACTGGACAGTATCCCGTGACGACCCCTGATAAAGTCCTTCTCGGCTCCGTGGTGCAGGCATTCTACGGCGGTCAAAGCCCATGGCAGTACGAGGCGATTTATATCAATCGCTCCAAGTTGGTCGTGAAAACTTCAGGTCTGGCTCTTTCTGCAGAAATGGCTGAGTTGGCTTATGACGTCGACTACTACATTCATGTCGACACCGCCAAAGATGCCGTCAGCCTGGTTCAACATATGCCCGTATCTAACCACATGGTTACTGTACACGATGTCAATAATTATGCCGGACCGGTGGTTGAGCAAGCCGTCAACCAGATTGTGCAATGCACGCCTTTAGAAAAGGTGAATGAGAAAATTCATGACCTCACGGCAATCGTTTTTCAGCATTTGCAACAATTTCTCATTGAGTATGGCGTGACACTGAATACGGTGAAGGTTCTCGTTCGTCCAAAGGATGAGCTGATGCGTTCGCTGATTGCCTTAAAAGCTTTTGGCTTGTCTGAGTTAGACGCCGTTCGCTATTACACCGCTATGATGATGGCTCAGCGCGGGCTGGTGTCAGCGCCGAATATGGCAATTGGTGCGCCATTTTCAATCGGTGGAATTTCGAACCTTCCTGATTTTATGCACGCTTCCATCGCGGCACCGACGGGCTCACCAACCGAACTCGATCGTCAACCGGTGACAACAGCTCCTCTGGCCAGGAGATAGAAATTTCAATCAACACAAACATTGATTGAATAGGATCATGGACCTAGCAAAGGCAAGCATTGCTGATTTGCGATCGTACGATGGTCGCTGATCGCAATTGAAGCCGTGATCGGCATCGTAGACATAAATTTCCACATGCCCGACTGCTGCCAGTGCCTCGATGATTTTTTCCACCGATGACATTGGGATGTGAGTATCCTTCTCTCCAAAGTGCAACATAAGAGGACAGTGTAGATTCTTTGCCTGATCGAGATTTTTATCTATGGTGCCGCCGTAGTAGCCGACTGCGACATCAACCAGATCATGGGTAGCCATATCATAGGCGAGCTTTCCGCCAAGGCAATATCCCACCACACCCAGCTTTTTTGAGAACTGCGGCACGCCTCTAAGGGTGGTGGCAGCGGATTTCATGTCGGTCATAACCTGGCTGGCATCCAGTTGGTGAGCCAAGGCCACCCCCCTTTGAATATCATCGGCCGTGTAATTCAACTCCACATGAGGCTGTTGGCGCCAGAACACGTCGGGGGCAAAGGCGACATAGCCTGCTGCTGCGTAAAGATCAGCCACATCACGAATGTGCGAATTGACACCAAAGATTTCCTGAATGACAAGGATTCCTGATCCATTTGGCTTTTGCGGCATGGAAAGATAACCAGTGAATCCGCTACCTGTTTCTGTCTTGATTGGAACAGTGCTGCCTGTCATATCTTCTGCCTCTCATTGGTGGACGAAAATACTATCACTCAAGCGCCTAAATCTGTGTCGCATGCTTGATTCACAGGCCAGATTAATCTTAATCGTCCTCTTCCATATTGAATTGTGCAGTTCTTGTGAATCCAGAAAGTCAAAAAAACTTACTTTTGCCTTTTCATCAATTTAATTTTTCAAATTGAACTTTTTGCCCCTTTCCTACGTTCATTAAGTAGTAGGCAAGTTCGACAGGATTAAACTGATGCAAAAAAGACTTCCCCGCCAACTGGCCCTTTCTGCTTCTCTCCTTTCCCTGGCTTTCGGCTCACCCGCTTTTGCTCACGTTAAGTGGTTTCTCAGCGCAAGCGAGGAAGAACTGCTGCGACAACCCAAACCAGATATCTTTACCAGATTATCGCTGAGCAATGAAATCCCCTTCTTGCTTGCCGTAATCGCGCTGGCTCTCTCGACTCGACTTGGCTTGCAGTGGCGGGGCTGTAAATTAGACACAGTTCTTAGCAGGCTGAGCGAACGAAGGGATTCTGAGCTCAATTTATTTATCGGCATGATGACTGGACTCTCCTTTGTCTATTGTGGTTTCGCCAAATTTCTTTGTGCTCCTGATTTCATCATCTGCTCGCACTGCCCGCAGTGGTTGCCCTATGCAGAGTATGCGATTGGCATTTCGCTGCTGTTCGGGCTTTTCGCCAGAGTCGGTGGAGTGGCTTTGATCGGGTTGCTCATTTTCACATTCATCAAACACACCGTTGCCGATTGTCTGGACCTGCTTCCTTTATATGGGGTGGGTTTCTATTTCCTCTTTGTTGGTCGAGGCAAATATTCGATCGACGCTCTTCTTAAAATTGACGGCGAAGCTGGAGCCACCGCCTCTTCCCTGGGCTATCTTTGCCTAAGACTGGCAATGGGACTGGGCTTGATCGTTCTTGGCGCTGACGAGAAGTTGGTCAATCCACAGTTGGCATTGGATGTACTTAAATCTCGACCGGAACTGGACTTTGTTCGCGCCCAAAACATCTCAGCTCCACTGTTTGTTCTGTGTGCTGGGTTGTCGGAGGTGCTGGTCGGTCTGGTGATTGTGATTGGGAGCTTTCCTCGACTGGCATCGATATTTGTATTGATAATTTTTGCCGCCACAACTCTTGTGTTTGGAACCAGCGAACTGTTTGGGCATCTGGCCTATTATGGAATTTTGGCGAACATCTTGCTCAGAGGGCATGGCACTGTGCCACAGAAAGCAGAGATTCGAGAACTCTTTGTCAGTTCGCTAAAGCTGCCTTCGCGGCTGTTCCCTCAGCTGACGATGAGATAGAGATATTGGCCCTGCCCCGCCAACCATTTGCGCCTAGTTCGACAACGGTGTAGATTTAATCAGTGCGCCCAATCGAACATAAGCAAATGAAGATTCAAAATATTATTTTTCTAGCTGCCACTGCCTGCCTGCTCAGTACTTCGCAAGCGCTTGCGCAGTTATGGCAAAATTTGGACCAAATGGCAGGACAGGAAGCGTCCAACGGCAATTGGAAGAGTGCTGAAGAAGACTACCGCCAGGCCTGGCTGCTTGGCGAACACATGCATGCCTCGCCACAGAAACTGAAGAAAATACGCGAATCGCTTGAAGAAGCGTACCGAAAAAATGGAGATGAAGCCAAGGCGAGTCAGCTTCACGACTTAAAGGATAAAGAAGTGCGCGAGCTGCTTATAGGCGTCAGCAAAATGAAATTGGGCGACGATTTCGATACTCCGAAGGTAATGGCTGCAGCGGCGACGATATTGAGCAACAAAACAATCAAGGTGAAAACTGAGACTGTATGTTGTGGAAGAGTGACAAAAAAGGGCGATGCATTGTTAAAGCCGGGAGACTCAGACTATGATCTTGTCGCCTCCAAACTGAAGGATCAACCCCCTAAAGCGGAAAGGAAAATGGAGCCGTTTGAGTTGAAATCGCTTTCCGCTGCTGCCGGAAATGATATGAAGTGCGGCAAAATGTAGCGAAGATTCGCCACACGATTGTACTCACAGCGCCTCCTTCTCCTTCTTCTCAGCAATCTTGAAACTCTCATCGATCTCCGCTAAGGGGATCATGACAAAGCTTCTTTCAGTCATATGAGGGTGAGGAATTGTCAGATCCGTTTCCTGCACCGTAACATCTGCGTAGGTGAGTATGTCGATGTCGATCAGCCGTGGACCCCACTTGTATGTTTCCAGGCGACCCATTTCCTTCTCGATTGCTTGAGTCTTTTCCAGCAGTGTGCGAGGGCTATGTTCAGTGTCTATCTGAATAACCGCGTTGACGAAATCTGGTTGGTCAAGCACTCCCCATGGTGCGGTGAGATAGAATTTTGATTTCTTGAGGATGGTGCCGACTTTCTCCAATCTGCGAATTGCCTCCATCACATTGGCCTCTGCATCGCCAAGATTTGATCCTAACCCGAGGTAAGAGAGGGGCATTTAGAGAGGCCTCTTGTTAATGGTGGCGGTCTCGGGTGCAGGCGGGCGACCCGAGTTGCTTCTGGCAATTGCATCAGTGACTTTAACCACATCGACTGCCATGCTAACGTTGTGGACGCGAACTATATCAGCGCCTGCCTGGATGGCCCAGGCAATGGTGGCAGCCGTACCGAAGTCTCTTTCCGGAGCTTGCCTATCTATGAGTGAGCCGATAAACGATTTCCGGGAAGTACCGACAAGCGTTGGAAAGCCCAGCCCAGCTAGTTCACCAAAGGCTCTAAGCAGTTGGATATTATGCTCGCCTGTTTTACCAAACCCAATTCCTGGATCAAGAATGATGTTTTCTCGCTTTAGCCCTTGAGTAAGAAGCAATCTTGCATAATCTGCCAATTTCTCCAGCACTTCATCCACTGCACAAGCTTCATATACTGCTCGTTCCTTGTTGTGCATGGCCACTACCGGCATTTTTGCCGCCAGTAATTTTTCAAGAAGAAGCCCTGTCGGCATCCAAATCGAATTGAGTATATCGGCGCCAGCCGCATAAGCCTCCTGGAAAACCTCGGCTTTGGTGGTGTCGATGGAGATGATGGCACCAGGGGCGGCTGCGCGGATGGCAGCGATTACAGGCACCACCCGTGATATCTCCTCCTGGTAAGATACGGGCGAGAATCCGGGACGCGTTGACTCACCACCTACATCGATGATATCTGCTCCTTCTTCCAGGAAAGCCAGCGCTCTGCGCACTGATGTCTCACCACATATGGTGCCGTCGGCAGAAAAAGAATCAGGCGTGCAGTTCAGGATCGCCATGACCAATGTGCGAGAACCCCACTGATGATGCCAATTCCGTATCTTCAGCCAACCTCTGTCCAGCAAGTTTTCACCGGCAAGATCCAATTCCTTCATATCCTGATCAGTCTTCACTTGGCACGTTCAAATGTTGGACGAAATTGGTTCTTTGTTTAATCATGATATCAGGTGTAATTTTTATCAGTCCGTCAAACGGACAACTGAAATCCACAACCAGATACACATTGACGGAAAGCATAAGAGAGACCATGCAGATCATGATCATTTGCGATTTTATGTTCTTCATGCCAAAAAAGTAAGTGAAGATAATGACTGTGAAATTGCCCAAGATTAGCACAGCCCACAATACCGGCCACATCCCGGGGTTTAGAATGAAAAGCCGATCGCGGCGATGTTCGCTTGTTGCCATCAGTGTATTGAGCACGGCCTGGTGCACATTACTTTGCAAAGAATTCTTAGGAACGAAGGTCAAGGCATCGGTCCATAGTGCATCAATTGTTTTCCTGGTCAGCGGGCTAGACTTTCCTTCATTCATGGCGGGGAACTCGTCGTTAATGACGCTGTCCAAATATTTAATACAATCGTCTTGGATTTTCTGTTTTGGCTCAGCCGGCAGCGCCATGGCCAGATGAAAAAGGTCTGAAAGCGCATTCGTTTCTGCCTGCAAACCGACTCGGCAACCGTCATATCGGTTGAACGCACAGATGACCAAAAAACCCAAAAGTACAGAATAGAGAGTTCCCACTACTGACATCATGGGATTGGCCACCTCGTGGTGGCTTGTTAATGTGTCCATGCTGACGCGCCGGCGCACCAAAAGCAGTCCACACAAGGCGGCAACGGTGGCGCCGATGATCACTACGGCTACGAAAACTGCGCTAATCAGCATCTATGTAACCCAAGGGGTAGCTATGCCGTCAAATATTACCAAAAAGCCTGATTGTACCTTTCCTGAGCTTTGATCGTTTGCGCTGCCAACAAATTGCCAAAACTTCTGGTTATAACTTTGTCAAGCGAGATAGCGTTTCGGATTCTAAAAACTCAACTTTTAACTTTAATCGAGAAGCAATGACTGCAGGACCTGAGTCTGGTGTTGCTTTAAATGGAGGTGTTGGATGAAAAAATTTAGTGTGTATGCAAAGTTACTTAGTGGAAAAGTGCTGGTTGGCACTTACGAAGCCGATTCGGAGGCTCGCGCTGTTTGGCATGCCTTGCAGCGATTGCATTCCGACGATTTTGTCTTTCCGTCGCCAATGATTATTGAGGATGAAGAGATCGCCGTCAATCATCTGGTGGCTTATCCGGTGCCAATTTTGTCTGAATGAAAGCAGCGACGCCGGTCAATCAGATACGGCGGCAGCGTAGGAGTCGAGAATCTTTTCGCATGACTGGATGACCATCTGCTTCAACTCTTCCGGCTGCAGAACAAGAGCGTCTGGTCCGTATGGGGCCAGCCAGCGATAGACTTCTTCCAGACTCGATGCCGGGAAGGAAAGAATGCATGAGCCATCGGGTAGATTTTCCAGTTTCTGTTGCGGATGCCAGTTTCGCTCACGAATGTAATGCGCACCATTTGGGGCAAAACGGATAGTGATCTCGTACAACTTTTCACCATGTTGCACTTGAAACGCTGAGTCAAGCCATTCGTCGAGCTTCTCTCGAGCGACCGGCTGAAATTTGGTGTCAGTCAAAACGTAATCTCGGATGCGGTGCAAGGCAAAAAGACGCAATGCTTTTCGCATCGTGCAATAAGCAACGAGATACCAGGTGTTGCTACTGTGCAAGACCAGTTGCGGCTCGACAATGCGAGTGGAAACATTGCCCGTGCTGGGCGCAAAGTAACTGATTTCAATTTGTGTTTCGTTGTCGCACGCTTTTTGCATGTCTGTAAAAAGTTTACCGCTGACCGGCACGATGGCCCCGGATCTAAAGCTCATAATGGACTTCACGTCTTCTGGCGCGATGCGCACCTTTTCAGGCAGACGTTCGCTCACTTTATCGAGCGCTGAACGCAGAACAGATTCAAACGAGGTACCGACGTAGAGAGACAAAAGCTCTTTTCCCAGGGTCAGAGCAAATACCTCTCCGCTGGTCAGCTCGAAAGTCGGCAAAGACTGTTCGGGGTTGGCGTTGTAGTATCCGTTGCGTACTCGATCGAATTGGATATCGCGATTCAGCCGTTCTTTCAGATAGCGAATGTCTTCGTGCACTGTGCGCTCGGCCACTTCAAACTCTTGACAAAGGTCGTTGACGCTGGGAAAACCGCCCCGCCTGATTACCGCATCAATGGCCAGTACTCGTTCAAGTTTTGTGCTCATTTTATATTTGCGATCGTCCTTGTTTGCCTATATTGTTTGCCTATATAAGGATATGCCATCTTCCTTCGCACGATCCTGTTTCTGATTATTCAGGACGCTGCAGTCGTAACACTTTTAATCTTCTCCATCCCACACTGCATATATATTGCGGTGCCGTTTTGTAACGTAGTAACGTGGGTTCTCAGGAAAAGCCAATGTTTATACGCAACGGACATCTTAAATTCTCCCCTCAGACTTGATTACGTTCATGGAATCGCCGTTCGATTCATGGATGGAGCGCCACCATGCTCAGCATCCAGGTCTGATTTTGCCTGATCAGTGTGATGCGGGAAAAGTGCTTCTCCAAAAGCATGGCAATCAGCACGAAGAAATCTTCCTTCGCCACTTGATCGACCAGGGGACAGATGTCGCTATCATCAACGACAGCCATGAAGCAGCGCAACTGACCATGCAAGCCATGAGGGATGGGCGAGAAGTCGTGTATCAGGCCAATCTTGCCGTTGGGCAATTTGCCGGGAAGGCAGATTTCCTCTTTAGAGTGAACAAACAATCGGCACTTGGAGCTCATTCTTACGAAGCCTGGGACACAAAGCTGGCTCGTAAGGCAAAGCCGTATTTCATTGTTCAGCTGTGCTGTTATTCCGAAATGATTGCCCGTCTACAAGGTGATTTACCGGAAGTACTAAAGGTGGTGCTTGGTGATTTGGCGGTCAAGGAATTCCGCACGGCAGATTACTTCCACTACTATATGCAGCTCAAGCAGTCGTTCTTGCTCTTTCAGGAGAGATTCGATCGCAGCAATCCACCCGATTGCGCACCTGGTACATACAGCCGCTGGACGGACCATGCTGCACAGTACCTGGACGAATGCGACCATCTATCGCTGGTAGCTAACATTCGAAAAGCCCAAATCAAACGGCTGGCCGACTGTGGAATAAGTACTCTGACTGCCCTGGCCACCGTGCCAGAAGAAACGAAAGTGCCCAGATTGGCAGACGAAACGCTTCAGTGCCTGCGCGCTCAGGCTCGTTTACAGCTTGAAACGGCTGTTACCGAAAAGACAGCCTTTGAAATGCTTCCTGCTTGCCCGGGCAAAGGTCTGTCTCTTCTTCCCTTCAAATCTGCCAAAGACGTCTTCTTCGATATGGAGGGCTACCCTTACGCAGAGGGTGGCTTGGAATATTTATTTGGCGTCAGCTGTGAAGAGAATGGAAGCATTTGCTTCCGTGATTGGTGGGCTCACAATCGTGTTGAGGAAAAAATCGCCTTTGAGCAGTTTATTGACTGGATTTATGCCCGCTGGCGCCAAGACCCGTCTATGCACATTTATCATTACGCTAATTACGAGGTAGCCGCACTGAGGCGATTGGCGGGCAGGCATTCGACCAGAGTAGAACAGCTGGACGATCTTCTCAGAGAAGGCAAGTTCATTGATCTCTACCAGATCACCAGGCAGAGCCTGCGGGTGGGAGAGTCTTCCTACTCAATCAAATCAATCGAGCATTTGTTCAGATCCAAACGAGAAGGCACCGTCGCCACCGCTATGGATTCCGTTGTTTTTTACGATCGCTGGCTCGAAGATCCTGATGGCAGCACATGGCAAGAGTCACGCATCTTAGGCGATATTAGAGCATACAACGAAATCGATTGCCTCTCGACCAAACAGCTGGCAGACTGGCTATGGGTCAAGCAGAATGATTTGGGCATCGCATACGGTGGCAAAGTAAAGAAAGAGAGTCTTCCCGCGCCAAAACAGCTGAGCCCGGCAGCCCTACTGGCAATGAAGCTAGTTGACAGTGCCGCTGCAGTCGCTCCCGAAACAAAGGACCTGCAACTGCTGCTAGCTCATCTGCTCGAATTTCACAAGCGCGAAGCGAAACCGATCTGGTGGCGAATGTATGATCGGCAAACCATGACAATCGACGAGCTGAAAGAGGATCTGGATTGCCTGGCTGATTTGAGACGAACAAAGCGTCCGCCCCTAATTGTGCGAAAGTCGAAAGGTTTTGAATACAGCTTTGATCCTGACCAAGATTTCAAACTCGTTGAAGGCGAGGAGTGTTTGATTGTCGACGATCTTCGACGGGTCAAACTGGAATTCCTGGATCGGGAAAAGGGATTCGCCTTGCTGGTTACAAGCGCCAAGAAAGGACCACCACCAGACCAGCTGAGCCTGATGAGAGATGATTACGTTGCCAGTGAGACGATTGAGGACTCGATTCTCAAAGTTGTCTGCGCCTGGCAGGAAACTAAGCAGTTACCTGGCGCTTTGTCTACGCTCTTGCTGCGGCAGGAACCGAAGATCACAGGCAGGTTGACGGGTGCGCCGATCGTCAGCGCCAATGACGTTGAAGCTATTAGTAATGCCATAAAACGCATGGACCACACCACTTTGTGCATCCAGGGACCACCAGGCTCTGGCAAAACCTATACAGCCAGTCACGCCATTGCTGAGTTGCTCAAAAATGGAAAACGAGTAGCTATTTCATCCAACTCTCATAAAGCCATCGATAAACTCTTAATTGAAACGGCAGCCATAGCCAAATCCTCCGCCGGCACCACCAACGGTATCAAAGTGGGACCGGCAGGAAGCAATGCTAATGCTTACGAGCAATTTGGACTGGCGTTCGCCACCAATGCCAAAGACCTTTTAGAGCGCAAGGGCGCCGTCAATTACAACCTTGGGCGGCACGGCGTGGCTGTTTAGCCATAGCGCAATGGAAGGACTGTTCGACTACATTTTCGTCGATGAAGCCGGTCAAGTCTCGCTTGCCAATGTTGTTGGTATGGCTGCCTGCGCCAGCAACATAGTCCTCATTGGCGATCAAATGCAGTTGGAGCAACCTATTCAAGGAACTCATCCGGGGCTGAGTGGACAGTCTTGTTTGGAATACCTTTTGCACGGCCAATCCACAGTGCCGCCCAATGTAGGCATTTTCTTGCAGACGTCCTGGCGCATGCATCCCCAGATTTGTTCAGTGGTTTCTCAAGCAGTCTATGACAACAGGCTGGAAGCGCATCCGGACAATAGCCGCAGAATCTTGCGGCGCAAAGCGGGCCTGCCTACAAGCAGTTTGATTCCCGAAAAGGAAGCTGGGCTGGTCTGGGTCCCCGTCAGCCACGAAGGTAATGTTCAGGCAAGCATTGAGGAAGTGGATGTAATCGATCAGCTAATTACAGATCTGCTCCAATTTGAGATTGTCTTGCTTGATGGTCGCTCACGCCCTTTAGAATTAGAAGATATCCTCGTTGTCACGCCATACAACATGCAGGCAAGGCTGATCAAAAATCGTATCGCTGGCATCAATGTGGCATCCGTTGATAAGTTTCAAGGACAAGAAGCGCCGATTGTAATCTTGTCTATGTGCGCCAGTGAAGCGAAGTCATCGGCAAGAGGGATGGATTTTCTATTCAGCAAGAGCCGGTTGAATGTTGCTGTCTCACGTGCGCAGACTATGGCCTTTGTGGTGGGTAGTCCAGAGTTGCTTAATGTCAGCTGCTCATCAGTGTTGCAGATGAACCTTATGAATTTCTTTTGCCAGATTGTCGAAAATGGTCGGTGCGCACCAGATTCGCCAGACCTTAAAGACGAATCTAAACCAGATAGCGAATCAAAGCCAGCAACAACCGACCGACCGGCAGCAACGCGCCGACTGGCAGCAACACGCCGACTGGCAGCAACACGCCAACCGGCAGCAACACGCCAACCGGCAGCAACACGCCAACCGGCAGCAACACGCCAACCGGCTGCAACAATCGACCTTCCGGCGCCGTTCAATTCTGATCAGATTTGTGCCGGCTCTGCAATGCCTGTGCGAACAGCCTCGAAATTACCCGCCGTTTTTTAATCTTCTCTTGTCAGACTGCGGATATTTTGCAGTGCCGTTGGTTATTCTCAAAGCATAGAGAACAACAACATTTCTTTGAAAGGCAGGGGTTCATTATGTTTCTTAATTCAGATCAATTGCGAACCATCCAGGATGCTCTCGAGTTTGCATACAGTACGAAACTGAACGATTATGAGAAAGACAGAGATTCACAAGAGATACTGGCAATGCGCAGAGCCGTCCGCTCAGCCCGTGATGTGAAGAGATTTAGCCAAGCGATCGTTTACATCCACGACGTTTTGCAACTTGAAGGTGGCAGCGTTGCCTGAGCCATCATCGATAAAGCCGGTCGTTGCAAATTGCAAGCAGATGATTCGAGCAATTCATAGATGCTGGCACTGAGCACACGTGGCCCGGACAGTAGATATAATATATCGACTGTGGATGCAGGCGGCGTATTGCTTGAAGATTGATATTTTATTTGGATGGCATCTGGACGGCCCATCGTATCCTGATAGTCCGGAGCCAGGAAAGCTTGTTCTCGGTCCTGTTGGCTTGCTAGAGCAGCTGGCCGTACGACTTGGCTTGAGCTGTCCGTTTCCTCACAAAGCTCTGAGAATAGCGCAATACGTCTCATTCTTGCGCTCGATCGATGACGGACAGAGGTTTTTCTCGCCATCATTTCTGTCCGATGCCTGGGGCACGGCCACAGCCCTATTGAGGCTCAGAGACGAGTTGGTGGCAGCCGGCTGGCACCACAATACATCACTGCGATCCTCCGAGCGTCTGACCACTTTAACCGCGCTCGAAAGCCAGAGTCAGTCTGAGGTAGAGAGCACCTGTGCCTCAGATTTGATGCGTGCCATAATCACAGCGCTGACGCAGGCTCCATCCATACCAATCCGTCAAATAGAGTTAATGGACAAGCGCAGCATGTTGCCACCAATCTGGCGTCGCCTCTTTCTCTGCCTGGAAGCAGTGAATATCTCAATCGTCGAGAGAGCACACCAGTTGCCGCTTTATGATAGCGATCAAGGGCAGCTGCTCAAATACATCAGCCGTGCCGATCACCGCGCTTTAAAGGGCGATGGTTCATTTTCCATTGTCGAGTCTGATGATGAAATACAGGCGGCAGAGTTTCTCGCTGCCCTTCTGTCGAAACAGTCAACTTCCGGCGCAGAAACTGTCATCATCCGCGGTGGCTCAACTTCGTTTCTTGATCAAACCTTGCGCAAACAAAACTTACCCCGCCTGGGAGGGGGCTTCATTTCGGCGCAACGAAGCGTGTTGCAAATGCTTCCCCTGTTTTTTGCGAACTGCTGGAAGCCTTTCGATCCCTATCGCTTGATCGAGTTTTTGATGTTGCCTCAATCGCCTGTGCCACCATATGTAGCCTCATGTTTCATTGAAGCTCTTCGCAATCAACCGGGAATAGATGGACCAGCATGGCAACAAGCTTGGACCAAGGCGCTAGAACGCAAACGTCTGGCTCTCACTAAAGAAGGCAAATCTGATAACGAGATCGATGGCTTTGAGATAACAGCACGGCAGGAATGGGCTCAGTGGTTGCAACCGGAATTGTTCGATCCCAGTGTGGGCATCTCCGCCATCACCGCCGTAAATGTCTGCCACCGCATACGCAACCGTGCACTTTCGCTTTTCGCTCAATGTGGTGATGAAATTTATTCACGGGCAGCAGTCAACGCTGAAAATACCGCCCTTGCGATCGAAATCCATAAGGCTGCGGATGTGACAAGAAGACAGTTAGAGCACATTTTGTCGTCAGTGTTGGCTGACGGCTATCGTGCCGACCCGGCGCAGGAAGCGATGTGGTCATTAGTTGATCATCCCGGACAGATTTGCGCTCCCGTAGAAAACATTTTCTGGTGGCACTTTATAGCGCCTGACGATGCTGTCCCACGTCCACATTTATGGTCCCATGACGAACTGACAGAATTGGGCAGCCATGACATACAACTGGACAGTGCCATAGCGGCCACGGCCCGCGAAGCTATCTCCTGGCGGCGGCCAATGCTTGCCCCCTGCCGAAAATTGTGTTTGATCAGACCAAGGACAGTAGCCGGAAGATACGTGGCAGCGCATCCCTTCCATCACGAATTGCAAGGACTGCTGGAGACGGCTGAGCCTGCCGTTGGCAATCGTTTAATCGTGCAGGCGCACCAGCTTTACAAGAATGACAAGTTCGAGTTCGGGGATCAGGTCTTGCTCAGAAGGCTTACCAAAGCTCAGACGCTTCCTGGTGAACGGGGTGTTTGGCACGTTTCCGGTACAGCTATCGCAGACAAAGTCGAGTCGCCAGCCTCTCTGGAACGGTTACTTGCTTGCCCGTTGAGCTGGTTGCTGCGATCGAGAGCGTTTTTAAGACGGGGAAATTTATTGACAATCGCCTCCGGTGAGCAATTGGCTGGCAATCTTGCGCACGCTGTATTCGCGCAAGTATTCTCAGCACCAGACTTTGGCACCGCAGATGATATCGCTTTGAGAGCGCAGGAGGTATTTGATTCACTGTGTCCTCGTTATGCGGCGCCCCTGTTATTGCCGGGCAAAAGCCTGCAAAGGTCGAACTTGCGCAAAGCAGTGACTGAAGGTGCCGCTCATCTGGCCTCTTTGATCAGAGAAGCCGGTTTTTCCACCGTTAGATGCGAAAACGAATTGACTATGCTTCACGACGGCATTGCGCTGAGCGGACGCTACGATATCCATCTCACTCATCCCGAACATGCCGATTTTGTTCTCGACCTGAAGTGGAGTAAATTTCCCCACGACCGCAAGCAGGAACTGGAACAGGGACACGCCTTGCAGCTGGCGATTTATTCCTCCCTTTGTCGCAGCTCTTCCGGAAGACGCACTGAAGCAGGTTATTATGTGCTCGCCCAGAAGGAGTTGTTTACCTCTGCAGACAAACCGTTCGAGCCCTACAGACATGTAGAGGGACCGCCCCTGACTGACACTTTCAACAATATAATCTCAGCTTATAAGTCGCACATGGAGCATCTGCGCGCTGGCACCATATACGCTACCGGCATTGCTGCCCCGAGTATGGAAAATTGTGGCGCCGTCTCCAGTAAATCGGACAGCACGTTGGGCAGCAAACCAATATGGTGGACACCGGTGCCGAAAGTGAAGCTATCGAAAGAACCACCTTGCAAAGTCTGCGACTACAACAACATCTGTGGCAAACGGAGGCTCAATTCTAGTTGAACGCTCCTGAATCCAAATCTCAATTTGCATCTCAATCCACATCTCAATCCACATCTGAAGCCGATTTTCGTTGCGTGAATGTGATTGCTGCCTCAGCCGGAACCGGCAAGACATACAGGCTCTCTCAGGAATATGTTAATGGTCTGCAACGCAACGGTGACGAAAGTACTGCCGGCATATTAGCCACTACGTTTACTGTCAAGGCTGCCAGTGAGTTGATGGAGCGCGTCCGCCGCGCTCTTCTTTCCAACGGTGAATGGCAAGCAGCCCAGGGAGTTCTGGGCGGCTATCTGGGCACCATAAATTCAATCTGCGGACGAATTCTCTCTGAGCACGCCATTAATGCCGGGCTCTCGCCGGACCTGGCCGTCATTGCCGAAGATCGGTTGCCTGCTGTCTTTGCCGTGGCTGTTGATTCGGTCATGTACGAGTTTGCCGATCAGTTGCGCGGCTCAGCGCAGCGGCTGAAAATGGAACATTGGAAAGAACTCGTGCACGATGTCATAGAACTGGCTCGCAACAACGATATCGGGATAACTGCGCTCAAGCAATTCGCGCAATCATCATGGCAAAGTTTGGAAGCTTTGTTGCCTGCCGCGCAAGAGCCGGAAGACGTGCTTGACGCCAATCTTCTCAGTGCAATCGAGACCACATTACTTTCTATCAAATCAGTGTTTGATCCGAAAGACACCAGCAAAGCCAATTTGGATATACTTGAATCAGCTCACAGACGAATGAAATCAGGACTGCATTTGACCTGGCAGGAATGGGCCCAGTTGGCGAAGTTGAAAGAAACGAGGGCGACAAGAGAAGCGATAAGAAAGCTTGCCCTAGTCGCAAAAAGACACGATCACCACCCGCGGTTGCGCGCAGATCTCGAAAACATTATCTATGGCGTCTTTAATTGCGCTGCCGCCGCCATGCAAGAATATTCCGATTTCAAACGTACTCGCGGACTAATTGATTTTGTCGATCAGGAGACTCTCGCTTTATCTCTTTTAGAGAAGACAGAAGTACGCCAGATGTTTCGGCAACATGTTCGCGTCTTGCTGGTCGATGAATTTCAGGACACAAGCCCTATTCAGTTGGCAATATTTCTGGAGATGGCTAAGCTCGTCGACTATTCAGTCTGGGTAGGAGATGAGAAACAGTCGATCTTTGGCTTCCGTGGCTCCGATCCCGAGTTGATGAAAGGAGCAGTTGAGCAGTTGGTTGCCATTACGGACGGTGCAACGGAAAAGCTGACGATCTCCTACAGATCAAGACCTCAGCTGGTGCAATTCACGAACTCCTTATTTAGCGCCTGCGCACAGTCAATGCAGATAAGCGAAGGCTCAGCCTTAATCGAGCACGCTCACAGGCGTGAGATTGCCGGTCAGGGGCCGCCTTTGCATTTGTGGTGGCTCTGCCACAACAACCCTCTTGAAGCGCTGGCCCTGTCGGTTGCGAACATGTTGCGGCGCAGTGATCCATGGTGCACCGTCAATAAGAAAAGCGGTGCTCCTGCCTGCCTTCGCGGCTCGGACATCGCCATTCTTTGCCGGTCCAATAAAAGTCGCATCAAGGTGGCCAGTGCTCTAGCGGCGTGCGGATTGACTGTAGCGACTGAGCGTAACTATCTGCTCGACACGCCTGAATGTCTCATCGCTCTGGCCGCATTGCGTGTCCTGGTCGATCAGTCTGATACATTGGCAGTGGCTGAACTTGCAAAAATGTGCCTGCCGGACGACGACGGTCAATGGCTGCAGTCATGGTTGACCTCCGGACAAACGTCGCTGACAGCGAAAATAGAATGCATAGAAACTCTGATATCTGCCAGAGCCAGGATATTCGACCGCACTCCTTCCGAGGCTCTGGAAATTGCCATCACCTGTGGTGGGGTCGTAGAATGTGCCAGCGCCTGGGGGTCTGTCAGACAGCGGCTTTCTAACTTAGATGCTCTGCGTGGATTGGCTCAGTCTTACGAAGACCTTTGCCGTTGCGCCAAGATGCCGGCTACGTCTGCCGGGTTAATCGAGTATCTCTATAACAAAGTACCTGAAGGCGGAAATCAGCCTGCCAATCCAGACGAAAATGGCATTCATGTTCTCACTTATCATAAGGCAAAGGGATTGGAATGGCCGGTCGTTATTCTCTATGATCTGGACAAACCCGTCCGTGGCACCGCTTTTGGTGTCAAAGCGCAAGGACCGGCTGAAGGGATCGATCCTCTCAAACCACTTTCTGGGCGTTCAATCAGGTTTTGGCCGTGGCCTTACGGCAAGCAAAGAAAAGATATTCGACTGGAGCAATCTGCAGCCCGCTCCGGTGAGATCAAGCGAGCCTGCGCCCGAGAAAACGCAGAGAATTTGCGCTTACTTTACGTGGGAATGACAAGAGCGCGCGATTATTTAATCTTGGCAGCAAAGCCAAGCGGCTACGGCACATCCTGGCTCGATATATTGAAGAACAGTAATGACGAAAAGATTCTGGTGCTGCCTATGGATCAATCGTGCGTTTTGGAAGAGGAAATTATTCCCGGAGTACCGTCTTCAAAAACGAGAATTGAATTCAAATCATTCGACCCCACATCTGGCGAGCTGTTTGATTCGTCTGCCGATACTATATATGGTGCGACCGTCAACTGTCAGGAGACGGCAGGAGCTGAGCTTAAACCTTACTATCTTCGACCGAGCGAAGCAACGTGGGCAGATGTAGGCGACTACCTGAGAGCGATTGACGGCAGCTCAGTCTATGAGACGATCACCCTGGGCAGCCGCCTTGACCTGGGGCCAACGCCAAATATGCAAGTTCTCGGTGACTGCGTCCACGCATTCTTGGCAATTGATGATCCGGCAGCAGCGTCGGGTGCGCGGCACTCATTAGCAGCACGCATTCTGGCAAATTGGTCGGTGCAACAACTGTCAGCAAAAGATTTGCTTGAGGTAGCCGATCGGCTGGCCAACTTTGTGCAGGTCACATATCCGGCAGCGCCATTGATTCGAGAATATCCAGTTGCCGGAAAGCTGGGCCAGCGCCGAATCAAGGGGAGTATAGACCTTCTTCTGGAAACCACAGATGGTTATGTCATCATTGACCACAAAACTTTCCCCGGCCGCGCGCAAGATTGGCATGACCGTGTTTCATCCCACGCTCCTCAACTGGCGACATACAAATACTTGATGGAACGTACCGCCGCACGCAAAGTCATTGCTACTTACATCCACATGGCAGTTGGCGGCGTCATCATCCGCGTTCACTAACGGCAAGCCAGACCCAATCATGCACTTGAAGACCAGACCCAGAGGCTGGTTGAACCTGGCTGGCGCCTTGGAACGGACTCGATCAACTGCTATGATGCCATACTCGGGGCTAAGGTGCATAGCCTGATAACGAAAAACGGTGTTGGCAACGGAGATAAATTCATGGGGTCCAATTTCGTTTACCTGGTTGCTGGAATCGCGGCCTTATCCGGTCTGCTTTTTGGCTACGACACTGGTGTTATATCCGGTGCCCTGCCATTCATAAAAAGTCAATTCCAACTGACACCAGATGGTGAGGGGTTGGTTGTAAGCGGTGTCTTATTCGGTGCCACGTTCAGCTCTATGCTCAGTGGCAGGCTGACAGATAAATTCGGACGTAAAAAAGTCATTTTAGGCACCGCCTTGCTCTTCGCTGTCGGTTCGCTTCTGGCCGCCTGGGCTCCTTCTGTCAATCTGCTTGTCGCCGGGCGCGTTGTCCTCGGGCTGGCAATCGGTATCGCTTCCTTTGCCGCGCCTTTGTATATCAGCGAGATGTCGCCCCCAGCTATTCGTGGTGGACTGGTGGCCATGAACCAATTGGCCATAACAATTGGCATTCTTGGTTCTTACGTCATTGATTATATTTTCTCTGCCGACCGCAATTGGCACGCCATGGTTGCACTGGGGGCAATACCAGCAGTTCTTCTTGCCATTGGCATTCTCATTCTACCGGAAAGCCCTCGCTGGCTGATTTTGCAAGGAAAGGAAGGCAACGCACTCGACGTTTTGAAGCGTGTCAGAGGCAGCGACCAGGTGCAAGCAGAATACGATGAAATACAGTCATCACTGAGCGAGGAGAAAGGCGATTGGCGTGAATTTTTCGCTCCACATTTGCGCGCGGCGCTTATCGTTGGCGTTGGGCTTGGCTTGTTTCAGCAGTTTACTGGCATTAATACGGTCATCTATTACGCACCTAAGATTTACAAGGCCGCTGGGCTGACATCAGACTCAGTCTCAATTTTGGCTACTGCCGGTGTCGGCCTGGTAAACGTGATCATGACAGTGGTATCACTGGCTTTGATCGATCGACTGGGGCGGCGGCCGCTTTTGATTATCGGCACCATCGGCATGGGTCTGAGTTTGGCCGCCCTCTCTTTGAGTTTCCTGCTCAATGCTGGTCCGGAAGTCCTAAAATTCGTGGGAGTGGGCAGCACCTTTGTCTACGTAGGGTTTTTCGCCATCAGTCTGGGCCCGGTATTCTGGGTCATGATTTCTGAAATCTATCCTTTGCGAATACGTGGGTTTGCTATGAGCTTTGCCACATCAATCAGCTGGTTGAGCAATATGATCGTCAGCTACAGTTTTCCTGTTTTGCTTGATCGCCTGGGAGTCGGTATCACATTTGCCATTTATACCGTTATCACGGCAATGGCTCTAGCTTTTAGCGTGAAACTGGTGCCCGAAACAAAGGGATTGTCTTTGGAAGCGATTGAAAAACAAGAGCGCAAAGGCACCCTTCACTGAATGAGACAATGTCGAAGCGCCAAACCGTCTACTCTCTCAGTCGCCCTTCTCGCTGTCACAATTGTGATAAGAGATTGGTGCCTGGCGCCATCGTTAAGCTCCGCAGTGAAAAAGAAGAAACTGAAGCTCTTTGTCGAAGCTGTTCCGGCCTGACGGACCTTGAACTTGTCTTAAAAGGCAATCAAAAAATAACCAAACTGGCCAGCAAATATTCCCAAGAACTCTATGTCGTATTGCAGTGGTCGCAGATGTGGAAGTGTTACGAGCGCATAGGAATTTTGGCGCAATCGCAAGCAATCGACCAGGCCGAAATTGAGGCCGGGGCCAAACTGGGCAAACGTGAAACTCCAGCTGAAAGAATCTAAGCAGCAAGGAAAAGGAGGGTTCGCATGCAAACCCTCCTTTCCCGATGCTTTGGCAGCAAAATTCTAGAGCGGTTTAAGTTGCTCTGTCGTGCTACTACTGCTGCTGAGCTGGCAACTAGTGACTTTCCGAAGTCGAAGTATGCGAGTTTGTCGAAGTCACCGCGGCTCCTGGCACCGTGTTCGTGGAGTTGACCCTTGTTTTGCTGTGATGAACGGATGTGCCAAACGGCGTCTGGCGGACAGCGGTGTGGCTGCGGGTCGCGGTTGTGTTGGTCGTCACCGGTGCGGCAGTTGTCGTGGTTGAGCTGTCATGGGTGACGGACGAGTCATCGGCAAAGGCGACTCCGTTGGCTGATAGCATACACGCTGCGACTAAAAGAGTCTTTTTCATTTGAAATTCTCCTGACTGAGTTTTTTATAGTTTTATTATTGTACACAAGAGTCTACAACAACATGCCGTTTTCGACCGCATAGCTCAGCAACTTACCATATCTTTGCATTGTAAGGTATCTGATCGTCGACATTGGAGAGCTGACGAGAACAGCGATGATTTGGTTGCGTAACGAATCCACCCACGATTGATGGTCAATCTTTGCATTTTGCGGATTGCAGTATCCGTTGCGCTCGTGTCAAACAGCAAGCGCAACGCTACCGCTGCCCATAAAACCGTACCCAAACCATGCCTTTTAGTAATGAATGCAGCAAGTGCCTTCAAGTCATGCAGTCAGGCCCTGTTGAGCCGTGGTGGTTGGTCAACTGGTGTTGGGGTTGGATACCAATTTAAGAGATCAAGTTGGCAATAACAGTGCACCAATTTGGCATTTAACCGGCAGACACATTAAACCCAAAATCAGATTCTTTTGCTGCCGCAACTAATCTGCCTGCCAACTTCATGCCAACCAAATGGACCCCTCCTGCCAAGTTTAAACACTACCTTATAAACATTCACCTCAATCTGACGATTAGCACTTACCAAAAGATGTCCGAGCCGTTCGGTCAATGCAGAGGAGTAAATAATGAGCTTGCTTGCAACCATTCTCCCACCCAAGCATTTAGAGTCAAAAGAAGCACTTTCGCTTCCAATTGAGCAAAGAGTTCGATGCGTACCGATAAAAAGACTGCTAAGAGCACAATACAGAAAGCAGCAAGTTGGCGAAGCGACTTTGAAGTTTCGCGTGGCCAGTGACGGAATCGTGCGACCGGTCCAATTGGCCTGTAGCACACCTGAGATCATGTTCTGCCAATTGCTAATCGGCGCTGGCGTGCTTACCGATAAGTCAGCTCTGGAAGCCATGGAAGAATCCTGCCTGGGCAAGCTTTCACTAATCAGAACGATCGGGCGCAAATACAAGATTTCGCGCAGGACCAGCCTATCTATATGCCAGCTCGTAAAGAAATTGAAGGCCGAAACCCTCACCTTCAACGAGGGCGTGCTTGCCACAAAGCACATGTGTGTATTTCGCACTTCGCTTGCTGAAGCGTTGGAGTTTGTCTCGTTGTTGGCACAACAATCGATTATCTCTTTTCTTCAAGTCGTGGGATTGGTCAGCGACGAGGATCTTTACCGCCTGACGGAGAATAATTGGATTGAACCCACACGCCTGGCTGCCATGCTCGTGTCTCAAGGAATACTCGAAGATTCTGTTTTACGAAATGCGACTCGGCTGAGATACTGGTTGAAGAAAGGCGAGTTCGATTTTGAGAGAATCAACAAACTGCTGATCACGTGCCTGCGCGAATCGATAGATGTCGAATATTGCACGGGCGATGAATCGTTGGCTGCTTAAATGTGCCTAGTCTATAGGCAGGGCAAAAACCAGCGCTGGTGAAGAAGCGACAAAGATGCTATAAGCTAGTATAGTTTGCGTTTACCAGATCCATATGTATGGCCAAAATACTCTTAGCAGATGATGACTTGTCGCTTTGCACAACGATAAGCAGGTGGCTGTCTTTGGATCATCATCAGGTTGAGATGGTAAACGATGGGCTAGATGCCTTGAATCGTCTGAAAATTTCCATATATGATCTGGTAATACTAGACATAAGTATGCCCGGAATGGAAGGGCTCGAAGTCCTGAAAAACTTTAGAGAAGCCGGTGGAACTGCATCGGTGCTTTTGCTTACGGGAAGAAATACAATTGACGATGTCGAAAAAGGTTTTGATGCCGGCGCCGATGACTATCTGAAAAAGCCATTCCATGGACGAGAGTTGAATGCCAGAGTAAAAGCATTGCTCAAACGCCCCACTGTTGTGTTGGGCAATGTTTTGCCTTTTGCCCATATTGTTTTGGATCGGGAAAATTACAGAGTCACATCTCAGGGCAAAGAGATTGCATTACTGCCCAAGGAATTCACACTGCTGGAATTTTTCATGCGCCATCCGAACAGAGTATTTTCTGCCGAAGCTCTCTTGAATCGAGTTTGGGAAGCTGATTCTGATGCCACGGAAGAAGCAGTGACAACGTGCATCAAGCGGCTCAGACAAAAGATCGATGTCGAAGGAAAACCATCACTAATTCGCACTATGCGTGGTGCTGGTTACAAACTTGAAGAGAGCCAATGAGATCTGCACTACAACAACTTTAGTTGCTGAGGAGCGGACTTGCCAGCAGCGCGTTCTGACGATACTTTGGTCTTACCTATCAGGGCCAGATGTTTCGCGGCGCTGAGATCCAAATAGTCGCTCGGGCGGCAGGTCAAAATGATCACCTGCAGTTGCGTCGCAAGTTTAACCAAGATCTCTTTCAATTTGGCCATTCTTCTTTCGTCGGAATAAACCAGAGCGTCATCCAAGATCACCACACTGGGCTGCCCTTTTTCATTGAGCAACTGGGCAACGGCCAATCGCGTCAAGACTGACAGTTGCTCTCGTGTGCCCACGCTCAAATCTTCGTATCGTTCCAAAAGTCCGTTGCGTTCCATGTGAGTAATTTCCATGGCCTTGGAATCAAGCGAAATTCGGCTGTCTGCAAAAAGGTCGGTCAAGAAAGGCCTTAACTTTTGCACGACCGGTTCCAGAAAATGCTCTTTCGCCTGGCGCTCGCAGTCCGTTAAAGTCTCATATAACAGCTTGATTGCCTTTGCATGCCGTTCAATCCGAGCAAAAGCTTGCTGCGCCAGATTCAGTTCGCCGGCCAGGCGCTCTAACTCTTCTCCCAGACCGGCGTGACCCTGGGCGTTTATAGACGCGCTCAAGTGGGTGATAGAATCGGCCAGCGCTTTAACCTGCGCCTCGGTTTTCACCAACTCCTGCTTCGCCGATGCGTAGCGAACCTGCACATCCGTTTTTTCCAGCTTGCCCAACTCGATCTGCTTCAATTTCAGTTCGTGGCCGGCGGTTAGAAATTTTTGTTCCGCGTCGATCAACGCGCAATGCTGCGCTTCCTCATCCACTTTTAGCTTCGCCAAATCTGCTTCCAGCTTGACCAAACTCTCCTCAAGCGCCACCTTTTCAGCTGAGCAGGTGGCAATTTCAAGCTGTAGCTTACTTGACTGGGCAGCAAGCATTTCCATCTCAGCCCGTGACTTTTTGAGGTCGGCAGAGAGAGTCTCTCGCTTGCCTCTCAGCTCCGGCAAACTAGGAGGAGCTGCTGCGTTGATGTCGGCGGGTGCTGATACTGGGGCACCAATTTGAGGCTGAGCATTGTCTGGAAATGTCTCCAGCAGCCTATTCATCTGTTGCTCTATAACTTTGCGCTTGTTTGCCAGGTTCGTCTGAGCCTCTTTTCCGGCAATGCTGACGATCTGGTTTTTGGCTTGCTGCATCTGAGCCAGTAGTCTAAGCGAAAGATCATAGCGTTCTTCTGCTTGCTCTAAGTGCAAGACTCCGCTCTCCTTCAGGGCTGCATCCAGCAATGCAGAAATTCGCTTATAATCGGTAAGAATCTTCTCCATATCCGTGCCACCAGGAGTGATGTCAATTTCTCCCCAACCGCTCAGAGCAATTGTGGTACCTTGAGCCAGTCTTATCTCCTCGCTCGCCTCTTTTAACTTACCGTCTATAGTGGCATTGTTGTTCATGGTCGGTCGCAGGACTATACGAGTGAAAACAGAGTCGGCACGAGCTTCCGACTTCAATTTATCAGATGCTAGTTTGCGCAACTGCTCCAGGCAATCTCTATCTAAGGAAACCTTCTTGTGCTCGGCAGACAATGACTTAAAATGAGCCTGCGCCTTTTCTATGGCGGCGATTTGCTCATCGAGCGCCTCAAGTTCATGGTGTGCGCGAGCATACTCCTGCTGGCGTTCCTCAAACCTGATTGTATCTTCAAGACTGTTGAGACTGCTTTCCAGTTGCCTGAGAAATGATCGTGATTTTGTCGACTGCTCTCCGGTTTCGCCTGTGGTGCCTTGCAAGCCGACAAGCTTATCTTGCACTGCTTGCAACTTTGCCACATTGATTGAACGCTGTGCGCTCAACTCTTTGCCTTTCTGGAAACACTCAGTCTTTGAGGCAAATTCCAACCGGGCCACTTGTTCTCTTTGCTCGCATGTCTTGAGCTCCAGTTTCAGTTTCTCGATCTCTTGCAGATTCTTGGTCGCCTCATCAAGAGCCTTTTGCGCGTTCTCGAGATTGCGGTGCCGACGAAGCTTTTCCAGGGCGTCTTGTTTATTGGATAATTCGTTCAGTTGTTGCTGGTAAAGCTCGAATCTTTGCGAGCAATCTTCAAATTTTTGCTGGGCTGACTCCTGCAACTCACGTGCATCTTTTAGCAGATTGCGTTCTTTACCGGTGGCAGCAGTGAAGTACTGGCAGTAGTCCTCGCTCACCATTTTGAGAAGGGCGCGCCCCTGGTGACCGGCGACAATGGAGGCAACGTCGTTTTCGAGAAGCTTAGCCAACCCTTCGCGTCCAGATTCGCTAGTGCGCAAACCTTGCTCAGCTGTCGCCTGATCGAGCCACAAGAGCCCCCACATGCCTGCATCTGCATCGTTTGTCTTTTTGGCACCGGCGAGTTGAAAGAGTTCACGAATTTTCTCTTCCGCTTCGGCACCCTGAAATACACCTTCGGGCGCATGAAACTCAGCCACAAACGGTTTCACACAAAACGACTTGCGGATCTTGTATTTGCGCTTGCCCAATTCAAATTCGAGGCGCACTTCTGGTCGCACGACAGAATTATACGGTTGAAAGGACTTCACTGCCTGACTCGTAGCAGTATGCCTTTGAAAGAAGGCGGCTCTTACTGCGGCAAGAAATGTCGATTTGCCTTCTTCGTTGCCACCGGAGATGACGTTGATGCCTTTTGCCAATCCCTCGACAATGATAGGACCAGTCAATTTCCTGAAGTTCTGAATTTCGACTCTCTTTATTTGCATCGGCTATCTTGCACTATCTTCGATCATTTTGTATTTAGAATAGAGGATCTGCAAAGCCAGTCTGGCCGTCTGTGCTTGCGCTGCTTGCACTTCATTGTTGGTGAGCGAGAGAAGCTTACCGACACAGGCGCCCACAAAACCGGATTGATCGATGCCATCAAGATCAGCGGCCGACGGTTCAGCAGACAAAGAGGAATCGTCCACCTCCAGATAAAATGCCGAGGCCGTCAACTTTTCCACAATTTTGTCAAGGTAGTTTCTCGAGTCGAGACTGAGAGCACCACTGAGAGTCAATTTTAGCAAGGTGCGATCTAAGACATATGACTTTCGAATATTCTGCTCCAAACCATCCACATCACTCTCACCAAACAGTTGCTGTTCCATTTGGCACCATTGGTAGTGCCCAACTGAAATTTTATCTACTTTTGGTGAGGCACCACGCTCGGTGACTTCGACATGCAGAACATTGCCTGCATCGTTGTCCTTGAAGCGGTCGGGCTCAGGAGTACCGGCATACCAGGTGCGATCAGCTATGTTTAAGGTGCCATGCCAGTCGCCCAGCGCCAGATAATCGAGGTGCGCAGAGCAGGCACGTGTATCCGATATTGTATTTGCTGCTTCGCCTCGATGTTGCAAGCGATTGTCGAGCGAGCCATGAGCGAAACCAATGCGAATGAATTTTTCGTCACAGGCAAAATCATCAAACCAGTTCGTCAAATCTCGCGAATCATGACGTCGTTGCAAAGGCGCCGGTAAAATTACCGTTCCATAGTCGTTGAGGAAGAACGGCTCAGGTTGGTCCAAAACGAAAATATTTTTGTTTACGAAATTTTTCCTGATCCGCTCCCAAACGCTGCCTGACTCGGCCGAATCGTGATTTCCCGGCAACAAAAACCATTTGCCGTCGAACCCGTCTGCCATTGCCTGGAAGGTTTGTAAAATCGTCTTTCCGCTTACCTGATTGGTTTCGAAGACGTCACCGGCGACTAAAACGGCATCCACCTTGAGGCAAGCCGCCTGCTCAGCAATTTTGCTTATTGTTTCTATGCGCCTGGTGCGCAACAATGCACCGGCATCGCCTTCAATGTTGGCGAACTGTTTGCCAATCTGCCAATCTGCCGTATGCAAAAACGTGAACATGCCAAAGTGCTCTACACGCCAACCAGAATGGTAATTATAGACCCAATCTGGCAATCCGAGGTCGCCTCTGGCCTATCGTAGTTCCCCCACAGACAAAGGGGCCTGCCGGATGTACATATAAGGATAGATTCGCCCCAGTCCGAGCCCGACAAAACATTAAAATGGCTGTAACTGATACTGTGCAAAGCACAAATGACCATCTGGAGAAGACGGGCGTTCCGGTTACGCCCTCCGAGCCTGACTCACTCTGGCATGAGGCTTATACTCACCCTGGCGTCACAGCAGCAGTGGCTGTTGGCACGGTCCTGGCAGGCGCCGGGTTGCTCTACGCCAGTCGCGGTATGCTTGGCTTGGGCAGAACAGGCACTTTACTGATCGAAGACACCCCCTTCATGGGCAAGGCCATGAAGCAGGTGCTGGAAGAACAGGGTCATGCGGTAACCTGGCTAACCGGGGTCACCCGCGTCGAACCATTTACTGGTGTCACCGCTGATGGTGGCAGCGTTGTTTTGAATCTGAAGAAATTCAAAACTGCATTTGTAGATGGTGAGCTGTCACGAGAGGTGAATGGCAAGATGATTCCATACGAGCTGCAGGGCGAAAATATTGTTGCACCTTTGAAAAGCAAAGGAGTGTTCAGCATTGGCACAAGTTCGGTTGATAAGATAAACGCTGACATGCTCACCAACGGGGCCGACGCAGCCGCTAATAAAGGTGTTCTTTTCACCACATTAGTGAACCGGCAAGTGGATTTCACAGGCAGTCTTCGTGCCCCTGTGCTGCAAGCGCGACTGGATGGACTGGGCACAACGATTACTTCGGATGCAGGAAAACCTTTGCGGGCAGCGGCAGATACCGTGCTGAAGAAGTTCTTTTAAGCTGTCTGGCGCCAGAAAACACTGCTTCGAACATCAAGATCACTGGAAGCGGATTTTCACGAGCCTGGTCGACTGAGCAATAGTTTGATTGTGTTGCTGTGCAATTGGGATTAGTATAGAAGGCCACTGCACTCGGCAAGAAGGTCTAACATTCGCAAGCTTTATTCAATTGTCACCACAGGCCTTGTGGCAACGGCGTTTTTCTGTGCTGATTTGGCCCTGGCCTCTCCGTCTAAAATAGACTGGGTGGCAGATTTTAGCCATGGCATGCTAAAAGCGAACCAAGAAAATAAACTTCTTTTCGTCGACATGACAGCAACCTGGTGTCCCGTTTGCAAGGATCAAGATCGCACTGCGCTGAAGGATCCACAGGTAGCCGAGTTTTTGGCCAGCCGCTATGTCAGTGTCAGGGTAGATGCTGATTCACCCACGGGTCAAACAATGATGCGCCAATACCAGATCAAGGGAGTGCCGACCTTGATGGTTTTCGAACCAAGCGGAAAGATGCGGGCAAAAAGCTCAGGTGGTTACAAGACCGGTAACGACTTAATCCAGTGCATCTCAACGCTCACCAGTGGTCCACAAGAATTTCAGACCTCGTTCGGGCAACCAACAGGGCAAGAAAACACCCAACCAGGGCAAAGCGCCGCCTCAGCGTGGCCGGCAAGCCCTTCCGATGCCGACCAATCACCAAGCTCAGGGACACAGCCTGGGGCTGCGCAGGCAAGTGGGGCATACGGACAGTTCCAGCAGGGTTTTCAGCAATGGCCGGCGACTACGAATAATCAAGGACAGATTCAGGCAAACCCACCCATAAACGGCACCCCGCAAACCTTCACGGGCAATGGGCCGCAGTTTGCGGGCGGTCAGGATATGCGTTATTCACCTTCGGGCCAGCCAATGCCGGCATGGCAGACACAACAGACACAACAGACACAACAGTACCAGCCTGCTGCCGGCGTCCCCGGCAATGCACAGCCAGCAAAATCAACGTCTCAGCCGAGAAACTGGAATCAGCAGTAAGCAGCAATGCTCCAGGGGCGATGGTCGTTTCTTGTCACTTCAACGTTGACACCGTATCTGGTGCGGCAAAGGCAAACTAACTTAATATGGCACGGCTGTGGGTATATAGTCTCTTAATCGTGGAATCTGGAGCATGGAAAAAGAAGAATTCGCCATTGGCCGGGTCGTTGGCCAGCATTATGAGATCGTCTCTCTGCTTGGCACAGGCAGTATGAGCCATGTCTACAAGGCAAGGCATGTAATGCTTGATCAAATGGTGGCAATCAAGTTTCTCGCACTCGGAAGCGCAGGCAATGATATCGCTTACAAAGAGTTCCAGCAGGAAGCGCAGGCCGCAAGTCTTTTACTGCATCCAAACATTGCCAGTTTGCGAGACTTTGGCTTAGATGACGCAGCAACGCCATACATAGTCATGGATTACGTGGATGGAGTGCCACTAGCGCAGGTGATCCGCGAAGGTGGAAGTCTGGCGCCGGAACGGGCCATGAATATCACCACTCAGATATGCGATGGTCTCAAATACGCGCATGAGAACCACATTGTTCATCGCGACATAAAACCGGCGAACATAATTCTGACCGAGGATGTTGAAGGCCACTCGCTAGCAAAGATTGTCGATTTCGGCATCGCCAAAATTTTGCAAGAGGACCCGGAAAAGCAGTCCAATTTAACGCAAACTGGCGAGGTCGTGGGAACGCCCTATTACATGAGCCCTGAACAGTGCTGTGGGCGAAACACTGACGCACGTACGGACATCTACTCATTAGGCTGTGTTCTGCATGAAATGTTGACCGGCAAACCTCCTTTTGCCGGTAGTAGCGCTTTGGAAACGATCGTCAAACAGACGACGCAAGAATATGCAGGACTGGGAAAAACCCCTGTCCCTGCTGGTTTGGAGTCAATCATCAGGCATGCGCTGGAGAAAGAGATCAGGTATCGCCATCAGTCCATGGAAGGCTTGCGAGCAGATTTGCAGCTCGTTATTGAAGGCAAGCGCCTACCTGTCAACTCTGATCTCGTGCATCGCGATCGCATGTTGCTGATTAAGCGAGGAGTGGCCTGGCTTATCGACACTGTTATGCTGGCTATGGTGGCTATCATTGTTGGTGCGTTTGTCACACACAATCCTCTTCTAGCGCTAGATTTCGCTCCCCAAGCACTCTTCGAGCAAATGGCACCAGGTCTTAGTTTCTGCACACAAACCGCGCCCTCTTACGGCGCTCTCCCGTTTTTGCTGCCAGTGGTTTTCCTTGTTAATTTGATCTATCACGCTGGTATGGAATCTTCGCGTTTTCAGGGCACGTTAGGCAAAATCTGGTTGGGTTTGGATGTCACCAATCGCCTCGGCAAGCGGTTGGGAATTTTGCGCGCAACCTTGAGAAACCTGGCCAAATTAGCCTATCTACTTCTTTGCGGCGGAGCTATCTGTCTGCCATATGGAATCATTTCGCCGTTGCTCGGCAAACAAGATGCCGATCTTGACAGCTTTACCTTCATTTGTATCGTGGGCGTTTTATTCCTTCTGTTGACAGCCGTTTTCACAATTCTTCTGCAACGACGACATCAGTTACCGCACGACTTTATGACAAAGTGCAGGGTAGCCAACAGGTAACCATTTTAAGATGGTAACAAACGGTATTAATGCCGGAGCCGGAGCCCTCTATCGAAGATCCAGCTCGCCTCAGCGACTGAACGGGAAGTTACTTACCCGTCATTTTCTTGCCAACAGATTTCATCCCACCCCACATTTTCTTTGGTCCCCACATGATGCCTTTGCCAACGGATTTGAATCCACCGACAATCTTGTTGTCGCTGCTGGCAGCAGGCTTGGCTTGTGCAAACGCAGGTATGCTTGCGCCTACAACGGCGATTGATATCAACAGGAGCAATGCAGATTTTCTCATTTCGAAACCTCAACAGGAGTCACAAGTGGCGCTTGAAGAATTATAGAGTATGTCATCATGCTGCGGAAAATTTTCGCGCAATACTGGAACAACTTTCATAAAGTGTGAACTGAAGTCAAAATCCTTGCACGGCACGAAGAAATTTCTTCGTCAGCTCCAATTTGTAATCACCTGCTCGGCTGTTCTGACCCAGGACAACCACTGCCATTCTCCCATGACCGCCGACCGTGTCGTGAGGAATGACGCATCCAACCAGCTGAGCTACTTTCGCACCATTCACTGACCTTTCGCCAATAACGTATGGCATGTTTTCGCCGCCCACGATCATCTTTCCTCTTCCTTTTACCACTAGCGGCAAACCGCTGGTGTCGTTGATACCAAATCTGGGGGCGCCTGGATTGGTTCCCGAGTTGGAGTAGTTTTCCACGAACGAATCTGCGCTACCGCCTTTGCTTTCCAACTTCATCAGGATGATCGACAAACCCTCTTTCATGTTGGAATAGCCAACCTCTTTCATGCCCAGAAAATCCATGGCGATTATGCGGGTAAATCCCGAAGGGAGAGGTTCTTCAACTTTGACGACCGAATCGGCCACGCCCGCATTGTATTTTGGGTCCATCGCTTTTTTGGTGTTATCGATCAGGAACATACCTCCTGCCACCAAAAGGATTATGAACGAGATCAATCCGACCACTAACACTGCGATGGTAACCTTAAGCCAGAGCGCCATGCTGGGACGATTTTCTTTAGTCATTGATCTGCCTGCTTAAGTTTTGCGATCGTGCAATGGCAGTATACACTCTACTTGCTGAGCGGGGTTTGCTCGCTATCTGGTTGGTCGAAGAAAATCCCCCAGGGCGTTACTTTATCCTTTCCCACCACTTTGGGCATGGGCATAAGCCAGCCGCGCGGTCCATCTTCATGGCCGATTGTTTTGAAGTAATAGCCACCAGATCCGTCAGGAATTTTCTTCATCTTGATCTGGCACGAGTGCATTTGTTTGCCGTGCCATTTCTTGACAAACCTGGAAGCAAATCCTGCACTACTGCTTAGCGGTGTATTTACTGGAATGCGAATGAACGGCCCGATCGTTAAAGCGAAATGCCCGATTATAAAATCCGGTGTCAGCCCTACGGGCAAGCTCCTGATGTCCAACCCATGTCTGACCAGATGACCTTGCAGTGGCGCCCTCGTAGCCGTTTCTTTGCCCTGTTGGACTGGGCCGGGTGCACCACTGTCTGGTCCGCTTGTCGTCGCCTCCTGCCTGTCAGCGGCCGAAGGTGGTGGCACTTGAGTTGAAGTTGGTGCCATCTTCGCTTCCTGAGGAGTTAATGTTTCCGCTGCCTGTGGTGCCGGCTCCTCATCCTTGGCTTCCGCTACCAATTGTGGCGATTGTTCGTTGGTTTGAGATGCCACCGTTGGCGGTGCAAACAGATCTATTTTGCCAGCCCATAGATCGGCGTGATCATCACAATTGCTGCTGCGAAATTGATGAGCAAGAGCAGATGAACTGGCTAAACTGGCGAAAAATAGTGTGGTTAGGGTGAATGCTCTTAGCTTGGAAAACATACGCCATTATCCTGTGCCTGCTCTCCATCTTAGCCGTCTGCCGTGTTTCAGGCTGGATTATGACTGAGAGTGGGTATATTGGATTGTACAGCGGGAAGTGCCCATGGGGCTTGAATCACAAGCGTTTGATCAGGGAAAGAGTGCAGCCGCCGGGGCTGGACCTGATCTGGCACACCTGCACGAATTGCCACTTCACAGATCCTTCATGGGGAGGCTGTAAAGTAATGGGGTGGTTTAGAGGGCAGCAACAGCTGGTTCGGCAGGACCTATGAAAAGGGCATCCCCAGTCTCTGTTATCGCCGCCGCCAGCATCATTTTGCTTGGGGCAGCGCCGTCATTGGGCGATGAAGCAGGCGACAACGAATCAGCAGCAAATGTTCACAACAAGCTTTACGGTGGAATCAGCAAATTTGCCGTCTTGAATGAAGATGTGCAATCGAACATCGGCATCAGGTGCACCACTGCCGGTGACAATGGTTTTCGCGTAGCAGCAGTGAATTCTGGATCGGAAGCGGAAAAAAACGGAATCCAGCCTGGTGATCTCGTGCTCAATGCTCAGGTCAACAAGAATGACGTCGTTTTGAGCTTGGAACGAGGAGACAGAATTTTCTATCTCAAACTCAAACAAACATCGCAAGACAAATCTTCTTCGCCACTTACGCCGATGGAAGCGAAAACGGACACAATGCCGACAAAAACGTTTCCCCTGCAAGCAGAAAAATCGAATGCCTGAAATTCCGGTCAATGTACCGCAGCGCAATATTCCCGAAATCTCGGTTATTCCACGTGAGCAGCTGCAGATGTTGGCTCGATACAACATTGAATTGGTTGTCGATCAATCCCTTTCTATGCGTCAGCGTGATTGTCCTGGTGATCTCTCTCGTTGGGAATGGTGCGGCACTCAGGCAGCAGATCTGGCCAGAGCCTTAGCCCCATATGCACGGGAGGGCATAACCATCACCACTTTCGCCCACGATCATCAGGTTTATCCTCATTCCTCTCCGCAACGGATTGTAGATATTTTCGCCAATCCCCATTTTCAGTTGGGCACTTATTTAATGGAAGCTCTAACCGATCGGTTCAACAATTACTTTGCCACGCGTGGCCCGGGTACTAAACCACTCCTGATTGCTGTCATCACCGATGGTGTACCTGCTCCAATACCGGAGCCAGAGTTGGTCAAGATGCAATTGGTAAATGCCACCAAATTGATGAATGATCCGCGCGAAATTACTGTGGCCTTTTTGCAAGTAGGTGGAAGAGATCGCTTTGGTCGAGCGTATCTTGCGGACCTCGACTCTAACCTCGTTAGCGCCGGAGCAAAGTACGACTTTGTTCACACAAAAACTTTTGAGAACCTGCAGCAAGTCGGCATCGGTCAGGCTTTGGCCGACTCCATTTCCGAGAGTCTTAGTTTCAGCAAACCTGTGCAACAGCCAGTGCCGATGCCGCCAAGACGGCAAGGACCGTTCAAGCGCATGAATCGCAGGCGCCAAAATAACGGATTCCAAAATAACGGATTTCAAAATAACCAGCGCATGGCGCAGTTCAACAACTTCTAGCGTATATTTCGATTTTGTGTATAATAGAAGTCTCCGCATCAGGCAGGAGAGGAAATGTTCTACACCAACACGCTGATCACAAACAGAGTAACGCCGCTTCGTCTCGGAATTTGTCGAGATGAGCGGCGCGCGGAAGTGTAGTCTTTACGCGAGCAGATACATCAAGTTAATTAAAGCAATTGCAGCATTCTGAGCGCAGGCACAGCGTCACGCGCTTGTGTTTGAGCACGCATGAGAGACCGCATCCACGCTTGTGTTCAGCACGCATACGCTCAGCATGCCCTGGCATTTGCTGTGCGGAACTTTTGTAAAAGTTACGCGCACGAATGTTGTGCGTTAGCTCGCGCACCCAATCAAGTATATAGAGCCTAGTTCGACCTGTGAGAATATTGCAGGTCACTTTGAGGAGGAAGGCGTCATGGCCCGCAAGAGATTTATGAGAACGAAACAAAACATCAACATCGGCACCATCGGACACGTCGATCACGGCAAAACCAGTCTGACAGCAGCAATCACCCTTGTGCTGTCTAAGCAAGGCAATGCCGTCTTCAAGCGTTATGACGAGATAGATGCAGCGCCAGAAGAAAAACTTCGTGGTATCACAATCAATGCCGCTCACGTCGAGTACGAGACGGCCACGCGACATTACAGTCACGTTGATTGCCCTGGTCATGCCGACTACATCAAAAACATGATCACGGGTGCCGCGCAGATGGATGGCGCCATACTGGTGCTTTCAGCGGCTGATGGAGCGATGCCGCAAACTCGTGAACATGTATTGCTCGCTCGCCAGGTAGGCGTGCCACATATTGTCGTGTTCATGAACAAGTGCGATCTGGTCGATGATCCAGACATTATGGATCTTGTCGAACTCGAAGCACGTGAGTTGCTTTCGAAGTTTGATTTTCCTGGCGATCAGATTCCGTTCATTCGCGGCTCCGCTGTAAAAGCGCTGGAGGGCGACGTCGAGTATGAGAAGTCGATTCTCGCTCTCATGGATGCAGTAGATGCATTCATCCCCATGCCTCAACGCGAACTCGATCAGCCGCTTCTGCTTGCGGTTGAAAGCGTTTGTTCGATCACTGGGCGCGGAACGGTAGCCACTGGGCTTATTGAGCGTGGACAGATCACGGTCGGTGATGAAGTAGAAATCGTCGGTCTCGCTCAGACTAGACGCTGCATCGTCGCTGGTTTGGAAATGTACCGGCAAACCCTCGATACTGCCATCGCTGGTGACAACGTTGGAGCGCTGCTGCGAGGCATCGACAGAGCGGAAATCGAGCGCGGTCAGGTGCTGGCGAAACCGCGGTCTATCTTGCCGCACACCAAATTCGGTGCCGAGGTCTACGTGCTGACGAAAGACGAAGGTGGTAGGCATACTCCCTTTTTCCCTGGCTACAGACCGCAAATCTACATGCGGACAACTGATGTCACCGGAATCGTTTCGCTGCCAGATGAGATCGAAATGGTCATGCCAGGCGACAATGTAAAAATTGTCATCGATCTCGACCAGGCCGTGGCCGTAGAAGCGGGAACGAAGTTCGCCATTCGCGAAGGCGGTCGCACCGTCGGCGCTGGCATCGTTTCCAGCATCATCGAGTGAACCTGAAATGCGCTGGTATCAACTAGCGCATTTCTTTATGCGACACCATCGGGTCCGTTCGATCGTCCATTGATTCGCCCGCTTCAATTACCATTACCATCCGTCGCCTCAATTACTAGCGCTCACATCAGTTACTATCCGTAGGTGCCGCATTATCCTCGGCAATAATCTCTCCGGTAAATCGATCGCGGTTGGCCCAAAACGGGCATTCAGGACATTTCTCGCCTAACGGATAATCAGTCTCTTCTTCGTGTGGGCAACCGAAAATCCGATCGAACATTGCCACTCTTTCAACGTTATTTTCCGCAAAATATTCGACAATTTCCGCCGTCACATTCTTTTCTAAGCGCAAGTCCTTGTCGGTTGAAAACCATTTCTTGAGAACGCAGTCTTCTTCCTTGGTGTTTATCCAGAGCCCCGCTACAACTTTACTAGCGCTCGTGTCGTCCTTGCCGTAGTAAGCAATCGTTCCCAAGGGAAACCCGGTTTTCCTTCCCGCCCTTTTCTTCAGCCAATATTCGGGATTGGTCCTAATTATGTCACCCATGTCACATCTCCTCTCACTTCATATTTGTCAACAGTTTGAACCCATAATATAGATGGATGTCATCTTTTGTCGTCGGGCGAAAGTTACTTTTAGCGAAGCTGACTGTGTCTGCCGCCAACCTGGCTTCACTTACCCCGTCGTAGATTACCGTGCCCTCTGGCATCTGTGACCATTTCAAATGTTGCAGATCTGGCTCCGGAAGCGATTTAAGGGCCTTTAAATGTATACCCTTAGGCACCAGCTCTGGTGCGAAGTGGAAAACAATGTCAGCCTTTCCGATCGGCCCATGCCACGAGGCACCAGTTTGCAATGTGTACGAAGTCTGTTGATAAGCACCATTTTCGTTGGTCAGTTGTCGACCGGGAGGCAGAGTGTAGACGTCTCTAATTATGCAATCACTGTTTGCTTTGAATGTGACAGTCTTGGTGTGCCAATATAAACTGCGTTTGTTGGTCGGCACCAATTTCGTGGGCACCTTCTTGCCGTTCACGTATGATTCATAGGAATCGAACGTGGCTTTTAGATTGGGACCGGTAGGAACAGGGTCACCCTGATAAGGCTCGGCTGCGCCCAGTCCCTGATCTGGAAATCCCATTCGCACCGTAGACTTTGGACCGCCGTTGTGAAAGACGAACTTGCAATCAACCTTGATCAAGTCTTTCTGGATGTTGACCTGCACTACCTCACTTTGCATAGACACGGAGCTGTGTGCATCTAGAAGGTGTGGTGAGCCGCCAAATGAGATGCCTCCGTCATCGGCGTTGGCACCTGGTGCACCGCATATGATGCTTGCAACTGCCAGCAGCCTGGCGAGCTGCCTGGGTGAATCGAAAATGCTTAGTCTCATTTGCTCTCCTTTTCTCGGTCGCCTCGCCCGACGTGCTTTTGGAGTGTGTCTTCGGCTCGGAGCACGCGCTTACAGAATTCCTCTGGAAATCTATAAGCATCATTCAACTTCAGGGCCCGATCGGCAAACTTTTCCAGCCGGCCTGCGTGAACTTCGCTCTCGGGAACCAATTGAAGACCAGGACCGGCTGAATTAGTGTTGACGATGTTAGCGATCAATTCAGATGGAATTGTGTGTCCTTCAAAACCTTTGTCAACCGCAGTGAAATCAATTCGTTCAAAGGGGGCGTCTGTGGTTTCCCATACCTTCGGCAACTTCATTGGATCATCTGCCTCACCTAATCGATAGTAACCGCCTGCAAGCATCTGCGCAACCGGCAGCAGCTTATCTTTGTTCGACACGTAAAGCCGAAACTTCGAACCGTTGGGTTTGAGACCGATGACGTAATGGCGGCATGTGTCTGCGTCGATGTCTGGTGAAACCAGTTCCCAATTTTTTACAAACTGTTTGTCATACACCAAATGCAGTGCTCTGACCAGCAAGCGGTTGCCCATACTGTGAGCAATCGCAGTCACTTCAATGGGATGTTTAGCACTGAAATCACTGAGGTCGCCGCAAAAAGTATTGAAGTGTTCTTGTGACCATTCGCAGTTACTGCCATCAATAAAATAGCCGCGCGTGTGCGAACCAGCAGGCCACGAGTACATTATCAGTGGCGTCTGCAGGCTGTAAGCAAGCTGTGCTGCATCTTGTGAAGCGTCCTCAAATGCATCGATGGAACCGTGCACGAAGACTCCCAGTCGGCGGTTCTCCGATTGATCGAGAGATTTCTGGGCTCGATCAAAAAACGCCGCTTTGGCCTTTTCCGGATCTTGTGGATCGATTCGGTCTTTTGGCGAGAACTTGGCTTCCTTCTTGTCAACAACCTTCCAACCAAGCCGCTCAAACAGTTGAGAATCAGACTTAGCCTGGTCGTTGGCAACGGTAACAAATTCGGTGCCATAGTACATATGATGCTGGCAAAATGAGGCATAGCGCCTGTGTGTTCCGAACGTCTCCCCGGTGAGCTCGCGATCGGTGACGTAGAGAATTGGAATTTGTAGATACTTGGGGATGTGCGCAGCAGCTTCGATAGACTCCGCCGGCGGTGCCGCTATGAACAGCAAGAACAAGGCGATCGACAAGAAGAGGAGCCGACCATTGGCAAACAAAATTTGCTGATGTAGCTTTGCCTGATCTTGAGTATCGGTGACACCAGAGGCGCGCATAGCGGCATACAATACAACTTCTGCTGCCAGACTGCAATGGTTCACCTTCGATCTGCTGCGACACCTCCGGCTTCGGATGCAATCCCTTAACTTGCGTCAAGAGGCAGCCGAATTGTTGATCATGCTTTTCCACCCCTTGTGCAAAACCTGCACCTCACCTTAGAATAGGCGTTCTAAAAGATTTAATCTGTTCTCAAGGTTTCAAGGGACAATGAGCGCTCAGTTGTGGTTTGATGTCTGATGTATTGTGGTGTTTAACTTAGGATTGTTGGAGGTCGGATGACGGCAGACGTGAAAATTCAAGTATCGAAAGGTGGTCCACTGCGTGTTCAAGGACCTGTGGAGTTGATTGATAGTGACGGCAATGTCATCGAAGTTCAGAATCAGTTTGCCTTGTGCCGTTGTGGCTCTTCAGCAAGGAAACCATTTTGTGATGGTACCCACGGTAAGATTGGATTCGATGCTGCTGTGGCGCCAGTTTCTGGAAGCAGCGAGTAGACTTTACGCACCTCAGTTCGCACTATTTGCACCATCTGTAACACCACGTTATACCAATGGAATGATTTTTGCGCGTATGTCAGGAACAATTTACTCTCTCATTTTCGTCATTTTGCTTTTCTCGTTTTCACAACCGAGTGCTCTGGCCGACATGGTAGATAATGCGGTGCTGATCATTCGGCACGCTGAGAAACCAGCGGTTGGCCCCGACTTGTCAGAAGCAGGTGAGAAAAGAGCGCAAGCATATAAAACTTATTTTGAGCCCTTCAAAGACGATATTAAACCATTCAGAGTGGATTACCTGATCGCAGCTGGTAATACCGCCCACAGCCACCGATCAGTGCAGACACTGGAGCCACTTGAGAAAGCGACTGGCCTCGAGTTGAATTCCGACTTCGACAATAATGACACTGATAGATTGGCAGAATGGTTGAAAAACCACGACCACAAGAGGCATATTCTTATCTGTTGGCACCATGGCAACATTCCAAAACTGATAAACGCATTAGGAGGCGACTCTGCAAAGGTTATCGGCAGCAGAAGTTGGCCGGAGGATGCCTATAACTGGGTCGTAGAACTGAACTACGATTCCAAAGGCACGCTCATAAGAGAGAAAAAATTTATTGAGAACATTCCGTTGGCGAGGTGAGCGAGCTGAAGGCTGTTCGACCTTCCGCTCAATCCTATGCCACTTTATTTGGTGCGCAGGCAGCCATTGGGGCAGCAGCGATCTTTGCTCGTTTTGCTTTGCACGGAGCCGGTCCTGTTGTGGTGTCAGCACTGCGACTGACAATTGCAGGCTTGCCACTGTTAGCCTTTAGTTGGCGCCAGGGCAAAACTCTCTCCATACCAGGCAAGCACGAGCTGCTTTTCGCGCTATCGGGGGTCGCTCTTGCTGTGCACTTTGCCACATGGATCGGATCCCTTCGCTGCACATCGGTGGCTGTATCGACCTTGCTTGTTTGCACAAGTCCTGTTTGGACTGCTCTTTACGATACGTTCATACTCAAACAAAAGATGAGCAGATCGTTTTGGTGGGCATTTATGGCCGCCGGATTGGGAGTTGGTCTTATAGTTTGCTCAGCCGGGCGTGAAGCCCTGGAGCCAGGTCTGGAGTGGACCGGTGAACTTTTGGCAATTGTCGGAGCGATCGCCATTGCCTGTTATTTAATTGCCATTCGATCTGTGAGCCATCTCTACCCCACTGTCGTTATCGTCGGCCGCACTTATTCGTGGTCAGCTCTGGTGCTAAGTAGTGTTGCATTGTTGATGCACGACATGCCGCCAGGAAATGATTCCGTCTCTTGGGGTGGAATTTTGGCTATGGCTCTTATCTCCCAGCTGCTTGGTCATACAGG
>Ga0182024_10002548_pt1 | contig 44981 bp, 43 predicted proteins | sample P32metaG_FD_120480 | JGI IMG/M metagenome (GOLD analysis project Ga0182024, IMG submission 120480) | Permafrost microbial communities from Stordalen Mire, Sweden - P3-2 metaG (Illumina Assembly) | ecosystem: Environmental > Terrestrial > Soil > Wetlands > Permafrost | place: Sweden: Stordalen... | reverse complement strand
CCGTGGGTGCGTTCGGCGGTGATCGAGCGCCGTCTGCCCGACACGCTCTACGTCCACCTCGTCGAGCGCCAGCCGCTCGCCGTGTGGCAGCACGACAACAAGCAGGAGCTGATCGATCGCGACGGCACGGTGATCCCGGTCGCCGATCTGTCGCGTTTCGCCAAATTGCCGACCGTGGTCGGCGGCGACCAGGCGCGCCACGGCGCGGCGCAGTTGATCGATCTCCTGGCGAGCGAACCCGACCTCGCGGCCCGCGTCACCGCCGCGATCCTGGTTGGCGACCGGCGCTGGAACCTGCGCATCGACAACGCGATCGAGGTGATGCTGCCCGAGGACGACGCGGTCAGCGCCTGGACCAAGCTCGCCAAGCTCGAACGCTCGACCCGGCTGTTGCAGCGCGATGTGCAGACCGTCGACCTGCGGCTGCCCGACCGGCTGGTGATGCGCGTCAACGATGCGCCGAAGGATTTGCCGCCCGGCAAGAAGACCCATCCGGCGGGGAAGAGCACATGAGAACACCGATCGCCGCCGCCAAACTCCGCCCGGGCAAATCGGGCAACGGCGCGCCGCCGCGGCCGCGCCAGCCGCCTGCGCGGCCGCGTGGCAGCCTCCTCGCCGGGATCGATATCGGCTCGACCAAGGTGTGCTGCTTTATCGGCCGGGTCGACGGGGCGGAGCCGCGCATCCTCGGCATCGGGCACCAGGTCTCGCGCGGCCTCAAGGGCGGGTCGATCGTCAACCTCGACGAGGTCAGCAATTCGATCCGCAGCGCGGTCCATGCCGCCGAGGAGATGGCTGACGAAACCATCGAGCGCGCCGTGGTCAGCCTGACCGCCGGGTTCGGTCCCTCGCGCATGGTCAAGGCCGAGATCGGCATCGGCGGGCGCGAGATCAGCGACGGCGACATGCGCCATGTGCTCGAGCGCGGCTATGCGATGCGCGAGTCGGGCGACCGCCAGGTCATCCATTCCTTTCCGGTCGGCTTCTCGATCGACGACAGCCGCGGCATCCGCGACCCGCGCGGCATGATCGGCAGCCGCCTCGGCGTCAACATGCACCTCGTCGCCGCCGGCGGCGCGGCGGTGCGCAACCACAGCTCCGCCGTCGCCCGCGCCATGCTCGAGGTCGACACCTTTGTCGTCAGTCCCTATGCGGCGGGGCTGGCCTGCCTCGTCGAGGACGAGATGAACCTCGGCGTCACCGTCATCGACATGGGCGGCGGCACGACGACGATCGGCGTCTTCGTCGGCGGCAACCTGGTCTTCGCCGACACCGTGCCGGTCGGCGGCGGTCACGTCACCAACGACATCGCGCGCGGTCTCTCGACCCCGCTCGCCCACGCCGAGCGGATGAAGGCGCTGTTCGGCAGCGCCATCGCCTCGACCCTCGACGAGCGCGAGATGATCGCCGTGCCGCAGATCGGCGAGGAGGAAGACGGTCACGCCAACCACGTGCCCAAATCGATGCTGGTGCGGATCATCGCGCCGCGCATCGAGGAAACGTTCGAGATGGTGCGAAACCGCCTGGAGGCCGGCGGATCGGACAAGATCGCCGGCCGCCGGGTGGTGCTGACCGGCGGCGCCTGCCAGCTGCACGGCGCGCGCGAGCTAGCGGGGCTGATCCTCGACAAACAGGTGCGGATCGGCCGGCCGCTCAGGGTTCGCGGGCTCGCCGAGTCGACGCACGGCCCGGCCTTCTCGACGGCGGCCGGACTCTTGCATTTCGCCATGTCGGAACGGGCCGAGAAACCGAGGCCGGCGCGACGCGTCGGGAGCGGCATTTTAGGCCGCGCGACGCAATGGATCAGGGAGAATTTTTAAGGCCGTGTTTGATTTTTTCCCGACCGGGGGTGCCTCGATTGCGGCAAATCGCGTAGAGTTGGCCATGGGTCAGCGCGACCGTGCCGAGAGCCAGTGGCCAATGTCGATACGATCCGCGGCGATCGCAGCGAGGGGGAACCGGCACCGGGCCGGCAGGGAATCGCAGCCGCGCAGTGCGTGGAGGGCAGCACGATGATCAATTTGAGCATCCCAAAGGACGAGCAGGAGCTTAAGCCTCGCATCACCGTCGTTGGGGTCGGCGGCGCCGGCGGCAACGCGGTCAACAACATGATCCGATCGAACCTGATCGGCTGCGAATTCATCGCCTGCAACACCGATGCGCAGTCGCTGCATCTATCGACCGCGCCGCGCAAGATCCAGCTCGGCATCGGCGTCACCCGCGGGCTCGGCGCCGGGTCGCGGCCCGATGTCGGCCGGGCGGCCGCCGAAGAGGCGATCGACGACATCCTCGAATCGCTGCAGGGCTCCAACATGGTGTTCATCACCGCCGGGATGGGCGGCGGCACCGGCACCGGCGCGGCGCCGGTGATCGCGCGGATCGCGCGCGAATCGGGGGTCCTCACCGTTGGCGTCGTCACCAAGCCGTTCCATTTCGAGGGCGTACACCGGATGCGCACCGCCGAGGCGGGGATCGAGGAACTGCAGAAATTCGTCGATACGCTGATCATCATCCCGAACCAGAACCTGTTCCGCGTCGCCAACGAGCGCACCACCTTCGCCGATGCGTTCAAGATGGCCGACGACGTGCTCCATGCCGGCGTCCGCGGGGTCACCGATCTGATGGTGATGCCGGGCCTCATCAACCTCGATTTCGCCGATATTCGCACGGTGATGAGCGAGATGGGCAAGGCGATGATGGGCACCGGCGAAGCGGAGGGCGAGCGCCGCGCGGTCGATGCGGCCGAAGCGGCGATCTCGAACCCGCTCCTCGAGGACGTGTCGATGAAGGGCGCGCGCGGCGTCCTCATCAACATCACCGGCGGTCTTGACATGACCCTGTTCGAGGTCGACGAGGCGGCCAATCGCGTGCGCGAGGAGGTCGACCCCAACGCCAACATCATCTTCGGCTCGACCTTTGACGAAAAACTCGCCGGCAAGATGCGCATCTCGGTGGTTGCCACCGGCATCGACAGCGATGCGCCGCAGGGCGAACGGCAGCCTACCCTGACCGCGCGCGCCCCCACCGATTCGGGTGCGCGCGCCGCCTCGGCCTATACCCCGCCGATCCTGACGCAGAACGCGGCGCCGACGCCACGCAGCGAAGTGCGCATGGAGCCGCCCGTCGACACCATGCCGCCGGCGGCGGAGGCTGCGGAAAACGCCGCGTTGCGCGGCGGCGCCTTCATCGCGCCGAAGCCGGTCGATCCCGGGCTGCCGCGACAGGTGCCGCTGAGCCAGCCGGCGGTGCCGCCCGCCTCTGAAGCCGCGCGCCAACGCGGACGCGGACCGAGCCTCATCGAGCGGGTCACCGGCGTCGCGCGCGCCCGGGTGACGCCGCCGGCGCAACAGGCGGCCCCGGTCGCGGCACCGCGTCCGCCCGCGCCGCCCGCCCGCCCGGTTCAGCCGCGGCTCGCCCCGCTGGAACCCGAGGACCGCAGCGTCAACAGCAAGGAAGACGACCTTCTCGACATCCCGGCCTTCCTGCGCCGCCAAGCCAACTGAGTCGGCGCCGCGACAGCGCCAGGTTGACCGCCGCGAGCGACAACTAACGCGCTGATTCTGTTAGCGGATCGTCAAAGTTACCTGCAATAAAGTGAAACAAAGATTGATTTGGGTGGGGACAACCCAACGAGTAGCGTGGCTGCGGGGAAGACAGCTTCGAGAATTGGGTATCATGGTGGGGGACAACGGATATATCCGGCAGCGCACGCTGGCCAGCGCGGCTTCTTGCCGCGGCATCGGCCTGCACAGCGGCCAGAGCGTCGCAATGACGCTGCTCCCGGCGGCTCCGGGCAGCGGAATCGTGTTTCGCCGGGTCGATGCCGGCGTCGAAATTCCGGCGGTCTGGAGCAACGCCGTCGAGGCGAATCTGTGCACCACGCTGTCGGGCGGCCGCGGCATCGAGGTCAAGACCATCGAGCATCTGATGGCGGCGTTGAGCGGCAGCGGCGTCGATAATGCGGTGGTCGAGCTCGACGGCGCCGAGGTGCCGGCGATGGACGGGAGCGCGGCGCCCTTTGTCGCACTGATCGAGCGGGCGGGCACGATCGCCCAGGACATGCCGCGGCGGGCGATCAAGATAATGAAACCGGTGCGGGTCGGCACCGATGGCGTCAGCGCCATGCTGCTGCCCGAGGACGGGTTCTCGATGAGTTTCGAGATCGAATTCGACAATCCGCTGATCCGCCGTCAGGACATCCTGGTCGAGTTCGAATCCGATACCTTCCGCACCCAGCTGAGCCGCGCGCGTTCCTTCTGCCTGCTCGACGAGATCGAGCGGATGCGCGCCGCCGGACTGGCCCAGGGCGGCTCGCTCGACAACGCGGTCGTAGTCAGCGGCGACCGGGTGCTGAACGACGGCGGACTGCGCTTCGCCGATGAGTTCGTGCGCCACAAGCTGCTCGACGCGTTTGGCGATCTCTATCTGGCCGGAGGGCCGATCGTCGGCCATTTCCACGGCTCGCGTTCGGGTCACGCGCTAACGAGGCAGCTGCTTGCCGCGCTCTTTGCCGATCGCGATGCGTGGTGCGCGACGACCCTGGCCGACACCGCCGCTCCGCCGGCCTCCGCTTGGCCGCAGCCGGTTCAGCTCGCGGTCGCCTGAAGCAAACTTGCGGCATCTCGGCGGCGCGACGATCCGTGCTATAAGCCGGATCGGGATCGACAGCGTATAATCAGGACCATGACGACCTTGTTGCCTCTGCCGGCTCGGCTTGGCGCGGCCTTGCTGCTTTTGGCGCTCGCCGCTTGCGGCGGCGGCAACAAGAACCAAGCCTATATCGAAAAGCCGGTGGACGATCTCTACAACAACGCGATGGATCAGCTCGCCGACGACGATTACACGAAGGCGGCAAATACGTTCCAGCTGGTCGAAAGCCAGCACCCGTACTCGGTATGGGCGACCAAAAGCCAAGTCATGGAGATCTACGCCGATTACCAGAACGGCAAATACGACGACGCGATAATCGCCGCCGACCGGTTCATCCAATTACATCCGGGTAATCCGGACATTGCCTACGCCTATTACGTCAAAGCGATCTGCTACTACATCCAGATAACCGATGTCGGCCGCGACCAAAAGACGACCGAACTGGCGGTAAAGGCCCTGGACGATGTCGTGCGCCGCTTCCCCGACAGCAAGTACGCGCGGGACGCCAAGCTAAAGCTCGACTTCACCCACGATCACCTTGCCGGGAAGGAGATGGAGATCGGTCGCTGGTACCTGAAGCAGGGCGAGTATCTGGCGGCGATGAACCGTTTCAAGCGGGTGGTCGACAATTTCCAGACGACGACGCACGTGCCCGAGGCCTTGGAGCGGCTCGTCGAATGCGACGTGGCGCTGGGCCTGCGCCAAGAGGCGCAGGCAAACGCGGCGGTGCTCGGCTACAACTATCCCGGAAGCCACTGGTACGAGGACGCCTACGCGCTGGTCGGCGGGAACATCAGCCCCGGCCAGCCGCAACGGGGCTGGTTCGGCAGCCTGGTCGGAAGTGTGTTTTGATTGGTCGCGACATTACAAAAACTTAAGTGTCTTCGGCTTTCCCGGTGATCTATGTCAGCGCGACCGCCGTAACGACCGGCTCGCGCGCAATTCGCGGTACCTTCAGGATGATCCGCGCCGGGCATTGCAATGACAGGTGAATGGCGAAAGACCATGGCGAGGATCTGTCGGATGTTAAGGCGCCTTGTTGCGGTCGCGTTTCTCGTCGCGGCCGGATGCATGATCGTGGGGGCCGCATCGGCGGCCGATCAGCAATCGTCGCTGAGCGGCTTCTTCCTGACGACTCGCTATCCGGCGCTCACGGTCAAGGCCGGCGAGACGACGACGGTCGACCTGTCGGTACACAACTACAAGCTGGCGCCGCAACAATTCATGCTGACGGTGCCCGAGATCGCCCAGGGGTGGAAGGCGACGATCCTCGGCGGCGGCCAGCCGGTTGCGGCGGTCGAGGTTGCGACCGATTCCGACGAGCGGCTGCAGCTGCGTCTCGAACCGCCTTCGGACATCGGCCGCGGCGACTACCATTTCACCATCGAGGCCAAGGGCGGCACCCTGGATCTCAAGCTGCCGATCACCGTCACCGTCGGCGAGGAGGTTCCGGCGAAGCTGAAGCTGACCACCAATTTTCCCGATCTGCGCGGCACCGCGACGACGGCATTCAAGTACCGCGTCAGCATCACCAACGATAGCGGCCGCGACGCGACCATCAATCTGTCTGCCGACGCACCGAAGAACTTCCAGATCACCTTCACCGAGGCCTATGGCTCGCAGCAGCTGACCAGCATCCCGATCGAGGCCGGCAAGTCGAAGGATGTCGACGTCGCGCTGTTGCTGCCGCGCGAGACGCCGGCCGGCGATTTCAAGCTCTCGGTCCACGCCAGGACCGAGCAGGCCAACGCCGATCTGCCGCTGACCTTGACGATTATCGGCCAGCCGCGCCTGTCGGTGTCCGGCGAGGGCGGACGGCTGTCCGGCGACGCCTATGCCGGCCAGGCCACCGAGATGACGATCGTGCTGCGCAACGACGGCAGCGAAGCGGCGCGCGACATCGAGTTGTCGGCGACGGCGCCGGAGGGGTGGAAATCGAGCTTCGACCCGAAGACGGTGCCGCAGGTCGCCGCCGCCGGCACCCAAGACGTCAAGGTCACGCTCACCCCCTCGCCGCGGGCGATCGCCGGCGACTACCAGATCGCGGTGCGCGCGGCCGCTACCGGCGGTCTCTCGGAATCGGCCAATTTCCGCATCACAGTGCTGACCTCGACCCTATGGGGCGCGATCGGCATCGCGATCATCGCCGTCGCGCTTCTCGTCGTCGTCTTCGCCGTCGCCCGCTTCGGCCGGCGCTAGAACAACGCCATGCCGGGCGACACCGTCATCCGCGCCGAGGCGCTGACCAAGCGCTATGGGTCGAAGCTCGCGGTCGATCACGTCGATCTAGAGGTTGCGGCGGGGGAGATCGTCGGCATTCTCGGGCCCAACGGTTCGGGCAAGACGACGACCATCCTGATGCTGCTTGGCCTGACCGAGCCGACCAGCGGGCGCGCCATGGTCGCCGGGTTCGACCCGCTGCGCGACCCGCTCGAGGTAAAGCGCCGGGTCGGCTACCTCCCCGACCAGATCGGCTTTTATGAAAACATGTCGGCGCGCGACAACCTCGCCTACACCGCCCGGCTTGCCGGGTTGACGCGGCGGGAGATCGACGAGCGCTTCACCGCCGCGCTCGACCGGGTCGGGTTGAGCGAGGTCGGCGACTCCCGCGTCACGACCTATTCGCAGGGCATGCGCCAGCGGCTGGGGCTGGCCGAGGTTCTGATGAAGCGGCCGAGCGTCGCCGTGCTCGACGAACCGACGACCGCGCTCGACCCGCATTCAACCGCGGAATTCCTCGACATGATCCGAGGATTGAAGGCCGAAGGCACCGCGGTTCTCCTGTCGTCGCACCATCTCGACCAGGTGCAGAGCGTCTGCGACCGGGTGGCGCTGTTTCACAACGGGCGGCTCGCGCTTTCGGGCACGGTGACCGAGCTCGCCGCCGAGGTGTTGGGCGGCGGCCACGTCATCGACGTTGAAGCGCATGGCGGCGACCTGCCCAAGCTGCTCGCGGCCATTCCGGGGGTGGTGCGGGTGCAGGCGCTGGGCGGCGACCGCTACCGGGTCGATTGTCAGAGCGATCTGCGCGGCGATATCGCCCGCCGGCTGGCGCCGAAGGTCGATCTCGTCGGCATCTATTTCGCGGCGCCGAGCCTCAACGAGGTCTACGCGCGCTATTTCGCGGAGGCGCGCGATGCGGTCGCTTAGACGTCGCGGCGGCTCGCCCTGGACCGGGCTCGGCACCGTCGTCGCTAAGGAGACGGCGGATCATCTATCGAGCGCGCGCATGCGCATCCTCGAAGCACTGCTGTTCCTCACCGCGATCGCCGCCGCCTATGCCGCCATCCGCCAGATCCGCGCGACGATCGGCGAAAGCCCGTTCCTGTTCCTGCGCCTGCTGACGATGGCGCAGGATCCGCTGCCGTCGTTCATTTCCTTGCTCGGCTTCCTGATCCCGCTGGTGGCGATCGCGCTGGCTTTCGACGCGGTCAACGGCGAGTTCAACCGGCGCACCTTGAGCCGGGTTCTGGCCCAGCCGATCTACCGCGACGCGCTGCTCTTGGGAAAATTCCTCGCCGGCCTGCTCTCGCTGACGATCGGACTGCTTTCGCTCTGGCTCCTGGTCATCGGGCTCGGACTGTTGCTGCTCGGACTGCCGCCGAGCAGCGAGGAAATGGTGCGAATGCTCGGCTTCCTGGTCGCGACGATCGCCTATGGCGGGGTGTGGCTGGCGCTGGCGCTGCTGTTCTCGGTGCTGTTCCGCGCGCCGGCGACCGCCGCCTTGGCCGCGCTCGGCACCTGGCTGATGTTCTCGCTGTTCTGGTCGGTGATCACCCCGATCGTCACCAGCCTCATCGCCGGCCCCGCGGAAGGCGTGTTGGGCCCGAACCTGAGATTCCTTCAGGTGCAGCAGATCATCGACCGGCTGTCGCCCAACACGCTCTATGCGGAGACCACGCTCGCCCTCTTAAATCCGTCGACCCGCGCTCTCGGACCTGTGCTGGTTACCCTCAGCGAGGCGCGCAGCATGGTGCCCGCGCCACTCCCGGTGACGCAGAGCTTCGTGCTGATCTGGCCGCAGCTGACCGGTCTCGTCGCGACGACAATCCTCATTTTCGCGATCGCCTACATATTGTTCCAGCGCCAGGAGATTCGGGCGTAGCCGCTCCGCACGCGACCGCCCCATACGGTCCGGCCTCTGGTAAACTGCGCCCATGCTGCTCGCGCTGACGATCCGCGACGTCGTTCTGATCGACCGGCTCAGCCTCGCCTTTCGGCCGGGGCTGTGCGTGCTCACCGGCGAGACCGGCGCGGGCAAGTCAATCCTCCTGGACGCGCTCGGCCTGGCGCTCGGCCGACGCGCCGACGCGGCGCTGGTGCGCCCGGGCGCCGAGCAGGCCGCGGTCAGTGCGGAATTCGTCGTCGACGCTGAGCATCCCGCCACCGCGATCCTCGCCGCGGCGGGTATCGCCCCGGACCTTTCCGGCACGATCATCATGCGCCGCATCCTCGGTGCCGACGGCCGCAGCCGGGCCTTTGTCAACGACGAGCCGGCGAGCATCGCGTTACTGCGCGATTTGGGCGACAGCCTCGTCGAAATCCAGGGCCAGGGCGAGCAGCACGGGTTGTTCGACGCGGCGACGCACCGGGAGCTTCTCGATGCGCTCTCGGGCGGCGACACCGCCGGGTTGGCGGTTGCCTGGCGAGCCTGGCGCGTGGCGCGCGACCGCGGCGAAGAAGCCGCGCGGCTTTTCGCTGCCGGGCGCGCCGAAGAGGATTTGCTGCGCCACGAGCACGCCGAGCTCGATGCCCTCAACCCCGAAGCCGACGAGGAAGACCGCCTCGTCGCCCGGCGGCTTCTGCTGCAGAACGCCGAGCGGCTGGGAGAGACGATCGGCGAGGCCGTCGGCGAGATCGACGGCGAGGGCGGCGCTCTTGCCGCCTTGGCGCGAGCCTTGCGCCGCCTGACCCGAGCCGCGGACCGCGCCCAGGGCATGCTCGATGGCGCCGTCGCCGCCGCCGAGCGCGCCGCCGCCGAGACCGAGGAGACGCTGGCCGCTCTGAGCACGGCGGCGCGGGCGCTGGAGCTCGATCCCGGCGCTCTGGAACAGGTCGAGGAGCGGTTGTTCGCACTGCGCGCGCTGGCGCGAAAACATTCGATCGCGGTCGCCGACCTGCCGCTGCTGCGCGAGAAGCTCGCTGAGCGCCTCGCGACGATCGATGCGGGGGCCGAGGATGCCGCGCAATGGGACCGTCGGGCGGCGGAGCGGCGCGAGGCGTTTGCCGCCGCCGCCGCGCGCGTGACTTCGGCCCGCGAGCGGGCTGCGAAGAAGCTCGATGCCGCGGTCGCCGCCGAATTGAAGCCGCTGCGCCTCAACAAGGCGCGCTTCCGCACCGTGCTGACCCCGCTCGCCGAAAGCGATTGGGGCGAGCATGGTTGCGAACGGGTGCAGTTCGAAGTCGCGACCAACCCCGGCGCGCCGTTCGGACCTCTGGCGCGCATCGCCTCCGGCGGCGAGCTATCGCGTTTCATGCTTGCCCTGAAGCTGGTGCTGGCCGGGGTCTCGTCGGTGCCGACGTTGATCTTCGACGAGGTCGATAGCGGCATTGGCGGCGCCGTCGCCGCGGCGGTCGGCGAGCGCTTGCAGCGCCTCGGCGCCAGCCTTCAGGTCCTCGTCGTCACCCACTCGCCGCAGGTCGCGGCGCGCGGCGCGCATCACTGGCGCGTCGCCAAACTGGAAGCGCCGAAAAGCGCGGTCACCCGCGTCGAGGAGCTAGACCCCGACACGCGCCAGGAAGAGATCGCGCGCATGCTGTCGGGATCGACGATCACCGCCGAGGCGCGCGCCGCGGCGGCGAGCCTCATCGCCGGAGCCAAGGCGGCATGATTCCGGTCGAGGCTCTCAGCGAGAACGAGGCCGCCGCCGAGCTCGAACGGCTCGCCGCCGAGATCGCGCATCACGACCGGCTCTATCACCAGCAGGACGCGCCGGCGATCAGCGACGCCGATTACGACGCGCTGCGCCGCCGCAACAACGAGATCGAGGCGCGTTTCCCGGAGCTGGTCCGCGCCGACAGCCCCTCGCGCCGGGTCGGCGCGGCGCCTGCGGGCGGGTTCGCCAAGGTGACGCACGCGATCCCGATGCTGTCGCTGGAGAACGCATTCGACGAAGAGGACGTGCGCGATTTTTTCGCCGGCATCCGCAATTTTTTCCGCCGCCCCGAGGACGTCGCGCGGGTCGCCGAGGATGCGATCGAGGTGATGGCAGAGCCGAAGATCGACGGATTGTCGGCCGCGCTGCGCTACGAGCACGGCAAACTCGTCCTGGGCACGACCCGGGGCGACGGCGTCACCGGGGAGGATGTGACTGCCAACATCCGTACATTACCCAGCGTGCCGAAAGAACTCGGCGGCAAGGGGTGGCCCGACATTCTCGAGGTACGTGGCGAAGTCTACATGGAGCGCAAGGGGTTTTTCGCAGTCAACGCCGAGCGGGAGGCCGCCGGCGAGCCGGTTTTCGCCAATCCGCGCAACGTCGCGGCCGGCTCGCTGCGTCAGCTCGACCCGGCGATAACGGCGCGCCGCCCGCTGAGATTCTTCGCCTATGCCTGGGGCGAGACGAGCGCGCCCTTCGCCCAGACCCATGCCGAGGCGCTCCAGCATTTCCGCGACTGGGGTTTTACCGTCAACCCGCGCTCGCGGCTGTGCCACGGGGTCGACGAGGTGCTCGCCGCCTATCGCGAAATCGCCGCCGACCGTGCCGAGCTGCCCTACGACATCGACGGCGTCGTCTACAAAGTGAACGATCTCGGCCTGCAGCAGCGGCTCGGCATGGTCAGCCGCGCGCCGCGCTGGGCGCTCGCCCACAAATTCCCGGCGCAGCAGGCACAGACCGTCTTGAACGATATCATCATCCAGGTCGGCCGGCAGGGGTCGCTGACCCCCGTCGCTATGCTGGAGCCGATCACCGTCGGCGGCGTAGTGGTGCAGCGCGCGACCCTGCACAACGAGGACGAGATCGCCCGCAAGGACGTGCGCATCGGCGACACCGTCATCGTCCAGCGCGCCGGCGACGTTATCCCGCAGATCGTTGGCATCGTCCCCGAGCGCCGACCAAAAGGCGCCAAGCCCTACGTGTTCCCCGACCACTGCCCAATCTGCAACAGCCTCGCGGTGCGCGAACCGGGCATCGTCGCGCGGCGCTGCACCGGCGGCCTCATCTGCGCGGCGCAGGCGGTCGAGCGGCTGCGTCATTTCGTCTCGCGCGACTGCTTCGATATCGAGGGGATGGGCGCCAAGCACATCGCCGAGTTCTGGGAGGATGGGCTGATCCGCGGCCCCGGCGACATCTTCCGCCTGACCGCCGACAAGATTATCGGTCGCGAGGGGTGGGGCGAACTGAGCGCGCAGAAGCTGATCGCCGCGATCGGCGAGCGGCGGCGGATTTCGCTCGACCGCTTCATCAACGCGCTCGGCATTCCCCAGGTCGGCCAGGCGACGGCGCGGCTCCTGGCGCGCCACTACCGCTCGCTCGCCCATTGGCGCGAGGAGATGGACGCGGCGCAGGACGAGATGAACCCGGCCCATGCCGGCCTCCTCGACGTCCACGGGATCGGCGCCGACATGGCCGCCGACATCATCGGCTTTTTCGCCGAGCCGCATAATCGCGACCTGCTCGACGATCTGGCGCGCGAAGTCGAGGTGCTGGATTACGAGGCGCCGACCCGCGCCGCCGCCTCTCCGCTTGCCGGCAAGACCATCGTCTTCACCGGCGGGCTCGAAACGATGAGCCGGTCGGAGGCCAAGGCCCGCGCGGAGGCGCGCGGCGCCAATGTCGCCAGCTCGGTCTCGGCGAAGACGAATTTCGTTGTCATCGGCGCCGATGCCGGATCAAAGGCGACGAAGGCCGCCGCGCTAGGCGTCACGACGCTTGATGAAACAGAATGGCTGAAGCTCGCCGGGCTCGGCGAGACGGCTGGCTGAGCGGGCACCGGGGCAGGAGCAACGTGCCGTTCAGCGATCCACTCGATACGATCGAGATCACTCTCGGGGAGAGTGCGCCGCCAGGCGATGACGATCGCCCCGAGCCGACACTTGCCGCGGCGCCGTTTCTCATCGAGTTCGATGAGCCGATCCGCCTCGACCCCAAGCGCATCGGCCTCACCTGGGAACTGCCGCCGGCAGCGCGTCCCGCGCTGCGCCTGCGGTCGTCGTTCGGCTCGCTGGCGATGCATCTACTGCCGCTGCTGCTGATCGTCGCCTGGCCCACCGCAACGAACGAGGGGCCCTCGGTGATCCCCGTTCAGCTGGTGATCGAGGAGCCGCCGCCACCGCCGCCGGTGCCGGCACCCCAGCCACCGCCGCCACCACCACCGCCGCAGACCGGGCGTCTGGCCTCGGTGGACACGGGCGACGTCAAGCCGAAGACGCCCGGCACCGCAACCGCCGAAGCGCCGCCGGCCGCGGGTGAAAAGCGGCCCGATCCGAGCGAGACGAAAACCGCCACCGCGGCGACCCCGCCGCCGGTGACGCCACCCAAGCCGGCACCGCCCAAGGAGCAGACCCCGGCGGTACACCCGCCCAAACCCAGCGGCGCCGACCTGCCCAGGCACGAAGCCACTCCGCACGAGGCGCCGCATGCCGCGCATTTCGCCGGCCCGACCGCCAGCCGCGACGAATACCTCGCCTATCTGGTGACCCTGACCCGCCAGCACATCGACCTCTTGCCGATGTCGGTGGTGGGAACCCGGCGCGGCGAGACGGTGATCTCGGTCACCGTTCAGGACAACGGCACGATCTCGCATATCGGCATCGCCCAGAGCTCCGGCTACCCCGATATCGACCAGCGCATCGCGCAGATGGTGGCCGCGGTCCGCAAATTCCCGCCGGTGCCGCAGTGGTTCCAGGGCAATCAGGTTCAGCTCGAGCTGACCTTGCGCTTCCCCGAAGCGTTGGAGCGGTGATCCAACCCGCTCCCGAAGCGATCTTCCTGACCTCGTGACAATCGCCGCCCGCCGCGCAATGCTCGGCGGCGACGCCTCTTTGAGGGACGCGGTCGTGGCAAACCCAGTCGACCCCATCACCGTTTCGGTGATCCAGCATCGCCTCTTGGCGATCGTCGCCGAAATGGGCGAGGCGATGCTGCGCACCGCCTATTCGCAGATCCTCAATTCGAGCCGCGATTTCTCGACCGCGATCTGCGACCTCGACGGGCGGCTCATCGCCCAGGCCGAGCACGTGCCGATCCATGTCGGTGCCCTGCCCTTCGCCGCCCGCGCAGTCACCGAGTTCTTTGGCGCCGACATCCATCCGGGCGACGTGTTCCTGCTCAACGACCCCTATCACGGCGGCAACCACCTGCCGGATCTGACCGCATTTGTCCCGGTCTTCGCCAAGGGCCCAGGGGGCGACCACCCGCGCTTCTGGTCGATCAACCGGGCGCACCAGAGCGATATCGGCGGCGCCACGCACGGTGCCTATAACGCCAGCGCCACCGATATCTGGCAGGAAGGCCTCCGCATCACCCCGTTGAAGCTCTACGACCGCGGCGAGATGCGCCGCGACGTGATGCAGATGATCGCGACCAATGTCCGCCATCCGCACGATTTCCGCGGCGACCTCGCGGCGATGATCGGCTCGGCCCATGTCGGCGAGCGTCGGGTGCTGGCGCTCGCCGAGGAATTCGGCTGGAAGGTCACCGATGCGGCGATCGAGGCGGTGCTCGACGGCGCCGAGCGACAGACCCGCGCGGTGATCGCCGAGTGGCAGGACGGGGTCTATCGCGGCGAAGCCCTGCTCGACGACGACGGTCGCGGCAACAACGACATCCATATCCGCGCGACGGTGACAAAGCATGGCAGCGATTTGACGATCGATCTGTCCGACTCGCACGACGAGGTCACCAGCTTCGTCAATTCGTCCTATCCGAACATGTATTCGGCGGTGGTCGTCGCGCTCTCCTACCTGATCGACCCGCACACGCCGAAAAACGACGGCACGTTCCGGCCGATCACCATCATTGCCCGGCCGGGAACCGTGGTCTGGGCCAATCCCGGCGCGCCGGTGACGCTGGCGACCAATCACTGCGCCCAGGAGATCCTCGAAGCGATCGTCAAGGCGCTGGCGCCCAGCTGTCCCGATCGGGCGATGGCGGGCTGGGGCCGGCGCTTTCGTATTGCCATCCAGGGCAAGGACCCGAGAAACGGCCGGCCGTTCATCTGGCATTTTTTTCAGGCGCGGCCGGGCGGCGGCGCGTCGGTGGCGGGCGACGGCTGGCCTGGCGCGGGCGAATGGCAGGCGGCGGGCGGTATCAAGTTCGGCAGCCTCGAAGTTACCGAGGTGCGCTTTCCACTGTTCTTCAAGCGCCACGAGTTCCGCCCCGATTCTGGCGGCGACGGCCGCTATCGCGGCGGCCCGGGCGGCATCGTCGAGATGATCGTCGAAACCGAAGAGCCGGCGCTCGCCAACACCGCCGGCGACGGCGTCGTCCACGGCGCCTGCGGCATCCTCGGCGGCATGGACGGCGCACCGCACCGCTACATGCTCTATTCGGGGAACGAGCCGCCGCGCGCGATCCGCACCAAGGAGACCGGCCTCGTCATCCGTCCTGGCGACCGGCTGGTGCTCGAATCGGGCGGCGGCGGCGGATATGGCGATCCGCGAAAGCGCCGCGCCGACGACCGCGCGCGCGAGGTCGAAAACGGGTTCGTCACCGGCGGACACGACTGATGTACCGCATCGGCATCGATGTCGGGGGCACCTTCACCGACCTCGTCGCGATCGACGAAGACGGCGCGGCGACCCTCGCCAAGGTGCCGTCGACCCCGGAAGATCCGTCGGTCGGCGTGCTTGACGGGCTGGCCGCGCTGGCGGCGAAGCTCGGCCGTAGCCAAGCCGCCCTCCTCGCCGGGACCGACCGCATCGTTCACGGCACCACCGTCGCCACCAACGCGCTATTGGAGTTGAAGGGTGCGCGCACCGGGCTCTTGACCACCGAAGGCCACCGCGACGTGGTCGAGATGCGCGAAGGGTTGAAGGACGACCGCTACAATCTCCGGATGCCGCCGCCCGAGCAACTGGTGCCGCGGCATCTGCGGCTCGGCGTGCGCGAACGAATACGCGCCGACGGCAGGGTCGAGACGCCGCTCGACCGCGCCTCGCTCGATGCCGCGATCGCGGCGCTGCGCGAGGCGCGCGTCGAGGCGGTGGCGGTGTGCTATTTCCACGCGTGGCGCGACCCGGCGCACGAGCGCGCGACCGCCGAAATCCTTACCGCCGCGTTGCCCGACGCCTATGTGTCGCTGTCATCCGCCGTGCTGCCGCAGATCAAGGAGTTCGAGCGGGTCTCGACGACCATCGTCAACGCCTATGTCGGGCCGGTGCTGTCGCGTTATCTCGTCCGGCTTGAGACCCGCCTTCGCGAGGCCGGTTATCGCGGCCCGACGCTTGTCATTCAATCGCATGGCGGAGTCGCGCCGATCGCCGAGGCGGGCCGGCTCGCCGCGGGCGGCGTGCTCTCGGGCCCGGCTGGCGGGGTCGCCGGCAGCGTCCACGCGGCGCGCCTCTCCGAACACCGCAATCTGATCCCGTTCGACATGGGCGGCACCAGCACCGATATCTGCCTCGTCGTCGACGGCGAGGCGGCGCTGATGATGGACCGCAAGATCGGCGGCCATCGCATCGCGCTCAACAGCCTCGACATCGCCAGTATCGGCGCCGGCGGCGGTTCGATCGCCCAGGTCGATGCCGGCGGCATCCTCCATGTCGGGCCGGAAAGCGCCGGCGCGGTGCCCGGCCCCGCCTGCTACGGCCAGGGAGGCGAGGCGGCGACCGTCACCGACGCCAATCTGGTGCTCGGCTATCTCGACCCGGCGCGGTTTCTCGGCGGCGAGCGCAAGCTCGACAAACCGGCAGCCGAGGCGGCGGTGGATCGCGTCGCCACCGCGCTCGGGATCGGCAAGGTGCAGGCCGCGCACGGCATCCACCGCATCGTCAACACCAACATGGCCGAGGGGGTGCGGCTGGTGTCGGTGCGGCGCGGCGTCGACCCGCGCCGCTTCGCGCTGTTCGCCTTTGGCGGCGCGGCCGGGCTGCACGCCACCGATATCGCGCGCCAGCTGCAATTGTCGCGGGTCATCGTGCCGCGGGTTGCCGCGGTGCTGTCGGCTTGGGGAATGCTCGCCACCGATCTGCGCTTCGAGATTTCAAAAAGCCATGTCGGCGACAGCAGCACGCTCGATGGCGGCGCGGTAACGCGCCTCTTCGACGAGATGGAGGCGGAGGGGCTGGCTCGCCTGCGCGCCTCGTTCGCCGGGCCGGCGCGGGCGAGCCGCGCGGTCGACATGCGCTACGGCGAGCAGGTCTTCGAGATCGCGGTGCCCTTGGACGACGTCGATTGGTCGGTCGCCGACCCGCTGCCGCAGATCGTCGAGCGCTTTCATCGCCGCCATGAGACGCTCTACACCTACGCGATGCCGGAGCAGGAGAGCGTGCTGGTCAACGCCCGCGTCGCGGTGTCCGGTTTGCTCGAAGAATTGCCGCGCGAACCCCGTCTCGAAGCCGCCACGCCCGCCGCACCGCTCGCGATGCGACAGATCTATCTCGATGGCGGCTGGACCGAGGCCGCGTTCTACGATTTCGACGCGCTCGCGCCGAATCAGCGGATCGCCGGCCCGGCGATTCTCGAATCGGCGATGACGACGGTGCTGCTGCGTCCCGGCGACGAGGCCTCCGTGACCGAGCACGGTTGGCTCGACATCACCATCTAGATCGTCCGGAACATCGGCTTGCGGCTGGGGAAGAGCGAGGCCTCGTCAGCGAAATCGCCCGACCCGAGGGCCGCCCGGTCGGGCCTTTTGCCCGACCCAAGGTTGCGTCGGATTGGGCCGTTGTCATCGCCGATCCGCCGAACCCCTTTGCAAACCTGACTTTACGCACTATTTTTGTAAAAGTTGGGGTTGAATGCTGATTGACATCTCGTTGTCAGTCGGCAGGAGCGGTTTCCGGTAGTAAAGCCGGAGTAAACGAAACCCCCAGTGCTGCGACGAGGACGCATTCGGCCATGGTCAGGATCCTGGGAACCTGTGCCGCCCTGGCGCTCATCATCATATTGGCGTTTCCGTTCGCTCGCGACGCCTACCACCGCTATGAGGTTGGCCGCCGGCTCGATCCGGCGGATCGCGCCGCCTTCCAAAATTGGAGCGGTGATCCGGCCTCGTTCATGCGAAGCCTTTACGAGCGCTGCGAGCTGATCAACGGTCGGGGCGCGCCGGCCTGCGACGCCTATAAGTAGGCTATCCGGCAGCCCCCTTCGGCGACGATTGCCGCCATGACTTTAAGCCCGTCACGCAACGCCGCCGGATCGTGGGTGCGGATGTAATCCGCACCGCCGGCGGCGGCGTATAGCTCGGCCGCCAGGGTCGCCGGGCCGAGCGCCCCCGTCCCGCGATGCCCGGTGACCGCGGCAAGAAACGACTTGCGCGACACCGATACCAGGACGGGGAGAGCAAATTCACGCTTCAGCCGCTCGAGCCCGGCCAGCACGCGCAGCGACGCCGCGGCCTTGGAGCTGAGGAAGAAGCCCATCCCCGGATCGAGGATAAGGCGGTCACGGGCGATGCCGGCTTGTTCGAGTGCGGCGATCCGCGCAGCGAAAAAGGTGACGATGCGCTGCCAGATCGCATCCGCCGGTACCGCGACGCGACGCGCCCGGCCGCGACCTTGAACCGCGTGCATGACGACGAGGCCGCAGCGCGAAGCCGCCAGCTCGGGATAGAGCGCCGGGTCGGCGAACCCCTCGATATCGTTGAGGAACTCGACCCCGCGGCGAAGGGCGAAGCGCTGCACCTCCGGCGCGAAACTGTCGACTGACACCGCGACCCCGTCGGCTTGCAACGCCGCGATCACCGGTTCGAGACGGCGAATCTCTTCCGCCGGCGCCACCGCCTTCGCCGCGATATTGCTGGCCGCGGCACCCAGATCGATGACGCCGGCGCCGGCAGCGACGAGCCGGCGCGCCGACGCGATGGCCGCATCCGGATCGAGGTGCTGCCCGCCGTCCGAAAACGAATCCTCGGTGATGTTGACGATCCCGAACAGGACCGGCCCGGGCATCGGCCCCTCACCCCGGCCGGTTGCGCTCGAGGATCGCGCCGACCCCCTCGGCATCGGGGAAAACATCGAGCTTCTCGACTGCGACGCGGACATGCGCGACGCGCGGATCGGCGAAGCAGGCATCGGCGATCCGCTCGGCGAGACCCTCGCAAAGATCGATATGCCCGGCGGCAGCGAGAGCGCGGATCGCCGCAACAATTTTCTCGTAATTGATGACCCGGCGGCGGTCGTCGCCGGGAAAGATCGCGCCCGCCGGCGCGGTCAGCTCGACCGATACGCGTACGCGCTGCGGACGATCCTGCTCCTCCGGCCGGATGCCGATACTGCACATCACCACCAGCCCGCGCACGGTGACGGTATAGCGCTCAGCGGCTAACGCGGTCGGGGATGTTTTCATCGCCGACGAACATGCCCGAGCCGACCTGTCCGCCGCAACCGGTCAAACGGGCGCGGCCGCCGTGATATCATCGCGCCGGCACGAGGCAACGGTGAGGAGCAAGCCATGTTGTGGGAATTTCGCGATTTTGCGGTGCGCGGCAATGTCGTTGACCTGGCGGTCGGCCTCATCCTCGGCGTCGCGTTCACGACGATCGTCAATTCACTGGTCAACGACCTACTGATGCCGCCGGTTGGGCTTTTGCTCGGCGGCATCGACTTCAGCGAGTTCTTCGTCACCCTGAAGGGAGGTTCGTACCCGACCGTCGCCGCGGCCAAGGCGGTAGGCGCGGTCACCTTGAATTACGGCCTCTTCATCAACGCGGTGATCCGGTTCGTCATCGTCGCCTTTGCCGTGTTCCTGCTGGTCCGCCAGATCAACCGGATGAAGATCAACTTCGATGCCGTGGCGCCGGCGACCAAGAGCGAGGAGTTGCTGGCCGAAATCCGCGACCTGCTGAAAGATAAAGCGGCTTAGCCGCTCAGCGCGGCGAGAGCGACGGATCGTGCAGGCTCGGGTCCTGGCCCGGCACCGGCTCGGCTTGCCGCCTCGATGCTTGGCTTGCCGTTCCATTCCGCAGCCGGAAGCGCCCGCCCGTCGCCGCCGATCTGGTCGATGCCCCAGTAGATTTCGAGCCGGTGATTGTCCGGATCGCGGAACTCCACGGCGATCTGGCAGCCCGCGCGCCGCCTGCCGGCGAAATCGATCGGCACTTGTGGCGCTTGAGATGATCGCGGGCACGGATCACGTCGTCGAGGCTCGGCACCTCGAAAGCGATATGGTTGAGCTCGACGTTCTCGGCGGCGCTTGTCATCGAGCCAACCAGCGCGATGCCGTGATGATCGGTGTTGCAGCGCATGAACACCATGCCGCCCGGCACCATCTCGTCGGGGTAGACGTCGGAAATTTCGAAGCCGAGGATCTGGGTATAGAACGCCGTCGATTTCGCCACGTCGCGCACGTTGATGACGATATGGCCGAGCTTGCCGATATGGAACGGCAGGCCCTTAGGTCCGTCAACTTGCGGACGCCGTCGGCGTCGAACATCGGCGATTCCCCGTTTGAGATTGGCGGTCGCTATTGCGGCGGCGAATTTTCCGCGGCGATCCGGTCGAGCTTAGCCGCCATGATGAAATCGTTTTCGTGCAGCCCCTTGATCTTCTTGGTGCGCAGCGACACCGTCGCGAAACCCCAGCCGAAGCCGATATCGGGATGATGAAACTCGGTTTCGGCCAGTCCGGCGGCGCGCTCGACAAACGCGAAGGCCTCGCGGAAATTTTTGAAGCGGTAAGTTCGCTCGATTCGCGTCGCATCGTCGAGCAGCGCCCAGTCCGGCGCCTGGCGATGAAGCTCCTCGGCCTCATCCCGGCTCAGCGGCGGAATGCCGCCCCGGCAGGGAACGCAGGTTTTCTCGGCCAGCGGTGACGTCATTGTCGGCCCCCGTCGCAGATTTTCGATCGGCACCGGATTGGACAGCCGCCAAAACAGTGCCACATTGAGGACGCCTTGTAACGCCATGCCCGGGCTTGCGGCGCCGCGTCGCTCGCCGGCACCGCGAAAGTGCCCTGATGCGAAAACGCCTGATCGCCGCGTTCGGCGCCATTCTGATCCTCGCCGTCTCGGCGCTGCCCCTGCCCGTCCGCGCGGCGACGGATCATTGGCAGGCGGTTCTCGTCGCCGGCGATACCGCCCAGCCGGTATTCGACAACGCGATTCGCGCCGTCGATACCTGGCTCGGCGAGCACGGCGTACCGAAATCCGATATCCACCGCCTCGCCGCCAGCGCCAGCGGGCGGGACCCGGCGATCGAGCCGGCGACCTTGCGTCAGGTGCTCGCCCGCATCGCCACGATGCAAGGCCGGGCGGGCGATCGCTGCTTTGTCTTCATCACCTCGCATGGCGGGCGCGGGCGCGGCATCTATCTGTCGCGCGAGAACGAGATGCTGCGCCCGCAGGAGCTGGCGCAGGCATTGGACAAGGGCTGCGGCGGCGTGCCGACCGTGGTGATCGTCTCGGGCTGCTACAGCGGCTCCTTCGCGCGGGCGCCGATGACCGCCCCCAACCGCATCGTCCTCACCGCCGCGCGCGCCGACCGCCCGTCTTTCGGCTGCGCGGCCGATCGCACCTACACCGATTACGACGCCTGCCTGCTCGGCACGCTGGCGCACGCGGCGACGTGGCGGGCGGTCTACGACGAGACCAAGGATTGCGTCTCGCGCCGCGAGCAGCAGCTCAACGAGAACCCCTCGCTGCCACAAGCCGCGTTCGGCGCCGCGGTGCGCAATCTGGCGCTGCAATTCTGAACCTGCGGAGCAGCGCCCTTGCCGTGTTGGCCGCGCTGGTCCTCTCGGCCGGAGCGGCGCACGGCGATGGGCTTGACGAGGTTTGGGCGGGTACCCGCTGGGGCGAGTCGGATGCGGCGCTGTTGCAGCATTTCGGCGCGCGCGCCACGGTGCTGCCGCAGGCGCTCGATTTCGGCGATTCCTATACGCAGCTGGTGCTGCGTCAATTCGCGCTCGGGGGCTACGGGCTCATCGTCTACTACCAGATCGACAAGTCCACGCATGGGTTGAAGCGCATCCAGTTGGAGCGCCCGCGCCACGCGGTCAATCCACCGGCTTTCCGCGGCGTGCTGGGCGCGCTCGAAGCTGCCTATGGCGCGGCCGACCGGGCCTGCGGCGCGCGGCCCGGGCCCGAGAGCGGCTATCAGGGAGCGGCGGAATACGTCTGGAGTCGCTCCGGCTTGGTGATCCGGGCGATCTTTCGCGACACGACGCTGGAGGCGCTGGGCGGCTGTTACTCGCCGGCCTGCGGGCTGACTGGGCAACTTCTCTTGCGGGTGAGTCCGCCGCAAGGCGACGACGGGCAATGCCACCCGGCGGCACGATCGCCGCCGCCGGAATCGCCCGGACGGCCCCACGGCTGAGAACGCCGTGGGGCCGCCGTTTACAAAGCGGGATTACTTGGCCAGCTGACCGCGGATTTCACCGCCCTTGTTCGCGGCGGTGTGGATGTTGACATAGCACTTGCCAGCCTCGAGGTCGGCCGCCTGGGCGTCGGTCAGCGTCGCGGTGCCGCCGATCGGGCTTTTCGCGCTGGGGAACGGCACGGCGACGCCGGCATTAGCGCCGGCCGCGGCGCCGCAATGGATATGCGCCGCCGTCGCGTCACCGCTCAGTCCGGAATAGGTGACGGTGTAGGTTATCTGCTTGGTCGCCGTGTCGAAGGTGACGACCGCGTTGCCGGTGGCCGTGCTGGTGACCGGCGGAACCTCGGCAGCGCCGCTGAGCGCCGCTTTGAACGTCTCCGTGGCCGCTTGCGCGTATCCCGCGACGGCGACGAAGCCGATCGCGGCGAGTATTGTCTTGCGCATCTTATCCTCCCGTTCGGAATGTTCCGACGGCGACAAGCTACTCGCTTGATACTTCGACCAAAAGCCGAAAGTCGCCCGATCCGGGTTCGCCGCGTTCAAACCCGCGTGACCGGCGCCTGCGTTCCCGCGCGCCGCCGGCAGCCGAAGAGCCGCAGGCGGCGCCGTCGCCGGGACCGCCGCTTTGGCCTATGCTGGCGCCCGAACCAGGGGTTTCCGGCGGCACGGCGGCAATGAACGACACTGCGGCGGAGATATCGCAAGCCGCCGATCCCGGACGCGCGCGCCGCGTCGCCGCCTATGGCATCTGGACGCTGGCGGCGCTGGCGGCGATTACCGCCGCGCGGGTGCTGTGGCTGGCGGTGCAGAGTGCCGGGCTCTATCCCGACGAAGCGCAATATTGGTTTTGGTCGCGCCATCTGGCGTTCGGCTATTACTCGAAGCCGCCGCTCGTCGCCTGGCTGATCGCGCTGACCACCGCGACGTTCGGCAACGGCGAGTTCGGGGTGCGCCTGTCGGCGCCGTTGCTGCACACGCTCGCCGCCGGTTTCGTCTATCTGATCGGGAAGCGGCTCTACGACCACCGCGTCGGGTTCTGGGCGGCGCTCGCCTATGCCAGCATGCCCGCCGTCTCGCTCTCCGCATTCCTGATCTCGACCGACGCGGTGCTGATGCCGTGCTGGGCCGCGGCGCTTTATGGGTTCATCCGAGCGCGCGAGGGCGACGGGCGCGGATGGTGGGCCGCGACGGGGATCGCCATCGGGCTTGGGTTTCTGGCCAAGTATGCGATGGCCTATTGGCTCATCTCGGCGGTGGGTTTCGTGCTGCTGCTGCGCGACGAGCGACGCCACTTGGCGGGGCTGCTGGCCGCGATTGCGATCGCCGCAGTGATCTGCTTGCCCAACATCTGGTGGAACTGGCAACACGGCTTTGTCAGCGTGCTTCACCTCCGCGACAACGCGCAGCTGCGAGGCGAACTCTTCCATCCGCGTGCGCTCGTCGAATTCGTGGTGTCGCAATTCGGCGTCTTCGGCCCGCTGCTGTTTACCGGGTTGATCCTCCTGTGCATCCGCCCGATCCGCCTCGCCGGAATGCATGCCCGGCTTCTCGCCGCCTTCACCTGGCCGACGCTGGTGATCGTGGTCGTCATCAGCCTGCTGTCACGAGCCGAGGCCAATTGGGCGGCGCCGGCCTATGTCGCGGCGACGGTGTTGGTGGTCAGCGCGGCACTGGCGCGAGGTTGGCGGCGGACGCTGGTCTTTTCGATAACGCTGCACCTTGGCGCGGCGATTGCCGTGTTCGGCGGCAGCGAGGCGCTCGCGGCCTCAGGCATTTCGTATCCGGCCAAGCTCGACCCGCTGCACCGGCTGCGCGGTTGGCGCACGCTCGGCGGCGATGTCAGCCAGATCCTCGCCGCGCATCCCGGGTTGCGGTTGATGGCCGACGACCGCGAGCTTGTGGCGGCGCTGATCTATTACGTCGAGCCGCACCCGTTCGATGCGGTCGAGTGGAACGTGATCCCCGGCGTTACCGACCAATGGCGGCTCGAAAACAACATACGCTTGCACCCCGGCGAAGACTTCCTGGCCGTGACCGAGAACGCCCTCGTCGACGACATGAAGCACGATTTCGCCGAACTGACGCTGCTGACGACGATCACCATCCATTCCGGCCCCCGCGGCGGCCAGACCTATACCGTCTATATTGCCCGCGACTATCGTGGGAATCGTTGAGAGCGGACGGCTCTGCGTGCATCGCCCGCGCTACCAAAGAGGGTAGACGTTTCCGCTCTCGCCGGGCGCGATGCGGCGGCGCGAGCGCACCCGCAGGATAAAAATTGCGACCAGACCGGCTACTATCAACCCGGCGCCGATCCACAACTCCATCAGACCCCCGCTCCGTCGCGCTTTACGATCGCCTCGACCGCTGCCATCACCGCCGGCAACATAGCCTCGGCAACCGTTTCGTTGCCCGCCTCCGACAGATGGTAGAGGTCAATGTAGATAGGCTCGGCGACCGCGTCAAAAAGGCCCGAGAAATCGAACGCATCGGTCGCCGCACCAAGCCCGGAATCGGCTTTCCGCGCGGCAACGATCGCGGCGTAAAGCGTTCGGCGAAGCTCCGGCTGGTGCGTGTAGTCGGCCTCCCAGCGCTGCTCATCGGCGCTCTTGACGCGCTTGGTGGTGATCACCGGCTGCCAGAAAAATAGCGGGCGAAATCGGTATTCGGCCGCCAGCGAGCGGATGAGCCGAAGGTTCGCAACGTAGAGCGCGACCACGTCTCGCGCGAGCGCGGCCGGATCGATCTGCAACAGATCGACCGCCGGATGCGGGAACGGACCGCGCAACTCAGCGCCGGTCAACCGGCGCAAGCGGCGGACGGTTCGCGGCAACGCGGAAATCAGCGCCGCCGCGACCAGCGCGCCGTGCCGCTGCGGATGCAGGAGGTTGAACTCCGCGCGGCGCCGGGCTTCGTTGAACATACCGTCGGCCCGGCCGGTCTGCTCCGCGCAGGCCATCTCGTTGGCGCCGTCGTAAAAGATCGCAATGTCGATCCTCTCCCCGCTTTTTAGCAATTGCTGGAGGGTGATCGTCTCCTGCGTCAGGTTGTGGCCGAGCTGCCCGTAATTGGTGACCGCGGCGGCGTGGCCGAGCTCGCCGAGGCGACGGGACAGGGCGGCGGGGATCGTCGCCGCGTCGCGCGCGCCCATCCCCATCATCGTCGAGCCGCCGAAGCAGAGGATGCGGACCGCCAGCGGTTCGGCCGTATCCTCGCCCGGGGTGGGCCGCAATCCGCGCGCGTCGAGCGTCAGATAATCGCCGCGGAACGGGCGCTGCCACCACTCGACGTAGGGTTTCCAATCGATCCGCACCCCACGCCGGAACTCGTTGAAATAGCGATGAGCCCAGTCGGCCCCGCCATGAGCATCGGCAAGCGCGGCGCTGTCGCGTCCGGCGGCGCGCCGGTAGCGCAGCCAGCGGTTTGCCCGCCGCCAACCCTCGACGGCGAATTCGACGGCGAGCAGCGCCAGCAGCGCCAGCCCGACGACGTGCCACAACGCGATCAGAAAGCGGCCGGCCAGACTGAGCATTGCCTATCCGATTGACGATCCGGTGGCGTCCTAAAGCAATTTTCGCTTGCGCGGAAACAATTTAGGATCACGCCGTGGTCGAACCAGCCGTCAAACCCGACAGCCTGCCGCGCCTGCTGAAACGGCTTTACCGGTTTCGCCAGGCGGCGGCAGGGGCGCCGCGCCGCAGCCTGTCGCGGCTGCTGTTGCCCCGCCGCAAGGCAGCGCTCGTCGCCGCGCTGCGGCGCGACTGGCCGGGCGGCTATGCGCTGACCGACCGGGGCGAGCTCGCCTTTGTCCCGGCGCCGCTCGACGCTCGCGGCGAGCACGTGCTGTTCCACGGCTTCGCGGCGGCGCCGGGCGCGGCGGCCTATGCGCCGCCCGGTGGCGTCGTCATCGACATTGGCGCCAACCTCGGCGAATGGGCGGTGCCGCTGGCGAAAGCGGTCGGCGCGGCAGGCCGCATCCTGTGCTGCGAGCCCAATCCGTCCGTGGCGGCGGCGCTGGCGGCGACGCTGACGATCAACAACCTAGCTCAGGCAACGGTGATCCCGGTCGCAATCTCCGCGGCCGATGGCGACGGCCATCTGGCGGTCGATGCCACCGATTCCGGCCAGTCCCGCCTCGCCGATCGCGGCCTTGCCGTACGGCTGCGCTCGCTCGATTCGCTGGTTGCCGAGTGGGAGCTTGAGCGGATCGATCTGCTCAAGATCGACGTCGAAGGCCACGAGGCCGCGGTGCTCGACGGCGCCGCGCAAACGCTCGGCCGGCTGCATCCGGCCGTGATCTTCGAATCCGGGCACGAGACGTCGGAGGAGCGCCGGCGCATTGCCGACCGCCTCGACGCTTGCGGTTACGATATCGTCGCGGTGCTGCATCATTACGGCGCGCTCGCCTGCCTTTCGGACGATTACCGCGCGGCCGAACGAGCTTGCGCCGGCGCCGAGGCGCGGAACCTCCTGGCGCTGCCGCGTCGAGCTACGCGGTGAGTTTCTCCCGGACGCACAAGGCGCGGCTCTCGCCGTAGCGCAGCGAGGTCTCGACCGTGCCGCCATCGAGCCGGTCGAGACGGAACACCCCCGCTTTCTGGTCGCGGCCGGCCAGGTGCACCACCCCGATCGTCTCATGCGGCGCATAGGGCTCGACGAAGAGCCCACGCGCCGGATCGAAAGCCGGCGGCGCATCGCCGACCGCCCAGTTGCAATAGGCGGGCAAGAAGTTGGCCGGCAGCCGTTCGGCGAAGATCACATAATTGAGCGCGATCTGCTCGGCGAAGAAGAAGCGGGTGCGTTGCAGCACCCCGGCCATGACCCGCGCCCAGGCCGCCCAATGGGGCGCCTCGCGGTGCAAGGCAAAGACGCCGCAATTGGCGATGGGGTTGCGCCCGAGCCGGTCGGCGATCCGCCAGCCGAAGGCTTCGCGGTAGCATTTCCAGGCCAGCGTAAAGCCGAAAAGTTTCGGCCGCTTGTAGTGGCGCTTATAGGCGCGGTCGATCTCCAGCGTGATCGCCAGGCGATCGCGGCCAGCGGCGGCGCGGTAGAGCTCGACCGTGTGCCACTCCTGCAGCCAGGCATCGGCGTCGATCCAGAAATACATGTCATAGCCGGGAAAATGCCGCGGCAGAAACGGCCGCGCCACCTGCGCCTTGAAGGTTTCCGGCGCACGCTCGCGGCCCGGAAACTCCACGTCCCAGCCAGGGCGCACGACCCGCGCCGCCTGCCCATCCAGCCAGGCGAGGTGATCGGGGTCGAGGCCGAGGTCGAGCACCCCGATGGGCACCTCGCGGTCGAGCGCGCGCACCGACAGCACCGTATCGCGCAGTAGCGGGAAATAGCCGCGATCCGCGGCGGTGACGACGATCAGTTCGGAGGGAGGCCGCGAGGCTCGGGCCCCCGTCACGGCATCAGCCGGTAGCCGCCGGGCTCGGTCACCAAGATCTCGGCATTGCCCGGGTCGCGCTCGATCTTCTGGCGCAGGCGGTAGACATGCGTTTCGAGCGTATGGGTCGTTACCCCCGCATTGTAGCCCCAGACTTCGCCGAGCAGGGTGGCGCGGTCGATGGCGCGATCCCCCGCATGATATAGATATCTTAGAATCGCTGTTTCCTTTTCGGTCAGGCGCACCTTCTTGCGGCCGCTCGCGTCGGTCATCAGCTTGGCGCTTGGCTGAAAGGTATAGGGGCCGATCGCGAACACCGCGTCGTCGCGGCGCTCGCTCTGCCGCAAATGGGCGCGCAGACGGGCGAGGAGGACGTTGAGCCGGAACGGCTTCGTCACATAGTCGTTGGCGCCGGCCTCGAGCCCCTGCACCGTGTCGCCCTCGCTATCGGCGGCCGTGAGCATGACGATGGGCACGCCGACCCCGGCGTGCCGCAGGGCGTGGCACAGCTCCCGCCCGTCCCTGTCGGGCAAGCCGACATCGAGGAGGATTGCGTCGAACCGGTAGCGGCCGACCGTCTCGAGCGCCTCCGCCGCCGTCCCGCACTCGATAGTAACAAATTCGCCGTCGCGGCCGAGCTGCTCCGCCAGCGACTGCCGCAGCGCCGTGTCGTCGTCGACGATCAGGATCTTGCGAGCTGACTGCATCTGTCCTCGAAATCCGCCGTCCCCGGTCGCCAGGTAATTTAGCCTATGGGCGCCGCCTTGTCAGGCGACCGCGCGGCGCCCACCTGGGAACGGGCGGCACCGTGCCGTCACGCGGCAGCCATACCGGCTCGCGGTTTCGCTTGCTTCGCCGCGGCCGGACTGGTCATTTAGCTGCTCGCCGCGGGCGGCAAGCGGTAGGAAGGAACAGCGCGTGGTCGGTCGATCCGGTTCTTCGCCAAACAAAAAGCGGCCGCGCCGGACCGTGAGCCTTACGCTCGACAACGCCATCGTCGCGTTCCGCCGCGGCGACCCGGTCCTGCTCAGCGGCGACAACGGCGCGGTCCTGGCGATAGCCGCCGAGCTGGTGAGCGAAGACAGCCTCGCGCGCCTGCGCAACATGTCGAGCCGCCGGCTCAACGTCGTCGTAACCCGGCGCCGTGCCGTGGCGCTCGGCCTCGCGCCGCGTTCCGCTCTGGCCGGCGCGGTGAGGATCAGCGTCGCGCCGAACCTGTCGGCGGCGGTGATCCGCAAGCTTGCCGATCCCGCCGCCTCGCTCGGCGCCGAGCCGCCGGGACTGGGGCCCGAACCCGCCAGCGCCGAGCCCGGCGCCCTGGCCGCAGTCACCCTGGCGAAATTGGCCGATCTGCTGCCCGCCGCGCTGGTCCTCTGGCTGGTGCCCGCCGAGGCCGCCCTGGCCCGCCGGCGCGCCGATTTCGCCCTGGTCGACATGACGGCGGTGCTCAACCGCCGCGCCGCACTCGCCGCGCTCGAACGGGTCGCCGAAGCGCGCGTGCCGCTGAACGAGGCCGAGGACGCCCGGCTGATCGCCTTCCGTCCCGGCGACGGCGGCACCGAACATCTGGCGATCATGATCGGCGCACCCGACCCGGCGAAGGGCGTACTGGTGCGGCTTCATTCAGAGTGCTTTACCGGCGATCTGTTGGCAAGCCTGCGCTGCGATTGCGGCGATCAGTTGCGCGGCGCGATCGCCGCGATCGCCACGGCTGGCGGCGGGGTGCTGCTCTATCTGGCGCAGGAAGGGCGCGGCATCGGCCTCGTCAATAAATTGCGCGCCTACCAGCTACAGGATGCCGGGTTCGACACGATCGACGCCAACGAGCAGCTCGGCTTTGACGCCGACGAGCGGGTCTACCTGCCGGCGGCGGAAATGCTGCGCCAGCTCGGCTTTTCCACAGTGCGGCTCCTCACCAACAACCCGGACAAGGTCAGCGCGCTGCAGCGCTGCGGTATCGCCGTCGTCGAGCGGGTGCCGCACGCCTTTCCCTCGAATGCCCATAACGAGCGCTACCTCAACACCAAGGCCACGCGCAGCGGGCATTTCCTTTAGCGCGGCTACTTCGCGGCCGTGACAAGACTCTGGCGCGCGCCGAAGATCGCGGTGCCGACGCGAACATGGGTCGCACCGAAGCGAATCGCGGTCTCGTAATCGGCGCTCATCCCCATGCTGAGGCTTGCAAGCCCGTTGCGGCGCGCGATCTCGCGCAGCAGCGCGAAATGCAGCGATGGTTCCTCGTGCAGTGGCGGCACGCACATCAGCCCGGCAACCGGCAGCTGGAGACGATCGCGGCAGTCAGCGATGAAATCGTCGGCGACGCCCGGGAGAATTCCCGATTTCTGCGGCTCCTCGCCGGTATTGACCTCGATGAAGCAAGGCAACCGGCGGCCGGCTCGCGCCATCTCGCCGGCCAGCGCCTCGGCGAGGCGCGGCCGGTCGACGGTCTCGATCACGTCGAAATGCGCCACCGCCTCCTTGACCTTGTTGGTCTGCAGCGGGCCGATCAGATGCAGCACGAGATCGGGAAATTCGCCGCGCAGCGCCGGAAATTTCGCCAGCGCCTCCTGAACCCGGTTCTCGCCGAAGACGCGCTGCCCGGCGCTCAGCGCCGCGCGCACCGAGGCCGCCGGATGCGTCTTGCTGACCGCGACCAGAGTCACGGCGCCCGTCGCGCGTTGCGCGGCCCGCGCGGATGCGTCGATCCGGCCCCGCACGGTCGCCAGATTGGCGGCGATCACCTCTTCCATAACGGCTCCATTCCTGGCAAACCTGTCGCGGCTGCGGCCGGCCCGCGGCCGTGCCGCACAGGATCGTCTTATGCCGGTTTGTTATTACCGCCTCCTGCCCGCGATTGTCGCAAGCCTTTCGTTGCTTCTCGCGGCGTGCGGGCCCGCCACCCGGGTTACCCAGCCCGACGCCGCCGCGGCCGAGTTGCCCAATGTCGATCAGCAGACCTCGACCGAAGACGGGATGGATACCGAAGGCACCATCTGGACCCTGCTCGGCATTGCCAAGAAACCGCAGCATCAGATCGGGATGAAGACCGGACCCGGGGTCAGCCCGGAATTGTGGCAGGCGGCAATCGAAACTCTGAGCTTCACCAGCATGGATTCGCTCGATCCGCGGACCGGGCTCGCGGTGACCGAATGGTATTCGCCGAAGGACCGGCCGAACGAGCGGCTTCGCGTCACCGCCTTCGTCAAGGCACGGGCGCTGCGCTCCGATTCGATCGTCGTGACAGTCGAACGCCAGACCCGCACGCCCGACGGGCACTGGCAAGACGGCACGGTGGACAAAAAGGTCGTCGAAGCTCTCGAAATCGCGATTCTTCAGCGGGCGCGCGAGGTCCATATCGCCCGTCTAAGGATGGAACAATAACGGCACGGGGCGCCGCCGGGTGCTGCCGCAGGAGCCGACATGTCGCGGTATAATTTCCGGGAAAACGAGGCGAAGTGGCAGCGACGCTGGCGCGAGCGCGGCTGCTTCGAGGCCAAGCTCGACCCGGCGCGGCCGAAATACTACGTCCTCGAGATGTTCCCCTACCCCTCGGGCAAGCTCCATGTCGGCCATGTCCGCAACTACACGATGGGCGATCTCGTCGCCCGTTACCGCCGCGCGCAGGGCTACAACGTGCTGCACCCGATGGGGTGGGATGCGTTCGGCCTGCCAGCCGAGAACGCGGCGATCGCCGGCGGCATCCATCCCGCGGTATGGACGGCGGAAAACATCGCGACGATGCGCGCGCAGCTCGAGCGCATGGGGTTTGCCTATGATTGGTCGCGCGAGATCGCGACCTGCCATCCGCAATATTACCGCCACGAGCAGAAGATGTTCCTCGACTTCCTGGCGAAGGACCTCGCCTACCGCCGCGAATCGTGGGTCAACTGGGACCCGGTCGAGAACACGGTCCTCGCCAACGAGCAAGTGATCGAGGGCCGCGGCTGGCGCTCGGGCGCGGTCGTCGAAAAACGTCTCTTGTCGCAATGGTTCCTGCGCATCACGCGCTACAACGACGAGTTGCTCGACGCGCTGGCGACGCTCGATCGCTGGCCCGAACGGGTGCGGCTGATGCAGGAGAACTGGATCGGCCGATCGGAAGGCGCGCGGGTGAGCTGGGCGCTCGCCGGCAGCGACACCAGGATCGAGGTGTTCACGACACGGCCGGACACGCTCTATGGGGCCGCGTTCCTGGCCCTGTCGCCGCACCATCCGTTTGCCCAGGAACTGGCGGCGAAGGATTCGGGGCTCGCCGCCTTCATCGCCGAATGCGACCGGGTCGGCACCAGTGAGGAAGCGATCGAGACCGCCGAGAAGCGCGGCTATGCCACCGGCATCGACGCGGTGCACCCGCTCGACAAGAAGCGCCGCGTCCCGCTCTATGTCGCCAATTTCGTGCTGATGGAATACGGCACCGGGGCGATTTTCGGCTGCCCCGCGCACGACCAGCGCGACCTCGACTTGGCCCGCAAATACGAGCTGCCGGTGGTCCCCGTGGTGCTGCCGCCGGGTGAGGATCCCAAGACTTTCGCGGTCGGCGACACCGCCTATGTCGAGGACGGGACGCTGTTCAATTCGAGTTTCCTCAATGGGCTGCCGGTCGCCGAGGCAAAACGGGCGGTCGGCGAACGGCTCGAAGCCGCGGGCGACGGCGAGCGCACGATCGCCTATCGCCTCAGGGATTGGGGGGTGTCGCGACAGCGCTACTGGGGCTGTCCGATCCCGGTGATCCACTGCCCCGATTGCGGCATCGTGCCGGTGCCTGAGGACGATTTGCCGGTCGAGCTGCCGCAGGACGTCGATTTCGACCTGCCCGGAAACCCGCTCGACCGCCACCCGACCTGGAAACACGTCGCCTGCCCCTACTGCAACAGCCCGTCGCTACGCGAGACCGACACGTTCGATACGTTTTTCGAATCCTCCTGGTATTTCCTGCGCTTCTGCTCGCCACGCGCGCCGATCGCCTTCGAGCGCGACGCCGCTCAATACTGGATGCCGGTCGACCAATATATCGGCGGCGTCGAGCATGCGGTGCTGCACCTGCTATACTCCCGCTTCTTCATGCGCGCACTTAAAGAGTGCGGTTATCTCGATCTCGACGAACCGTTCGCCGGCCTGTTCACCCAGGGCATGGTCTGCCACCAGACCTACCAGAACGCCGAGGGCGAGTGGCTGTCTCCCGAGGAAGTGACCATCGATCCGGCCGGCCGCGTCACCGACGGGAGCGGCCGTCCCGTGATTGTCGGTCGGCTCGAAAAGATGAGCAAATCCAAGAAGAACGTTGTCGGGCTCGACGAGATCGTCGAGACCTATGGCGCCGATACCGCGCGCCTTTATCTGCTGTCCGACAGCCCGCCCGAGGGCGACCGCGACTGGACCGACGCGGGGATCGAAGGCACCTGGCGCTACGTCAGCCGGCTGTGGCGGCTGGTCACGGAGCCGGAGGTCGAGTTGCCGCCGCCGGGCGAGGCGATCCCCTCCGGTCTCGGCGCCGCGCTGACCGCGATCCGCCGCCAGACCCACAAGACGATCGCCGCGGTCACCGACGACATCGACAAGTTCCGCTTCAATCGCGCCGTCGCGCGCATCCGCGAGCTGACCAACGCGCTCGAGGGAGTGAGCGGCGAGACCCCGTCGGCGGGGACCGTGCTGCGCGAGGGGCTGGAAGCGGTGACGCGCATGCTGGGCCCGATGATGCCGCATCTGGCGGAGGAGATGTGGCAGCATCTCGGGCACGCGGAGATGCTGGCCGAAACGGGTTGGCCGCAAGCCGATGCCGCGCTTGCCCGCGACGAGCAGGTGACGATCGCGGTACAGGTCAACGGCAAATTGCGCGCCACGTTCGATTTTCCGCGCGACGCGGCGGCGAGCGAGGTCGAGGAGACAGCGCTTGCCTTACCCCAGGTTATGCGGCTGCTCGACGGTAAGGCGCCGAAAAAAGTCGTGATCGTACCCAACCGTATCGTTAGTGTCGTCGCCTGATGGCAACACGCCGGCGCTTCCTCGCTCTCGGCCTCGGCTTGCCGGCGTTGCTGGCCGGTTGTGGCTGGGAGCCGCTTTACGCCAATCACGAGACCGCGCCCGCGAGCGCGGATTTGCGCGGCATTCGCGTCAACCCGATACCCGAGCGCGTCGGCCAGCGGCTCGAGACGGCGTTGCGCAACTCGCTCAACCCGTCGGGCGAGCCGGCTCAGCAGCATTATGTGCTGTACATAACGCTGTCGACATCGCTGGCTAATCTCGGTGTCCAGTCGCAGGGTCTGGGGACGCGCGGCGAGGTACAGGTGACCGCCACCTATCGCCTGGTCGACATCGCCTCCGGCAAGCAGCTCCAAGTCAGCACGGTGCATGCCGCCGATTCGTTCGACATCCAGGCGAACGGCTATAGCACCGTCGTGGCGCAGGACGACGCCTATACCCGCTGCGTCGTCGAATTGAACAACGAGATCGTGGCGCGGCTGACCCTGTTTATGCAGGACCACCAGGCGTCGTGAAACTGCCGGCCGCCCGGGTCGAAGCGTTCTTGCGGCAGCCCGACCCCGAAATACGCGCGGTGCTGCTTTACGGTCCGGATCTGGGGCTGGTGCGCGAGCGCGCCGACGCCGTCGCCCGCACCGTGACCCCCGATCTGCGCGACCCGTTCCGCGTCGCCGACCTGACCGGCGCGACGCTCATCGCCGACCCCGCCCGGCTTTACGACGAAGCCGCGCAGATCAACCTGATGGGTGGGGGCCGGCTGGTCCGGGTTCGTGAGATCGGCGATGCGCACAGCGCGGTCTTTGGCCGTTTTCTCGCCGAGCCGCCCGGTGACGGGCTTGTCGTCGCGGAAGCGGGCGACCTGCCGGCACGGGCCTCGCTGCGGCGCGTTTTCGACGACGCGCCGCGGGCGGTCGCGATCGGCTGCTATCCCGATTCCGCGCGCGACCTTGCCGAGGTGATCCGCGACAGCCTTGCCGCCCACGACATCACCGCCAGCCGCGACGCCGTCGAGTTCCTGGTCGCGCATCTCGGCAGCGATCGTCTGCTGACCCGCGCCGAATTGGAGAAGCTGGCGCTCTATGCCGGCGATGGCGGGCGAGTCGAGCTCGACGATGCGCGTCTGTCGATCGCCGACAGCGCCGCGCTGTCGCTCGACGATGCGGTGCTTGCCGCCGCAGAGGGCGACGACGCCGCGCTCGACCGGGCGCTGGCCCGCGTGTTCCAAGAGGGCGAGTCGCCGGTGTCGGTCGTGCGTGCGGCGTTGCGTCATCTGCAGCGGCTGCACGCGTTGAGCGCGCGGATCGTCGCCGGCGAACCCGCCGACGCCGTGCTTCGCGCTGCCCGCCCGCCGATCTTCTTCAAGCAACAGGACAGTTTCCGGCGTCAGCTGCGGCGCTGGCGCGAACCGCAGCTCCGAAATCAGCTCGCCGCGCTCGCCGCTGCCGAAGCTCGGATCAAGACGACCGGGATGCCAGCCGAAACCGCCTGCCGCGCGGCGCTGTTCGAACTGGCCGGCGCGGCGAAAGGGTCAGCGCGCGCGTAACAGCGCCAACAGGCGGTCGAGCTGATCGAGATCGCGGTAATGGAGGGTCAGCGCGCCACCGCGCGGTTTCGCCGCGATCGTCACCCGCAAGCCCAGCGCGCTCGACAGGTCGCGCTCCAGCGCCGCGGTATCGGCATCGCGCGCGAGCCGCGCGCCGGGACGCTTACGCCCGGTACGGTGCTGCACCAGCCGCTCGGTCATCCGCACGTTGAGGCCGCGCCGGATGATCTCGGCGGCGAGCGCGGCGGGATCTTCGGCCGCCAGCAAGGCCCGCGCATGGCCGGCGCTCAGCGCCCCCTCCTCGAGCCGGCGCCGCACCGGCTCCGGCAAGCCCAGCAATCGCAACGTGTTGGCGACATGGCTGCGGCTCCTGCCGACCACATCGGCGAGGGCCGCCTGGGTGCGGCCGAATTCCCGCATCAGCCGGCGATAGGCCTCGGCCTCCTCCAGTGCCGACAGATCCTCGCGCTGGAGGTTTTCGATCAGCGCGATCTCCAGCGCCTCGACATCGCCGAGCGCCCGCACCAGGACGGGAACGCGGTGCAAGCCCGCGCGCTGCGCCGCCCGCCAACGCCGCTCGCCAGCGACAAGCTCGAAGGCCGCCTCTTCGCCCTCGACCGGGCGGACGAGAAGCGGCTGCAGCACGCCCTTTTCCTTCACCGACTGCGCCAGCGCCTCGAGCTCGGCCTCGTCGAACCGCCGGCGCGGCTGATAGGTGCCCGGCCGGATCAGCTCGATCGCCACCTCGCGGACCGCACCGCCCTCACCGCCCGGCCGCCCGCCGCCGTCGCCGAACAGCGCCGCGAGGCCGCGCCCCAACGGCTGGCGGCGCGTCCCGCCGCTCATGCCGCCTCCGCCCGGCGCAGCATCTCAGCCGCCAGTTTTGTATAGGCCTGGGCGCCGGGACAGCGGCGATCGTAGACCAGCACCGGCAATCCGTGCGACGGCGCCTCGGAGATGCGGATGTTGCGTGGGATCACCGTGTCGTAGACCTTGCCGGCCAGATGCCGGCGCACGTCGCCGGCGACCTGCTCGCAGAGATTGTTGCGGCGGTCGTACATCGTCAGCACGATTCCCAAGAGTTCGAGCCGTGGGTTCAGCACCTGCTGTACCCGCTCGATCGTGTCGAGGAGCTGGGCTAGGCCGGCGAGCGCGTAGAATTCGCATTGCAGCGGCACCAGTACGCGGTCGGCGGCAACCAACGCATTGATCGTCAATAGATTCAGCGATGGCGGACAATCGATCAACACGTCGTCGTAGTCGCCGACATGGCGGCGGATCGCATCCGCCAGCAGGAATTCGCGGCGCGCGCGCGCGCTCAGCTCGATCTCGGCGCCCGCGAGATCGGGCGTCGCCGGCACCACCGACAGTCCTGCGACCGCGCTGGCGACTGCCGTCGCGCCGAGGACGGCTTCGCCCAGCAGCAACTCGTATGATGTCAACGCGTTGTCTTCGGCGACGCCGAGGCCGGTCGTCGCGTTCGCCTGAGGGTCGAGATCGATGACCAGCACGCGGCGGCCCTGTGCGGCAAAGGCGGTCGCGAGGTTGACTGCGGTCGTCGTCTTGCCGACGCCACCCTTCTGGTTGGCGACGGCGACGATGCGCGGCCGGCGGCCGGCGGAACCGGCGCGCGGTGCGGCCTCAGGCGCGACGAGGCTCACGGATCACCTGCTGCAGCGAGAGCACGATTCCGCCCGGATCGGCCCGGCTCGGACAGCGCGAGACGGTCATTGTCCAAGCTTTGCCGGTGGCGGTCAATTCCTCCTCGACCCGTTCGCCCTTGAGAAAGATACAGGTCGTTCGTGACCCGATGAATCGCTGTGCCAGCGGCAACAACCTGTCCAGTGGTGCGCAGCCGCGGGCGGTGACGACATCAACCGCATGCGCCGCTACCGCCTCGATCCGGCAGGGCCGCAAGGCGATTTCGGCGCCCGCGATTCGCGCCGCCTCGCGCAGAAAGGCGGCCTTGCGGCTGTCGGCCTCGACAAGTTCGACTCCCGGGACCCCAAGAATCGCCAGCACCAGCCCCGGAAAGCCCGCGCCGCTGCCGAGATCGATAAGGCTCTGCGTCCCCGCCGGGACCAACGGCAGCAGTTGCGCCGAATCGAGGAAATGCCGGCGCCAGACATCGGCGAGCGTGCTGCGGCCGACGAGGTTGATGCGCTGCGACCATTCCAGCAGCAGCGCGGCATAGGCTTCGAGCCGTGCCAGCGTTTCACGTGAAACGCCCGTCAGCGCGGCAAAACCCCGCGGATCGAGCGGCGAAACCGACGCCGCGCTCACGCGGCTTCCGGGCGGCGCTTCACGTGTTGCAGCAGAGCGACAAGCGCCGCCGGGGTAACCCCGGAAATCCGCGCCGCGGCGCCGAGCGTCGCCGGCCGGGCCGCCGCCAGCTTGCCGCGGATTTCCACCGACAACCCGCCGATCGCCGCGTAATCGAGCACCGCCGGCAACAGCAGCGCTTCGTCGCGACGGAACGCCGCGATGTCACGCCCCTGGCGTTCCAGATAGCCTGCGTAGCGGGCGTCGATCTCTAACTGCTCGGCGATTTCCGGCTTGATGTCCGCCAATTGCGGCCAGATCGCCGCGAGCCGCGCGACATCGATATCCCGGTGGGCCAACAGGTCGTTCACGGATCGAGGAACCCCATCGGCATTGACCGTGAGCCCGTGCCGGGCCAGCGCCGACGGGCTCGTCCGCAACGACGACGCCAGCAGTCTCGCTTTGTCGAGCGCCGCCATTTTCGCGGCAAACACCGTAGCGCGGGCAGACCCGACCGCGCCTGTTCGAACCCCCAGCGGCGTCAGACGCTGATCGGCGTTGTCGGCTCTGAGGCTTAGGCGGTACTCGGCGCGCGAGGTGAACATGCGATAGGGCTCGCTCGTGCCCCGCGTTACCAGGTCGTCGATCAGCACGCCGATATAGGCGTCGGCGCGGTCGAGAACCAGCGCACCACCACCCGAGGCCGCCAGCGCCGCGTTGATCCCCGCGACGATTCCCTGCGCCGCCGCTTCTTCGTATCCTGTCGTACCGTTGATCTGGCCGGCGAGGTAAAGACCCGGCAGGCGGCGCGTCTCCAGGCTCGGCAGCAGCTCGCGCGGATCGACGTAATCGTATTCGATCGCGTAGCCGGGGCGCAGCATCGCCGCGCGCTCGAGGCCGGGGATCGTCGCGATGAACCGGGCCTGGATGTCGCGCGGCAGCGAGGTCGAGACCCCGTTGGGATAGACCGTGTCGTCGTCGAGCCCCTCGGGTTCGAGAAAGATCTGATGCCGCCCGCGCGCCACGAACCGCACCACCTTGTCCTCGATCGACGGGCAATAGCGCGGCCCGACCCCGGTGATCTCGCCACCGTAGAGCGGCGATCGGCCGAGATTCTCACGGATCACCGCGTGCGTCGCCGGGGTCGTCTCGGTGATGTGGCAGGCGATCTGCGGCGTGGCGATCCGTTCGGTGAGGAACGAGAACGGCAGCGGCGGGTCGTCGCCACGCTGGATCTCGAGCCCGGCCCAATCGATCGTCCTGCCGTCGAGCCGCGGCGGGGTCCCGGTCTTGAGCCGACCCAATGCGAACCCGGCGCGGCGCAGAGTTCCCGACAGGCCGAGCGATGGAGCTTCGCCGGCCCGACCCGCTGCAATTTTCTCGGCGCCGATATGAATGAGCCCGCCCAAGAATGTGCCGGTCGTCAGCACCACGCGGCCGGCGGCGATCTCGCGCCCGTCGCCGAGGATGAGCCCGGCGGTGTGCCCGCTGGCATCGACGAGAATGTCTTCGACCCCACCCTCGACGATCTCAAGCCGGTCGAATTCGGCGAGGATTCCCGCCATCGCCCGGCGATACAGCTTGCGGTCGGCCTGGGCGCGCGGACCCCGCACCGCCGGCCCCTTGCTGCGATTGAGCAGGCGGAACTGGATGCCGGCCCGGTCGATCGCTCGGCCCATCACGCCGTCGAGCGCGTCGATCTCGCGCACGAGATGACCCTTGGCGAGGCCGCCTATCGCCGGGTTGCACGACATCTCGCCGATCGTATCGCGGCGATGGGTGACGAGCGCCGTGCGAGCGCCAAGCCGCGCCGCCGCCGCTGCCGCCTCGCAACCGGCATGGCCGCCGCCGACCACGACGACATCGTAGTGAGACTGCGCCTTTCTCATGGCGGCGGAATGTAAGGAGGGCGCCGGACGGTGTCGAGGTTTCACGTGAAACAGCGGCGGCCGGAGCTTCTTCTCCCATTTCACTTGGTCAGAGCGAACCAATGGTGCTCACCGCCCTTGCTCGGATCGCCGGTCTTGCGGAGAAACCGGCATTTGAAGCCGGCGCCCGAAACAGTGTTCAGAAATTTCTCTCTGTTGGGGAAGAAGTAGAGCCCGTCGATAACATAATCATCGCTTTCGCTTAGAAAGGCCGACAGCAGAACTTTGCCGCGTCCGCTCAATAGCCGGTGTATTTCACCGAGGTAATTGCGCACCTCGTCGAAAGGCATGTGAGTAAAGACAGAGGACAGCAAGACGCTGTCGAATGAGTCCTCCGGAAACGGAAATTCAAATGACGCTGCGGAGATGCTTCCGCATTGGGAATCGACGCTGTCGTAGGCGCTCTTCCTATCGCAATGCAGAAAGGCGAATCGTGGATCGCGTGGCGTTATTTCACGGCTACACCAGTCGATCATCCCTGGGTGCCGGTCGAAACCCGGTGTAGGAAGCGAGCGGCCTGGTCAGCAAATGCCGCGCCACCCGGCCGCAGCCGCAATCTATATACAGAAGCCGAATGTCCGCATCGAGCATTTGCTGCCGGTCGAGAAATTCCGTCAGGCCGTTTCCGACAAACTGGAATATTTCGCGCAACTCCGGCAGCGGCGTCGGGCCGCATACCAGCAGCATGTATTCATCCGGCGGAAACGGAACCGTGTCTTCGCCGATCACGGCCCGGCGCTCCGGCTCGTCCATCGGGTATTTTCACGTGAAACATCACTTGCCGATACAGAAATCGGCGAAAATCACATCGAGCAAATCCTCGACATCAACATGGCCGGTGATGCGGCCGAGGCTGCGCCAGGCGAGGCGCAAATCCTCGGCGCGCAATTCCGCCAGTGGCGCGCTGAGCGAGCGGCGCAACGCTTCGCGCGCCGCTTCCAGCGCCTCGCGGTGGCGGGCGCGGGTGAGGAGCGGGGTGGCCACCCGGTACTCGGCGGCGATGCGCGCGGTCAGCGCCGCGACCAGGGCGGCGACGCCGTCGCCCGTCAGCGCGGAAACCGCGGCCGCGCCCGGCGGCAAGCGCGCGCCGGACGCTAGATCGATCTTGTTGGCAACGAGCAGGGTATTTGGGCCCGGCCAGGCTTGCGCGCCGGACGCGTCGCCGGGGCGTCCCGCATCGAAGACGAAAAGGCGCAGCTCCGCCGCCTCGGCGCGCGCCAGCGCGCGGCGCAACCCCTCCTGCTCGATCTCGTCGGCGCCCGCGCGCAGCCCGGCCGTGTCGGCAAGCACGACGGGATAGCCGCCGAGGTCGATCGCTACCTCGATCACGTCGCGCGTCGTCCCGGCAATGGAAGAGGTGATCGCCGCTTCGCGCTGCGCCAATCTGTTCAACAGGCTCGATTTTCCCGCATTGGGCGGGCCGACGATCGCCACCGCGATGCCGTCGCGTAAGCGTTCGCCGCGGCGATTGTCGGCGAGGTGCGCAGCTATTTCGCCGGCAAGCGCGCGGGTCTCGCCGGCGACCTCCTGCTCGAGTCTCGGAGGCAGATCCTCGTCGGGAAAATCAATCGCCGCTTCGAGATGGGCGAGCAATCGCAGCAGCCGCGTGCTCCAGCCCCGGTAGAGCGCGCCCAGCGCGCCATCGAGCTGGCGCAGGGCCTGGCGGCGCTGCCCCTCGGTTTCGGCGGCGACGAGATCGGCGATGGCCTCGGCCTGAGTGAGGTCGAGCTTGCCGTTGAGAAAAGCGCGCCGGGTGAACTCGCCCGGCTCGGCCAGCCGCAATCCCATCCGGCCGAGCGCGGCGATCAGCGCGGCAAGAACCGCGCGGCTGCCATGGACCTGAAATTCGGCGACATCCTCACCCGTCGCGCTGTTTGGCGCCGGAAACCACAGGGCGAGGCCATCGTCGATGTCCTCGCCGCTGTCGGGGTCTTTCAGCCGCACATGCCGAGCGCGGCGCGGCGGCGGCGGCCGTCCCGCCAGCGCGACGAGCGCCTCGCCGGCCCGCGGTCCGGAGACGCGCACGATCGCGACGGCCGCCTTTCCCGGCGCCGTCGCCGGGGCGAAGATCGTCTCGGACGAAGCTGCCGGCGGCGCGGCGGGGCTCAGTGCTTTGGCGGCAGCTGGTCGGGTTGCAGCATCAGCCGCTCGACACGCCCGCCGTTCTTGAGATGGGTCTCGAGGATCTCGTCGATATCCGACTGGGACTCGAACCGGTACCAGACGCCCTCGGGATAGATCACCATGTTCGGCCCGAACTCGCAGCGGTCGAGGCAGCCGGCGGCGTTGAAACGCACGTTCTGGATGCCGAGCTGACGCGCCTTCTCGCGCGCGTAGCCGCGCAGCTTGTCGAAACCGCCGGCGGCTTCCGCGCGCGCCATGCAGCAACCGCGCGGATGGCCCTCCGGCCGCACGTTGTTGCACATGAAAATATGGCGGTCGAAGAAAAGGCGCGGATCGTCAGCCATCGAAGTCTCCGGATTGCCCAAGCGGAAATCGGCTCGGCGGTAATCGGCGGAGGCGATCCGCCAAACTGCGGTTAAGATACGAAGGAAACCCTGCTCCGTCGAGAGACACTCGGGCAACGCTGCCTCGCAGCAAAGGACGGCAAATGGACCGCAACCGCCTCGGCGAGGAAACCAGCCCCTATCTGCTGCAGCACAAGGAGAATCCCGTCCATTGGCAGGGCTGGGGCGAGGCGGCGCTCGCCGCCGCCAAGGCCGAGGACAGGCCGATCCTCCTCTCGATCGGCTATGCCGCCTGCCATTGGTGCCACGTAATGGCACACGAAAGCTTCGAGGATCCGCAGATCGCCGCGCTGATGAACGACAATTACATTAATATCAAAGTCGATCGCGAGGAACGGCCGGATCTCGACGCGATCTACCAGTATGCGCTGGCGCTGTTAGGCGAGCAGGGCGGGTGGCCGCTGACGATGTTCCTGTCGCCCGATGGCGAGCCATTCTGGGGCGGCACCTATTTCCCTCCCGAGCCGCGCTGGGGCCGGCCGGGGTTCGCCCAGGTGTTGCAGGGGGTCGCGCAGACCTATCGCAGCGATCGCGACAAGGTGTCGAAGAACGTCGCGATCCTGCGCGAGGCGCTGGAAAAATTGGGCGCCCCGGAAGCGGGCGACAGCATCGATCCGGGCCTCTTCGACCGCGTCGCCGAGCGCCTGCTGCGCGAGGTCGATCCGCTCAATGGCGGCATCGGCACCGCGCCGAAATTTCCGCAATGCGGCATCTTCGAGCTGCTCTGGCGCGGCTGGAAGCGCACCCGCCAATCGCCCTATCGCGACGCCGTAACGCGGACGCTGACGACGATCTGCCAGGGCGGCATCTACGACCATCTGGGCGGCGGCTTCGCGCGGTATTCAGTCGATGCGCGCTGGCTGGCGCCGCATTTCGAAAAGATGCTCTACGACAATGCCGAGCTCGTCGATCTGTTGACCCTCGTCTGGCAGGAGATCCGCGACCCGCTCTATGCCCAGCGCGTCGCCGAGACGATCGGCTGGCTCGAACGCGAGATGCTGACCGGTGAGGGCGGGTTCTGCAGCAGTCTCGACGCCGACAGCGAGCACGAGGAAGGCAAATTCTACGTCTGGTCTGCCGCCGAGATCGACGCGGCGCTCGGCGCCGAGGCGGCGGTTTTCAAGGTATTCTACGAGGTGACGGCCGAGGGCAACTGGGAAGGGAAAACCATCCTCAACCGGCTGCGCCATCCCGGCCTCGCCGACGCCGAGACGGAAGCGCTGCTGGCGCGCTGTCGCGAAAAACTGTTCGCCGCGCGGGCGCCGCGGGTGCGGCCGGGGCTCGACGACAAGGTGCTGGCGGATTGGAATGGGCTGATGATCGCCGCACTCGCCCAGGCCGGGCTGGCCTTCGAGCGCCCGGAGTGGATCGCGCTGGCCGAGCGCGCTTTCGCGTTCGTGCAGCAGCACATGGCAGCGCCGGAGGGACGCCTGTTCCACAGCTGGCGCGACGGCAAGGCTCGGCACCCGGCTAGCGTCGACGACTACGCCAATCTCTGCCGCGCCGCACTGGCGCTGCACGAGGCGACGTTCGAGCTGCGCTATATCGATGCGGCACGCGGCTGGATCGCGGTGCTCGACCGGCATTACTCGGACGGGGCGGGCGGCGGCTATTATTTCGCCGCCGACGACACGCCGGGCCTCATCGCCCGGGCCAAGACGGCCTCCGACGCCGCGGTGCCGGCCGGCAACGGCACGTTGGTCGGTGTCCTGACCCGGCTGGCGATCCTTTGCGGCGACGACTCCTATCGCGGACACGCCGAGGCCATCGTCAAGGCCTTCGCCGGCGAGGTGCGGCGAAACTTCTTCCCGCTCGCGACCCTCATCAACAATGCCGAGCTCGCGCAGAAGCCCGTGCAGATCGTGCTGGTCGGCACTCCGCAGGATGCCGCGTTTCAGGCATTGCGCCGCGCCGTGGGCGCCGTCTCGCTGCCCAATCGCGTGGTCACGGCGCTCGTGCTAGGCGAAACCTTGCCAGCTGAACATCCCGCGGCCGGCAAAGGCCTCGTCGACGGCAAACCCGCGGCCTATGTGTGCGACGGTCCCGTCTGTTCGTTGCCCATCGTAGCGTCGCAACAACTAATCGACGCGCTTGCCGAACTGCGCTAGCGTTCTCTTAATGTTCCGCTGGAGGAGGGCGATTTGGCATCGCTATCGATATCGAGTCCGATCGGGAATCTGGTCATCGACGAAGACAACGGCGTGATCGGTGCGATCCGCTGGGCGGACGAGAAAACCGGTACCGGCAGCCCGTTGCTCAATGAAGCCGCGCGTCAGCTCGAGGCCTATTTCGCCGGAAAACTCTCGGATTTTGATCTTCCGCTGCGGCCGGCCGGCTCGGACTTCGAGCGCAGCGTCTGGGATCAGATGCAGAAGATTCCCTACGGCGAGACGCGTTCCTACGGTGAGCTCGCCGGCGCGTTGGGGTCGGCGCCGCGCGCGGTCGGCGGCGCCTGCGGCAAGAATCCGATCCCCATTGTCATCCCGTGCCACCGCGTCCTGGCGAAGGCCGGGCTTGGCGGCTACAGCGGCTCGGGCGGGCTCAAGACCAAGCAGGCCTTGCTCACCCTGGAAGGCGCGCTCTAAAACCTTCCATCCAATTCTGGGAGGGTAGAGCAATGGTACAGGCGATCCGCTTCGAGAAGACCGGCGGCCCCGAAGTGCTGACCTGGCAGCAGATCAGCGTCGATCGGCCCGGGCCGGGGCAGGTGCGGCTCAAGCAGACGGCAGTCGGGCTCAACTACATCGACACCTACCAGCGCAGCGGGCTTTACGCGGTGCCGCTGCCGAGCGGGCTCGGCGGCGAGGGTTGCGGCGTGGTCGAGGAGGTCGGGCCAGCGGTCTCGGATCTAAAGCCGGGCGACCGCGTCGCCTATGCCGGCGGACCTCTCGGCGCCTATGCCGAGGAGCGGATCATGCCGGCCGACCGGCTGGTGCCGGTACCGGACGGGATTAGCGACCGCGAAGCCGCGGCGATGATGCTCAAGGGCATGACCGCTTGGTACCTTATTCGCCGCACCCACGTGGTGAAGCCGGGCGAGACCATACTGATCCATGCCGCGGCGGGCGGGGTCGGGCTCATCGCCTGCCAATGGGCCAAGCATCTGGGCGCCACGGTGATCGGCACTGTCGGCAGCGAGGATAAGGCGGCGCTCGTCAAGAAGCACGGCTGCGACTACCCGATCCTCTATCGCAGCGAGGATTTCGTTGCCCGCGTCAACGACATCACCGGCGGAAAGAAACTGCCGGTAGTCTACGATTCGGTCGGCAAGGACACGTTCT
>Ga0182024_10002547_pt1 | contig 44985 bp, 40 predicted proteins | sample P32metaG_FD_120480 | JGI IMG/M metagenome (GOLD analysis project Ga0182024, IMG submission 120480) | Permafrost microbial communities from Stordalen Mire, Sweden - P3-2 metaG (Illumina Assembly) | ecosystem: Environmental > Terrestrial > Soil > Wetlands > Permafrost | place: Sweden: Stordalen... | reverse complement strand
CGCCCACCGGACGCCCGGTTCCTTCCGCCTGCCGCAACCTCTCGAAACCCGCTTCACCCTCTTGTGTCAACAACCGCTCGAAGTCCGGTTCGCGCTCCAGGACGGGCGGACGCTCACCAGACCGTCGTCCCTTCCGGCCAAGTGCGCCCGCAACGAACGCTCTCCTGCCCCAGGGGGGGATCCGCGAAGCGGTGGAGGGAGAAGTGGCAGCGTGGCGGCCTTCCGGTTGGTGTGACGATCGAAAGTGCTTCGACGGAGGCGGGCAGCATGGCCGGCCTCACTCCCGGTCGCCGCGGTCACGTTTCGGCGGTCGTTGCGAAGCTCGTCGACGTGCTTCCGCTGAACGCCCATCGCCTCGGCGAGGCTCATTTGATCGTGGCGCCACGGCAGGCGTCGCTCAAACGGTTACGGGTCTCCTCCCGTGACCGCAATGCCGAAACCCCCGATCGTACCGTTGACCAAGCTCTGATTGACGCCCGTGCCATCCAGATTCGCCCGCCCGATCGTGGCGCCCGAGCCCTGGTTCCCCCAGTCCGCCCAGAAGATATAGTTACGGTCCGCCGCGAGGAACGCGATCTCCCCATTCAGGCCGGTGATGAAGTTCAGATTCACACCGGTCCCGTCGATCTTTGCCCGCCCGATGCCGGCCCCGCTAGCCGTCGTAAAGTAGATGTAGTTGCGCGCGATAGCGATTCCCGAGCCACATCCGCTGATAAAGTCATCCTTTGCGCCGCTGCCGTCGAGGTTGGCCCGCCCGATCTGGCCGGTTCGGTAGTTGGCCCAGTAGATGTGCGAGCCGGTGACCGCAACTCCGCATACGCCGGCGCCCGTTGTGATGAAGCCCTGGTTCACGCCGCTGCCGTCGAGGTTGGCACGCCCGATGAAGGCGCCAACGTCTCCCGCCCAGTAGATGTACGAGCTGTCGACTGCGACCCCGCATGGGTTCTGGGCGCCGGTGATGAACGTCTGATCTACGCCGGTACCGTCAAGGTTGGCTCGCGCGATGGTCGTCGCTGTTCCACCGTTGGCGCTGGTCCAGTAGATATAGCTCTTGTTCACCGTCAGCCCGGCGCCTCCCGTGGTGTTCAATACGATGAACTTCTCGCGTGCGTGCGTACCGGTGATGGTGGCCCGGCCGACCGAGCCGTTGCCGCTGTTGGTCCAGTATATATGTCCTGCCGATATGGCTGCGGCGGATTGCTCGGCTATCCGTTGCCGCGCGGAGACGGTTTGCGCATGCGACGAAGCGGTCCATGCGCAGAGGAGGAAAAACGCCACGATTGCCTTGCCGAAGTTTCGCTTTTCACGAGCGCGGCAGATCGTCATTGTCATTTCCATCCCCCTGTTCTGGAAGCTCGCTCTCGACGGCAAAAGCTGCGAGAACCTTACCACCAATCGCCATCTCGCACACCACATGAGATGCGGTTGCGGTGGAGTGACGGTGACACCGTATGAAATAGATCCTTCTGTCCATCGTCGGCCGAGGCCGAGGGTTTTGGGCCGCGTCTGGCGGGAGCGAAGAATTAGAGGACAGCGCCATACCCCAACACCCTGGCTACAGAAAAGCGGGCTGATTTTCAGCCTTGGGCGCGGGCTCTCCCCGGCGCGCGCCGGGCGATGGGGCCGGCCGAGCCCTCGCCACGGATCGGCGACAGCGCGGCCTTCGATTAACCGCTTGAATTTGGATCACCGGCGGGGCACACGACAGCGCTTGTCCCATGAGACTCGATGGCTCTTGGGGACGCTCGCGCTTGCCCCCGGCCATCCTTGTTGAGCCCTGAATGTTTTCGTCCCTGTTTGGCGTCATCTCCAACGACATCGCCATCGACCTCGGCACCGCCAACACCCTGATCTACATGAAGGGCCGCGGCATCGTGCTCAACGAGCCGTCGGTGGTGGCGTTGCGGACGGCCGGGGGCCGCAAGACCGTCTACGCCGTCGGCGCCGAAGCCAAGATGATGCTCGGCCGCACGCCCGGTCACATGGAGGCCATCCGCCCCATGCGCGACGGCGTGATCGCTGATTTCGAAGTCGCCGAGGAGATGATCAAGTATTTCATCCGCAAGGTTCACAATCGCAAGGGCTTCGTGAACCCGAAGGTCATCGTGTGCGTGCCGTCGGGCGCGACGGCGGTGGAGCGGCGAGCCATCAATGATTCCTGCCTCAATGCGTCGGCCCGACGGGTGGGCCTGATGTACGAGCCCATGGCCGCGGCGATCGGGGCCGGTCTGCCGATCCACGAACCGACCGGTTCCATGGTGGTCGACATCGGCGGCGGCACCACCGAGGTCGCGGTCCTGTCGCTGTCGGGGATCGTCTATTCGCGCAGCGTGCGCGTCGGCGGCGACAAGATGGACGAAGCGATCATCAGCTACATGCGCCGCCACCACAACCTGCTCATCGGCGAGACCACCGCCGAGCGCATCAAGAAGGAGATCGGCACCGCAAGGCCGCCCGAGGACGGCTACGGCCTGGCCATCGACGTCAAGGGTCGGGACCTTATGCAAGGGGTGCCGCGCGAGGTGCGGATCAGCGAGAAACAGGCCGCCGACGCGGTGGCCGAACCGGTAGCCCAGATCATCGAAGCGGTGAAGGTGGCGCTGGAGGCGACTCCGCCCGAACTGGCCGCCGACATCGCCGACAAGGGTATCATGATCACCGGCGGCGGCGCGCTGCTGCGCGGCCTGGATCTGGAGATCCGCGACCACACCGGCCTGCCTGTCACTGTCGCCGACGACCCCCTTTCCTGCGTGGCGCTTGGCTGCGGCAAGGTGCTCGAACATCCAAAGTGGATGAAGGGTCTGCTGGAATCCAGCCTGTTCTGATCTGTCCGCTGGAGCCGGGGAAGGTTCGTTTGAGGAGGCGTTGATTGTCCTTGCGGGACGGTCCCTTGGGCGATGTCAGGCCGCCGATCCTGTGGTTGGCCGCCGTGGCGCTGGCGATAGCCGCGGTGGCGGCCTTGGCTCTCTTTCTGGGTGGCCGGCGCGAGGACGCGCGGGCACGGGCCTACGCCGTCACCCGCCAGGCGGCCGACAGGGTGATCTCCCCGCTGGGCGGCGTGCTCGCGGCGCCCGTCCGTTGGGCCGGCGATGGGCTTGATTCGCTCCAGAACTACGTCTTCGCCGGCAGCGAGAACACGAACCTGAAGCGCGGGCTGGCAAAGGCTCTGACCTGGCGGGACGAGGCCCTGATGCTGCGCGAAGAGAACGCGCGCCTGCGGGCCCTGATGGGCGTCAAGACCGACCCGCCGCTGCCCGTTGTGTTCGCCCGCACGGTGATCGACGCGCGCGGTCCCTATTCCAACACGCGCCTCGTCGACGCCGGTTCGTCGCGGGGGATCGTCGAGGGCAATCCGGCGCTCAGCGAACACGGTCTGGTTGGAAGGGTGACGGGCGTCGCGCCGGATGTCAGCCGCGTCCTGCTGCTCACCGACGTGGAAAGCCGCATCCCCGTGCTCATCGAGCGCACCAATGGCCGCGCCATACTGACCGGCGATGGCGGACCCAACCCGCAGCTCGCCTATCTGCGCACCCATTCCCCCTTGCGCGAGGGCGATCGGGTATTGACCTCGGGCGACGGCGGCGTTCTGCCCAGGGGCCTGCCGGTCGGCGCGGCGGTAAAGGGCGCCGATGGGGGGTGGCGCGTGGCGCTCGACAGCGACGCCGCGCCCATCGACTTCGTCCAGATATTGCTTTTCAAGGATTTTGCTCAGCTCGTTCCGCCAGCGGGCCTGCCCGCCGCCGCCTTGCCCTCGACGACCACCGAGGCCCCATCGGCGACGGCCCCGGCTGCTCCACCCGCCAAGCGGGCCCCAAAAGCGCCGCCGCCGCCATGACCGCGACCACGGTTCGGCGGTTCAATCCGGTCTTATGGCTGGGCGCGCCGATGGCGGTGTGCGCCGCCGCCTCGCTGATCTTCGCCTTACCGCTGCAGGCGTTCGGCTTGCGGCCGCCAGAGCCGGTTTTCGCCCTGGTTCCGGCTTTTGCCTGGGGGATGATCCGGCCGTCCATCCTGCCGCCGTTCGCCCTGCTTGCCTTGGGGCTTTATCTCGATCTCCTCTGGGGTGGGCCGTTGGGTCTTTGGCCCCTGGCGCTCCTCGCCGCCTACGCGCCGGTGCTGTTCGCCAGGGCGTTTCTCATCGCCCAGGGCTTCTGGGGTCTGTGGGCCTGGTACGCGGTCGCCTGCGCCGCCGCTCTGGCGACGGGCCTCGTCTTGATGAGTCTGCGAGCCGCGATCGTGCCGAACCTGGCGGGCGTGGGCTGGCAGTTGGTCGCCACCGTGGCGCTGTTTCCGTTCGCCAACCGGCTGATCGAGCGCTACGAGGATGCCGACGTGCGCTTCCGATGATCAGACCGAACATCTATTTCGACGACGTCAACGAGCGTCAGAGTCTTTTCCATCGGCGGGCCTTCCTCTTCGGGGGCTTGACCGGCGTCGGCCTGGTGGCGCTCGGCGGGCGCCTGGTCAATCTCCAGTTGCTCGAGGCGGGGCGTTATCGGATGGCCTCGGAGCACAATGAGTTCGAATTCCTGCTGACCGCCCCACCGCGGGGATTGATCCTCGACCGCGACGGCGTGGTGTTGGCGTCCAATCGCCCCGACTTTCGTCTCCTGCTCGCCAAGGATGAGCACACCGACGTAGAAGCCGCCCTGGCCAGGCTCTCGATGCTGATTCCCATGGACGATGCGCGCCGGCAGCGCCTGGCCGCCGACATCGCCGCGGCGCCGCGCAAGGCCCCGGTGACCGTCCTCGAGGACATGACCTGGGAGGAATTCGCGGCGGTTAATGTGCGGGCGCCCGAACTTCCCGGCGTCACCGCCGACATGGGCGAGGTGCGGGTCTATCCCTTCGCCGCCGCCTTCGCTCACGTGGTCGGCTATGTGGCCAAGGTCAGCGCCAAGGACATTACCAAGAGCGGGCCGAACGCCGAACCGATCATGCTCAATCCCGGCTTTCGCATCGGCGAACAGGGAATCGAGAAGGCCTACGATCTCGCGCTGCGCGGAACGGCCGGGGCCCGCAAGGTCGAGGTGGATGTGAAGGGCCGGGTGGTGCGCCACGATCCCGCCGGCGATATCGCCGGGATTCCAGGCGCCCCGATCAAGCTGACCCTCGACGCGGACATCCAGAACCGCGCCCTGGAGGTGTTCGGCGAGGAGAGCGGCGCCGCGGTTATGCTCGACTGCCGCAGCGGCGATATCTTGTGCCTGCTCTCGGCCCCCAGCTTCGACGCCAATCGCTTCGTCAAGGGTCTGACCGGCCCCGAGTACCGCGCCCTGGCGCAATATGACCGCAAGCCCTTGTTCAACAAGGCGCTGACGGCCACCTACCCGCCTGGATCCACCTTCAAGACCATGGTCGCCCTGGCCGCGCTGGAAAAAGGGATCGATCCGGCCACCACCCATACCTGCAACCGCGTCTGGTTCTGGGGCGGGCGACCGTGGCACTGCGACTACGCCCACGGCACGCTCGACATGCACGACGCCATCAAAAAGTCCTGCGACATCTATTTCTATCAGACCGCCCTGGCCGTGGGTCCAGACAGGATCGCCGCGGTGGCCCGCCAGTTCGGCCTCGGCCAGACCTTCGACATCGGCATTCCGGGCCAGAAGCCCGGCCTCATCCCCGACACGGCCTACAAGCGGCGGGCCTTTCCGCGCGATCCGGTGTGGCATCCCGGCGAAACACCCAGCATCGGCATCGGTCAGGGCTATGTCAGCGTCAACGCCCTGCAGCTGGCGGTGATGGTCTCGCGCCTGGCCAACGGCGCCACGGCCCTGCGCCCGCGCCTGGTCCAGTCCATCGGCGGTGTCGTTCAGCGGTCCGGCGCCGACGCCCCGGCGCTCACCGTCGCCAAGCAGCATCTGGACTTCGTGCGCGCCGCCATGGCGTCGGTGGCCAATGATGTCGGCGGGACCAGCTACCGATACGATCAGATGGGCCTGGGACCGGTGAAGATGGCCGGCAAGACCGGCACGGCGCAGTCCCATGCCTACGCTGGCGGCCGCGGCGAACACGGCGCTCAGGGCGCCTGGGCGCTGAGAGATCACGCCTGGTTCGTCGCCTTCGCCCCCTACGACGATCCCCGCTACGCCCTGAGCGTCCTGGTGGAGCACGGCGGCTTCGGGGCCGAGGCGTCCGCCCCCAAGGCGGCCCAGCTCATGCGCGTCGCTCTTCTGAAGGATCCCGAGGTCCGCGCCCGCATCGTGCAGCCGCTGCCGGCGCCCGCGGGTCCGCCGCCGCCCCCTCCCAACCCCGCCGCGGAGGTGACGTGAGCTCGCTCGCCATCACCCGCTCGGCGGAGCGCCAGCGCCTGCCGGTCAAGCTCAGCCAGATCGACTGGACCTTCTGCCTGCTCGTGGCGGCCATCGCCGGGGCGGGAGGGCTGATGCTCTATTCCATCGGCGGCGGCTGGGCGCCCTGGGCGTGGAAACACCTGGCCCTGTTCGCCGTCTGCTTCATTTTGATGATCGCCCTGGCCATGGTCGACGTCAGGATATGGTTCGCCGCGGCCTATCCCACCTACGCGGTCGGCCTCCTGTTGCTCCTGGCCGTGGCCGTGGTGGGGCACGCGTCGCTGGGCGCCAAGCGCTGGCTGGATATCGGACACATCCGCATCCAGCCCTCCGAGATCGTCAAGATCGGTCTCGTCCTGGCCCTGGCGCGGTTCTACCACACCCTTTCGGCGCCCAAGGCGCGGCTTTCCTGGTGGCTCCTCGTTCCCCTCGCCCTGATCGGCGCGCCCGTGGCCCTGGTCGCCCACCAGCCGGATCTGGGAACAGCCCTGCTGATCGCCGCCACGGGCGGCGTGATGATGATCATGGCCGGCCTCAGTCTTCGCCTGGTCGGGGCCGCTCTGGTAGGGATGGGCGCCGTTCTGCCGGCGGTGTTCCTCTTCGCCCTCAAGGCCTATCAGCGCGCCCGGCTGCTCACCTTTCTCAACCCGGAAGCCGACCGATCGGGGGCCGGCTATCACATCATCCAGTCCAAGATCGCCCTGGGCTCGGGGGGCCTGTTGGGCAAGGGTTTCGGCCTGGGCAGCCAGAGCCAGCTCAACTTCCTGCCGGAAAAGTCCACCGACTTCATCTTCGCGTCCCTGGCCGAGGAGTTCGGGTTCGTCGGTTGCGTCTCGATCCTCGTCCTCTACGCGGCGGTGATCTTCATGGCCCTGCGCATGGCTTCCCTCGCCCACAGCCACTTCGCGCGCCTCGCCGCCGCCGGCGTCACGGTGACCTTCGCCCTTTGTGTCCTGATCAACGGGGCGATGGTCATGGGTCTGGCCCCGGTGGTCGGCGTCCCCATGCCGCTCCTATCCTTCGGCGGCACGGTGATGATCACCATGATGATCGGGTTCGCCCTGGTCCTGTCGGTCCGCGTCCATCGCTACAGCGAGGTGAGCAGCGGCAAGGGCGTGCTGGTGTAGCGGGCCGCCTCAAGATCGGGCGGATCGAAGCTTGGCCTGGACTCACGCTTCCAGCGCCTCATCCGTGGCGCGTACCAGTCCATCGATGATTCCCGGCTCCGTTGAGGCGTGGCCGGCGTCCCAGATGATCTCGAACCGGGCCTCGGGCCAGGCGGTCTTCAGGGACCAGGCGCTCTCCAGGGGGGTGACCACATCGAAGCGGCCCTGGACGATCCAGCCGGGGATGTGGCGGATGGCGGCGACGTTCTTAATGAGCCAGCCATCCTCGGCGAAGAAGCCGTGGTTGGCGAAGAAATGGCATTCGATGCGGGCAAAGGCGACGGCGAACTCCGTCTCGTTGAACTTGGCGGGCCTTGCCTGGGGGCCCCGCAAGGAAAGCGTGTCGCCTTCCCACTGGCTCCAGGCCTCGGCCGCCCGCGCCTGCTCGCGACGATCCGCGCCGGTGAGGCGACGGTGATAGGCGCCGATCATGTCGCCGCGTTCGCCCGGCGGGATGGGCGCGATGAAACGCTCCCAGGCGTCGGGGAACAGCATCGAGGCGCCGTCCTGATAGAACCACCGCACCTCGCGCCTGGTCAGCAGGAAGACCCCGCGCAGGATGAGCGCCGCGACCCTCTTGGGGTGGGTGATGGCGTAGGCGAGGGCCAGGGTCGATCCCCAGGAGCCGCCGAACACCGTCCAGGTCTCGATCCCTAAGTGGCGGCGCAGGCGCTCGATGTCCTCCACCAGCGCCCAGGTCGTATTGTCCTCGAGCGACGCGTTGGGCCGGCTCTGGCCGCAGCCGCGCTGGTCGAACAGCGTAACGCGCCAGCGCTCCGGGTCGAAGAAACGGCGCATGGTCGGATTGATGGCCCCGCCCGGCCCGCCGTGCAGCACCACCGCCGGCTTGCCGCCGGGCGCGCCGCATTGTTCGTAGTAGACCTCATGGGGTTCCTGAACCGGCAGCCAGCCGCTGACGAAGGGCCGCGTCTCTCCATAGAGGACTCGCCGACCGTCGGCGGACGCGGGTTCGAGAGTGGGGACGGTGCGATCCATGCGCGTCTCTTCAGGCCGGAAACCGGCGGTCCAGCCAGCCCACAATGACCCGATTGACCTCGGCGGGTTTTTCCTGCTGGGTCCAGTGACCGCTGCCGGCGATCAGCACCTTCTCCAGATCGCTCACATAGGCCTCCATGCCGTGGGCGGCCGAGGGCGGCAGAACGGCGTCCTTTTCGGCCATCACCATCAGCGACGGTACGGCGACCTTGTCGGCGATCCCCTCGGCACGCTCCCAGTTGCGCGTGAAGTTGCGGTACCAGTTGATACCGCCGGTAAACCCGGTGCGCTCGAAGGTCTCCACGAAGACGGCCATCTCCTCGGGGGTCAGGAAGGTTTCGCGGGGATCGAAGGCGGGATCGTAGGCCTGAAGCACCTTGATGAGGGCGAAGGTCTGGCCGGGGTCGCTCCCGCCGGCCTCATTCAAGACGCCCGACAGGCCGCCGCTGGCCGGCGGAGCGTCCGGAAGCGGGCGGCGCATGAAGAAGCTCATCGCCTTGGCGACATCGCCGCCCAGCACCGCATCGGCTTCGTCCGGTTTCTGGAAATGGACGATGTACATCTCCTCGCCGAAGCGGCGGCGCATGATGGCGATGGGATCGGCGGGCGCCCTGGCCATGAAGGGCGTGTTGAGGCCGATCACCCCGGCGACGCGGCCCGGGTGGCGAAGGGGCATCTGCCATACCACTATGCCCCCCCAGTCGTGGCCGCAGAAGATCGCCTTGTCGATCTCCAGGTGGTCGAGCAGGCCGACCATGTCGCCGGTCAGTTGCTCCATGTCGTAGGCCTCCACGGCGCCTGGCCGGGAGGTCAGACCATAGCCCCGCTGGTCCGGCGCGATCGCCCGGCGTCCGGCCGCCGCCAAGGCGCGCAATTGATGGCGCCAGGAAAAGGCGAGTTCCGGAAATCCGTGGCAGAACACCACCGGGACGGCGCCCTTGGGGCCGACATCATAGTAGGCCATGTCGATCCCGTTGGTCTTGGCATGCTTCACCGGCGGCATCAGGCGATCGAGGGCGGACATGCGGGATTCCTTCACGGCGCTAAGGACCAGACCTTATAGGGTCGATAGGCCGCGTCGCCCAAGTCCTCACACGTTTCCCCGCCGTCATCATTGCCATCGCCTTTGCCCCGACCCTACGCTTGAGACTCGCGGTGAAAAGGAGCTTGCCATGACCCTGACCAAGGGTGACGACTTCCCCATCCACCAGACGAGCGAGCCCATCGCCTATTCCGGCACGGACCGGAACTTCTACGACCGCTATTTCTTCAACGGCTACGGCGCCGAGGGCGAGACCTTCTTCGCGCTCGCCTTTGGGGTCTATCCCCACCTCAACATCGCCGACGCCAGCTTCTGCGTGGTCCAGGACGGGGTGCAGAGCGCCCTTCACGCCAGCCGCTGGCTGAACATGGAGCGCATGGATCTTTCCGTCGGGCCCATCGCCATCGGGGTGCTCGAACCGTTGCGACGGCTCGAGCTCACCGTCGATGCGGCCGATCAGGGTCTTCGCGCCGAAATCGTCTTCGAGGGCCGCGCCTTTCCGGTGGAGGAGCCCAGGTTCATCCGCCGCGGCGGCCCGCGCGCCTTCATGGACTATACCCGGCTCACCCAGAACGGCCGCTGGGCCGGCTGGATCGAACGGGATGGCAAGCGCACCAGCGTGGAGGGTTTCATGGGAACCCGCGACCGCTCCTGGGGCGTGCGGCCGGTGGGCGCGCGCGATGCGCAGGAAGTGGTTCCCCCCCAGGCGCCGCAGTTCTACTGGATCTGGGCCCCGACCAACTTCGCCAGCGGCAGTTTCTTCTTTCACAGCAACGAGGATGGGGCCGGCGAGCCGTGGAACCGGCGGGCGGTGTGGGCCAGGGAGGGCGCCGACGTGGCGGGCTTGATTGAGATCGCCGACTGCGCCATCCACATCGACTTCAAGAGCGGGACGCGCCACGCTCGCCGCGCCGTGGTGAGCCTCAAGGACGCCCGCGCCGCGCGACAGGTGATCTTCGAACCGCAATACGAGTTTTTCATGCTGGGCCTGGGCTACGGCCATCCGAAATGGGGCCACGGCCTGGCGCACGGCGAGCTGGCGGTGGAGCGCGAAGACCTCGTACTGAAGGACGTGGACGTCCGCCTGCCGCAGCATCTGCACGTCCAGGCCTTGTGCAAGGTCACCTATCGCGACGACGCCGGGGACGAGGAGGTGGGCCGAGGCGTGCTCGAACAGCTGATCATCGGGCCGCACGCGCCGTCGGGTTTCTCCGAGGTGCTGGACTTCGCCAAATGACGGCGCGCCCGTGATCCTTGCGCAGCGCCTGGCGGCCTATCTCACGCGCACGCGCGGCGAGACGACCACCGTGGAGAATCTGGCCCGGATTTCCGGCGGAGCGAGCCGCGAGACCTACCGTTTCGACGCGGTGACCAGGGGGCGGCGGCGCGGCTGCATCCTGCGCCGCGATCCGCCCGGCAGCCTCATCGAGACCGACCGTCGCCTGGAGTTCCTGGCCATCCAGTCCTTCGCCGGCAAGGGCGTCGCGGCCCCGGAGGCCATCTTGCTGGAGGAGGAGGGGGCCGAGCTGGAGCGGCCGTTCTTCATCATGGGGCGGGTGGACGGGGCCGCCGCTGCCAGCCCCTTCAACGCCGACCCGTACGGCGGCCACGCCCGCGCCATCGGCGAGCAATTCTTCTCGATCCTGGGGGCCATCGCCGCCGAACCCCTGGCCGGCCTGCCGATCCTGGGCGCCGCCCCCCGACCCGCACCGCAGGACTGCTGGCGCCGCGAACTCGACCATTGGAGCGGCGTCATCGAAACCGACGAACAGCATCCCCAGCCCATCGTCCGCGCCGCGATCCGCCGCCTGCGCGGCGCACCCCCGCCGCCGCCGGCCAAGATCGCCGTGGTCCATGGGGACTATCGCTCGGGCAACTTCCTGCACGATGGCGCCGGGCGCATCCTGGCGGTGCTGGACTGGGAAATGGCCCACCTCGGCGATCCCCTGGAGGATCTCGCCTGGGCCATGGATCCGCTGTGGTCGCGGGCCGGCGATCCACGGGTCTCGGGCATGATTCCCCGCGAGGAGGGTCTGGCCATCTGGCGGCGCGCCAGCGGCCTCGACATCGACCCACAGGCGTTCGCCTGGTGGTCTCTCTTCGCGTCGGTCAAGGCGCAGGCGATCTGGATCTCCTCGGCCAAGGCGTGGCGCGAGGGCGGCTGCACCGAGCCGATCCTGGCCTTTTCCGGCTGGTACACGGCGCGGCGCCAGGACGAGATCCTGGCCGAACGCCTGATGGCTCAGGAGGGGGCATGACTCCGTCGCTGCCGGACATCCTGATGGGCTATTTCATCGCGCTGACCACGCCCTTACCGCCGGAAGCGTCCGGCGACTATGCCGCCGGCCGATTGGGCATTCTGGGAATGCTCGCCGTCCTCGCCGCTCAGGAAGCCGAGCGCGGGACCGCCGCGCGCCTGTGGGAGAACGGCGCCATGCGGGCGCTGTTTTCGCGCGCGGCCTCGGGTTTCGACGGCGACCTCGGGGGACGGCTCGCCACGGCCGGCGCCGGCGCCGACGACGACTTTTCCTGGACCGCCCTCGACCGCGCCAACGCCGATCTTCGCCGCCTGCTGATCGCCCTGCACGAGACGGTGGAGGAACGCCGCGACACCGCGCTCGACACTACGATCCTGGCCCTCTACCGCCGCATGGCCCACGAACGGCGCCTCGAGCTCCCTGGCGCCATGGGTGGGTGAGTCCGAAGCTCAATCCCGCCCGAACGTCTCCAGTTCGTTGACGATGAGGTCGGCGGACTCCTCGGCCGAGAGGACGCTGGTGTCGACGCGGATCTCGGGCGCTTCGGGCTCTTCATAGGGGCTGTCGATGCCGGTGAAGTTGGCCAGTTCGCCACGCCGCGCCTTGGCGTAGAGGCCTTTGACGTCGCGCTGTTCGGCCACCGCAAGCGAGGTCTGGACATAGACTTCGAGGAATTCGCCCGGGGCCATCATCTCCCTGGCCATGCGCCGCTCCGAGCGGAAGGGGGAGATGAATGAGACCATGACGATCAGGCCCGCGTCGGCCATGAGCCGCGCCACCTCGGCCACCCGGCGGATGTTTTCCACCCGCTCGGCGTCGGTAAACCCTAAGTCGCGGTTGAGGCCGTGGCGGACATTGTCGCCGTCCAGCAGATAGGTGTGGCGCCCCTCGGCCAGCAGCTTCTTTTCCACCAGGTTGGCGATGGTCGACTTGCCGGCGCCGGAAAGGCCGGTGAACCACAGCACCGCCGGGCGCTGGTTCTTGGCGTGGGCGCGGGTCGCCTTGTTCACGTCCACCGCCTGCCAATGGATGTTCTGCGAGCGGCGCAGGGCGAAGCGGATCATCCCCGCCCCGACCGTCGCGTTATTGAGCTTGTCGATCAGGATGAACCCGCCCAGATCGTGGTCGGCTTCGTAGGGATCGAAGGCGATGGCCCGGTCGAGACTGATGTTGCAGACGCCGATTTCGTTGAGTTCGAGTTGCGGCGCGGCCAGGTGTTCGAGGGTGTTGACGTTGATCTTGTATTTGGGCTCGGTGATGGAGGCGGTCACGCTGGTCGCGCCGATCTTTAGGCCGTAGGCGCGTCCCGGCAGCATGGGCTCGGCGGCCATCCACACGATGGTGGTCTCGAACTGATCGGCGACCTCGGTGGGCGCCATGGCCGCGGCGATCACATCGCCGCGCGAGCAGTCGATTTCGTCAGCGAGGGTGAGGGTCACCGACTGGCCGGCCACGGCCGACGCCAGGTCGCCGTCCTGGGTGACGATCCGGGCGATGGTGCTCTCACGGCCCGAGGGCAGAACACGGATGGCGTCGCCCGCTCTGGCTACGCCCGAGGCGATCTGGCCGCTGAAGCCGCGGAAGTCGAGGTTCGGCCGATTGACCCACTGAACGGGCATGCGAAAGGGGCCCGCCTGCAGCCGCTCCTCGTCGATCTCCACCGTTTCCAGATAGCTCATCAGCGAGGGGCCGTCGTACCAGTCCGAACGGTCGCTGAGCGAAGCGATGTTGTCGCCCTTGAGGCCGCTGATCGGAATGGCGAGGATGTCGGCAAGACCGAGCTCGCCGGCGAAGGCGCGATAGTCACGGACGATGGCCTCGAACACCGTTTCGTCGAAGTCCACCAGGTCCATCTTGTTCACCGCCAGCACGACCTTCTTGATGCCGATCAGGCTCACCAGGAAGCTGTGGCGGCGCGTCTGGGTGAGGACGCCCTTGCGCGCGTCGATCAGGATCACGGCCAGGTCGGCGGTGGAGGCGCCGGTGATCATGTTGCGGGTGTACTGTTCATGGCCGGGCGTGTCGGCGACGATGAACTTGCGCTTGTCGGTGGAAAAGAAGCGGTAGGCGACATCGATGGTGATGCCCTGTTCGCGCTCGGCGGCCAGGCCATCGACCAGGAGGGCGAAATCGATATCGCCGCCCTGGGTGCCGACCTTCTTGGAATCGGCTTCCAGCGCGGCGAGCTGGTCTTCGAAGATCATTTTCGAATCGTAGAGGAGCCGGCCGATCAGGGTCGACTTGCCGTCGTCCACCGAGCCGCAGGTTATGAAACGCAAGAGCGACTTGTGCTGGTGCGCCTCGAGATAGGCGTCGATGTCGCGCTCGATGAGGTCCGAGACGTGGGCCATCAGAAATAGCCCTCGCGCTTCTTCTTCTCCATCGAGGCGGTCTGGTCGTGGTCGATGGCGCGGCCCTGCCGCTCGGAGGTGGTGGTGAGCAGCATTTCCTGGATGATCTGCGGCAGGGTGGCGGCCTCACTCTCCACCGCGCCGGTCAGGGGATAGCAGCCCAGGGTGCGAAAGCGCACTTTTCGCATCATCGGTACTTCGCCGGGGTGCAACCTCATCCGCGCGTCATCGACCATGATCAGGGCGCCGTCGCGCTCCACCACCGGCCGCTCGGCGGCGAAATAGAGCGGCACGATGGGAATGTTCTCCAGGTGGATGTACTGCCAGATGTCCAGCTCGGTCCAATTGGAGATCGGAAACACCCTGAGGCTCTGACCCTTGGCGATGCGGGTGTTGTACAGCTTCCACAGTTCCGGCCGCTGGTTCTTCGGGTCCCAGCCGTGCTGCGCGCTGCGGATCGAGACCACGCGCTCCTTGGCCCGGCTCTTCTCCTCGTCGCGGCGCGCGCCGCCGAACGCCGCGTCGAAACGGTATTTGTCCAGCGCCTGCTTGAGGCCCTCGGTCTTCCACAGATCGGTGTGCACGGAGCCATGGTCGAAGGGATTGATACCGCGCGCCTCGGCGTCCGGATTCTTATATACCAGCAGCTCGAAACCCAGGGTCCGGGCCATGCGCTCGCGCATCTCGTACATCGCCTGGAACTTCCAGGTGGTGTCCACGTGGAGCAGCGGAAAGGGGGGCTTGGCGGGGAAGAAGGCCTTGGCGGCCAGGTGCAGCATCACCGCGGAGTCCTTGCCGACGGAATAGAGCATTACCGGCTTTTCGCACTCGGCCACCACCTCGCGCATGATCTGGATGCTTTCGGCCTCCAGGCGCTGAAGGTGAGTGAGCACCGTGGGCGTCAGCTGGGCCGGGGCGGCGTCGGCGGAGGCGAGATCGAGCGACATGCGACTTTCAACACTCCCGGACGAAACTAAAAATCCGCCGCCGCATCCCTGCGGGCGACGGATGGCCCTTTTCGCGGATCGCCTTAGGCGACGCCGCGTCCCGGCGCAAGGGTGACGGGGCGGCTCGAGGAAGGTTCCGCGCCCGCCGCTCGTGCGTGTCCCGCAGACCGACATACCGGAGATTGACCGGAAAGCGGACGCTGGCAAAGTCGGAGCGGGGTGGAAAGCGGACTTGCCAGTAGGTATCGTTTCCGGGGTCTGCGGAGGGGTCCCATGAATGCCTACAGAGAAATCAACGCACGGGCTCAGGCTGACCATTGCAGTAAGCCTGTTTATTATGGGCGGCGCTCTGGCAGGGTGCTGCGTCTGGATTTCATTAGTTGCCTACTCCTTGGCCGGCATTTTCGGCTTGCAAAATGTCAAATACCTCAATATCCGCTCCGCCGCTGAGGTTGGACTTATATTCGGACTGCCCGGCGTCCTGTCTGCTAAGGCGCTCCGCGATCACGCTCCACCCTGGGGGAAATTCATGCGCACGTCCCTGCTGGCCGCGGCCGGCTTCATCGGCCTGTCGGCCTTCGCCAACGCCGCCGTCGCCGACGAGGGCATGTGGACGTTCGACAACTTCCCGGCCGCGGCCGTGAAGGCCAAATACGGCGTCACCATCGATGGGGCCTGGCTCGACCATGTGCGCGGGGCCGCCGCCCGCCTCTCGGTCGGCTGCTCGTCGTCGATCGTCAGCCCGGGCGGCCTCGTCCTCACCAACCATCACTGCGTGCGCGACTGCGCCCAGCAGCTATCCACGATCGACAATGACTACGCCAAGGCCGGCTTCATCGCCGCCAACAGGCAGGAGGAGCGGGAGTGCGCCGGCATGGTCGCCGAGGTGCTCGATGGCGTCAGCGACGTCACCGAAAGGGTGAAGGCCGCCGCGGCGGGCCAGGGCGGCGAGGCCTTCGTCAAGGCCCGCGACGCCGTCGTCGCCGATATCGAGAAGAGCGGCTGCGCCGGACGCGAGGCGACCCACCGCTGCCAGGTGGTCAACCTCTACGACGGCGGCCAGTACAAGCTCTACGACTATCGTAAGTACACGGACGTACGCCTGGTGTTCGCGCCCGAGACGGACGCCGCCTACTTCGGCGGCGATCCCGACAACTTCAACTTCCCGCGCTACGACCTCGATTGCGGCTTCCTGCGCCTCTATGAGAACGGCGCGCCGGCCAAGACCCCGGACCACCTGACCTGGAGCGTCGCGGCGCCGGCCGCCGGCGCGCCGGTGTTCGTCGCCGGCAACCCCGGCTCGACCCAGAGGCTGCTCACCGCCGACCAGCTCGAGACCCTGCGCGACGTCAACTATCCCTTCATCCTCGACACCTTCTCCGAGGTGCGCGGGCGCCTCGTCCGCTTCAGCGAGGAGAGCCCCGAGCACGCCCGCACCGCCTCGGAAGACCTCTTGGGTATCGAGAACAGCTACAAGGGCATCCGCGGCTGGGAGGAGACGCTCTCCGATCCCGCCTTCATCGCCGCCAAACGCCGCGCCGACGGCGCGTTGCGAGCCAAGGTGGCGGCCGATCCCAAGCTGGCCGCCGAGATTGGCGATCCGTGGGCGGAGATTTCCAGAATCCAGGCGGACAGTCAGGCGCTCTTCATCCCCTATTCCCTCGAGAGCGGCCTGTTCCTCTCCGACCTCTACCACTTCGCCGTGACCCTGGTGCGCGTGGCCGAGGAGCGGGGCAAACCCAACGCCGAGCGCCTGCGCGAATATGCCGATGCGCGCCTGCCGATCGTGGAGAAGCGCACGCTGGATCCGGCCCCGGTCTATCCGGAGGTCGAGCAGCTCGCGCTGGAGTTCTGGCTGTCGAAGCTGCGCGAGAACCTGACCATGGACAGCGAGGCCACGCACGTTTTCCTCGGCAAGGATTCGCCCGAGACGCTGGCCGCGCGGCTGGTCAAGTCGCGCCTCGGCGACGCAGCCTATCGCAAGCAGCTGTGGGACGGCGGCCTGGCGGCCATCCAGGCCAGCGACGATCCGCTGATCAAATATGTGCTGGCGACCGATCCGGCCGCCCGCGCCATCCGCAAGGCCTATGAGGCGCGGGTCACCGGCCCCACCGACGTCGCCTCCGAGAGGATCGCCAGGGCCCGCTTCGCGGTCTACGGCACGAGCGTCTATCCGGATGCGACCTTCACCCTGCGCCTCTCCTACGGCGCGGTGGAGGGCTGGACCTGGCGCGGCGAAACCGTGGGCCCGTTCACCCGCTTCAAGGGCCTCTATGAGCGCGCCACCGGTCAGTACCCCTTCGCCCTCACGCCGCGCTGGATCGCCGCCCAAAGCAAGCTCAATCCCGAAACGGTGTTCGACATCTCCGAGTCGATCGACATCATCGGCGGCAACTCCGGTTCGCCGCTGATCGACGCCAAGGGCGATGTGATCGGCGCGGTCTTCGACGGCAACATCCATTCCCTCGGCGGCGACTTCGCCTATGACGGCGCGGTCAATCGAGGGGTGACCGTCTCCACCGCCGCCATCACCGAGGCCCTGGACAAGGTCTATGGCGACACCGCCCTGGTCCGTGAACTCAGGGGACAGTGAGGGTCTCGAGGCGACAAGATCCCTGTTGTCGAAAACGAGCGCGGTTGCGGCAGCAGCGTATCACGCTCCCATCCCGGCAGCATCGCCGGCCTTGCCTCCAGCTTGGATTGCCGACATCCTCGATTTCATGAGCATAACTCCAGTGCATCCGCCGGCGAGGGAAAGACGCAAGACAGGTCGGTTCTGCTTGAGTGCTATCGCCGTGCTGACCGGCGCCCTGGTGGTCTCGAGCGGCATGGCGCGCGCCAAAGAGCCGCCCGCCGCCGCCGTCGTTAATCGGGCGGCGCTGGTGGCGCTGACGGCGCGCGCCAAGGAGACCGGTAGCGACTCGGTGATCGTGTACCATAACGGTGAGGAGCTGCTCGACTACCATTCTTCCAAGCCAGCCGAGCCGATCTATCTGATGTCGGCGACCAAGTCTGTCGTTGCATTGGTGATCGGCGTCGCCATCGCCGAAGGCAAGATCAAGAGCATCGACGAGCCAGTCTATGACTTCTTCCCAGAACTGAAGCAGGGCCGCAAGAAGCTGTTGACGATCCGCCAGGTGCTGTCGATGACGACCGGGCTTCAGCATATCGGGCTCGGCGCCGAGATATACGCCACGCCGGATTCGGTGAAAATGGCGCTCGCCGCCGAACTGCAAACCACGCCCGGCGCCGCCTTCAGCTATAACAACAAGTCGGTGAACCTGCTCGCCGGCATCGTCCGTATTGCGACTGGCGAGCCCCTCGACACCTACGCCGATGAGAAGCTGTTCGATCCGATGGGGTTCGGCATGTGGCGATGGGAACACGATAATTCAGGCACCCCCAACGCGTTCGCCGATCTCGCACTCCTTCCCAAGGATTTTGCCAAGATCGGGCTGTTGGTCATCCATCGGGGGCAATGGCAGGGGAAGCAACTCGTCCCAGAGTCCTGGATCGATCAGCTCGGTCTCCAGTCGCAGCCCTATGAGCCGCTCTACGGACTGCTCTGGTGGCGCTTGTCCGACCACGCCACCGGCATCGTTTCCCGCAAGCATCTCGATGATCTGCTCGCCGGGGGCGTAGATCCAAAACTCATCGCGCGGCTGAGGCCACTGGTCGGCATGCCTGTTCACAGCCTGTCCGAGTGGCATCGCCTGCTCTCGGCCGCCGTCCCCGATTGGGAGGCCCGCACGACGATCCCAGGGCTGATTGGCCCCTATGGAGACGACATTCCGACCTGGCGCTATGACAGCTTTGATGGCCTCGCCGCGGAAGGCTCTTACGGCCAGTATCTTGTCGTGTTTCCGAAGCTGGGGCTGGTCGCCGTCCGCCAGATCGAGCCTTTCGACGATTTCAAGTTCATGCAAAACCGATTTGAGGATTTCCCCGACATGGTCCGCCGCCTCCTCTCCGATGAGGCTACGCGTTAGGGCGTGGACCGTGCCTGATCGGGCGTTTTTGGATTCGGTGACAGTGCATTTTATAGACCTTCGCCGAGCGAGCGCGAGCAATAGAAGACACTGTCACGGAAATTCCTCGGCGTTCAATTGCACCGGGTAGCGGCCGAGTGTTACTTGGCAAGTTCGCAAGCGTTCCAGATTACGTGGCGATCGATTACGAAGACGCCGCCTGTGCGGGGGGCGCTCAGTAATGGGCGTCCCTACCGCGATCCCCTTTTCCCCACGAAGGTTCCGCGCCCGCCGCTCGTGCGTGTCCCGCAGACCGACAAACGGGAGATTGACGGAAAGCGGACGCTGGCAAAGTCGGAGCGGGGTGGATGTTTGCCTCAGTTTTGGTGTCGCCAGTGCGCCATGCTAGGCGTCTTCAGAAGCGATCGATTTCACTCACGGCGCGCGATGGAGACAACACGATGGCTGAGATCCATTGGCTCAACGCCGTGAACGGCAGTTTTGACACCGGGGCGAACTGGTCTGGCGGCGCGGTGCCCGGCGCCGGCGACGACGCCATACTCGACGCCGCCGGCGGCGGGTTCTCGGTCACCGCCTACGAGAGCGATACGGTTGATAGTCTTCAGCTTTCCTCCAACGCCAGCATTGGCATTGAAAACGTGTTCACCTCGACATCCGGCACTGGCTCAGGCGCCAACGCCGGCTCCATCGTTGTAGAAAATGAGTTCATCACCGGCGGCCGGATCCGCAATAGCGGAACCATCGAGACCATTAGCACCGAAAATGCCTTCAGCGCCTTCGTCGACATCGTTTCCGACACCAAGGTGAGCGGCGCGGGAACGATCGACCTCAACGACTACGGCTCGAAGCGCGATCGTAAGTCACACATCGCCATGGTCGTGGGCTCAACCACTAATCAGGTCACGCTCACCAACGTCGACAACACGATCGAGGCGACCGACGGGTCGGATACGATCAGCGTTGGAGAGGGCTCGGCCATAGTCAACAACAAGGCGGGTGCGATCACGTCTCACAGCGAGCTGGTCCTTGCGCCCATCGTTGAATGCGACCTGAGGTCCCTGGTCAATTCCGGCGAAATCGAGACCACTACCAACGCAAGAATCACTGTTGAAGACGCTGACATCAGTGGCAAGGGCGGTAGGATTGTCGCTGAACTAGAATCGAACGTGAGTATCGAGGGCTGCACCGTAGTTGGTCAATCCTTAACCACGGATCAGGAGGGTTCTATCGGTTTTTCTGACAGCAATGTAACCCTGAAGGGAACTATCCAAAACGGTGGCGTAATCGCGTTCACCTCTTCTGGAGCTAATACAGCGCTCAAGCTCAGTGGTGATACCGTCCTCACCGGTGGAGATATTGGAGATGGCGGCGGCAAATTCTTTATAGAAGGTCGGATCTTGGCCGGAAAAGCCGATGTCGTGTTGGACAACTTAAACAACACCATCTATGGCGAGGGTCAGATTGGAAACGCCAAGATGACACTCGTGAACGAGGCGAGTGGCGCCATTCTCGCGGATGCCGGTTTGGCACCGATGATCATCGATACTGGCGCGAACACCATCGAGAATGGCGGCCTGCTGGAGGGTTCGTACAACAGCCTGGTCTTGAAAAGCCCCGTGGCGAACGATGGGACAATCATCGCCACCGAAGGAACGGTGCAAGCCCAGGGAGTGGTTTCCGGTGACGGCGTCGCTCAGGTTCAAGGCGGCCTTCTCCAGTTCCTGTCCGCCTTCAACGAGAACGTCACATTCAATGGATCCGGCGAGTTGGCGCTGGCCAGGTCCGAGGGCTATTCCGGCGCGATCAGCGGCTTTTCCACCACGGGAGCGACGTCGCTGGGCGTGATGGACATCGAGTTTGTGAACGCTGGCGAGGCAACGTTCAGCGGCACGGCGATCTCCGGCATCCTGACAATCTCCGACGGAACGCACAGCGCGCATATCGATCTCATCGGGGACTATCAGGACGCGAGTTTTACCGCCGCCAGCGATGGCCAGGGCGGGACTATCGTTGTCGCCGGTGGTGCCGAGGGCGCCAAGTCGCCGCACGCCTTTATCTCGGCCATGGCCGCCTTCAGGGCATCGGCCGCTCATTGCGAGCGTGCGGGCGTGGCTTGGCCGGCTCGCGAGCCGCTGCTGGCGGCCCCGCGAGTGGTGGCAGCCTAACGACGAGCAAGCCTTACGGATGGCCGCTTCGTCTCGACTCCCGCCCTTGGCGGCAGGATCGACTCCGTGGTTTGGCCCGCTCTTTCTCGCCGCCGCCAAACGCGGGCGACATGCCCTCGATCCAAGAGAGCGCCTTGACGGGGGGGAGGCGGATGGGTCACGACGGCGCGCCAGCAGCAAGGCCAGGAGCGGGACAAAATGATCAAGGACCTGTTTGGATTGTCCGGCCGTGTCGCGCTGGTGACCGGCGGCTCGCGGGGCATCGGCAGGATGATCGCCGAGGGCTTCATCATGCACGGTGCGAAGGTCTACATCTCCTCGCGCAAGTCCGCTCAGTGCGATGAAGCGGCGAGGGACCTCTCCCAGACTGGCGGAGACTGCATTTCGCTGCCTCAGGACATTTCCACCGTGGAAGGCTGCAGGGCGCTGGCCGCGCGGATCACCGCGCTCGAGCCCAAGCTCGATATTCTGGTCAACAACGCCGGCGCGGCCTGGGGCGCGAGCTTCGACGAATTTCCCGAGAGCGGGTGGGACAAGGTGCTCAATCTCAATCTGAAGTCGCCGTTTTTCCTCACCCAGGCGCTGCACGGCGCCCTGATGGCCGCCGCCTCCGCGCAGCGTCCGGCCAAGGTGATCAACATCGCCTCCATCGACGGCATGCGGCTCAACCCGCAGGAGACCTATTCCTACCACGCCTCGAAATCCGGCCTGATCTATCTGACCCGCCGCATGGCCGCGCGGCTGATCGGCGACCAGATCGTGGTCACCGCCATCGCGCCGGGCGCCTTCGCCTCGGACATGAACCGCGTCGCCCGCGACCACGGCGAGGCGCTCGCCAAGCATATTCCCTCGCGCCGTATCGGAACGGCCGAGGACATGGCGGCGGCGGCCATCTATCTCGCCTCGCGGGCGGGAGACTATGTGGTGGGCGCGACGATCCCGGTGGATGGCGGCGTGGCCCTGGCCGAGCTGGGCGGCGTCTCGGCATAGGCCCGCAAGAAAGCGTCCACCGCATCGGCCGCGTGCCGGTGAAGCCTGGCTGGACGGGCGTCCACGTCAGCCCCGATCAGGGCGCGATTGACGATATCGGATTCCAGCAGGCCGCGCAGGTGCATGGCGGCGACCCACGGATCGGCCGCCCGCAGGCGCCAAGCTTCCATCTCGCCGGCCATGAAGTCGGCCATCTTGGCCCACACCGGTTTTGGGCCGCGCTCGTAGAGCTTTTGGCCGATGCCCGACCTGGAGCCTTCGGCGATGGACATTCGGCGCACCGACAGCGCCTCGGACGAGAGTGTGAACTTCAAGAACCGCGCGCCGAATCGCTCCAGCGTCCGGCGAAGGTCGCCCGACGGCGTCAGGGCGTCGAACACCTCATGGGCATGGTCGAGGACCTCATCGAGCATCACCGCCAAAAAGAGCTCCTCCTTGGACGGGAAATATCGGTAGAGCGTCGCCTTGGAGCCGCCGACGCGCTCGGCGACCGCCGTCATGCCGGCGCCGGCCAGGCCGTGTTCGCGGAACACCGCCCCGGCCGCCGCCAGGATCGCGCGGCGCTTGGCGTCGGTCTTCACGCGCATGCCAAACTCCTTTGCCGCTCGCCTTTTCGAAACCCGACCGTACTCTTTTCGCTTGACATGCGCCAGAGCGGATCGGTACCGCACTTGGCTGGACCGCTAGCCGGGCGCGGGCTCTGCTGGCGGGATCTTTTTTCAAGGCGATCCCCCTGGTGAATCCGATCGACGAAGAGGCCGTGGCCAGCGAGCCGCCGCGCCGGGCCGCGAGATGGCGCTGGCCGCTGATGATCGGCGGACCGGTGGTCATCCTCGCCGGGGTGGCCTGGTTCGTCCTCACCGGCGGCCGCTCGGAGAGCACCGACGACGCCTACGTCCAGATAGGCAAGGCGCCGATCAGCGCGGCCATCGCCGGGCGGGTGGTCGAGGTCGACGTCAAGGAAAACCAGCGCGTCAAGGCGGGCGAAGTGCTCTTCAGGCTCGATCCCGCCGATGAGCAGGCGGCGGCGCAACGCGCCCAGGCGGCCCTGGCCTCGGCGCGCCTGCAGGTGGTCGGCTTGCGCGCCGCCTATGACCAGCAGCGTCTGCTGCTGGCCAGCGCCGGAACCACCCAGACCTTCACCGCCCGCGAAGCGGCGCGCCAGCGGGCCCTGGTCGCCGCCGGCGTCGCCTCGCGTCAGCAGGCCGACGAGGCGCGCCAGAACGCCGATCTGGCCGCCGCGCAGGTCACCGTGGCGCGCCAGCAGACGGCGGCGGCCCTGGCCAATCTCGGAGACGCGGCCAAGGCGCCTAGCGCCTACCCCGGCGTGCTGCAGGCCCAGGCTTCGCTGCAGGCCACGCGGATCGCCCTTTCCCGCACCGTGGTCGTGGCGCCCCAGGACGGGGTGGTGACCCGAGTCGACCAGCTTCAGGTCGGGGCCTACGTCAATCCGGCCCAAACCCTGTTCTTTTTGCTGTCGGGCGAGCCGTGGGTGGAGGCCAACTTCAAGGAAAGCCAGCTGCGCAAGATGCGGGTCGGCCAGCCGGCCCAGATCAAGATCGACGCCTATGGCGGCGGGACCCTGGCCGGCCACGTGGCGAGCTTCAGCCCCGGCGCGGGTTCCAGCTTTTCGGCCCTTCCCGCCCAGAACGCCACCGGCAATTGGGTGAAGGTCGTCCAGCGCCTGCCGGTCCGCATCGCCTTCGACAAGCCTCCGCCGGACGTGGCCGCGCGCGACGGCCTCTCGGCCAAGATCACCGTCGACGTGCGCCAAGGCGCCGGGCGCGCGCCCGCCGGGCGTTAGCCTCCCGTGGCCGCCGCCTCGGACATCGCCAACCGGGTTCCGATCACCATCGCGCTGATGCTCGCGACGGTGATGAACTCGCTGGACACCACCATCGCCAACGTGGCCCTGCCGCACATCCAGGGCAGCGTCTCGGCGACGCCCGACCAGGTCACCTGGATCCTCACCTCCTATCTCATCGCCACGGCGATCATGACGCCCCTGTCGGGCTGGCTGTCGGTGCGCATCGGCCGCAAGACGATGTTTCTCACCTCCATCGCCGGCTTCACCGTGGCCTCGATGCTGTGCGGCATCGCCACCAACCTGGGCGAGATCGTCGCCTTTCGCCTGCTGCAAGGCCTGTTCGGCGCCGCGCTCATTCCGCTTTCCCAAGCGGTGATCCTCGATCTCTACCCGCCTCGGCAGGTCGGCCAGGTGATGGCCCTGTGGGGGGCCGCGGTGATCCTGGGGCCTATCTTCGGGCCCGTGCTGGGCGGCTGGCTCACCGACAACCTGACCTGGCGCTGGGTGTTCTACATCAACCTGCCCATTGGCATCCTGGCCCTGGTCGGCGTCTGGCTGTTCATGTCTTCCGAGCGAAGCGCCAAGGGCAGGCCCTTCGACTTCCTGGGCTTTTCCTCGCTCGTCGTGTTCATCGGAGCCTTCCAGCTGATGGCCGACCGCGGGCCGACGCTGGACTGGTTTTCGTCGGGCGAGATCTGGACCGAGGCCATCGTCTGCGTGATCGGTCTCTACGTCTTCGTCGTCCAGACCCTCACCGCCCGCCAGCCTTTCTTCCATCGCGACCTGGCGCTCGACGGCAACTTCGTTTCCTGCACCGTGTTCGGATTCTTCATCGGCATCCTGCTCTTTTCCACCATGGCCCTTTTGCCGCCGATGATGCAGCAGCTCATGGGCTACTCTGCCCTGCAGAGCGGCATCGCCACCATGCCGCGCGGCGTCGGCTCGTTCGTCGCCATGTTCGTCGTCGGGCGGCTGATCGGCCGGGTCGATACGCGCCTTATCCTCATCGTCGGTCTGAGCCTGAGCGCCTTCGCCCTGTGGCAGATGACCCAGTTCGATCTTTCCATGACCTCCTGGCCGATCGTCGTCTCGGGCGTCTTCCAGGGCCTGGGTATCGGCCTGATTTTTGTCCCCCTCACCACCCTGGCCTTCGCCACTCTCGCGCCGCACCACCGTCCCGAGGCGACGAGCGTTTTCACTTTGGTGCGCAGCCTGGGCGCCAGCGTCGGCATCTCGATCATGGAGGCCCTGTGGACGATGAATTCCTCGGTGGTCCACTCCACCCTGGCCGGCCACATCCAGTCGGGCGATCCGGTGGTGAGCGCCGCCCTGCCGCCGATCTTCAATCCCGCCACGGGCGCTGGCCTCGCGGCGCTCAACGGCGAGGTGACCCGCCAGGCGGCCATGGTCGCCTATGTCGACGACTTCAGGCTGATGATGATCGTCACCCTGGCGGTCATGCCCCTGCTGCTGTTCATGCGCAGCCCCAAGTACGCAACGGAGACCGCGCATGTCGTGGCCGAATAGACGCGCGGCCGCCGCCTGCGCGGCCGCCGGGATCCTTTGCGCCTGCACGACCGTGGGGCCGAATTTCAGTAGCCCCTCGGCGCCCGCCGCCAAGGGCTACGCCATGGCCGGAGACGAGGGCGCCTCCGTCGCCGTTCTGACGGCCCAGGCGCGCGTCGCCGGCCCGTGGTGGCGATCCCTTGGCTCGTCCGACCTCGACGCGGTGATGGACCGGGCCCTTGCCGGCAACCAGAGCGTGGCCGCCGCGGTGGCGAGCCTGCGGAAGGCGCGGGAGGAACTCGCCGTGGCGCGCGGCGACGCCGCACCCAAGGTGGACGCCAGCGCGGGCGCGGAGCGGGCGCGGATCAACACCGAGGCCTTCGGCATCAGCGGGTTTCCCAGTCCGACCATAAATCTCTTCAGCGTCGGGGCCACCGTTTCCTACGATCTCGATCTCTTCGGCGGCCAGAAGCGCCGCATCGAATCGGCCGCCGCCATGGCCGAGGCGCAGGAACGGCGGGCCGACGCCGCTTATCTGACCTTGACCGGCAATGTCGCCCTGCAGGCGGTTCAGATCGCCGGCCTGCGCGCCCGGATCGCCACGCTCAAGGCCATTCTCGCCGACGATCGCCGCGCCATCGATATCGTGGGCGCCGCCGAGGCGGCCGGCGGCGAGGCCCCTTCGGCGAGCACCACCGGCAAGGCGCAATTGGCCGAGGACGAGGCCCTCCTGCCGTCCCTGGCGCAACAGCTGGCCAGGGCCCGCCACGCCCTGGCGCTGCTGGTGGGCGAGCCCACCGCGGCCTGGGCGCCGCCCGACTTCGCCTTCGACGCCTTCACCCCTCCGGCCCGCATTCCGGTGGCCATCCCATCGGCTCTGGTCCGCCGCCGGCCCGACATCCTGGCCGCGGAGGCCGATTTCCACGCCGACGTGGCGCGCGTCGGGGTCGCCACGGCCGATCTCTATCCCGACATCCGCCTGGAGGCCGGCTTCACCCAGACGGCCCTGACGCCGGCGAGCCTGTTCTCCTACGCCTCATCGGGCTGGTATTTCGGCCCCGCTCTCACCACGCCGATCTTCCACGGCGGCGCGTTGCGGGCCGAGAAGCGGGCGGCGGAGGCCCAGGCGCGGGCGTCGCTCGCCCAGTATCGCCAGACCGTGCTCGGCGCCTTCACCCAGGTCGCCGACGCGCTGGCCGCCCTCGCCCACGACGACGATCAGATCGCCGCCTCGAGCAAGGCGCAAAGCGTCGCCGAGGCGGCCTTGAACGATGCGTGGGCCGCCTGGCGCCTTGGCGGCGGCGCCTTCCTGGCCGTCGTCCGCGCCCAGCGCCAACTCAACCGCGAGCGCCTGGCGCTCGTCGAGGCGCGCGGTCAGCGCCTCGCCGACGTCGTGAACCTTTACGCCGCCACCGCCGCCGACTGGCGCGGCGGCTAGCTCTCCTCGTCCGGGGCGCCTACCTCAGCGCCCCGCAGAACCGCTGAATGCGGCCGCAGGCTTCCTCCAGCAGGGCCGTGGAGGCGGCGTAGCTGACGCGGAAGAACGGCGAGGCGCCGAACGCTTCTCCCAGCACCACCGACACCCCCTCGGCCTCCAGAAGCTCGCCGGCGAAATCGGCGTCGCTGGCGATGAGGCGCCCGCTCGGCGCGTGCTTGCCGATCGCCCCCTCGCAGGAGGGAAAGACGTAGAAGGCCCCCCGCGGCGTCGGGCAGGCAAGGCCGGCGGCCTGGTTCAGCATGGAGACCACCAGGTCGCGGCGTTCCTCGAACAGGGCGGCGTTGGGGGCGATGAAGTCCTGCGGGCCGTTCAGGGCCTCCACCGCCGCCCATTGGGAGATCGAGGCGGCGTTGGAGGTGGTCTGGCCCATCACCGTGCGCATGGCGTCGATCAGCGGCTTGGGGCCGCCGGCGTAGCCGATCCGCCAACCGGTCATGGCGTAGGCCTTGGAGACGCCGTTCATGGTCAAGGTGCGCTCGTAGAGGGCCGGGCTCGCCTGGGCCATGGTGGAAAAGGCGAAGTCGCCGAACACCAGATGCTCGTACATGTCGTCGGTGAGGATCCACACCGCGGGATGGCCAAGCAGCACCTCGCCGAGCGCCGCCAGTTCGTCCCTGGCGTAGGCCGCGCCGGTGGGATTGGACGGCGAATTGAGGATGAGCCAGCGGGTCCTTGGCGTGATCGCCGCTTCCAGATCGGCCGGCTGGACCTTGAAGCCGCGCGCCGCCGAGGTGGGCAGGATGACCGGCGTTCCTCCGGCCAGCAACACCATGTCCGGATAGCTCACCCAATAGGGGGCGGGGATGACCACCTCGTCGCCGGCGTTCAAGGTCGCCGTCAAGGCGTTGAAAATGACCGGCTTTCCCCCTGGGGAGACGTTGATCTGGGCGGGCGTGTAGGCGAGGCCGTTCTCGCGGGCGAACTTGCCGCAGATGGCCGCTTTCAGCTCCGGGATGCCGTCGACATCGGTGTACTTCGTTTTGCCAGCCCAGATCGCCGCGACGGCGGCTTCTTTGATATTGTCCGGCGTGTCGAGGTCCGGCTCGCCGGCGTCGAGGGCGATGATATCCCGCCCCGCCGCCCGCAAGGCCCGCGCCTTGGCCGCCGCCGTCGCCGTGGCGGAGGGCTTGACGCGGCCGAGCGTGGCGGATTGAGCGAACATCGGCGCGACTCGGTTGGGAGGATGGGAAGGCGCCGCTGTTTACCCGCCCCGGCCCGGCGCAGCAATCCGGAGCGCGGCCCGGGAGGAAGAAAGCATCTAGAACCAATCAGATGGTCGAAGTCTCGTTAACTTGGCGCCTACGGGCTGGAAGCCCGCGCTCCGAAGGTGATACGGCTGTCGGCCTCGAGCAGCCGGCCAAGGAGACCATCGATGGGCGACCGCGGCCCGCGCTCGATCTTGCGCCGGCTGACGGGCTTGCTCACCGGCATGGACGCCCGCGCCTGGCGGGGTGTCGCCGTCTCCTTCGTTCTTTTCGGGGGGGTGGGGTTGGTGTTCCTGTTCGGGGCGCGCCTCATGGGTTTGAGCGATCCGGCCTCGGTGCGCGCCTGGCTCGCCGCCGCGCCCGGACCTTGGGCCTTGCCGGCCGTGGTGGCCGCCTTCGCGCTCCTGGCCTTTCTGGGCGTCCCCCAGTTCGTCCTCATCGCCGCCGCCGTGGTGGCGTTCGGCCCGACGCTGGGCCTGGTCTACAGCTGGATCGGAACCATGGTCTCGTCCCTGATCGGCTTCTGGCTCGGTCGCGCCTTCGGGGCCCGCATGTTCAAGGCTCTGGGCGCCCAGAGCGTCGAGCGGTTCATGGCCCTCATCGGCAGGAGCGGTTTCGCCGCCAGCCTGATCGTCCGCCTCGTCCCCTTCGCGCCCTTCGCGGTGGTCAACATGGCCGCCGGCATGACCCCCATGCGCCTGGTCGATTTCACCGCCGGGACCGCCATCGGCATCCTTCCCAAGATCGCCCTCACCGCCTTCGCCGGCGGCTCCCTCCTCGTCGCCCTGCACGGCGGGGGGTCGCGCGCGATGGCCTGGCTCGCTCTCGCCGCGGCCGCGTGGATCGCGCTGGGCCTTCTGGCGCGGCGATGGCTGAAGCGGCGGGAAGGCGAGGCGGGCGCCGAATGATGCTAGAAGGCGCCGGCCGGTCCGCATCACGCGCCCAGGGAAGCTAAGCATGGCCAAGGCGAAAGCCTTTGAAGGCCCCGACGTCGCGCCGCCCTGGCAGGCGCCCGACCGCCCGATCCGCTGCGCCATCATCGGCGCCGGCGCGCGCGGCTCGAGTTTCGCCAAGCGGCTCCAGGGGCTGGAGGGCGTCCAGCTGCGCTGGCTCGCCGATCTGTCGCAAGATCGCCTGAACGCCTGCAAAGATCGTCTCTCCGATCCGCGCCCAAGCCTCACCACGGCGCCGGACGAGGCCATCGCCGACCCGGAGGTCGACGCGGTGTTCATTACCGTCCCGGACTATTTGCACCGCGCGCCGGCCGTCGCCGCCTTCGAAGCGGGCAAGCACGTCTTCGTGGAAAAGCCCCTGGCCACCACCCTCGCCGACGCCACCGCCATCCTGGCCGCCTGGCAAATGAGCGGCCAGGTGCTGCAGCTGGGTTATGTCCTGCGCGAGACGCCCTTCTACCGCGCCGCCCGGCGGATCGTGGCCGGCGGCCGGCTGGGGCGCATCCAGGGCCTTCGCCTCACCGACGATCTGGGGGTCACACACGGCGCGAGCTTCATGCGCCGCTGGCATCGCAACAGCGCCCACTCGGGCGGCCTTATGGTCCACAAGGGCTGCCATGACCTGGATCTCATCTGCTGGCTGCTGGACACCCAGCCGGCCAAGGTGGCGAGCTTCGGCGGAGCGGAACTCTTCGCCCGGCCGGCCCCGGCGCCCTTCTGCTCGGTCTGCCCCCAACGCCGCTCCTGTCCTTACGTGGACAAGGGCGCCTACGAAGCGCGCACGCCGGCCCAGGCGGCCGATCCCACCGCCTTGGGCCTCGACATCTGCGTGTTCGGCGAGGGCCACGACATCGTCGACAATCAAGTGGTCGCCTTCGAACTGATGGGCGGGGCGCGCGGCTCGTTCAACCTGGCGATGCAGAACCCGCACGGATCGCGGCGGACCTTGTCGGTGGTGGGCGAGAACGGGCGCCTGGACGGCGTGTTCGACGCCGGCGAATTCGAAGTCTTCACCAATGACGGCGCGCCGAGCTTCGCCTGGTCCGCCAAGGGTGTTCCCTCCGGCGGGCACCGCGGCGGCGACGCCGGCGCGGTGCGCGCCTTCCTGGACGCTTGCGCCGGCCGCGCCCCGCCGGAGGTCGCGGGCCCCGCCGACGCCCTGAGGGGCCTCGTCTTCGCCCTGGCCGCCGAACAGTCGCGCAGGCGCGGCGTGGTGGTGTCGGTCAGCGACGATCTCACCTTCGGGTAAGGGCGGCGATCGCGTAGCGGCGCTTCAATTCAGCGGTTGCCCAGGTCAGGCCACCCGCGTCGGGGGCCTAAGCTCGCCTTTCTCGTCCTGCACGTGCAGAGCGACAGGCAGGCCCGAAGACTTCTTGGCCAGGCGGCGAGCCGCCCGTTCGGCCTCCCGACGGGTCTTGTAGGCTCCGAAGCGAAGGCTCTCGCCGATGATCGTCCACGCGCCGTCTTGCTGAACCACGCCGTACTGCACTTCCGCCATCGAAAACTCCCTTGGCTGGCGTTCATGCTGGCAGGGCGCCGTGTCCATAGTGAGGCGCGTGGTAGCCTTGGTCCAGACATCCCCGGTTTCAGGCCCGCCCCCGCCGGGTCAAGCTGGCCAGGAAGGTCTTCAGCTCGAAGCGTCCGCTCATCAGGGCGCCCGATTTGAAGGCGGGCACGGCGACCCACAGCTCCAGGGCGGTGACGGCGGCCATCAGGGCGAGGGTGGCGGCGATCTGCCAGGCCGGCGGGTCGGTGGCGGCGCGCGCGGCCATCATGAACGGTGTGAAGGGCGGGATGAAGGAGAGGATGGTGAGGAGCGGCGCGTCCGGCCGATTGAGGGCCTCGCCGATGAAGAGCAGCGGGACGCTCATCAGGATCATCATCGGCCCCAGGAGGGTCTGGGCCTCGCGCGGGCTCTCGCAGAAGGCGCCGACGGTCACATAGAGGGTGGCGAACATCAGATAGCCGCCGACGAAATAGACGGCGAAATAGGCCCAGAGTCCCTTGGCGAGCAGGATGCCGCCCAGATCGGCGGCGGCGTCTGGAAACCGTGTCGCCGCCACCGCGGCGGCCATGGCCAGCCACAAGGCCATCACCGTGCCGGTGACGCCGCCGACCCCCAGCACCTTGCCGCCCATGATCTCCGGCACGGAGGCCGAAGAGAGCAGGATCTCCAGGATGCGGCTGCTCTTTTCCTCGGTGACGCTGCCCAGCAGCATGCCCGCGCCGGTGAGCACGACCATCCATAGAAGAAAGCCCATGGCCGCGCCGACCAGGCCGGGGAGGCGGTCGCGTAGCGCCACCCTGCCGGCGGCGGCCTTGGGAGAGAAGTCGGTGACCGGCGCCGCGAGGCCGTCGATGCTGGCCTGCACGGCCGGATCGAGCCCGGCTCTGGCCAAGGCCTGGCGTCGGAGCGCGCGGGTCACCGCCTGGCCGACGGCCTGCTCCACCGAACGGTCTGCGATGGCGCGGCTCCAGAAATCGATGGCGACCTCGCCGGCGGCCGGGCGCAGGATGGCCGCCGCGTCGAGCCGCTCGCCGCCGGGCAGGGTCCGCCGGCCGGCGAGATAGGGTTTGAGCCGCGCGGCCGCGTCGGCGGCGCTCGAGAAGGGCTCGCCGGGCGCGGCGACCATGCGCACCGCCGGCCCGCCGCTTGGGCCGCCGTTCGCCAGGGCGCGCGTCACGATCGGGGCGAGGGAGCGGCCGGTCAGGTCGACGACGGCGAGGCTCGGCGCTGGGGTCGAGCGCTCCATGAGCGCCGGGGCGAGGACGACGATGAAGAGCCCCGCCGGCAGCAGCAGGATGGAGAGCCAGAAGCCGGGCGTGCGCACATAGGCGAGATATTCGCGCGCCGCGATCTTCAGCAGCCGGCTCATGGCCCCTTCCCCGCTTTGGTGAGCACGATGAAGGCGTCGTGCAGGTGCGGCTCGCGCAGTTCGAAGCGGCTGATCTCGATCTCCTTGGCGAAGGCGGCTCTCAGCATGGCCTGGGCTGGAGCGCCAGGGGCAAGCTGGGCGACGATGCGCACGCCGCCCGTCTCGAGCGGCTCGGCGGTGAGGCCGGCCAGGCCCGGCAGATCGGCCACGGCGGAGGCGTCGAAGTCGCCCTCCAGGACGAGGGTGCGCGGCGCCGCGGCGCGGGCCGCCTCCACCGTGCCGTCGAACACCTTGCGCCCCTGGGCCATGAGGACGACCTGATCGCACAGCCGCTCGGCGTGCTGCATGACGTGGGTGGAGAAGATCACGCTCGCCCCGCGCGCGGCGAGCCCCCGCAGGAGGCTCTCCAGGGATTGCTGGTTAACCGGATCGAGACCGGCGAAGGGCTCGTCCAGGATCACCAGGTCCGGCTCGTGGGCGAGCGCGCAGAGCAGCTGGACCTTCTGGGCCATGCCCTTGCTCAGGAAGCGGATCTGGCGGCGCATGGCCTCGCCCAGGCCCTGCGCCTCCAGAAGGGCGCGGGCGCGGCGGCGCCCTTCGGCTCCGCTCAGGCCCTTGAGGCCGGCCAGGAAGGCGATGGCGCTGACCGGTGTCATGCGGCGATAGAGGCCGCGCTCTTCGGGCAGAAACCCGATGCGCGAGCGCACCTTCGCCGCGTCCGCCGCGCCCAGGACGGTGATGCGCCCGGCGCTGGGGGCGACGAGGCCCAGGGCTATGCGCAGGGTGGTGGTCTTGCCGGCCCCGTTGGGGCCGAGGAACCCCATGATCTTGCCGGCCCGCGCCTCGAAGGAAAGCGCGTCCACGGCGGTGAAGGCGCCGTAGCGCTTGGTCACCCGGTCCAGGACGAGCGCCGCCTCCATTCTACGCCGGCGCCAGCCGGGCGTAGACGATCTGGTCCCAGAAGCGGCCTTTCCAGAAACCGTAACCCTTTAGTACGCCCTCGCGGGCGAAACCGTGGCGTTCGAGGAGGCGGCTGGAGGGCGCGTTGCCGGGAGTGACCAAGGCTTCGAGGCGGTGGAGGGCGAGGCGGCCCAGGCCAAATTCGATGAGCCGCGGCAGGATCTGGCTCATCACGCCTCGACCCTGCCAGCGGGCGCCGAGGTCGTAGGCGATCTCGCCGCGCCGGCCGCGCTCGACGGTGAGGGCGTTGAAGCCGCATGTCCCCGCCAGGGCGCCGCCCTCGCGCTCGCGGATCGCCCAGCGCAGGCCCGCGCCCAGAGCGCGCTGGCCCTTGGCCCAGTCGATGATGGCCCGCGCCTCATCGATCTGGGTCAAGGCGTCGATGTCCATATATTCGACCACCGCCGGATCGGCGAAATGGGCGAGGAGGTCGCCGGCGTCGGCGTCGTCCAGTGGCCGCAGATCGAGGCCGCCGACGGCGATGGCGAGGTCGCCGCTAAGGTCGGGATCGGGCGCGATCACGCCGCCGCCTCGCCCACGCGCAGCAGCGCCATCAGCCGGGCGCGCGTCTCACCGTCGGCCGCTCCGTCGAACCGGGTCTGGACCCAGTGACGCTGGAAGGCGCGCACCACCTCAGCGGTCGGCCCGTCGTAGCGCCCGCTGGCCGGGCAATCATAACCCCACCGCGCCAGAGCGCCCTGCAGGGCGATGACGCCCAGGCCTTCGTCGTCCTCCTTCAGCGTCGCGCCCGGCGCGGCGGGGGGCTCGACCCAGAGGCCGTGGCCGGCCTTGGCCAGCCGCTTCCATGGAAAGAGTTCGCCCGGGTCCTCCTTGCGGGCCGGCGCCACGTCCGAGTGGCCGAGGATGCGCTCGTCTGGGATGGTCCAGCGCGACCGGATATCGGCGATGAGATCGATCACCGCGGTGATCTGAGCTTCGGGGAAGGCGCGATAGCCGAATTCGTGGCCCGGATTGACCATCTCCACCCCCACCGAAAGGCCGTTGATGTCGGGCGCCCCGCGCCAGGAGGAGACGCCGGCGTGCCAGGCGCGCCGCGCCTCGTCGACCAGGGCGAAGACGCGCCCGTCCTCCTCGACGAGGTAGTGAGCCGAGACCTTGGCGGCCGGATCGGCGAGCCGCGCCAGCGCCGCCGCGCCGCTCTTCATGCCGGTGTAGTGCAGGACGATCATGTCCGGCGGGGCGAGGCGCGCGCCGAAATTGGGCGAAGGGGCGTCGATGAACCTCACCGCCGCCGCGTGAAGCGAAGCGCGGTGCGAACTTCTGAGAAGGCGCAGACCTTGCTGTCCACCAGATGGGCGGCGCTGGCCGCGGCCATGACCTCCGTGTCCTTGACCTTCAGATGCTTGCCCTTGAGCGAGACCACCCAGAGGGCGCCCCGTTCGGCGAGGCTCGCCGCGATCTCGCCGATCGCGGCCAAATCGGCGGCGCTGTCGGCCCCGTAAAATATCAGGTCGAGATCGGCCCGATCGGCGATCGGGGGCGCGCGCCTTGCCAGTTCGGCGGCGAAGTCGGGATCGTCGAGATTGACGATGGCTGTCCGCTGGCCCGCCTTCGCGCCCAGCTTGTCCAGGCGGCTCTTGGGCTGAAGGATGGCCCGGGCCCATCCCGGGGCCGCTCGCTCCCCGAGCGCGAAGCGGGCCTCGTCTGCGACCACCAGCTCGCCGCCCTCGGCGCGGACGGCGCCGAGCACGGCGCCTTCGAACACCCGCCGCCGGACGCCGTGGAAGATCAGTCTGGGCGGCTCGTACTGAAGACGGCCTTCATCATCGCCGTCGGCGAAGCGGGCCAGGACGTGCGCTTCCTTGCCCATGAGCGGCGCCTCACGCCGCCTCGCCGAACGAGGCCGCCTCGTAGCGCCGCAGGTGATGGTCCACCGAGCCGAACTGATTCTCGATGAGGGTGGCGCGCTTGAAGTAGTGGCCGATGGCCATCTCTTCGGTCATGCCCATGCCGCCGTGCAGCTGGATGGCGTTCTGGCCGACAAAGCGGCAGGCGCGGCCAATCTGCACCTTGGCGGCGGAGACAGCCCTTGCGCGCTTGGCGGGCGCCTCGCCCAGCATGATGTGGGCCATATAGGTCATGGAGACCGCCTCTTCGACTTGAATGAACATGTCCACCATGCGGTGCTGCAGGACCTGGAACGAGGCGATCGGCGCCCCGAACTGTCTGCGCTGTTTGGTGTATTCCAGGGTGCCTTCGTGCAGCTTGCGCAGGACCCCGCAGGCCTCGGCGCAGATCGCGGCGACAGCCTCGTCGACCACCTGTTCGACGAGCGGCAGGCCCGCGCCTTCCCGGCTGATCAGGGCGTCCGCTCCGACCGACACGTTCTCGAGGAACACCTCCGAGGCGCGGCCGCCGTCGACGGTGGGATAGTCGCGGGTGACGACGCCCTTGGCGGCCTTGTCGATGAGGAAAACCGAAACACCTTGCGCCTCGCGCTGGGCGCCGCCGGTGCGGGCGGTGACGATAAGGTGGGTGGCCCAGGGCGCGCCGACGACCACCGCCTTTTGGCCGTTCAGCACCCAGCCGGCCCCCTGCCGGCGGGCCGTCGTCGCCAGGTCGCAGAGGTTGTAGCGCCCCTGCGGCTCGGCGTAGGCGAAGGCCATCATCGCCTCGCCGGCGATGATCTTGCCGATCAGATCGGGCGCGGAAGGCGGCGCGGCGTGCTTCAGGAATCCCCCGCCGATCACCACCGTGCCGAGGTAAGGTTCGACCACCAGGGCTTTGCCGAACTCCTCCATGATCACCATGGTCCCGATCGCGTCGCCGCCCAGGCCGCCGAGATCCTCGGGAAACGACGCGCCCAGGATGCCGAGATCCGCGGCGAACGCTTTCCACACCGCCGGACGCCAGCCAGTCGCCGTCCCGATGGCCGCGCGGCGGGCGTCGAAATCGTAGTGGTCGGCCAGATAGCTGGCGACCGTATCGCGCAGCATGGTCTGCTCTTCGGTGAAGCTGAAATCCATGACGCTCCTCGCTAGCCGCCCCGCCGCCTAATTCACAGTCCCAGCACCAGCTTGGCGATGATGTTGCGCTGGATCTCGTTGGAGCCGCCGAAGATCGAGGTCTTGCGAGTGTTGAAATAGGCGCCGGCAAGACCGTGGGCGTAGTCCGGGCCGACCGCGCGCGCGTTGTGCGGCAGATCGCGCAGGTAGGGCGCGCCATAGTGGCCGGCCGCCTCCAGCGCTAGTTCGGTGAGACGCTGCTGGATCTCGGTGCCCTTGATCTTGAGGATCGAGGATTCCGGGCCGGGTCCTTTTCCGGAACTCTCCCCCGCCAGAGTGCGCAACTCGGTGAATTCCAACGCGGTGAGGTCGATCTCCAGTTCGGCCACCTTGCGCTTGAAGAACGGGTCGGCGAGCAAGGGTCCGCCCTCATCGGCGCGCTCGGTCTTGGACATCTCGCGCAACCGCGCCAGGCCGCGTTTGGAGCGCGCCACGCCGGCGATGCCGGAGCGTTCGTGCAGGAGGAGGGCCTTGGCGCAGGTCCAGCCCTGGTTCTCGTGATAGATGCGGTTTTCCACAGGCACCTTCACGTTGTCGAGGAAGACATCGTTGACCTCATGGCCGCCCTCCAGGGTGATGATCGGCCGCACGGTGACGCCCGGCGAGGTCATGTCGATCAGCAGAAAACTGATCCCCGCCTGAGGCTTCACGGCGGGATCGGTGCGGACCAGGAAGAACCCCCAGTCGGCGAACTGGGCCAGGGTGGTCCAGGTCTTCTGGCCGTTGACCAGATAGTACTCGCCGCCGTCGTCGCCCTTGATGCGCTCGGCGCGGGTGGTGAGGGAGGCGAGGTCGGAGCCGGCGCCGGGCTCCGAATAGCCCTGGCACCACCAATCCTTGCCATCGCGAATGCCCGGCAGGAAACGCGCCTTCTGCTCCTCGGTCCCGAAGGTGTAGATCACAGGGGCGACCATAGCGACGCCGAAGGGCAGGATGGGGATGGTGTCGGCGTTGGCCTGCTCTTCGGACCAGATGTATTTCTGGGTGGGCGTCCAGTCGGTCCCTCCCCATGCCTTGGGCCAGGACGGCGCCGACCAGCCCTTGGCGGCGAGGATACGATGCCAGGAGAAGTAGTCCTCCTTGGTGAGCGATTCCTCGTCCCGCTGCTTTTCGCGAATGTCGGCGGGGTAGTTCTCGGCGATGAAGGCGCGGGCCTCATCGCGGAAGGCGGTGTCCTGTGGCGAGAAGTCGAGGTCCATGGCGTTTCCTTGCGGCCTAGGCGCGCACATCGACCATAGGGTTTCAGCGGCGGCTTTGCCAAGACCATGGCGGCGCTGGCGTATTGAGGTAAGGCTTTTCCTCGTAATAGGACGGTCATGACGCGCATCCTCACCTACAATGTACACCGCTGCGTGGGGACCGATCGACGTCTGGACGTCGGACGCGTGGCCGCGGTGATCGTCGCCGAATCCCCCGACATAGTGGTCCTGCAGGAGGTGGACGTCGGCCGCGCCCGCACAGGCGGGGTCGACCAGGCGCACCGGTTGGCCCAGCGCCTGGGCATGTCCTCCCGCTTCAACGCCGCCCTGAAGGTCGAGGAAGAACTCTACGGAGACGCCGTGCTCACGGCCCTGCCAGAGCGCCTGATCAAGGCCGCGCCGCTGCCCGGCGATGCACGAATGCCGCGACTGGAGCCGCGCGGGGCGCTCTGGGTGGCGATCGACGTGGGCGACGGCGTGGAGGTTCAGGTGATCAACACCCATCTGGGGCTCGCGCCCAGGGAGCAGCAGATCCAGGCCGCCGCCCTGGCGGGCGATCAATGGCTGGGCGCGCCCGCGCGCCGCGACCCACTGATCCTGCTGGGCGACTTCAACGCCACGTCCAGAACGGTGGCCTATCGTACCTTGGCGGCCAAGCTGGGGGACGCTCACGCGGTGCGCGCCGCCCGCCAGGGTCGCGTCGCCACCTTCCCCACGGCCATGCCGATCCTGCGCATCGACCATGCCTTCGTCAGTCAGGGAATCCGCGTCGTTCGTCTGGCGGCGGCGGTCAGTCCACTTTCGCGCCTGGCGTCCGATCACCTCCCTCTGGTGATCGATTTCGAGCTCGAGCCCTGAGAGGGGCCGCCAACGGCCGATGGGTGCCGGATCGCGCCGACGCCCATCAGAGAGATTAGAAAGAAATTCTCGCCCGCGTCTGCTAGTTGGCGCCGGTGGGCTGGGCCATCTGGACGGCGGCGGTGGTCGTTCCGCTGTCGCCGAAGGCTTGGCAGACACCGCTGCGTTCGGCGATCAGGCGTCCGCGTTCGTCGGGGCCGGCGCGGTTCGCGGCGCGCGTCGCATCGTCACGCACCTGTTCGGCGCGGTCGAACAGGGCGGGATTGCGCGCCCCGCCTTCCGCCTTGAGCATGGCGTCGACGGCGCTGGTGTCGCCCTTGCCGAGGGCCGGCGAGGCGATCAGGGCTCGGCAGCGGACCGCGGACAGATATTGCGTGTCGCTGAGGTGAGCCGGGGCGGCCAGTGCGACCGACGAGGCGGCCAGCGTCGCGACGATGATGAATCCTTTGAGCATTTCCATTACTCCGGTTGGGTGGGACGCCCGGAAGTATGCCCACCCGTCGCGGGATTCCAAGTTAAATAGAATAAATGTTTTGGATTAACAAAGTTTAACCTATATAATTCTTAATATTCATCACGGACATTTGAGCGGGTTGCAACATATTTTCGCCTGGATTAGATGCGGGGCATGGTCGCCGCGTCGCCCCCTCCCATCGCCACGCCCTGCGTCAAGGTGTGCATCGTCGACGGCGAGAGCGGCCTTTGCCTGGGCTGCTACCGGACCTTGTCGGAAGTGGCGGCCTGGAGCAGCCTCACCGAGGGCCGCCGGACCTCGATCATGGCGGAACTGGCCGGGCGGCGCGGACGCATTCACCCTGAGAAACTCAACCTTTTCTAACTCCGCCGGCGACCGCACCGTCCCTCAGAACAGCACCCCTGTCTCGATCATGGCGCGGGCCTGGCTGTCGGCGGTTCCGAGCTGGCCGAAGGCGGCGCCCGGGGTGAGGCTGGCGGCTTTGACGTAGGAGACTTCGCCGCGAACGAAGAAGATCTTGAACTGGTAGGTGGGGGTGAGGGTCACGGACCAGGCCTTGCTGCCCTGGCCGTAGAGGAGGTTGGGGGCGCCCTCCTGGCTCGTCCCGGTGGAGCTGATGTATTCGCCGCGCGCCGCCAGGGAGAGGGCGGGGGTGAAGGCATATTTGGCGATCAGGGCCACGCCGAGGGTCGAGGCGCTGTGCAGGATGCCGATCGCCGGAACCGCCGGGACATAGGTGTACTGGAGGTAGGGGGTGAGGGTGAGCGGGCCTGAGTTGTGGGTGAACATCAGGTTGTAGATCTGGCCGTTGTTCTGCGCCACGGGGGTGGCGAAGCTCGATCTGGCGCTGTGGCCGAACCAGTCGCCGCCGCCATCGACGGTGATGGTGTCCCTGGGGTTGAGGGCCCAGGCCACCAGGAACGATCCCCAGTCATAGCGATCGGAGTAGAAGCCGTCATTGACCGACAGTGAAACGGTCAGGGGCCCCTTGGCGTAATTGGCCTGCACGCCGCGGTTGACGGCGTTTTCCTGGTTCCACAAGAGGCCGCGCTCGATGTTGGTGTTCTCGAAGCTGAAGGTGCTCTCGGCCCCGATGAGGGTCGGCAGCTTGCCGACCATGATGTTGAACTCAGGCGTGGGGGCGATCTTGACGAAGGCCTGGGGGACCACACCGTAGGTCTCCCCGACAAGGGTGCTGGCCTTGACGTAGGGCGTTCCCAGGTCCGGCAGGGAATAGGCCCCGGCCTGGACGAAGAACTGGATGAGGCCGTCGGTCTTCTGGATGAACACCTGGGCATTGCTGAAATCGCCCCATGAGGCGCGGTCGCCGGGAACGGCGTTGGTCTGGGTGAAGGCCAGGGCGGTCAGGGCCCCGGTCACATAGATCTTGCCCAGCGGCCCAGCGTCGAAGCTGGCCGGGTTGGAATTGGCGCTGAGCGGCGGGTTCATAGCCGGCGTCGACATCGCCGCGGGGGCCGCTGCGGCTGGGGCAGGCGGCGTGGCGGCCGGAGGCGCGGTCGCGGGCGAAGACGATGGGGCGGCCTGATCGTCAGCCCAGGCGCCGCCCGCCATGCACATGCACGCCGCCGACGCGGTCAGCATCAATACGCAATGTTTCATCGAGGTTCCCCATGGATCCGTGACCGAACGCCAGCGCGAGAACTTTCTGGCCGGCGTTCCGTGCCGAAATTGTTGCTGCTGACGCTTGTGGCGGCGAGGTTACGCCGCACGACTCAACAACAGCAAACCTGACCGTTGCTATGGTCCTGCGGCCATAAACTATCGATGGCGGATCGCCGGTCCGCGAATAACGGAAACATAAAGATCGAGGCGCTCTCGAAGCGTCGAGGTTAGCCGACAGGCTTCGCTAGTCGGCGATGAAGCGATAGCCGACGCCGCTTTCGGTGGTCAGATGGCGTGGCGAAGAAGGGTCAGCCTCCAGCTTCTGGCGCAGGTGGCCGACGAACACCCGCAGATACTGCACATCGTCGACGTTGGCCGGACCCCATACGGAGGTGAGGAGCTGGCGATGGGTGAGCACCCGGCCGCCGCCTTCGACCAGGCGGGCCAGAAGGTCGTACTCGCGCGGAGAGAGTTTGACCGGTTCGGCGCCGCGGGTCACCAGACGTTTGACCAGGTCGATCCTCAGGTCGCCGGCCTGGACGACGGGCGGCGCGCCCTGACGACTGAGCCGATGACGTAGCGCCACGCGCAGACGGGCCAGGAATTCGCCGACGTTGAAGGGCTTTTCCACGTAATCGTCGGCGCCGGCGTCGAGGCTGTCGATCTTTTCGGTCTCCATATCGCGCGCCGAGAGAATGAGGATCGGCCCGTCATAAAAGGCGCGGGCGCGGATGAGCGCGTCCTTGCCGTCCATGTCCGGCAGGCCGAGGTCGAGGATTACCGCGTCAGGCGCGCGTTGGGCGATGGCCGCCAGGCCTTCGAGGGCGGTGTCGGCGCGCAAAGGCTCGTAGCCGGCCGCCTCCAGGGCGGGCCCCAGGAAACGATGGATCTGCGGTTCGTCGTCGATGACCAGGATGCGCGGACGGTGTGCGCTCATGCGTTCGCCTCCAGAGGCGAGAGCGCCGCCGGCGCCCCTTTCTTCAGACTGATCAGGATACGCGTGCCGCGGCCGCCGTGGATGGGACTGGCGGCCGCGATCCGGCCGCCCATGGCTTCGATGAATCCTTTGGCGATGGACAGGCCCAGGCCCGCGCCTTTGCGGTCGCTCCGGCTGCGGTCGGACGGCTCCTCCCCGCGACGGAACTTCTCAAAAATGCGCTCTATTTCGCTGTTGGGAATGCCTGGTCCCTCGTCCTCGATGGAGATGACCACATTGGCGCGGTCCTCGAAAACGGCGATCTCGATGGGCAGGCCGTCCGGGCTATAGGCGATGGCGTTTTCCAGAATGTTGACGATGGCCTGTTCCAGAAGGCCGGGATCGAGCTCGACGGCGCTCAATTCCGGCGGAAAATCGCGCACCAGGGCGCGCGCGCCCAGCCGCCTCTCCACGCGCTTGATCGCGCCGGCCAGCACATCGCGAATGTCGGTCCATTCGGCCCGGGTCTTGAGCGCGCCGCCTTCGAGCCGGGTCATGTCCAGGAGATCGCCCACGTAGCGGTTGAGCCGTTCGGCCTCCTCGCGAATGCTGACCAGAAGATCGGCCCGCACCTCGGGTTTCAGCGTCGCGTCGTAGTCGATCAGGGTGGTGGCCGAACCCAGCACCGTGGAAAGGGGCGTGCGCAGATCGTGGCTGATGGAATTGAGGAGCGCGGCGCGCAGCTTGTCGGATCGGCGCAGGGCTTCGTGTTCCACCGTCGCGGCCGCCAGCTCGGCGCGCTCCAGCGCCACCGCCCCTTGATCAAGCATGGCGGAAACCAGCCGCCCCTCGTCGAGCCCCGGACTTGGGCCGATCTCCACGCCCGCGACGCCGGAGCGGCCGCGCACGCCGATCAGCGGCCGGAAGGTCCAGCCGATCTGCGGCAGGGTCCCGGTTCCCGCTCCCGCCGCCTCGCGCTTGTCCCACGCCCAGCGCGCGGCGGTCATTTCGGCGGTGGTCAGTAGGACCTGGGTGGGGGCGCCTGCGGCCACGACGAGTTCCTCGCCCTTGGGTAGCAGAACGACGGCGCGACCGCCGCCGGCGGCCGCGGCCTGTTCGGCCAGAGCCTGGGCGGTCTCGCCCTGGGTGGGCGCACCGGAGAGGCGGCGGCTGGCGGCCAAGAGCGCGGTCACCGCCGAGGCGCGCCGCGAGGACAACCTCGCCTGGTCGCGCACCCGGCCGGTCAGCCAACCGGTGGCGCCGGCCACGGCCATGAAGATGACGAAAGTGAAGACGTCCGCGGCGTGGCCGATGACGAACGAAAAGCGCGGCTCGAGGAAGAAGAAGTTGTACGAGGCGATGGCCAGGGTCGCCGCCGCCAGGGCCGGGCGCAGACCCCAGGCGAGGCCGGCGATGAGCACGCTGGCCAAGAAGATCATGCCCAGATCCGCGCCGGCGCCGGTGGCGAAGCGATCGACAATGGCGGAAAGGGCGCTCGCCAGGGCGACCAGCAATACCGCGCCCAAGTAGCCGACGCCGTTGGGAAAGCGCCGGGGCCTAAGGGCTTGGGGTTCTAAACGGTCGGCCTCTGGCGCGCCGGCGCTGACGAAATGCAGCGCCGCGCCGCCGGCTTGCTGCAGCAGGGCGTAGCCCAGGGCGCGCCCCGTCACCACGCGCCACAGGCTGTCGCGCGACTTGCCCATGACGATCTGGGTGACGTTGTTGCGCCTCGCGAAACCCAGCACCGTGTCGGGCACGTCGTCGCCTGTAAGCACGACGGTCGAGCCGCCGAGCTGCTCGGCCACCTTGAACGCCTCGGTGACCCGCCGGGCGGAACGCGCGTCGCCGGTCGGCCGGTTGGGCCGCTCGACGTGGGCGATGGTCCACGGCGCATCCTGCATCAGATCGGCCAGCCGGCGGCCGGCGCGGACCAGGGAGGGCGCCGTCGCATCGCCGGCGATCAGCACCAGGATCCGCTCACCGGCCGCCCAGGGCCCCTCGATCCCCTGGCGGCGCATGACTCCGACGAGTTCGTCGTCCACCGCCTGGGCGGCCCGCCGCAGAGCCATTTCGCGCAGGGCGGTGAGGTTCTCCGGCTTGAAGAAGTTGTCCGAAGCCAGGCGCGCGGTCTCGGGAACATAGACCTTGCCGGCCTTCAGGCGCTCGCGCAGCTCCTGCGGGGTCAGATCGACCAGCTCGATCTCGTCGGCGGCCGACAGAGCCGAGTCGGGCACCGTCTCGCGCACCCGCACGCCGGTGATCTTCCACACCACATCGACCAGGCTCTCCAGATGCTGGACGTTGAGCGTGGTCCACACGTCGACGCCGGCGGCCAGAAGCTCCTCGACGTCCTGCCAGCGTTTGGGGTGGCGGGCCCCGGGGGCGTTGGAGTGGGCGTATTCGTCCACCAGCAGCAGGCGCGGCTTGCGGGCCAGGGACCCGTCGAGATCGAACTCCATGAGCTGACGCTCGCGGTAGGCGATCGGCTGGCGGGGCAGAACCTCGAGGCCCTCCAGCAGGGCCTCGGTCTCCTTGCGGCCATGGGTTTCGACGACCCCGACCACCACGTCCACGCCCTCGGCCGCGCGGCGGGCCCCGGCGGTGAGCATCTCGAAGGTCTTGCCCACGCCCGGCGCCATGCCGAGGTAGACTTTCAGCCGTCCGCGTCCCTGCCGCTTGGCCTGCGCCAGAAGGGCGTCGGGATCGGGGCGGAACGGCTCGTCGGCGGTCATTTAGGGCTAGAGTGAGCCACCGGATAGCTTGCGTCGAGAGCGCGATTGACGGCCAGCACATTTACCCGCGGCTGGCCGATGAAGCCGAGCAAGGCGCCTTCCTGATGGGCGTCGATGACGGCGAGGATTTCGGCCGTCGCCACGCCCCGGTTCTGGGCGATGCGGTCGGCCTGCAGACGGGCGTTGGCCGGCGAGACGTCGGGGTCTAGTCCGCTGCCGGAAGTGGTCACCGCGTCGGCGGGAATGGAGGCGCCGCCCGTATCCTTGGCGCCCGTCTCCTTGGCGATGGTCGCCGCGTCGCCCTTGACCCGGTCGATGAGCTTCTTGTCCATCGGCCCCAGATTGGAGCCGCCGGAGTTCATCGGGTCGTAGCCGGCGCCGGCGGCCGACGGGCGCGGGTGCAGATATTGCGGCTTGGCGAACGCCTGGGCGAGGAGGGATGAGCCGATGACGGTCCCGTTGTCGTCGCGCACCAGGCTGCCGCCGGCCTGGACCGGGAACGCCAGGCCCGCCACGCCGGTCATCGCCAACGGATAGGCGAGGCCGACCAGGAGGGTGAAAAAGACCATCATCACGATGGCGGGGCGCAGGTGCTGGAGCATTGAATTCTTGTCCTTGTCTTTCACTCACGCCAGACCGATCGCGTGGACCACGAGGTCGATGGCCTTGATGCCGACGAAGGGGGCGACGACGCCGCCCAGGCCGTAGATCAGCAGGTTGCGGCTCAACAGGCGCGCGGCGCCGATGGCGCGGTAGCGCACCCCGCGCAGGGCCAGCGGGATCAGGGCCACGATGATCAGGGCGTTGAAGATCACCGCCGACAGGATGGCGCTCTTGGGATTGCTCAGGTGCATGATGTTGATGGCCGCCAGGGCCGGCAGCGAAACCACGAACATCGCCGGGATGATGGCGAAATACTTGGCCACGTCGTTGGCGATCGAGAAGGTGGTGAGGGCGCCGCGGGTGATCAGGAGCTGTTTGCCCACCTCGACGATCTCGATGAGCTTGGTGGGATCGCTGTCCAGATCGACCATGTTGCCGGCTTCGCGCGCCGCCTGGGTGCCGGTCTGCATGGCTACGCCCACGTCGGCCTGGGCCAGGGCCGGGGCGTCGTTGGAGCCGTCGCCGCACATGGCCACCAGCCGGCCCTT
>Ga0182024_10002546_pt1 | contig 44997 bp, 38 predicted proteins | sample P32metaG_FD_120480 | JGI IMG/M metagenome (GOLD analysis project Ga0182024, IMG submission 120480) | Permafrost microbial communities from Stordalen Mire, Sweden - P3-2 metaG (Illumina Assembly) | ecosystem: Environmental > Terrestrial > Soil > Wetlands > Permafrost | place: Sweden: Stordalen... | reverse complement strand
TGGCGGCTCCTTTCATGCGCGCCAACAGAGTATCCGGGCTTTCAAAACCGACGGCAGTGGCTGCCAATTCTTTGCCCTGGACGCCTACCTGAGCCGCGACCAAGTTGCGCACATAAGCGTCAGCCTCATTCTTGACCACATTTTTCATGCCTGTCATGACGTCTTGTTTGAGCTGTTGTTTGATCGCCTGTTCGACCAGGTTTTTATCCACTCCCTGCGCAGCAACTTTTTCGGCCAGAGCGGCTATCTCTTTGTCGCCTGCGATTGCACCTTGTCTGGTAATGCCGGCCAGAGTCTGCTGGAGCACTTCCTCGCTGCCCTCTTTGAACAAGGCCTGGGTGCCGGCACCCTCGACCAATTTTCCGGCAGTAATGGCCGCTACGTCTTCGCCCACAGCCAGTCCTTTCAAGCCCAGGGCTTCGGGACCGAGGAAACCGAGTGCGGCGGCGGTGCCCCCTTCGAAGCTCTGCTTAAGAATGTTTTTCGCCGACCCGTCGAAGTCAGATCCTTCAATGGATGACATCATGGCTGTACGATAGACGGCGCCACCAGCCCCGATGGCACCAAGAAGAGCCAGGCTTGTGCCACCGCTGAATGCCGCACCGGCGACGGCGGCGATGGTAATGGTAGCGTCTACAAAAGTCTCAGCGAACTGACCTTTCGAGTCCACATAGTTCTTTTGTGCCGCCATGTAATTGTTGACGGCATCGTCGAACTGTTTGCGCTGGTCCGGAGGCAACTTGTCCAGTTCAGCTGAGTGCTGGGCGACAAATTTGGTCAAGTTGTCTTGAGTGCTGTCGGCGGAGACTCTGGAATAGTCCCAGGTACTCTTCATCACATCGTCCCAGCTGCTGGTGTGACTGTCATTGCTCAACTGGGCATCAAGAGCGACCTGACGGACATTCACATCTGTGGGCGAGAGCAGCTCGCGGAAGCGCCACTGCTGGTCGGAAGGAATCTTGTCGATAACGTCTTCAGTGACTAATTTGCCGTACTTGGTGAAGTACTCGTTGGCCAGATCCTGGCGCTGATTGGGCGTCATGCCTTCCAGCATGGTCTTCAATTGATCTGAGCTACCGCCGCCCTGAGCAGCAAACAACTTGAACTGATCGGCCTGGTCTAGATAACCTGGCTGTCCGGTCGTCGGGTCTTTCTCTTGCAACGCGTAGGTAAGGACCTGGCGCACGTCTTTGTTGTCACCAAATACGGTGTCTTGAAACTGCTTGGTGGCGGCATCCGGATTTTTGTCAAGCAAACGCGCCCTCTCAGCATCGGAGGCATGAATGATCAGACTGTTGCGCAGATCTTTGTCTTGCGTGAGGCTGAGCTGCATATCCAGGGGCACGTGCCCATCTTTGAAAATGCCTTTGTCATATTGATCGTACTGTCCCGGTATGGTGCCGCCATCGCCATAATCCTTGTCGCCGAGCCCGGCTTTGTCTACGGCACCACGGGTGGCATCGTGGAAGTACGTGCTCAAGTCTTTGTCTTCCTTCGTTTGCGGATTGTTCATCCGATCTTTGAGAGTCGGATCAGCCTTGAAAGCAGCTTCCATGTCAGTGAAGGTGGCGTTGGGATTGTCGTTCTTCAAGCCATCGATCAAGACTTTTTCCACTGGCGTCAGATTGCCCTGAGTCTTGGAGAGTTGGTCAGCCAGCACACGTTCTTCATCGCTCTTCAAGAGCGCGTTGACTTTGTCGCGCATACCGTTGGTATTGTTTGCGTACTCCTGGCGCTCGGTGGCAGACATGGCGGCCAGAGCATCGACACGAGCGCCTGTGTTGCCATCATTATCTTTGAGGCGTTCCTCAATACCTCTGTTGCCGACTTGCTGCGAGGCGGCGAAGTCAGGGGCGTCGAGTTTTGCCTTCAGCATGCTCATCACTTGATCGTGATGCGAGTCGCTGAAAGTGCCCAGGGCTTTGTCGATTTTGGCTACTTCATCAGGATGATCTTTCAAGAACTGCCAGTCTTTAGGACTCATTTTCTCGACGGCAGACAGCTCTTTGTTTTTGTCTGTTCCGTCACCGACGTTGAAGAACCAGCTGCCATCCTTGTGTGAATCCAAAATTCCCGTGATTACGCTTTCATTGTTACGCAGCTTAGCTTCCCATTCCGTAGCTTCGCGATCGTTTCCGGCATTATGAAACGCCTTGTCGACATTTTGATAGAACGCCAGCGCGCGCTTATCGTCGTCGGTGGTGGGCGTTTGCTTGGACTGAGCCAGCTGCTCGCCGCGAATGAAGTCTTGCCTGTCCTGTGGCGTGGCGTTTGTGGCGGCGCGAGCGATATCGTCTTTGTTGGTGTGATACCAATGTGTATCGCCGTCAACAATGGTAGAGATACTGACCGTGCCACGTTGTACGTAATCTTTGGCAATCTGGGCATCGGCGCCGTCGAAGGCGTCGTCAATTTTCTTCATGCCACCATCAGCGACGAATTTGTCTCGCGCAGTTTGCGAGGCATCTCTAAAGGTTTCATCGAAGATATCCGGGCGGTTTTGTTTCAGGGCCATGTCCGCCAACTGCAGTCTGTCGGCATCAGTGATTTTATCGTTGCCTTTGAAATAAACCTGCAGTGCTTTCTTACTTTCATCAGAAAGATCTGGACTGTTGAGCAATGACGATTGCAGATCTTGCCCATAATCTTGCTTGTATTTTGCTTCCACAGCCTTCAGCTGGTCTGCAGTGAGCGTGTTGATTGAATCTCTGATCTCCTTCTCAGCGCGCACTCTGTTGTCGTCTGTGAACCCCGGATCTGGCGGGCCCATATCGTGCAGCTTAGCCACGGCTTGCCAGATCTGCCCGGTATTATCGGCGACACCATCTTGCCGTTTCATTATTGCCTCCGCCCGCGCATAATCGGGGGCGCTAAGCTTGTCTCTTAAATCTCCGAGAAGGGTGTGGTCGGGGTGATCCTTTTGATATTGCTCTTGCACTAACTGTCTTTGTGGGGATGACATCGGCTCAAGGATATTCCAGATCTTATTCGTGTCCGGATCAGACTTCAGTCCAAGCCAGCTTGTGTTGTCTTTGGCTTCATGCAGGTCTTTGGCAGCCTTCTCGATAGACTTCTGGTCAAACTGCTGTTGCGTGTCGGCAGTCGAGTTTATATGTTCGATGCCTTTGTTTTGGAACCAATAACTGCCGTCAGCTTGAACGCGCACGTCTGACATGCCGGTGTCTTGCCCTTTCGCATCAAGCCACTTGCCGTCGCGCAAAGTAACCGTGGATCCGTCGGCCGAAACGACTTTGTTTGCATGACCCTGGTCGTCGTAACCGAACTGAGCCTTTTTTCCGTCTTTGTAGTCGATTTCGGTGGGGCGATTGCTGCTATCTAAGTGGACGATGGAACCATCAGGGTTAATCTGACTTCTGACGTTGGCTGAGGTTGTGGAGATCGTCTTGCCATCAGCGGTTTGATAACTGTAAGTGCCGTCTTTGAGGACCTTAGGATTGGTATTGTGGGTGTCGGCGCCGTCGGGGCCGAGCCATTTCCCGTCTTGCAGTTTGTAGACTTTACCGTCAGTCTCGGTAATTTGATTCAACGCCCCACTTTGAGGATCATAGCCAAATGCACGAGAGGTGCCGTCTGCGTAATGCACTGCCGTCGTTTTTCCCTGGGCATCACTGGTAACAACTGAGTTGTCTTTGGGATTGAGAGATTGGGATGTGCCGTCCTTGAATTGAGTGACGATGCGACCATCGGTCTCTGTCTTCACCCCGTTCACCTGGGAAGTCAGGCTGGTCGCCAGCGTGGCATCAAAGGGATTATGGCTTTGCTGGTCGGCCTGGAGAGCCGTCTGATCGAGAGGTTTACCGGCTGTCTTGGCTTGCTCTTCCCCCCAGGCGATGGATACTTTCGGCAACAAAGGTCCCAGCGCCTTTGTCACTTCATCCCAGTAGGCTTTGTCTTGAGCCTGGTTGCCGCCGGTGGATTTGACAAAACTGTCGTAGTCTTTCTTAAGCGCTGCATAGGCTGCCTCAGACCCTTTCTCGGTCATCGCCTTCTGGGCATCGGATACGGCAGTCGTGGCAGCCTTGTCAGTGTCGTGCTGCGTGGTCGCCTTTGGCTGACTAGGGGCGGCAGGCGTGGCCGGCTTTTTAGTCTGATCTGTTGTCGTCGTGGTTGGGTTATCAGCGCCCATTCGTGGCAATTCCATTGCTAGAAACTGGTTTGCTTATTCTTTATGCCCTGTCCGGAGGAGGCTTCAACGTGGGGGGGCGCCACGTATCACGTATCAGTGCGGGCAGCGGAGTGCGGAGTTATAGGTAGTAAGGGTGAGAGAAGTCTAGGAGGAATCATCCGAGTTGTCAGTGGGGGAAATACGAAGCCAACCTTAAACCTAAACCGAAGTTGAATGTGTTTTAACCCTTCGGGGATGTCCTCTCTTCTGAAAATGTATCGTTGAACGTTCAACGTTCAACGTTCAGTAAACGCCAAAACAAAAGTGGCACAATGGTTTTAGGGATTATTGATTTTCTCGTCAAAACCGCCTTCGGAAATGGAGAGCCTTAAACCTACGCAGAGCTTGGGTTTTGGGGATCGACTAATTTAAAAGCCCTTGACTGGAGTCGCAATCCCGTAAAGTCATACAGAGCAAGGTTTTTGGAGATCGATTCCGCGCCTCGGCGCAATTTCATGATATGCTGATTGCTGTAAAGGATTGCAGCACAATATTTTCGGGGATTATATATCGTTGAACGTTGAACGTTCAACGATACATTCCAGGGCGACAAGGGGCGATGTGGGATTAATGATCCTTTGATGTGCCTTTGATGTGATTTAGCCGATTGACGAAGGACTACTTGATACTATTGGCGGTGGCGTCCAATTGGATGCGGAACAATGCGCTTGATGATATCGCTGGCGGTGGCGTGCAATTGGATGCGGAACAATGCGCTTGATGATATCGCTGGCGGTGGCGTGCAATCAGGCACAGATTTGCCTGCTGATGATACTGTTGGTGGTGACAAACAATCGGGACCATGAGGCGCGCGCAGGTGATGTCGCCGGTGATGGCACTAACTGTTTATCAGTGACCTGAATTATCGGCTGCTTCCAGGAGGTCCAGCTGGTTTGAAAAGGGCACGCCACGCCACTGGGCGAAATTGTCGAGCACGTATTGTCTTCCCGCATCTACAGTGCCAAATTTCCCGTCGAGTTGAGCTTGCTTGGCCGAATCAATCACGCGACTGAAAATTGGCCCTGGTTTGAAATCCATTTCCCGCAACACGTCGCCGTTGACCAGGGGTTTGGCGTTCAGTTTTTGAGTGTCGGGAGCGTTTTGGTATTCATCCAATTTCCCAAGTAGGAATTGTTTCTGTGACCCGTCTGCCATGCCGTTGCCCCTGCCCGTGGCGTCGGCATGTTGGAGATCGATCAAGTCGTTGATATCGGGTCTGGAAAGGATGTTGCGCAGTTTCCCGGGACGAAGCTCCTGCACGCGGTGCATTTGCATGTGCACTTTCACCATCTGGAAAAGTCTGTCTGTTTGTTTGTTCGTAAGCACAAATCGATGAGCTATATCCGATGCCATATCAGCTCCCACGTCTTCGTGCTTGTGGTTTGATATGCCACCATCCGCATGAATCTCTTGCGTTAGCGGCTTGCCTATGTCATGCAACAGACCACCGAGCATAACTTCAAAGCTTGAGCCTTTGAGCCCGTTAACTACCATCTTTGTATGTGCCCAGGCAGTTCCTTCCGGATGATGATTGGCATCTTGCATCCCTTTTGGTCCGTCCATCTCAGCTACTTCGGGCAGCACATGCTTCATCAGTCCTGTGTCCATCATAAATTGCAATCCGCGAACTGGTTCGGAAGAGGTGAGAATTCCGCTCATTTCATCTCGCATTCTCTCACCGGAGACTGTGGTGATTTCATGAGCGTGTGCCCTAACCGCGTCTTCCAGTGCCGGATCGACCGTAAAGTCTGACAATCGCGAATAGAAGCGAGGCACCCGCATCATGCGCAGTTTGTCTTCTTCAAAACGGGCATTGGGATCACCAACTGCTCTGAGAATCTTGTTCTTAAGGTCTTGCCGTCCATTGAAGAAATCGAAAATCTTACCGGTTACAGGGTCTTTGAACATAGCATTGACAGTCAGGTCTCGTCTTGCCGCATCATCTTTGAGAGAGGTGACGTATTTGACACTATCCGGACGTCGTCCATCTGAAGATTTACTATCTGTTCGCAGGGTGGCAATTTCAAACTGCCTGCCATAAAGAACCACGCACTCGACGCCAAACGCCTGACCCTTTGGAAACACAGTGATGCCAGCGTCTTTGAAGATTTTCTCCACTTGTTCGGGAGTGGCTGAGGTGGCGAGATCAAAGTCTTTAGGGGTGCGACCCATCAGTTCGTCTCGCACGGCTCCACCGGCAAATACTCCGATGAAACCTGCGTCCTGCAAGGTTTTACAGATCTTGGTGGCAATCCCTTTCTGGAATTCAGACTCTCTAGCTGCCTCTTGTGGAGTCAGGGACTTGTCCAGACCATCCATATCTTCGCTGGGGCGATACTGCCCTTTCGTCTGCTCAAATTCGCCGAACTCTCTCAGCCAGACCTGTTTGTAAGTCTTTCCAGCGAAGGCAATCTGGTCGCCGATGTTTTCCTTGGGAATGACTGGATCTGCCGGTTTCCCCAGTTCCTCCCGAATCTTAGCCTGCACCGCTCTGGCGTCTAACTCCTGGTTGGTGCGCACATCCAGATAGGCTTGCTGGGCGGCGACCCTATCGCCTGAAGCTAACACGTCTGCCGCCTGCTTGAAGCCGCCTTCGTAGTCGGACGACAAGTGAGTCAGTTGGTGGCCAACCTTTTCAGGGTCGAACCGATCAGACAGGAGAACCCGCCTGGTTGATTGGTTGGAGGCATCCTGGCCGGTCTTTTCCTGAATCTTAGACCAGGGATTGTCTCCCACAGCCTGTTTGAGAGAGTCTGATTGAACCATGGCAGCTCTGGCTTCCGGATTGTTGGCAAAATATCTATCAACTGGAGTGCCCAGCCCCAGCTGTTGCCTGACTCCGTCTATAGCTTTGCCGCCCAGTGTCTGAATTGGAGGCAAGGCGATGTTCATGACTCCACCGGAGACAGCAGCCTGGATGAATTCGTCGCTGGTCGGTGCCTTATGCTGCGCGATCCCCTTGGAGATTGAGATTTGCGCCAGTCCTGCGATGCCGCCGGTGGCTGCTCTCAAGCCCACTTGCTGCCCAATTTGCACTGTGCGCGCCATCAACGTGCTGGCTGCCTCATCTTGCAGTGAGCGCATGGCCAGTTTGTTGGTGAAAGTATTGCCGGCCTCGAAAACGCCGAAGGCAGCGATGCTAGAGGCGAAATTACCAAGGCGGCTTTGACCTTGTTTGGGGTCTTGCATAACGCCATAAATGCCGGCACCGGCTATCTGGGCCACACGTTCATCTTGCGCGAAGGCGGCCCATCCGCCCTCCAGGCCCATCCGCGCTCCGCCGTAACGCATCGCTCCGCCAGTTGCCTTGCCAGCCACGACATAAGGCAAAATCATTCCCAGACCGCCCGAGATCTCCTGAGCAAACCAGCCTGGTCTCAGGAATTTGGCATCGTCGGTCTTGAGAGTTGTAGCTTCTGGGATAAAGGGATTGGATGAGTGTCCGGTAAGCAGGTTGGCAGTGCTTGCTACGGCGTTGTACGGCTCGATGGCGGCGGCGTTGACGAAGGGATTGACGACATTGCCTTTGGTCCAGCCCCAAGCTTCACTGAGCAAGCCATCGTCAGCGCTGTCGGGCTTTGTTGAGCCAGCGCCAGTGTTTGTAGAATCAGTGGAATGAGAGAGTTCAACCATGGGGCTAGGATGCCAGCAGCGCCGCCCGCCTTCAATGGGGAAAATACGTCAGCGGGTATGCTGGTAACGGTTTGCCGCCAAAAACGGCGCTAGAGAGTCGGGGCTAAAAGATCTTCAGCATGAGCTGTCGCGCTTCACTGCCTGCCGCCTTCTCTTGGCGCTTTTGGTAACTGACTTTCACGTTCGAGTAATAGAGCTGTCCCAAAACCGGACCACATTTCGTGCAAAAAAAGCCGCGCAATGATTTAGGTCGTCGGTGCCGTGAGAAAACCTTTCGGCAGGAGGAACATCGAGCTTTCCAATCACCCTCGGGCATTTGCACGGTCTTGTCGCAAGATCTGGGGTTGCAGCCCAGCCTCAGACACATATTTTTCCAGACCTGATCGTGTCCGTGACTGACTCCGACCAGAGCATGAGCAATCTCATGCAGGATGGTATCAACAATCATCTCTGGTTGATTGTTCTGCACATAGTGTTCTGACAACTCGATGCGCTTTAAATATTCTTTGCAGACACCAAGCTGTCGCTTACTTTTGTTCAGCTTGAAATCCCAACCAGGCAACCCGTGGTCGTCAATAAGCTTTCGCGCCAGTGTAAATGCTTCGAATTTATCCACGAACCGGCACACCTTTGCTCGACAATCTGATTCTATATCAAGAGGTTGTTGAGCACCAGATGCGGTGTATGTAAAAGATATGCAATTGATTATAAAATTGCTCGCTTATAGCACCGCAAGCGCTGTATCTCGAAGATATGCGATCGATCTCGGACCGTCCTGAACTACTTCTTTTGCAGGATGGGTGTCGTCAAAGGCGAATCATCTTCGAATACGACCCGTGAGTCTAGTTGCAGATTCGGCAGCGTACGGGTGAGCGCCGACGCTTTATCCGCGAAGTGTGTGAGTTGGTTGCCTGCGCCCTTTGAGAGAGAGTACACTCCAAATGCAATCAAACCTAAAAGCACTATGACGATTCCGTAGGCAATTATGGTATGAACATTTTCGGTGCTCTGGAATCCCTGAACGGTGTAAGGGTGGCGTTGGATAGTTTGGGCTGACATAGTGACTGCTCCTGACGGCTCCGAGTGGAGATATCTAGTCTACCTAGACGAGGAACCAGCCAATTCGTTCCCAGGTTTATAGACCAAGGCTCCCCAAAAAAATAGTAGCAGTTACCATCCCCACCGGAACCTGATAGAACGCCGAACGATGTGTTTGCTTGGGCAAATTTAACTGGGAACAAAACTTATCACCGCTATGCTTAATGAGTCAAGAAGCGGGTATATGCATTTGGCATTTGATCTGGTTAGAAGTGTTAAACGGTTGGTGCCTGCCACCTCCAGGCGCAGCAGGGGCGCGTCCACAGCGATCGCGCATGCGCCGCGAGATGGCCATTCCGGCACCGCATATAGTGGCGATGCATATGAAATCACTTCAATTGCGCTATCGGAAGCCATCCTTAACAACTACAAAGCTCATGCGCAAAATATACGTGAGGATATTCTGGAGCAAATAACCAACGAGTCTCTGGCCTTTCTGCAGAAGCAATCTGTCAGGGAAAACTATTATCGCGCCGTCAATGCGGTCATGGAAGACTCAATGCGGTCGGTCGTGGACGAGGTTTTCGACACGCTGGAACCTTATATGACGAAGATGAATATTGCCTTGGCCGGCACATCTTTGACTGTCTCATTCACTCAACCATCTGCTGTTACGGAAGCACTGAGCTACGATCGTTCGCGTCAGCCACTAAATACGGTGACAAGTTATCGCGCCAGAATCTCCACAAGCAGATTCTCAATCGTCATCAAGGGGAAGGATGCCGCCGTCGACTTCTACTTTTTGCCGGTGGAAAAGGTGATGGGGTTGACCCGTATCGAATCTGAACACAAACCGATCATGAGCTTCACCGGCACGCCCAATTGCGGATTGATTGATTGGGAAGTAGAAGGCAAACCGCTTACCTCCGAGCGTTTGGAGCGCTATTGTTTGCTGCTGTTTGATTTCTTGATCAAAGAGACGCGCGCCGCGCTGGAGTAGTTGGCAAGATTCCGGGACAGCAAAAATGAATTCGCAGATTGTCCCAGGATCGCTCCCAGGATCTACTTCCCTGTCGCGTCCTTGAGCGAACACTCAGCCACACCTGTGTTGGAGTCGGCGCCTCCGTAATAGAGCTTCAGTTTGCCACCACTGTCGGTGAGTCCTTCGACGAAGACGACGTTGGGCACCTGCCCCACTTTTTCCCATTGTTTCTCGGGTTCAAAAATAGGCTTATCCGATCGCTGCAAGACCTTGGTCGGATCTTTCTTATCGAATAAAACCCAGCCCGTGCGATAAACCAATTTGTCATCGGCGCCGTTATAAATCAAAAGAATTCCATCCTTAGTCAAAAGCGGAGCCGGACCGGGCTCGACTACCTTCGAATCGAACATGCCCTCTCGTTTTGGCAGCACCGGCGTTTCCGTTGCGTCTTGCCAATGAATCAGATCCGTAGAACTAGCCAGTCCCATTTGGTCGGCACCACCGGCAGTGCCCAGATAGTACATCCACCATTTGCCGTTTATCTTGGTCGTAACAATGGCACCAGATTTTGTCCACTGCTTGTTCCAGGTGCCTTTGTAAGCAGGCAATATGACACCCAGCCTCTTCCAGCTCTTCAAATCTTTGGATGTAGCCAAACAGAGTTGAGCATCCTTGGTGTTATATCCTGTGTATGTAAGATAGTAGGTACCATTGATTTTTACTAATCGTGGATCTTCCACGCCGCCGTCTTTTTCATAATCGGTTTCAGGAGCAAGCACAGGTTTGTCGCTGGCGGTGAAATGCACTCCATCGCTGCTTTCCGCATAACCCACACGAGAAGTCCCTTTCTCATCCTGGGCTCGATACAAAAGGATTGTCTTGTCACCGACCTTCACAGCCGCTGGATTGAAGGCGCCCTTGGCATCAAACTTGCCCGGGCGGGGAACCAGGATCGGCTCTTCCGACACGCGTTTTATGTCGGTGAAGGGCGATTGGATCAACGCGGCGGAAAGCGCCAGATATGCGATTTTCAGAGAATACATAGCCCACCCGATTAGTCAGATTAGAAGTTTAGAGTTTAGCAGGCCAGCAAAGCCTTATTAAAAAACAAAGCAGTCAAGATTATCGCTTCGCTTTGCAGTAGGATCTCCTCAGCTAGAAATCTTGGTGACACAGGTGACTCAAATGTATATCAAACATGCATACGCGCTCGATGACCCAATGACTTCATCTTTTAGAAATGAAGGCTACGCGCATTTTGAGAAAGTGCTGACTGCGCCGGAAGTGCAGGATATGGTTGAAGGCGTCGAGTTTGTCAGGAGTGGAGCCATTGATCGAAAAAGAGGCTCCGGGGCATTTGCCTTGTGTCACTTGCTTAAGGAAGTGAAAGCGGTGGAGTCGATCGCTTCATCGCAGCGCCTATTAGATCTAGTTAGACCGATTTTGGGAAATGCCGCTTTTGCCGTTCGCGCAGTCTTTCTGGACAATGCGCCAGATGCGCTGTGGTACACGCACTGGCACCAGGACTTGAACATCGCTGTCAAAAAGCGGGTGGAAGTGCCCGAGTTTGGACCATGGTCAGTGAAAAGCGGAACCTTGCATGTGCAGCCCCGTGTAGACATTTTGTCTCGCATGGTAGCAGTGCGCATTCACCTGGATGATTGCCCAGTGGATGATGGTGCGCTCAAGGTTCTGCCTGGTTCGCAGGCACAGGGAATCATTACAGGCAAAGCGCTCGAGCACTGGACCAACCATAGCGAAGCGGTCGTATTGCCGGCTCAAGCTGGTGACGTAATTCTTATCCGACCCCTTCTACTGCATTGCTCCGTACCATGCGCAGCAAGCATTCGGCGCATCGTGCATATCGAATACGCTTGCGAGACTCTGCCCGACGGATTGGAGTGGGCGATCGCCTGAGCTTACAATCTTGACCTGCAACGGCCGATAGCTTACGTCGCTGGCATGGATGAACTGTGAATCTAGACGGAAAGCACGCACAAGAACTTGATCGCTACCTGCGCAATGTTCAACAATTCCGCAGCAATATTTGGTTGAGGCAAGACAACTTCTTTGGCGAGGCCGAAGTAAGTGTGAACCGAGCTAGCAATCGAAGCTCAGCACACGTGCATGTAACCGTCCGGAGGTTTCCGCAGAGCGAGCAAGCAACGCATGTCGCTGATTATCATTGTTGCCCGGGAACCTGTCTTGCGGATCTTGCCACCGCGTTCGAAAGAATGAAGAAACTACTTGGTCGGTGTGAGCCTCTTTTTGATTCCTTGTTCATCGAATCGGCGGATCCAGCGGATCCAGCAGATCCAGCAGATTCGGCGGTTCCAAGAGATACCGTATATCACCTGGCTCGGTCTGCCTGGCTGGAGATGTTTGAGATGGAACTCCAGCCTATTATCGAGGCTCTGGATCCAGTGATTTTCCGAAAGCAAGAACTAGAGCGAGTCAGCCCTCTTCCACTTTTACTCAAAATCAGGCAAGGACACGCCGCAGGATGCGACAGATGCTATTGGACACCAATCGGCGGCGATGGTGATACCGATGGCGGTGATGATACCGGAAGCGGTGACGGTGGTGATACTGATGGCGGTGACCATGGTAATACCGATGCGGATGGTGATACTGATGGCGGTGACGATGATGGCGTCGAATCAACCGGAAAACTTCCACTCATAAATTGGGATGACCTCTTTGGACAACGCCGCTTCTGGTATTGGTATTACAAGGACATGGAGCTTGGCGGCGAACTAGAACTGGCTGCTGAAATGGCGCGGACTGGACAATTGGCTGTCACTCGAGAAATTGGACAGCTCGTTGCGCGAAAGCTGACCCTCTTTCAAAATCAGTGGAGGAAGAAAATAGCGGGACAGACTGCTGTGATTCAACTTCCGGATCGCTACGTCCTGAAATTCGAATTTGACAAAGCGAGTGCTTATGCCAACCTGTTTTCTACTGATGAGACCAACTGTTTGACAATGGATCTCGTCACTGAAGGCAGAGATGGCGCCTATGTTGAATGGTTCGAGGACGAAGAAAATGGGTGGACTGCAAGGGGTGAGGTTTCTCTCAGGGACGTTGATAATAACGAAGAGCTCTTAGGTCGCAACTACAGGCCGTTTGATTTCGCCGCATTCAAACGCTTCATGCATGTCATTGAAAGCACGACATAAGGAAGACCTAAATCTGCATAGGGACTGTATGCTTAGGTCCAGTAAAACGATAAAGCAGGAGAGACGTGGAATTTTTTTGGTAGCCGCTTGTGATTTCGCTACCCCTTGGGACTGCGCTTCTGCCAGCGGAACTGGCTAAGAAAGAGACGGGTTTGGACTTTTTCTTCCCACTCCACGGCAAACCCGGCACGCTCAAACTCCTCGCGTAGAAGTTGACCCCACTTTTCGTTCAGTTACTTGTCGTCTTTGCCGTCGTACATGGCTCGGTAGAAGTCCTTGGCAGCATCCATCTTATTTGAGCGGTCATCCTTGTCATCAGGATTCTGCCCAGCAGTTGGCTTATCCGCGCTTGGCTTATCCGTTGCCGCAGGCGGTTGCTTATCCACGCTCGCGACATCCGCTTGCTCGCCCTCATCATCAGAGGCCGCCTCGGACTCCAAAACGACATCGTCGTTTTTCTCAACAGCCAGAACACTTCCGCCTTTTTCAAGTTTGCCAAAGAGTATCTCTTCCGCCAGAGGCTCGCGCAATTTCTGCTGCACTAATCGAGCCATCGGTCTGGCACCAAAAAGTTTATCAAAGCCTTTCTTGCCGAACCACTGCCGAGCCTCTTCCGTAACCTCGAGCGTCACCTTTTTCTCAATCAGCTGCTGCCTTACTTCTTTCACGAATTTGTCGACAACTCTCAGAATCTCCGACTTCGATAGTTGATTGAAAACGATGGAGGCATCAAGACGATTTCTAAACTCGGGACTGAAGGTTCGCTCCAGCGCCGTTTTGCCTTTGAAGCCTGTCTCCGATAACTTGTTGCCGACAGGTTTCAGCTGGTCGTCATCTTGGGCTGCAACGGTGGCAAAGCCGATGTTTTCAGCCAGCATTTCGCGCGCCCCCGCATTCGTGGTCATAATCAAAATGACGTTGCGGAAGTCGGCTTTCTTGCCGTTGTTGTCGGTCAAGCTGGCGTGATCCATTACTTGCAGCAAAATGTTGAAGATATCGAAATGCGCCTTTTCAATTTCATCCATCACCACCACCGAATGTGGTGTCTTGTTGATCGCATCAGTCAAGAGACCGCCCTGGTCGAAACCTACGTAACCAGGAGGTGCACCGATAAGGCGAGAGACCGTGTGCTTCTCCATGTATTCGCTCATATCATAGCGGTGGAAGCTGACGCCCAGCACACGCGCTAGTTGTTTTGCCAACTCAGTCTTACCGACACCTGTTGGACCTGAGAATAAGAATGAACCGATCGGTTTTGTCGGGCTGCCCAGCCCAGATCGAGAAAGTTTGATTGCTTTGACGAGCTGCTCGACCGCATGATCTTGCCCGAAGATAACACTCTTCAGTTCCTTTTCCAGATTTTGCAGGCGTTCTTTATCAGATCCGGAAACTGTTTTTGCCGGAATCTTGGCCATGCGAGCAACAACAAGCTCAACGTCATGCACCGTCACTTCTCTGGATTCGCGCTCTTCCACCGGCATCAATTTCACCGCCGCACCGACTTCATCGATCACGTCGATTGCTTTATCCGGCAAGAACTTGTCATTGATATGTTTGGCCGCTAACTCGGCAGCCGCTTTGATTGCATCATCACCGTATGTGACACCATGATGCTCTTCGTAATAACGTTTCAGCCCGTGCAGAATTTTGATTGTGTCTTCCAGAGAAGGCTCACCAATTTCAATTTTCTGGAAACGTCTGGCCAGAGCCTTATCTTTCTCGAAAGCAGATTTGTATTCCGGATATGTCGTCGAGCCGATGCAGCGCAGCTCTCCGGACGCCAGTGCTGGTTTGAGAATATTTGATGCATCCATCGAGCCACCAGATACGGCACCAGCTCCGACGATGGTGTGAATCTCGTCGATAAACAAGATTACGCCCGGCTTCTTCTGCAACTCCTTAATCACCAACTTGAGGCGCTGTTCGAATTCCCCTCTGAATTTGGTGCCGGCAATGAGAGATCCCATATCCAGCGCATAGACTTCCGATGCTTTCAGGGCCTTGGGCACTTCTCCTTTATGGATTTTGAGAGCGAGACCCTCAGCTATGGCTGTCTTTCCAACACCCGGGTCACCGACATAGATAGGATTGTTTTTCTTGCGCCGACAAAGCACCTGGATAGTACGTTGGATTTCTGCCTCTCTGCCGATGAGAACATCTATTTTGTCTTCTCTGGCGCGGTCGATCAGATTGACACAAAATGCCGCCAGCGGGTCCTCGACTGGTCTGGATCCACCGGTATCCTCGGCTTCCTCAAATCCGTCGAACTGTCCATCGCGATTGGCTACTTTGGATATGCCGTGAGAGATGTAGTTGAGCACGTCCAGTCGAGTGATTCCTTGTTTTTCCAGCAAGTAGACTGCGTGCGACCGCCTCTCTTGAAACATTGCGGCCAGAACATTGCCCCCGTCGACCGTCGCTTGCCCCGATGATTGTGCCTGCAGGGCGGCGCGGGTCAGAACTCTTTCAATAGCTGCGCTCGGTTCCGGATTCTTGTTGAAGGAAAAGCCCATCTTCTCGATGCTATCCTTCATAAACTGATCGAGTTCCTTGTGAAGCTCATCAATGCTTCCACCACAGTTTTTGATCACGTCGCTGGAAGTCTTTTCTTTTAAGAGCGCATAGAGCAGGTGCTCGAGCGTGACGAACTCATGCTTTCTAGCAATCGCCTCTTGCAGGGCGAGATTTATTGTGTCTTGCAGTTCTTTAGTGATCATGTGAAACCTTGGCTATTCTTCTTCCATAGTACAGAGTAAGGGGAATTCGCGCTCTTGCGCCAACTGAGTTACTTTGGCGATTTTTGCTTCCGCTATTTCATAAGTGTACACCCCGGCAATGCCGATGCCCTGCTGGTGGACAGCCATCATAATGCGAAAAGCGTCAATCGGATTCTTGTTGAAAATTGCTTGCAGCACATGCACGACAAACTCCATGCTGGTGAAATCGTCGTTGTGCAACAGCACCTTCCATTTTGGTGGGTGCTTGAGTTTGGGCTTATTTTCGGTAAGCACATTTTCGTCAGAACCAGGGTCTTGCACCCAATCAGCCATTTCAGGTCCAGCTCCGTTTTATGCGAATGGTTACACAACAAATTTATCCCTGTTCTTGAGCGATAGCACCAAGAAGATTGGCTCCCATGAAGAAAGATTCCAGATTTAATCATTCGGTTTCGGAATATCCCCCCGGGGGGGATAGAATGTTAGCGATGGAGGACGAAATCTTGTCGATAAAGTGGTTTATTAGCCTGTTCTGTTTTGTGTTTGCGGCGCTTGTGCCGGGGGCTTTTGCTGCCTGTGAATGTGCACCGCCGAACCCCGCTGGAATGAGCTGCTGCCAAGAGAACAGCGGTTGTGCAGAGAATAGCAATTCGCCACGGAGCGGTTGTGTAGAGATCAAAGGATCTTGCGGCTGTGTTGTACAAACGCCCGGCGCGGCAACAGCAAGTCATGTAGTCAGTTCCACACCTCCTTGCGCCGTTAGCGGTCCAAACGTTGTGGCAACCTCCCGCGTCCCCTATGGGAAAGTTGCTTACGTCGCCGAGTGGCACCACCCATTCACTAAGCTGTACTTACTTCATCGGGCTCTGCTGCTTTAACTCCAGGCGTGTTTTGTTTTTTCAAAATATACCTACAGGAGAATAAATCATGAGAGTTAAAGTTTTATTGTTAACGCTGGGAATGACTGCGCTTTCAGCTTTGAGCGCGTTAGCTAATTCATCGCAGACCACCCCACAAGAAAATTGCTGCAGCACCACAGGTAGTTGCTGTGTGACTGGCGCCTCTTGCTGCGGGGATAACGTAAAATCCGAAAAGGTCACATCGAACGTAACACCGAAGGCAACAGCCGACAAAGCTGCGCCTGCATGTTGCCCCGGACCTTGCTGCGGTGTTGGCAACAGTTGCTGCGGCTAGGCGCAGCGGTTGCGGTTATGACTGCGGCTAACGCAAAACAAATTGGAGCCCGGGCCCTGCGTCTGGGCTCTTTTTTCTCTTGCAGGGAAAATTCGCTGTTTTTCTAACAACAAAGGCTTGTGAGAAAATCAGCGTTTTTTCCCGGAGTTACCGGAGTTATTACACAGGTCGTCACTGTCCCCTTTCTTCTGTCAAACTGAACGCATCTACCCAATTGGACGGATACCAATGCCGATTCAAGTGCACAAGGTGACACGCAACTATGGGCTTATAGCTCTTGTAGTAGCTACTGTTGTCTTTGGACTGGAATTTGGTATTCAAAAGAGGCAGTTGGATTTTGCGGAGGACTACAGGTTGTGGCAAGTCGAACAAGACAAGAAGGAGCAACAGTACCAGGACAAGAAGGAGCGACAGTACCAGGAAGAACAGAAGCAATTCGAGAAGAATCGAGTAAGAAATTATCTAAATTGGAAGAGAGCGCATCCTGAATACGGCAATATTTACGATGAAGCAGCTTTGCCCAAAGAATGAACGTGGTGTGGTTTTCGAATTTCTAGACTTAAGGCTTAAGTCCAGTTCTAATTCTGACGTGGATAGCTTTTGTGATTTTCTATATCTTTAAAGTGCTAACAACCGCTGAAAGCCACACAATTTAATCTGCATATCATTTTAAAGATATAGCTTTCGCGATTTTCTATCTGACTCGACCAGAATCTGACCACGAAATCACAACTTGGAACTGGGCAGAATATGTCACTTCTCCTGTATAGTGAGGCCCAATGACGTAATCTGCGTGGTTATTTATTGGCTAGTCGACCTGCAGGCTTCCAATTCCAGCCGCAACCAATCTGCAGATTCATAGCGCTTTGCCAGATCTAGCTCAGTGGCGCGCTCGACAACAGCATTGAGGGCATCAGAGATCTCGCTTTTGCATTCCCGCGGAGATGATCTGGTAAGTGGTTTGGGCATGGCACCAGTTAAGGCATAGTGCATGGTGGCACCAAGAGCGTAAATGTCACTTTGGGGGCAAGACTGATCGCGGAATTGCTCTGGCGGCGTGAAGCAGTTCTTGCCCACCGACGCAGTCATAGTCTTCTCCTTATGCCGGATTGCCAGACTGAAATCTATCAGCTTGATCGAGCCATCCGCTTGCACGATGATATTCTCAGGAGTGAGATCGCGATGCACCATTGCCGGTGTCAACCCATGCAGATAGCCCAGAATATCGCAGACTTCAAGAGCGATACGCACCACTTGCGCCTGGTCGAGCGGCCCATTGGTCTTCACTAGCTGCCTTAGAGTTTGCCCCTCGATATGTTCCAACACGACGTATACGCGCCCATCTTCGGAGAAGAAGTCGATCAACTTAACGATTCGATCGTGTGTTAACTGTGACAACAAGCTTGCTTCCGCCTCAAATTCCCGCGCTGATTCAAGCAATGCCCCGCTGCTTTCCGCCTGGCTGAGAATGAATTCCTTCAGCACACAGGTTGTGCCATCGCGCCTGCGCGCCAGATAAGCTGTCGCTTGCCCACCAGTGCCGAGGCGGTCAATGACCGTCCACTCTCCGCTGAGAAGTTGCTCTCCAGATTCGAGTTTTGAGGTTCTCGATGCTTTATTTCTTGAGCTGAGAACATCAAACCAAATCTGCGTATAGCGCACATCGTCTTGAAGCACTGTGGAGCCAACCAGCTGTTCTTGCGCTTTTCGGTCTATGACAGCGGTTGGTGCCCAGTGGCGAACCTGATGGAAAAGCAAAATCCTTTGTTGGGCGTTCAGATCAGCCAGATTGATAGGCACACTGCGGGACCAGGCAGTTTCACCCTCACTGATGAGGATGTATTTTCTCGATTCCAGTTTCTCAGAGAAACCGTCAAATACCGCCGCCACTTTATTCATTACCCTGTATATTAAGGAATTTCTTGAAAAACCACCTTCTGGAAGCGGATAGAGGCGAGCGCCACAGTTTTCTTGAAATTTGATAGATTTTACGTCTTTCCATTTAAGCGAATCAGCCCCCGCGGACGGGCGATTGAGGGTAATCACATATAGAAACCATCCTTTAATGCTGTGACGCCTGATACCATTGGGCGTCAATTCTATTCTGTGCTCATCGCTGAGAAAGTTTGAGGGGAAGGTAAACCACGCTCGCAGAAACAGCGTGGCCATGGCGCTGCCCCAGCCAAACAGGTACAAGTACCAGACAATCGAGACAGGGATGGAACCGATATGGCCTGGTTCAGAGCGCCAGGCAATAGGAAAGAATAAATGCTCGACTGGAACGCCCAGTAACCTGTCGATTCCCAGGGTCTGGTAGAGAATAAAGCAGATTGCAGCAGGGATTCCGAGTGCGGTAAGGGTTAAAGCCGTGATTGTAAAAGCAGGTGAATGGATGAAATTATCTTCGACATTGTCTTGTGAACGATCGCGATTTTGCGTGAAGTCAATTCGTTCAGCCTCATGTATGAACCCCTTGTCCTTGCCGGGCCAGAATAAGCGCTCACACCATAGACGCAACATCCAGACAATAGCAAAAGGAGGACAAAACAGGAAGCAAAGTATATTTGCAAAAGGCAGCGACTGCTCCATACCCTCATTCAACTCATGAAGCCAATCCGCGCCACGAACATTGTCCGGAATCAGCGACTTCGCATGCTCTTGCAATGGCGCCGGCATTTTGTGGAATAGAAACGCGGCTGGTCTTTTAAGAAATATCGAGCAACCCCACAGCCAGAGAAGTTTTGGACTGGCAAAAATGCAGGCAAGAACTATCAGTGGTACTCGATGATTCTTCAACTCTGCAAGCGCGACACTCTTTAATTCAGCAACACTGAACTGCTTAGGAATTGGTTGCGGGCGCCGCCATGGTGGGTGGTCCATATACATGCCATTTGTGACTGACCCCGCCAGAAAAGACAGCCAGGTTAGAACAAAAGCAACCGAGCTGATTGCTGACAGAAATTTCGAGAGATTCAGTCTGCTTTGTCCTTCTAAATCAGGTTCAGGGTGAGCGGTTGAGTCTGCCTCGACGTCGGCGGATGAATCCGCTTTGGTTGTCGCGCTGGAACCTGCCTCGACGTCGGCGGATGAATCCGCTTTGGTTGTCGCGCTGGAACCTGCATCGACGTCGGCGGGTGAATCCGCTTTGGTTGTCGCGCTGGAGTCTGCATCGACGTCGACGGGTGAATCCGCGTTGGCTGCTGGGGTCAAGTCTGTAGCGACAACACGTGGACCGGATAAGTCTTTGATTACCACCACTGGCGGTGGTGCGTCTAGCGCCACAACAAGCGTTGGTATCCGTCTAACTTCAGTCAGAGTTTCGACAATCTTCAAATTGTCGCCCCTTTTGGGCTCATGGAAGCGTTTCTTGCGACGAGCTTTCATGCAATCGACTCCAATTCTTTCACAGGCAGCTTTATGGTATGAAAACCGCCCATGTCATTCAGTCGCTTGAGGATTTCAACGAAACCGGAAGGTCTTTTCTCTTCATCGAACTCAGTGCAACTTCTGATCAGCTGATCGAGCTCATCACTGACATCGCATATGGTGGCAGGCGCACTTTGGCTCAACGCGATCGGCTCCGCTGCCGTGAGCAGAAAATGAAGGGTGCAGCCAAACGCGTAAATATCACTGGCAGGGCTTGCTTGCCCCTTGATCTGCTCTGGTGCCATGTAACATTGCTTGCCAATCATGGTTCCTGTAATTCCATCAAGAAATTGGCGGGCGGCACCAAAGTCGATCAAGCGCAGCTGCCCGTCTTCGCCAACAACAATATTGTCTGGAGTGAGGTCGCGGTGCAAAACAATCGGATCATGACTGTGCAAATAAATCATGATTTTAGCCAACTGCTTGGCCCAGGCTAAGGTGGCGGCTTCTGAGCGTGGTCCATGCTCGGCAACGAAAGCTTTGAGGTCGGTGCCCGGTCTGTGCTCTATGACAAGAAATGTAGAATCTCCATCAGCAAAAGAATCGAGCACCTTAGAGATGCCTGGGTGTTCCAGCTGCCTGAGAAGGTCATATTCGCGCTGAAAGATTTTGCTGAGAGCTCTAGTTTCCTCGTTGTCTTGGGCGAGATAGAATTGTTTGACGATGGCAAGATTGCCCGACTGCAGGCGAGCTAGATAGACGGCGCAAAGTGGCTTGGTTGCCAGTTGTCGAATGATGCGGGCGCGTTTGCTAGCCAGCCAATCGCCGCGCTTTAAAGGCACGAAAACAGTAGATTTGAACTCCTGCGCTTCGATTTTCCTGATGCCGATATCAACCGTTCCATCCGATGAAATACTGTCCTGCTCTTGCTCAGCCAGAGCCGCCAGGGTGGCGAATACCTCAGGTTGGACGACGCAATTGGCTGCCCGTTCATCGATGGTGCCGAGCAGTTGTTCCAAATCTTTGACGGACAACTGCGTTGGCTCAACCTGCAGCGAACCACCGCTGCGAAATTTGAAAATCAAAAGTGTCTTCTTTGCCTCAGTCGCTTTCTTGGCGTCTTTGACCTGGACGCTGCGCAAATCATTCCACAAGCGAAAAGGTCGAAACCATAAGCTTGCATAAGGACCGTCGGGGACAGAGATTCCGTCTGCGTTAATGACGATCTTCCTGGACTTTTTAAAGGGCAAGAAAACGCTGGCACTAACAGCTAGAGGCACCGTGGCGTAGAGAGCGATGATAGAGCCCAGAAAAATTCTCAGATTGGAGTAATTCGAGGCCGGATCGTTATTGGTGAATCCGCCCAGATGCACAAAATTTGCATCCAATGTTGAACAATCCAGCCATTGGCTGATTGCATGACCCAGAGGTCCAGTCGAAAAACCGAAGAGATATAGCAAAACCAAGTAGCAGGCGGTCAGCCACCAAAAGCTTCTTGCTGCATTTAACCAGCGAGGATGTTTTTCCTTGAACAGCAATGAATGTCCAGGCATTCGCAATGACTCAACAAAGGCTTCAACCAGGTTGGACGGTGAAAATGAGACAACACGCCAGCAAACAGACGTGAGAAAGTTGGCCAGTTTGAAAGCTTGCGGCAAAAGGAGCAAGAAGAGAGCAACAGCGACAGCGAAGCGCACATCTGAGGCAAAAGCGATTTCTGCAGGTGGTATTACATTCGTCAAATTTCCCGGGAAAAGCAGAATCTGCTCTACTGAGAACAAGTTCATACCGGGCAGATAAGCGTCTCGACCGCAAGCGACAAGCCAATTTACAAACCAGGAAACAGGTCCATTCTCAGCACAGAAGCTGTAAATGCTTCCCACAAAAGCGGAAAAGAACATGACCAGCGACAAACCAGACCACATTTGTCTTTGCGAACTCAAGTCGGGGTCGTGCTTTGTCGCTCGTGCTGTCCAGCGCAAACCAATTGAGAACGTGCAGGCACACAAGAAGAGCAGTGGTGGCAGAAAAACCCATTCTAGAGAGAACTGTTGAAGATGTTGAAGGGTTGGTTCGTCAACACCGCCGTTGAATAGATAGGCTGGCCACCAGTGTTTTATAAGAGCAAGCACCTGCGCAAAAGCGGCGATTAGAAAGGCTACCTGCACCCGGGGCAACTTAACAAAGGCCTTCAAATAAGCGCAGCAGTCTTTGCGCAGCGATAACAGTTCTTTCCAATATGGCTGCAGGGCAAAGACAATTAACAGGGCAATCAATCCGGCCCCAATCGGCGCCGGTGCTAACCAGAAAAGCATTAAAAACAACACGACACAGACGTCTTGTTGGTGCTTTTTCAAATACTGACGTGCAGCAGCAAACCTAATCTGGCGCACAAAAAACGTCCTGGTAAGGGGAATGAACTAATGTCTAGGGAGTATTAGCTCTTCCCCGGCGGTTGTCAATGGGGAAAACCGCATTTTCGCCAAGCGACGCCGACGCAATCCAAAACGTAGTCCTGGACAACCTCAATACCCACAAACCAAAAACGGACAAGTGGCGTTACTGATTTATGCAAGTAGGTACTAGGCCAGAACCTTTGGAAGAAATGCCGCTGGCGTTACTTTGAAGTGATTGCCAAGCTTGACGCAGTGCTCTTTCGTCAGTTCTCTTTTGCCTGACACAATCTCACTGATGACACCAGAAGAAGACAAGCCCAATATGGCTTGAATGTCTACTTGTTTCAGCCCATGTTCTTTCATGAATGACTGCAAAAGCTCATGAGGTGTCATCTTGTCAAAGTTGATGGCGTGATGCTTATTCTCATACTTGCTAATTTCATCCAGTAAAACTTCCAGATAGTCACCTTCATCAGAAGCAACTCGCTCTTTTCTAAGAATCAAGCTTTGAGCAATTTCGTGTGCTTCATCCAAGTGAGCATCGTTTTTAATTGGCACCAAGGGGAAGCGCTCAATAAGAGCCTTGTATTTTTCAGTTACCATCAGAACTTCTCCTTGTCGTATTCGGCGTGAGTCATCAGTTTCAAGACGTAGACTCTCTCGTTCTCTATCCAGACCATCGCTGCCATGCGGAAATTATTGCCGCCGATGTTGAAAATAAATTTCTGGTCTCCTAGATGATCGGCGTTGTTGAAGGTTTTTTGAACATCTGAATTGTTTTTCCATTCAGCAGCCTTTGTTTTTGTCACCCAGTCGTTGAGTGGAGCTTCCGCATCAGCATGTTGTTGAATAAACTGCTTAATGGCCCTGGAATTCAAAATCTCCACGTTTTGCTCCGCCCGCCTACACTCATCCTCTCAAATTGAGAGGAACTACGCAATAGGCTTCCTCTCGAATTGAGAGGAATTAATCTTAGTTGCTTGCAGCTTATGCCGCTCTTTACCTGAAAGAAGAAATTCAGGCAGAGTCTCTCACGCGCAATCTGCCTGCATTCGCCGCGTTTCTCGACGCAATCGCCCTGTCCAACGGCAACGAGATCAATCTCGAATCATTCGCCATAGACTGCGGGGTCTCACCAATGACAGTAAAGAACTACATTCAGATTTTGGAAGACACACTGATCGGTTTCTCTCTTAAGGGTTTCACCAAAACGAAAAAGCGGAAAGCGACTGCGCGGATGAAGCATTATCTCTTCGATATCGGCGTAGTCAACACGCTGGCGAAACGCGGCGAAATTAGGCCCAAATCCGAATTGTTCGGAAAGGCATTCGAACACTTCATAATTCAAGAATTGAGAGCTTACCTGAGCTACTCCCGGATACGCGATGAGATGTTCTACTGGCGCTCTACTTCGTTCTTCGAGGTTGTCGGCAGGCAGTTAGCGCTTGAAATAAAGGCAACAGACCAAGTGGACGACCGCCAGCTAAGGGGTTGCGCGCACTCAAGGAAGAAGGTCTTGTCGAGCGGTTTGCGGCAGTCTCGCTGGATGAGGAAATCCGGTCGAGCAGGGACGGAATCATGATCTATCCATGGCATGTGTTTCTCGATAAGCTCTGGGAGGGCGGACTCATTTACGGTCGCTCAAGCAAATGAGCAATCCAGATCTACACCAGGGCATTATAAACTGGAAGAGTATCATTCACGGTCAGAGAAGTGCGCGCAATATTTCGGTTTATTCCCCCACTCATGTTTTCAGTGCTTGCTTGCGGGCACCAGCGGTAGGGTAAATTTGAAACTGCTTCCCTGCCCGACTTTGCTTTCAACCCAAATCGTGCCACCATGCAATTCGACAATCGCCTTGCAGATTGTCAATCCAAGCCCCGAGCCTCCCTTGTGTTTCAATCGAGAATCCTTGGACTGTTGGAAGCGTCCAAATATCGAGGACGACTCTTCATCTGTGAGGCCCGGACCTTCATCTGCCACGCAGATTACGGCGTTGCCACCATCGGCCACGGCCGACACGACGATTTGCTTTCCTGCGGGCGTGAACTTCAAGGCATTGCTGACGAGATTGGTCAGCACCCTTGCCAGCTCCGATTCATCGGCATCGACAACACAATCGCTGTCTTCAAATTGAAGCAGTACATTTAGATCTTCGGCATAACTGGCGGTGCTCTCCCTGGTCGCGCTGAAGCACTGAGCCAGCAACACCGGTGTCTTCTCGAGCGTCATGGTGCCGGACTTGATCTTTTCGATGTCCAGCAAGTCGTTCACCAGATCGAGCATGCGTTGCAAATTGCGGTGCCCCATGATCATATAGCGCGTCGACCTCTCATCTGCCTGCCCAATGCCTTCCGTGTCAAAGAAATGCATGACGTTTTGCAGGGTATTGAGAGGCGATCGCAAATCATGAGTGATCATCGCCATCACCTCTTGTTTCAATCTTTCAGCCCGCGTTCTTTCCGAAATGTCGTGAATGACGCAGAAGACAGACTCCTCCTCCGGCGACCAGTGAGCAGACCACAACGTGTCGATCTCTTTTCCATCGCCGCCAATGATGCCAATCTCACCAAGGTCCAGAGGAGTTCCTTTCGTCAGAGCCTCAAAGTAGCTCAGTGCTCGCGGCACATCAGACTTTTGCACCACATCGACAAAATAGACACCGGTGACATCACGCCCGAACAGGCGCGCGGCTGCCGGATTGGCGGAGACGAATTTACCGGTGGCGCTGAGCGTGCAGATAGTGTCAAGGGCATTGGCGACAATAACATTTTGCCGGCGCGAGTCTTCTTGCATGATAGCCACCATGCTGCGAAAAGTCGAATCGAGCCGGGCGATCTCATCATCACCCAAAAGTACCTTACCGACTGGCACTCCGGCAGCCACTCGCAACGAATTATCGCTAAGTTGGTGCAAACGATTTGTAATGCCTCGCGTCAAAAACACGACCAACACCGAGCAGGCGACTACATTGAAGAGGCCGATCGCACCAATCAAGATGAGCGCATTGCGCCTGAGCGTCGTCTGCACTTCGGGCGAGCCCCCGGCACGGCGCCTGCTTTCTTCACCGAGCTGCTTGAGCGCAACATGGGTATTGAGGAATGTCTTCAGGCAACTGCGCAATTCCAAAAGCATTGCGGTGCGCGTCGCGAAGTCTGAGTCAGTTCGTCTGGTCAACACATCGGTATTTTGAATCACCATCACCATACTCTCGGAAGCCTGCTCGCAGCGCCCGATTTTTTCCTGCAGAATCAGATCATCGGCGGTGTATTTCCTGACAAGAGCGAAGTCTTCTCTGATGCGCTTGAGAGCGTCCTTCATTCTCAAGTTCAAATCGGCAGGAGCGATGGTCGCTTCAGAAACATATGGCTCCAACACTTCATAGACATTGCAATGAATATCGTCTACAGCATTGGCGATAGACATGGCGCGCACTGAGGTTTCTCGATCTCGCTCAGCCTGAATTTCCATGCCGGCAACAGCGCACAACAAAACCATTTGCACAATCAGCGGAACCAGCACAAACAGCCTGACCTTGTTCGAAAGAGATAAAGAAGTCTTTCGAGGCGAATCGGTCATATATGATGTTTGTCGATTGATCTAAACCTGATACTGAGACCCACTTAACCACTGTGCCCGGCTGATGTCAAGCCATTCAGCGTGCCAAGTTGTGTGAGAATGAATTCGAACGGTTGACCCATCGCTGTCCGAAGGTTGATAAGTGGCGAAGATTCTATTGGTCGACGACGATGAAGATTTGTCATTCACGGTCTGCGATTTCCTGACCAGAGACGGTCACGTCGTGGATGGCTTTGCCACCGGCGGTGATGGCACAGAAGCCTTGAAACAGACTGACTATGACATCATCATCTTGGATCTGGGCTTGCCTGACATGACCGGCTTCGACGTTCTTCGCACATATCGCACAGCGGGCGGACAGGCGCCGGTAATCATCCTCACCGGACAAGCGGAGTTGGACTCCAAACTGACCGGACTTGATTTGGGAGCTGACGATTACCTCACCAAACCATTTCATGTTCTCGAGCTTGCCGCCAGAATCCGCAGCGTTCTGCGACGCCCGCGGCAGACCGTTGCTACCGTGTTTCAATTGGGAGCCTTGAGCTTGGACACGGGCCAACATCTTGTTACCAAGAATGGCGTTGAGATCAAGCTGAGACCCAAAGATTTCGCTCTGCTCGAGTTTTTCATGCGCCATCCAAATCAAGTGTTTAGCACCGAGTCTTTGCTCGCGCGTGTGTGGACATACGAGGACAGCCCAACGGCAGACGGGCTGCGCACGGCCATCAACCGAATTAGAAGGGCCATCGACGGTCCGGACGATCTGGATAATTCATACATCGAAAACATCTCCAGAGTGGGATACCGCATGCGGAGTACCTCGTCCAAACCCTGAGGCTTCGAGGCTGGTATCGCATCCACGCGGCCGCCCGCATCCTTGCAAAATTTTTCAGCCGAAAAATCATTGTTTATTTAGCGGTTATAAGTCGGTTATAAACGGCTGCAAACATTCAATCATTCCAAACGACGCATCTATCGGTCGTTGGTTTCATCCCTCTCTCCCCTCTCTCTGATTCTTTCGAGGCACTCGATTATGACAACAAACCGTTTTGAGTCGACCGAAAACTTTACTAACAGCAACTCCAACAGTGACTTTGCCAGAAACATGTCGCCCAGCGATCGCGTGGTCACAGGTATACCGATCTACGGCGAAGCCGGCCAACAGAGCAACTACATCGAAAAACAGGGCTTTCCATCAAGCTCGAGTCTCTTACCATTGGATGGCGGCGCCGACAATCAGGGCGGCGCCGACAATCAGGGCGGCGGTCGCACCAACGCGAGTAGCTACGCAGACAATCAGGCCGGCGGAAGCACGAGCGGCGGGGGGGGCGGTGCAGAGAATCAGGCTGGGGGCGGCTCCACCATGCGAAGTATCGGCGACACCAGCCAGTATCAGGGTGGCAACAACACAATGCAAGGTCTCGGCGGCGACACCAGCCAGTATCAGGGTGGTGGCAACGTAATGCAAGGTCTCGGCGGCGACACCAGCCAGTATCAGGGTGGCAACACAATGCAAGGTTTCGGCGGCGACACCAGCCAGGGTGGTGGTAACGTAATGCAAGGTCTCGGCGGCGACACCAGCCAGTATCAGGGTGGCGGGTGGAACTATGCAAACGGCGGAGGAGAGAACCAAGCAGCGTCGTCGCAGGGATCGATTGGGGCTGATTTAGAAGCCCTAATGCAAGACCTGGGTTTTGGCACCGGCAACGAATAACCACAACTTAGAGAGGGCTAACAACATCCGGTCGGCGACGCCACCGGATGTTGTTCCACATAATCCACATTCCGGATGGATAAAAAATCGAAAAAGCTATCTCTTTAAAGTGCTATGCAGATTAAATTGCTTGGCTTTCAGAGGCTGTTAGCACGTTAAAGATATAGAAAATCGAAAAAGCTATCGGGTCTGTGACCTGAAATACAAGCAGCGTCTCTAAGAATTTGTCTATCCCTTCGTCATAGTCTCCAAATTTGTTAGCGATAGAAATTTCAAGCAGTTCTCCGGTGAACTGCTATCGATGACACTTTTCCAACGGAGCAATCGGAGGAAGGACAGTTGTCTTATGCTACAATTAAACTAGTCAGACTAGTTATAGAACAATGAAGAATAAACCAGGTTCACGACCTACGCATTCGTGGCAACTACAAACTGCCAAAGCCAAGTTCAGCGAAGTATTTCGCCTGACCAGAGATGAAGGCCCTCAATTAATCACTCGTCAGGGTAGAGACGCTGTCGTCATGATTGCTATTGAAGACTATGAAAAGCTGATTGAATCACGCAAGAACCCCAAGACGTTGGTGCAATTCTTGAGAGAATCACCATTTGTGGGACTGGAGTTGGAATTCGAGCGGGTCAGAGATACCGATCGCAAGCTGGATTTATGAGGGGATTCTTGCTCGACACGAATTGCATTTCAGAGCCGTTACGCGTGGCTCCTGATCAACGCGTGGTGCAATGGATAGATTCAATTGACGAAGAGATGCTTTATCTCAGCGTCCTCACGATCGGAGAACTTCGAAAAGGCGCGTGCAGACTTCCGAGCAGCAGTCGCCGGTCACAACTGGAGCGATGGCTGGACGAGCTCTGCCTGAGGTTTGCGGGCAGAGTGCTCTCCATAAATATAGAAATTGCCGATCGTTGGGGTAGAATATCCGCCACAGCCGAGTCCAACGGCAAGTCTCTTTCCAGCATAGACAGCTTATTGGCGGCGACTGCTCTGCACCACAATCTCACAATTGCCACCAGAGATACACAGGACTTTGTCGAAACTCAGGTACCGATCCTCAATCCTTGGCTCTAACAACAAAGGATAGTGGCTTGTCCACTGGGTATCCGTTCGAAGATATTCTATGATGTTTCGGCTAACGCATTTCAACGACTCGCCAACATTTGTTAGCGCGGATGCCAACCCAAACGCCCATTCTGGAGTGAATGAGCGTCTGAGACCAGAAGAAAAGCTTGTCGCCTAAAATACTAATCCATAATCCAAGAACTAAACTACCGCTTTCATTGAGTGATGCTCTGCGCCAAAATCGCCACTGGTCACATTCCCTTTTCTCAATGCGAACCAACGAGTTCCTGTTTGCGTTTTTTTAGTAAGACGTGTCTTCCACAATTTATCCAATTCCGATACTTGCTGGAATGCTAAGCTTTCGGTTCTGCTCGTGGTCGCAGACGGATCGTTCGGCATCCACCCACCCTGGAGATTGGCTACCGCAACATACGTGCTCTTACGTTGACTTTGACTCTTGCTCCATGGGTTAGGCATGATCCAACTCCTTAATAATCTGTTTCCACAATTCGAGCCAGTAGCTCTTTGTGCTTGACAATAAACAAGTTACAAAAACGGTCGTGAAAAAATCGTGCATAATGCGGCCACGTAGATTGCCGGGGTCCGAAACGGGCATAAAGCTCCCGACAATGGAGTGTTGAATCAGATGGCTAAGATTCTTATGGTTGAGGATGATGTAAGTTTCGCGACGAATCTGCGCGAGTTTCTGCAGTTCGAGCAACATGTCGTTGATATGGCACACAACGCTGAGGATGGATGGCAATTTGTGCAATCCTATCAATATGATGTGCTCGTCCTCGACTGGGAACTGCCTGGTATGAGTGGCGTAGATCTATGCAAAAAGATTCGAAGCGGAGGCGGAGCCGTTCCAATTCTCATGCTGACCGGCAAGGATGCAGTCTCTGACAAAGAGGCGGGGCTCGACTCCGGTGCCGACGACTATTTGACGAAGCCGTTTCAGGCACGCGAGTTGTCTGCCCGCATTCGCGCCTTGACGCGGCGCGCCGTCAAGCTGTATCCCGACGAGGTCAAGGTCGGCAATCTGACGCTTGAAAGTGCAGCCTGTCGCGTCACCAAAGATGGAGAGGAGATTCGCTTGAACCCGAAGGAGTTTGCCTTGCTCGAGTTTTTGATGAAAAACCCGAACAGGGTTTTTAACGCCAAGGTCTTGCTTGAACGGCTCTGGGATGCTGATAAGGATGCATCTGAAGATACGATCAGGACTTATATGAAGACGCTGCGTCGCAAGATCGCACCTGGCGAGGAGACGTGCCCAATCCGCACCATTCACGGACTGGGCTATAAAATCGAATCAGATTCATAAACGTCATGGGCGGTCAGTGAGGATTTCTACAACGAGATCGGCCTCATTCATTGATATCACATGCGGTGCCCAAAGCCTCCTCGCGAAAACGGCCGGCTGATAGGAGCTGTTGTATGAATATTCATGCTTCGAGCGAATTTAGGGTTGCTCTGTTCCGGAAGTTGATGTACAATTGTCGGTACAAAAGTATGCACGGGCGATGGAGCATGAAGTTTGACTGGGACCCAAAGAAAAACCACACAAACATAGAAAAGCACAGCATTGATTTTGAGGATCTGAAGCCACTTTTCCGTTCGGAACAACCGTACTTGGACAAAGAGGACGATTGAGAAGATTATGGAGAGGAACGGCGAATCAGGCTCGGTTGGGTTGAAGACCTGCCTCTATATGTTGTGTATACAACGCGACGGGGTGTCACCTGGCTCATCTCGGCTAGAGTGGCTGAGCCCGCTGAGGAAGAAGTACTGGTAGCCGAAATAGCCGGTGAAAGGAAATTGGAGCAGGCAAAATGGGAGCAGGAGCAGTCAATAGAGCGAAAGAAGAGAGTGGAACGGGAGCGGTTAGAGTCCAAGAAGGAACGTGAGGAACGGTAAGGTGGGCGAAATGAAACCAGGTGAAACGAAGAAGGGAAAGACAAACTGGGAGAAACTCCGGGCTCAAAAAAAGGCTATGCCTCTAGCATCCGAAAAGGATCGGACCGAAGCTCGCGAATTCTGGGCGGACGCAGACGTTGTCATTCCTGGAGGGAAGACGCGTATGACCGTTCGCTTCGACACTGATGTGGTGGAGTGGTTCAAAAGTCATGGCGCGAAATATCAAACGCGCATGAATGCCGTTCTCCGACAGTTCATGAACACTCATGACGCGCCACCAACGGAAGCTGAATTCGCAGACGTGAGTCATTCGAATCCAGCATATCCACATATTGTTTCCGTTGCTGAATCGGTGCAGGAAAGCCTCGATCAAGGAATTGCGGAATATTTGAAGTCACTAAATCAACTCGGCACCATTAGCTTAAATAAAGGCGACGATGAAAGCGCTTCCAAATACTTTCAAGAAGCTGCAAATTTCTATAGGCGTAAGATCGAGGAAACAAAATAGCGACACTGTTACGGCCGCAGTAAAGCCACTCTCGCGATCAAGCAAGTGCGCCCCAATCAGTTCTCGCCGCAGTGTGGCGAAGTCTGGATGATGAAGGAGTATCACTAAAGGAGCATCAGCGTCTGGTCATTCTCATGGAAGATTTGAAGGCTTGAATTATGAAAGGTTTGAATTTTGATTTTTGCAGGAAGAATAGATTTCGCGCGGACAAGGCAGTGCGCCGCATCAATTCATCTTTTCCAGACAAGGTGTTGCGCTGGCTCAAAGCACTGTTGGCGGTGGCACTCTTGATCCACTGGACCGCACTCACGACCCAGAAGACATCCGCGGCGGCTACCGGGCCTGGACTGTCGACATATGTAAACGATGCGCACCTGATTTTGCGAGTTCATGCGGAGAAAACCAAGTCTGCAAATCCAGGCGTTCAAGTATTACGCATCGACGAAGTTTTGAAAGGGGTGACTGAGCTGCAATCAGTCGATGCAAAGACAGGCTCGCTGGCACCGGGGCAGAGCGCTGTGGTCTTTATGTCAGTAGACCTGGTTTATAAGCCTGCCTTACAGACGAAGGAAAGACCGCCAGACAAAGTCATCATCTTACCCTGCGATGAAAAGGGCATACTGGATGCCAGTAGCATTGCCAAATTCAGCGTCAAGGGTGGGGGATGGTCCGTGCCTCCGCATCCGACTGTGGCGATGATTATGCAGATCATAAAAGATCAAACTGCCGAAGAAGTAGGACTGAACCAGCAGGTAATTGATGCTCTCTTGTTTCCGGAGAAACAGGCAGCGCTAAAAAAGGCAGACCGGCAACACGCGCTTTATGTGGAAATTGTTCTGGCGCTGCATGATTTTCGTCGTGACCACAACTTATTGGCTAATTTAATGGATTCGAAAAATGAGTCGATTCGGCAAGCGGCGACTGCCAAATTGAGAGAGCTTTACCCCAACGCTGCGACAGCAGAAGAACTGCACCACGCGATTGACAGCCAGGCTCAAGCTGAAATCGAGAAACTGAAGGCGAACCGCTATCCGCCGGTTCCACCGGACAGGGTGATACCGAAGCCGTCTTTCAGTCCGGCGTTGATTGAATCGCTCAAAAATCTTGATACATCAGCTTTTTCCACAGCGTTTGAAAACTTTCTCGATTCAGGCGTTCTGGCAGATAGACTGATTGATGCCTCTGAAGATTTCTATTCGTCCCAGATGCAGAAAGGTATGATGGACAGTGAGAGCGGTCTAGTCGGACCGCGCCTGGCGCCAGCGTTCATTCTTAACAGCAAAGTTAATGCCGTTGACCGGGCGAAGATTCTTGCCATGTTGGCGTCGCTATTACACGAACATCGTCTGGTATCGCTGCGAATGGCAGCTCAGAAAGCTGTGCAGGCGGCCCCTCCTGACTCCGACATTGTGCGTCAGGCAGCATTTTGGGAACCGCGAGATCAGGGAGCGAATTTAAAAAATACTGGCAGCCTGGCAATCGAGAAGCTTGGGACAAGCAAGGCAGAAAGAGCGCAAGACGATCTTCTAGCAATTTTCTTGCCCGATCCGATAGACGAATGGGTTTATGGGCAAGCCGAAAAATCAATACAGGATCACCATGAGCGTTTCGTCAACGGCATGTTGGATCATGCGCGCAGCCACAGCAATACAAGCGACAGACACTTTCTCGAATTTTTGAGTCAAGCTCACGATTTGCGCGCCCTGGCAATCTCGCGCACCTGGTTGCGCGACCCGAACCGTGAAGTAAGGGCCGCAGCTGCCCAAAACCTTTGCTACTTGCCCAGCAAAGATATGGTGCAGCCGCTAATGACTGCCTGCGAGCACGAGACAGACAAGAGAGCACGCGAAATGATGCTACGTGCGCTCTGCCAGATCGGTGACAAGCAGTCGCTTTCGCTCTTCTTAAGCGCTTGTGCAATCACTTCAGACCAAGGAACACTGATTGAACTGACCAGAGGTCTCTCTCGCATCGGCGACCAGAAAGGACTGCCCGCACTGGCAAAGATTGCCCTCAATAACAAAGAAGTGCAGATTCAGGCTGAAGCGGTAGACGCCTTCGGGCGCATCTCAAAGCTATATAAGACCAGGCCCCTTAACGAATACTCTGCCTGCTACGGAATCGATACCGTCATGTTAGCGCACGGCTTAGCGGCGATCAAAAGCTGGCGCCGATCGCACCCAAGCGCTTAAAAGTGTCGCTAGAACCAAACCGCAACAAAAATGCACGCACGGCTCACGATCTCGCCTTAATCATGTCTTGATGAGAATCTTTCTCGAGCCTCCTGCCTTGCCTTGTCCGACATTGGCCAGCGCCATCTTTCTGTAAAAAGAGAAGTGAGGTTTTTATTGGCCGCAACACTTGCAGCGAGAATGAAATTATCGACAGCCTCTTGTGTGGATGTGGCAGGCGGTCGCTGCCCAACTTCTCGCCAGAGCTTTTGAGCGTAATTGTTACCACCATTATCCCGGCAGAGCCTGAAGCAAAAGGAGGCAAATAAGTCAGTGCTTCCTAATCCAAAAGAATTCTTTGGAGCCTCACCGATTTTGATCGTATTTCCCCAATTGAGAGATTTGTCAGCGGTGTAAAGATCCACCATTTTTTGTACGTGCTCACGAAATACAGAACCAGGCTCGCCGTTGAAGGGTCCCATTTTTACTCCCGCTGCATCAAGGGCCAGAAAACGCAGGTTTTTAGCCCAAACGGAGGGCACAATGCAGTACACGGTGAACAAAACACTTAGCGTGAGGACCAGCTTCTTTTGTTTCATTCTGACCACTATGCTTGTGATTAGCATACCAGTTGCCGAATTATATACGGAGCGTGCGCCGGGCATATTCCCAGACATACGTGCAGCGAATTCGGGTGCAGATCAATCCCAGCCTCTAGGGTCGCCAGTAAAAGCCATCTTCGCGATTGAGCAGGCGGGCACAAATCAGTTCCCGCCGCAGGGTGGCGAAATCTGGATGATGCCGCCCGATAATTGCGTTCACCTGCTTCTCGGGATAGCGCTTGTCGTGCTCAAAGCGCTCCACCAGCCACCGGAGTATAACTTCCCGCTTCTTGCGACTGGCCGGAATCTCCTTGAGGCGCTCGCCGACGAGGAAATCCCCCAGCACCTTGCGCTCCCAGGCATCTGCTGTGACCACGTTGCCGATACTGGCTAATTTTTCCGGTGCCAACAGTTGCTTGGATAGAGAGCGCAGTTCTTGCACGTTCAGTTGATAGAGATGAGTGTTTCCGTCAGTGCGCATTGTCACCAGAGCGACCTCCTTAAGTTTCGACAGATGATGCGAAACTGTGGGAGCGCGCAAACCTAGCAGGCTGGCTAGTGCATCCACACTTTGTTCACCTGAGGAGAGGGCACCAACAATTTTCAGGCGGCTCTCATCAGATAGCGCCTTAAAGAAAGAGAGCATGTCATTAAACTCCGAACTTGTCATAAATCGTACCTAGATGTTCATCCTTGGATATTCATCCTTATTTTAGATGCTCATCTAATTAGACGTGTATCTAATTAGACGGCTATCTAATTAGATGTATATCAAAATAGCTGCCGTCTGTCAAGGGAGCATTAGAGAATCAAGGACTGCAAATCCAGAATTACGAGGCGTTATCGATCATCTAGTGCAAGTTTGGCCAGAGAATGCAAGTCATTCAGCTCGAGATCTGGTGTGCCTGCGGCTGCCTTTACAGCTCCCAAATTTGTCCTTGGCGAAATACGATTGATCCACACTGAAGAACAGCCCATCGACTGCGCCGGCAGAACATCATGATAAATACTTTGCCCAACATGCAACCACTTTGAAGGAGCAATACCAAATTTTTGCGCAGCCAACTTAAAAATTGTCAGTGATGGTTTGTAAGCCTTAGCTTGTTGCGCAGTGATCACATAATCGAATTCGACGCCCAGCTTGGGCTTGGTTTGATCAAATAGATCATCATCTATATTGGATATGATCGCCAGCCTGTAGCGAGTTTTCAGCTTCTGAAGCGCATCTTGCGTGTCTGGAAAAACCGGCCACTGGCATATAGAATCAGCCAGAGAAGACAACTCCGAAGCAGTCGGTGCAAAGTCTAGATAGCGAGCGAAACTTTCTGTCACCGCCTGATGGACCTGGCGATATGGTCGGTAATCGCCCTGCTCGAATTGCGCTTCGAAATCTCCATACAATTCAAGAATTTTGGCATCGCCGATCGATTTGCCATAGCGGTGGAAGAGCGGCGTTAGGGAGTCGAAAATGCCCTCTTCCCAGTTGATCAGTGTTCCGTAGCAATCGAAACTGATTAACTCGAACTGGCTAAAGTTAAGTGTCTTCACAGATTGATGGACCTCCGATATCGCATCTTCTCCAGGGTCTCGTTATCATAAATTTGCGGTTCTACTTTGGTATCGTCGGTGAAGCCGGCTGCTTCGTAGAACCGTCTGGCGGAAATGTTTTTCACTAGCACCCACACGAGACACTGGCTGAACCCCATCGAGACCAGGTCCGCCAGAGTCGCTTCCAGCAGGCGCCGCCCCAATCCAGACCCGACCATTGATGGCACCACATAAATGGCGTAGAGCTCACCGGCGATTATCGGATCGACCTCAACATCCTCGTCACGCGTCTTGCCAATGGCGGCAAAGCCAACGACCTTGTGATCTTGCTCAACCACCCAGGCGTTGGTGCGCTGCTCGACAATTCCATTTCGCCAAATTGCGCACTTTTCCTCGCTGTTCATGGCTTCCAAAAACGAAGCCGGGATAATCTTGTCGTAAGTTGCTCGCCAGGATGCTACCTGGATTTCAGCAATGGCGTCGGCATCGTGCGGCAAAGCCCGTCGCACGATAATTTCCGCGGCGGCCTTTGTGTTCTGTTCCACTTTTAACCACTGATCCTGGCAAAACAAAGCGCTTCTCTTCCTTTGCCGGTAACGTTTGCAAAACAAAGCTGGTCCTTGCCCTTCGCCGAACTTCCGCTACGAACACTGATGATAAAGCTTGGTTTGTTGGAGTTGGAGGATGATTGAGTTTTGTTGGTTCGGTTGGTTTGATTTTTCATTTTCGTTTTCCTCGGTTGGTCTGACCTTTCTATCATCACGCCAAACCCGTTAGGAATTTGTTAGGACCAGATGATCAATTGTCTGGCGGAAATTGAAACTCAAACTCACCGTTGCCGACCGGCAATTGCAGAATCGCCTTCTGCACGCTGGTGGTATCGAAATAGAGAGTACCGGATGTGGTGCCTCCCGGCTGAATCGTAGTCGCGCCCAGACTGGATTCGCGTATAGTGCTTGCCTGTTCGCGCGAGCGCTCCTGAATATCGGCCGCCTTTTGTAACGCTCGCATTTGCGCGACATAGTCTGGAACCCGTGTCGTCACTGTGGTGACGTTGCCACTGGTCGTCACAGCCGGCGGGATATTGTTATAAGTAGTTACGGGTGTATAGCCCCAGACGCCGGGATGCCCAATGAATGTAGTGGTGACCGGCATGGTGCTGTCGGCGCCCCAGAAACGCACCCACTTGGCGCTCTTGTCGCCTTTCTTTTCGATCTTATCCGCCAGGGCGGTCGGATCAACAAGATGACTGAGAGCCACTTTTGGCTCCATCACGGTCAAAACTGGAGGCTTAGAAAGCAACTGCACCGGATATGGTGACTGATTCAAAACAGTGACATTCACACGAGTGCTCTTAGCCAGTTCTTTGGTTGCTGGCACCATGGAAACGCCTACCGTCAATCCACCAATATTGACCGCTTGCCGGGTTTCGCCGTTCTGGCTGGTCAGGGCGCAGTTGGGTGTTCCCGGACAGAACCGATAAGTTACGGTGTCGGAATAGACGTGGGGGCTAAACGCGGTGAACAGAGCGGGGCTGCGCGACTTGATCTGCAGTGCCACCATGTACTGCTTGGCCGCTTCGTCGTTCTTTCCCAATCGCCGCAACATCATTGACACTTGTTCCAGAACATCGGCAGCTTGCAAACTATCTGCTCCGTATGTTTTGCCCTTTATCTCCAGCGCTTCACCGTAATATCTTGCTGCTTCCAAATACTGTCCTGATTCGCGCATCAAGTAACCAAGATGCTCCAGGACGGCACTGCGGTGAGGTGGATCCGCATCTTTGACATTATTCAGGCAGTCCAGCGCCGCTTTGCAATTTGCAATTGCGCTGCTACGGTCTTTGCGAGTTTCGTCAAGCCACGACTGGGCGTCAAGCACGCGAGCGCGCAGGTCACTTGCCTGCGGCTGGGTCTTATCAACAAGACTGTACGCTCGTTTGAGCTCTTTACCAGCCTCGTTGAATCGACCCTGCCACAGCAGTGACTCACCCAGCCCTGTTCTGATGTAACCTTCTTGAGCCGCCCCCAATTTCTTGGATAAGTCGCTCCTGTAGGTCGCCTCCGCCCGCGCATAATCCTCGAGATCAAGCGCATTCTCGCCATCTTTATCTTCGGCAAACGCAGATGCTTGCAAGTCAGTTCGAGCAAGCGCTGCTACCGTGGACGACGCCAGAAATAGGCTCAGGATGGCAGAGAAACAGCAAGATAACAACTTCGTATTCTTCAAGATGGTTACCTGATCTTTAATCCCTGAATCTTTAATCGCCAAATCTTGCAAAACAAATCTCGTCGCCTATCCTACCATCCGTAGCCGCTGAACCTGTTACGACACAGCGCGTCTTGTCGTTTATCGGAAACGTTCGCGAAACAAAGGGCGTCTTGTCCTTTATCGGAAATGTTTGCGAAACACAGCTGCTCCTGACCTTTCGTTGAGCTTCCAGTGCTCACCACGCTTATCATAAAACTTGATTTCTTTGAGGATGATCCAGATTGCGTTTTGTTGGCAGAAGTTTGATTAGTCATTTTCGTGTCCCCGGTTGGTGTTGACATTGCTATCATCAGCGCAACTACGTTAGGGATTTGTTAGGGACTGAGAAAGTCGCTCAAACAGCCACCGGCACCGGTATGCAGGGCAATATCACGGTAAAGGTGCTGCCTTTACCTTCCTCACTTTCCACCAATACAAATCCCTTGTGATACTCACAAATGGCTTTTACAATTGAGAGCCCTAGGCCGCTGCCCCCCTGCGCTCGCGCTCGTGATTTATCAACTCGATAAAATCGCTCGAAGATGTGCGTCAAGCTTTGCGCATCAATGCCAATGCCTGTATCAGTGACTACAACTCTGACCAAATTCTTGCTGCGATTCATACACACTGACACGGTGCCACCACCATCGGTGTAGCGCAATGCATTGCCAAGCAGATTGGTAAACACCCTGTGCAGAGCATGCTCATCGCCTTCGACTGTTATCGGGTCAAGTTTATCAACCTCCAGCGCGATCTGCTTATCAATGAAGTCCTGCTTCAATTCACCGACAGCATGATTGATCAGTTGATCGATCCTGACGGCGGATTGCTGCAGCGGTAATTGCTGAACCTCAATTTTTGTCAGCATCATCATGTCGTCGATCAGCCTGGCCATGCGATCGGTCGACTTGGATATGCCTTCCATATCTTTGACGAGCTGCGAATCCTCATCTGCCTCCGCCGCCACATTCTCAGCCATCAATTGAATGGCGTGCACCGGAGTGCGCAATTCATGCGAAGCATCAGACATGAACTGCTTGAGGAGATTGAATGCCTGTTCTACTGGTTTGGATGCTTTGATAGAGAGGAAGTAGCCGCAAAGCGCAAGCGCAATCAGTAAAAGGGGCATGATCGCAGCCATAGTCATAGCAAACTCAAGTGTCGCTTTATTTCTAAGTTCTACAGGTATTTCCGCCTGAAGATAACCAACGATTCGACCGCGAATCTTGATCGGATCACACGTGCCACGCACATCATGGTCTCCGACTCGCGCCTCAAAATAATCCATGTGGAGCTCGAGCTTGTCTATACCGGGCGGGCCGAACTCCTCAATCAGCTTTCCCTGAGCGTTGTACAACTGCATGGTGCTCTGCTGGTGAGCCCACTCGTTGGAAACCTTCTCTGTGGCAAAGAGAAAGTATGGTTGGTCGCCTTTCAGTCCAATCTGAGGCAAGTTGCTGGCGATCAGCTCTCCAATGTTTTGGTTGATGCTATCGGTGATGCTTTTGTAGCACAACCAGGTGCCGACAACGACCAGGGCAATGCTGGTCATGCCGCTCAGGAGAACATACCAACCAGTGAGTCGCAAGTGTAGTCGTTTGTATATCGGCTGTTGCATCTATCCACTCACCGGCCGATTTAGCCCCCGCTACCGCCTGTGCCACCACCGGTGCCAGCGCCAGTGCCAGCGCCAGTGCCAGCGCCAGTGCCAGCGCCAGTGCTACCACCACTACCACCACCAGTGCCACCGCCACTACCAGTGCCACCACCCAACCTGTACCCCGAGCCGTGCACCGTTTCAATTATCGAGTCTTGTCCAGGTAAATCGAGTTTCTTGCGCAACATCCTGACATACACTCTGAGCGCGTCTGATGATACTTCAGTATCAGACTCCCAAACTCGGGTTACAAGCGCATCAGCCGAAAATGCCTGCTGCGGATTGCGCATGAGAAATTCCAGAAGGTTGAACTCTTTGGGCTCCAATTTGATCTGCTCTCCGTCTCGCGTCACCTTGCGTGCCTGCACATGCAAAGCAATTTTGCCGCAAGTGAGCAGATCGGTTGGAGATGCTGCGCTTCCGCGACGCAACAATGCTCTTGCTCTGGCTTGAAACTCGCGCAGATGAAAGGGCTTGGTCAGGTAATCATCAGCTCCGGAATCCAACCCCTTCTCCTTATCGTCCAACTCGCCTCTGGCGGTAAGCATGAGAATCGGGGTTTTATCACGCCGCTCGCGCAGCCAGCTGCAAACTTCTACACCGCTGCGTTTCGGCATCATCCAGTCAAGCACGATGAGGTCATACTTGCTGACAAGCAGCAGATCCATCGCTGCTTGTCCATCATAGGCAACTTCCACCAGATGCTGATCGCGCGCCAGTGAGCGCCTCAGCCCTTCTGCCAAATCTTGCTCGTCGTCAACAATCAGAATCTTGCTCATGCGCCTCTAATTATAAATGAGCAGCACTGCGATTTGAGTTTGGAGGAGTGAGAAGTTCCGGGAATAACGAAAATGAGGATAAAGGAGACGTGAAATGCGCTGCCGGCGATTCATCAGATTTGGGCTGGCAGCAGTATTGCTTGCATTTATTTACTTGCCGGCATTGGCGTCACCGCAGTTCAGCCTGTCACCGGCTGAGTTGCAAGACAATTTCAATACCGTTGCCCGCAAGAACAATCTCCAATTGACCATGACTGGAGCTCAATCCGAGGGCTTGTCATTCCGCTACGAGGTGACCGGAGGTATTCAGCTAAGCGGTTCCATGGATAATTCAACCGGCAACATAAAATCGCTTCGTCTTGAGAATTCCGGTAACCACGATCAGAACACATTCATATCCACTGTTACTTGTTTGATAGATTGCCTTGACAGATCTCTTGCTGGAAGAGAATCTGATTTGCTCTCCCAACTAGGGCTGTCGACTGTAGCAGGACCTGTGCTGCACCAAGGTGACTTCGATAAAAATGGCTTCAGATATTATGTATCAAAGTCTAGTGACGAACGGGACATCCTTTATATTTCCCCAGGCGCACGCGGCAATTCTGTAATTAATGCACGCGATTCGCGACGCAGCCGGGCGACGAGCAACGAAAAAGCACCACGGATGGCGCAGCCACAGTCAGCCCCGCAGCTACAGGCAAAGGCACCTGCGAGCAGCGATATCTTTGATCCATCCGGAAGCGATGCGAATGGACCAGGCACACCGATGTCTATCACCGCACCCACTGTCATCCCATCTGAACCTGACTGGCAAACAACACGCAGTGCACCTGACTCCCCTACGCCCGTGTCCTCTGCGCCTGTGTCCTCCAATCCAGTCACTGCCACCGAACAACCACCGCAACAAACATATCCACCGCAACAAACATATCCACCGCAACAAACAGTCCCAACCCAATCGCATATAACTCAATCGCGTGTAACTGATCTTGTGCCTGTGACTCAGCGTCAGCCTGTTCCAGATGTATTCACCGCCGTGCAACCGTCAACAGGCGTAGGCGCAAAAGCAGGTACAGTAGTGGGAAATATCCTTACGCGTGCTGTTGCAAGAGGCGCAGCCATAGGTGGAGTTCCTTATGTTGGCGGACTTGGCTATCAAGTCCAGCGCAATTTGGCTGCGAGCGGATCCTCCACGGGTTCGCAACGATTGGGCGGCCAACGTGGCAATAATAGCGCCGCTGCTGGTCTGGTTGTGAACATGCTTGACGCACAAGCGGCAGGTGATGACAATGGGCTACAAACAGCTAAGGAACGATTGATACAGCTGCCCAAGCCAATCGATCAACCCGGCAACAACACCGCCAGCAGTGCTGGAGAAATGTATTTTGGACAAGGTCAGTATCGCGAAGCTGCCGCTGCCTTTTTGCAAGCGCATTATTCCAGACCGACTTCCCCCTACATTGCTGAACGATTGACCAAGGCGGAGATCTTGTGCGGTGATCTTGATGGAGCGCAACGCGATGCAGTTGATACCATTGCCATCCAACCGGGTAACTACAGCGGCTGGTGCTTGCTCGCTCAAGTGTTCGCAAAGAAGGGCGACGCAAACGGAGCAATTATCGCGCTACTGGTTGCAGATAAGTTCGATCAAGGTCATACCAGGGACATTTTGGAAGGGCACACGAAGTCAGTGCCAGCGACGGAAGACGCTGCTGTTTTAGCGGCTTACAGAAATGCACTTGAACAAGCGAAACATGAAGACGCGGTCAACAAGGCAAGGAACCAATTAATGAAGGGGATTCAGCCAGAAGCTGTGGCTAGGAACGCCCATATTTCGATCGATACGCTGCATCAATGGTTTCCGGAAGGGCTGCCGACATTCGGTGGGAATTAATATGTTTACTCACCCCAGTCAGGTGAACATTGGTGCCGTCTGACCTGCGCATTTGTCACAGTGGATCAAAAGCACTGCTCGAACAGCAGGGTGGTTAGCTGGTCAAGGCACTGCCCCTATGTGAAAGGTGGATAGAAAATCGCAAAAGCTATATCTTTAAAGTGCTATGCAGATTAAATTGCTTGGCTTTCAGCGGTTGTTAGCACGTTAAAGATATAGAAAATCGCAAAAGCTATCGGCGCTTCCCTTTACGCAATCAATTGCTTTAGCAGTTCCCTATGATTCAAAATCCAGATTCCTCGCTGGATAATCGCGTCTATTGGGACTGCAAGGGCACGATGTCACCGGGACAGATAGATCCACGATTGCGAACGACACATCGTCAACCCACATTGTGCCCAAGCCATTGAAGATAACGCCAAAACCGATGTTCGTACTCTGATCTGGAACGTCCAACACGATCTCTTGCTTTGTCCAGTCGTGCGTTCCTGCAAGGAACCAGCCATGTGGTGTTTGCGTATTGATATTCGGCTTCTTTGCTGACGGCATTAAGTTGACCTCCTAAGTCGGGCATCGCAGATGGTGGCACCAGTCAGTTCGCCAGCGCAGCGATCAGTTCGCCACTGCACCAACCACCGCACCCGATCAGTTCGTCACTTCAAATTTATAGCCGACGCCGTGAACGTTTTTAATCATCGACTGCTCGCCTTCGATATCAATCTTGTTGCGTAACTTTTTGATGCAGCTGCGGATTGTATCAGACGATCGTTCTGACTCTGAAGTCCAAACTCTCTCCAGCAATGCCTCGCTGCTGAAAACTTGATTGGGATAGCGCATAAAAAATTCCAAAAGGGCAAATTCCATTTTGGGAAGATGAATGTCTTCACCCGCTCGCTTCAATTGGCGAGAACGCGGATCCAGTTCCAACTTACCAGCCGTCAAGACGTCGGGGAAGAGCATTTGCGAGCGGCGCAACAAAGCTCTCAGTCGAGCCGACAGCTCCTTCAAATGAAACGGCTTGGTCAGATAATCATCGGCGCCGATGCCAAATCCCGTCTCTTTATCGGCAACGGTGGACTTGTTGGTGAGAAAAAGCACAGGGCAAGAGCCCCCCGATGCCCGAAACTGCCGGCAAACTTCGAGCCCGTTTAGCCTTGGCAGCTCTATATCGAGGATGACAAGGTCGTAGGGATAAGCTCTCAGCAGGTCAAGAGCATCGGTGCCGGTTTCGGCCTTTTCGACCAGGTAAGACTCCAATTGCAACCAGGTGCAGATCGTGTCAGCCAGGTTCCTGTCGTCTTCTACCAGTAATATCTTTGCCATTTGAGATGCCTGCGAACTTCCGCAACGATTATATGCCCGGACAGACGGCAGAGGGTGGGAATAAGATTGTCAGCCCTAAGTTTACCCAACATGCTACCAAAACTAAAAATCTCCCACATGGGATTGATCCTTGTCTGTTTTCCGCTCATCTGTGAGCTGATTTTCGTTGCCATGCTGGCAAGTCTTTTGCGCAACGCGGAAGTGGAAATCCAAAAACAAAGACATGCTCAAGTGGTGATCGCCAATCTAAACGAGCTTGAAGGTGGAATTGTGGACGCCTGCCTGGCAGCGGGGGCCTACAAGTTGACTAATGTGCCGATGTTTAAGGCCAGATACGACTATGCCGAACCGATGGTCGAGCACAGCCTCAGTGAACTTGCTGTTTTGTGCAAGGACAACGTCAACCAGATGCGCAGTATACGCCACACCAAAGATTTGGTTGACGCCGGGTTCAAAGTCTGCCGCTCGCTCAGAGGCAACGGTTCGCCAAACGAAGATCCAAACCTCGGCGCTGTTTTCGGACCAGACAGCCTTCAATTCAGGCAGATCAAGGGATTTTACAACACTGTTTCCATAACCACCTGGCAGTTGATCTCAGAAGAGAAAGCAATTGTCGACGCCAGTTCGCAAAAAGAAGTTCAGATGCGCAAGCAGGTGGAAGGCGTGTTGATTGGTGGTGTCATCTTCAATATTTCCATGGCCCTTTTTATTGCTTACTGCTTTTATCGCCGCATCGCCATAAGACTGCACAATGTCATGGAGAACACAGAGAAATTGCCCGCCGGCAAGCCCTTGAACCCTCCAATTGGCGGCGGCGACGAGCTAGCCGAATTGGATTTTGTCTTCCATGACATGGCCGTCAAAATGAAAGAGATGGAGCGTATGAAAGGACAGATGATCGCCATGATCAGTCACGATTTACGCACGCCTCTAACATCCATTCAAGGCATGTTGACCTTGCTTGCCAATGATGCATTTGGATCACTGCCCGAGAAGGCGCGCAAGAACGTTGAGATGGCGGAAAATGATGTCTCGCGTTTGATCACCTTGAGCAACGCTCTCATTGATGTTGAGGGAATGGCAAAGGGAAAATTAGTTTTGTCGCCCAAATCTACTTCCATGAACGCCGTGATCAGTGCCTCGATCAACGCCCTTGATACTTTTGCGGATCAGCATCAAGTCACTGTTGAGGCGCACAACACAGACGTGCAGGTGTTTGCCGATCAAGATCGCCTGGTTCAAGTCGTGGTCAACTTGTTGTCCAATGCCATCAAATTTTCGCAACCATC
>Ga0182024_10002545_pt1 | contig 45029 bp, 36 predicted proteins | sample P32metaG_FD_120480 | JGI IMG/M metagenome (GOLD analysis project Ga0182024, IMG submission 120480) | Permafrost microbial communities from Stordalen Mire, Sweden - P3-2 metaG (Illumina Assembly) | ecosystem: Environmental > Terrestrial > Soil > Wetlands > Permafrost | place: Sweden: Stordalen... | reverse complement strand
GGGGAAAAAGTTGATAACCGGATCCGAAGAGGTTGGTAAGAGGAGAAGGCGACGACCGGAGTCGAACCGGTGTAGACGGCTTTGCAGTGCTCCCCGAAGTCCTGTTCTCAGGTCGTCATTGGGCCAGGTCCGCTACAACCCTGCCGTGGCCGCGCATCGTCCTTGCACTGCACCGGTAGCAGCGCCGTTTACGAAGGGCGAGGTCAACCGGGCGGGTGTGCTGCTACTCGACCTACGCGATCGGATGCAGCGTGATGGTGCCGAGCGTGCCAACGCGGACTCCGACGAGCAGAAGCTCGACGAGGCGTGGGAGGCCCTGACCTGGTGGCGCAGCCTGCACGCCCGTCCGTTGTCTGCGCTGGCCGCGAACCTCCGCCACCACGTCGACAGCGGAGATGCCTCTGTCCACGGGCGCATCGAGGTCACGCAGCGACTGAAGCGATTGGACACACTGATCGGCAAGCTCGCGCGCGAGCGGGGCAACGTTACGCAGATGCAGGACATCGGTGGCGTTCGCGCGGTGCTCCCAAGCTTGCGCCACGTGTACATCGTCAGACGCCGGCTGCTGAAGTCCTGGGGGATCATTAGGGAGCGGGACTACATCGCCGAGCCCAAGAGCAGCGGCTACCGGGCGCTGCACCTGATCGTCAAGCGCATGGGCTATCCGATCGAGGTTCAGCTCCGGACGATCGGGCAGGACGTATGGGCCAACACGGTGGAGGAGACCAGCAGACAGGTTGGTGTAGACCTCAAGTTTGGCGCCGGGGGCGAGCGTTCGGACAGCATCTTCCTGGCTATGGCCGAGCTGTTTGCTCGCTTCGACCGAGACGAACTTTCGCGCGACGATTTGCTCGAGAGCTTGAAGCGCCTGCCATCATTGACGATACGCGCACGCGCGCAAAGACAATTCAAATGAGCCCAGACGACGACATCAAGCACTTCCTCGTGACGCGCGATGCAGCGCGGCGCAAGACGACCGTCGTCGAGCTCGGTACGGACTACGAGGCTGCGCAACACGCCTACCAAGAGGCTGAGCAGAAGGCGCGTGGTCGTCAAGACCTCGACGTGGTGCTGCTCAGCGCCGACTCGCTGGAGACGATCAAGCTCACGCATTCCAGCTACTTCGAGCCGAAGTCGCTCGACGAGCTGCTGCCGGCCTAGCCGTTCTCTGTACGTGCGCGCAGACGATCCCGCTCGGCAAGCGGAGTCGAACCTCGATCGGCTGCTCAACCATCGCCCGTCAGCCTCCTCGGACGCACACGACGTGGGAGTTGCTGATTGGCGCGCAGCCGCCCAATATCGCTGGCGAGGGGGTCCAGAGCCTCGGTCAGAAGGTCTCGAATGCCGAGCGCCCTCAGGATTCGGAGCAGGTTCTCGACGCTGACCCCGCCGTCGGCCGCCTCGATGCGGCGAACGACCCCGCGCGAGACGTCGGCACGATCCGCCACCTGAGCCTGCGTAAGACCGCGCAGCTTCCGCCACGTGGCGATGCTGTCCGCCAGGCTCCGTTGGGCTCGGCGAACTGGGATCGGGGTTGCTCGGTGTTGGGATTTATGCTCCATATATGATGCATTATAGGCCATACTGCACTATATATCGATCATTATGAGTAAAAATCAACCGGCTGGCTGATGCGACACGGCTGCGTTTCGGCGTCGCCGATGCTCACGCCCGTTCGCGACGGTCGCGCTCGATACGCTTGGGGAACAATCCTGGCGACGTGGCGGAGTGGCTACGCAGCGGCCTGCAAAGCCGTCTACACCGGTTCGACTCCGGTCGTCGCCTCTAGGGAGCACGATCCTGCTTCGCAGGCCCTACTCGGCCACGTGCTCGATCGCCGCGTGCTCGCGCAGGTACTCGCGGAGGTCGGGCGGAGGTCGGGGAGAGAGAAGTCGAGCTTTCCGCGTCCGACCGGTTCGATCAGCTGGCTCTCGATCAGTCGCGCGCGGTACACGTTCGCGTAGTCCGGTTTCACTTCCATTCGCTTCGCTATGTCGCTGATCTTCGCTGGGCCGTCGTCCCCTGCCATGGCGAGCAGGAAGGTCTTGTCGATGTCCGAGCACTCCTGAAAGGCGGGGCCGTGAACGAGCGACCCGAGCCGTCGCCGCGCCTCCTCCACCCCCACCTGAACGTCATCGACGGTGATTTTCCCGCGCTCGGGATGTTGACGCCAGATTCGATATCCCACCAGCTGGATGAGAAAAGGGTAGCCCGCGGTCGCGGTGACAGCGAGGTCGAGGGCGTTGGCGGCGATCGTCCGTCCCGCGTCGATGACGGGGCGCTCGATCGCGAGCGCAACATCGTCATCGGCGACCCTGCCGAGGTCATAGCGTTCGGCGCGCCGCAGGAACGTGAGCACGCTCTCGCCGAGCAGGTCGCTGACGGCTGCCGGCAGCCCGGCGCCGACGAACATCAGCTCCAAATCCTCGCGGAAGGCGTGCTGCACAACCGTGCACAACTGCACCAGCTCGTCGAACAGGCTGCGATGAAGCTCATCCACGGTGATCAGGAGCCCCGTCTCCCCTGATGCGAGGATCTCGCACAGGCTCGTGATCTGCCAACCACGGGATCTCGCGCCTGATCCTGCACGGCGTTGAGCAGGACCGTCTTCCCCGATAGCAAGCGCTTTTCTATAGTTTTACAGTCTTTCTATTCCTTTACAGTCTTTCTATTCGTTTACGGTTCTCGATTCGTTTCACCCGCCCAGCGGCGATGGCGGGATCCGGGTCTCGCCGCGGACCTCGGGGAGGTTCATCATCACCTCGTCGATGTAGCACCACGACCAATCTTCGCGCGGCTCGATCGAGCGAATGATCGGGTGCCCGCTCGCGCCTGCGTGCGCGGTTGCGTGACGGTTGGGCGAATCGTCACAGCAGCCGACGTACCCACACTCCAGGCAGATCCGCAGATGCAGCCAGGGTTCGCCGGTCTTCAGACAGTCCTCGCAGCCGGGGACCTCCGCCGGCAGCTCCGTGATCAGGACGTGGTCGAGGTGCGTGCAGGGCATTTTTTCTCTCCTCTACGCTCTTCTATGGTCAACCATCGCGATTATCCCTTTGTCTCGAGGGCGAACGTAAACGTCGGCAAGAAATCTTGCAGACCTTCCGATGTGATGCATCTTGCAAAAAGACCTGTTAGGTTCCCGCCTGTTCGTGCCGAGTCCTTCGCCCCACGGGGTGAGGGAACGGGGGACCCAGTGCAGCCAAGTAGAAGGCTGCGGGGGCGAATCGCCACATTTGTGGCGTAGCGCATGTTTTGCAGGTTTTGGCAGATTGTGCGCGAGCCCGACAGCTAACCCCGTAGGCGCCAAGAGAAGACTGAAAGGACGCCGTTTTATGTCGGGATTCCCGCGTGATCTTGCCGTGCTCGAGCCCTGGGAGCTTTCGCTTAATCGCTCGCGTGAGCGCCGCCAAAAAACTGCCCGTGGACGCGCCCGCGCCACCTCCAAGAACGCCTACCGTAAGAGCGCCTTCCCGATGTCCTTGTCCGCGATGCTCGACGTACACAACCGGACCGCCGCCCCGCGCGACCTCGCCGAGGAGCTGCCATGGGATCTCTCTCTCGGCCGCTCGCGCGCACGTCGCCGCGCCGCCGAGCTGCGCTTCGTGCCGGCGAGCTCGCGGGCCAAGCGCCTCTCGCTCGGCGCGCTCGCGGCGCTCACCGCGGGCCCCGCCGCCGTCATGACCACCGGAGTCGCGTCCGCCGGGACGGCCACCCCCACGCCCGAGCCCGCGACGACGACCGAACACGTGATCGTGCTCACTAGCGGCAGCGAAGGCAGGCAGGTGCAGCTGCTCCAGCAGGCGCTCGGCTCGATCAAAGTCGACAGCATCTTCGGGCCGGAAACCGAAGCGGCGGTACGCAGCTTCCAGTCGAGCCACGGCCTCAGCGTCGACGGCATCGTCGGCCCGCTCACGAGCGCCGCGCTGCGCAGCTCGGGCACTGCACTCACCTCAGACGTGCAGAGCACGATCCCCGGAGAAACTCTCGCAAGCTCCGCGCAGACTCAGACCGGCTCCGCCCCCGAACAGCCAGCATCGACTACGCAGAACACCCAGGCCGCGACCGTCTCCAGCGCCGCGCAGGCGCAGACCGCCGACGTCTCCAACGACAGCACGCCCGCCTCGACCGGCAGCGCTCCCACGCCCGTGAGCGCGGTCGCGCAGCTGCAGCACGCGCTCCACCTGCCTGTGGACGGCGACCTCGGCCCCGAAACGGAGGCCGCGATCCGCCGGCTGCAGGCGCGCCACGGGCTGACCGTCGACGGGATCGTCGGCCCGGCGACCTGGAACGCGATCGGCTCGCACGGGCAGGAAACGCTCACCCCTCCACCCTCCGCAATCGTCAAGCCGGCCGCCACTCAGCCGGCGCCCCAGACAGCGGCCGCTCAGCCGGGGGCCGTCGAGGCGGTCGATACGTCCGGCGCGCCTGGCACGCCTGCTCCCGCGCTCCTGGACGGAGGCAACCCGATCGCGCGGCTGCAGCAGGCGCTGCAGCTGCCGGTCGACGGCGAATTCGGCCCGGAAACCGAGGCCTCGGTCCGCCGCCTGCAGGAACGCCACGGGCTGACCGTGGACGGCGTCGTCGGCCCGTCGACGTGGAGCGTGATCGGCGTCAGCGACGAGAGCACGCTGACGCCGCCCGCGAGCGCTCTCGCGGCATTCGGCCCTGGGCGCAGCGACTCCCCCAGCAGCACCGGAGCGAGCGACTCGACCAGCACCGCGACCGGCGGCGAAGGAGAAGCCTCGGGCGTCGTGGCTCGCGTGATCGCGGCCGCGGATGAAATCGCGACCAGGCCGTATGTGTTCGGCGGCGGGCACGGCTCGTTCCAGTCCGAGGGATATGACTGCTCGGGATCGGTCTCCTACGCGCTGCACGGCGGCGGCCTCTTGAGCTCACCCGAGGACTCGACCGGGCTGGAGTCCTACGGCGAAGCCGGGCCGGGCAGGTACATCACGATCTACGCGGACGCCGAACACGCGTGGATGACGATCGACGGACGGCGCTTCGACACGGTCGCTCTGCAAGAGACCGGGGACAGGTGGTCGGACTCGATGACCTCTACGGCCGGCTACGTCGTGCGTCACCCCGACGGACTGTAGGAACCTGTTTCAAAAAGATCGGCACGCCCGGATACGCGCCTGGACACGGCGCTGACCGATCGTCCGGGATCGGCCAGCCACGTGACGGCTCGCACATGCCACCAGCATGTGCTTCACCGCCCCGCGTCGCCCAGCTTGGTCCATGCACGCACCGACCGCACCGCCTATTTTGAAACAGGTTCTAACAGCGTCTGACCCGGCAGGCTTAAGCCTGCCGGAACCGCCGAGAAAAGCACCGAACCACCCCGATCGAGCGTCCCGTCTCAAGCTCGGCCTAGTTTTCTTCCTCCCCGTCCAGAAAACGGCGACAGGAGAAAGCAAATGCTTGCACGGGCACATACCTTCACGATCGAGGACTACCAGACGCGGCATGTGAGCGTCGAGGTGGACATCCGCCCCGGCCTACCCGCATTCACGATCGTCGGGCTGGCAGACGCGGCGGTGCGCGAGGCGCGCCAGCGGGTGCAGGCGGCGATCATCAACTCTGGATATGAGTTCCCCGCCAGGCGGATCACCGCGAACCTCGCCCCTGGCGACGTGCCGAAGATCGGCCCTGGCCTTGACCTGGCGCTCGCCTGCGCGGTGCTGGCGGCCAGCCAGCAGCTTCCAAGCGAGCCGCTGGAGAGCCATGTGCTGTTCGGAGAACTGGCCCTCGACGGCACCGTGAAGGCTTGCCAGCAGGGGACGCTCGCTGTAGCGCAGGCGACGCTGAACGCCGGTCTGCGCACGCTGGTGCTCGCGCCCGAGCGGGCGCGAGAGGCGTGCTTGATCGAGGGCCTGGAGGTGGCCGCCGTCGAGCGTCTGTCAAGCGCGGTGCGCGTCCTCGGCGGCGGCCCGCCCGATGCGCTGCCCGAGCAAGAGCCTCAGAGCCCGGACACTCCGAATCCCATTGGACCGGACCTGAGCGAGGTGCGTGGCCAGCACCACGCGGTCAGGGCGCTGATCGTGGCGGCCGCGGGCGCACACAACAACCTGCTGAGCGGCTCGCCGGGTGCGGGCAAGACAATGCTCGCCCAACGGCTCCCTTCGATCCTGCCGCCGCTGAGCCGTTCGGAGGCGATCGAGGTGACGCGGATCCGCAGCATGACCGGCGGCTGGGAGGGCGATCTGGCGAGCAGCCCTCCGTTTCGGGCGCCGCATCACTCGATCACGACCGCGGGCCTGATCGGCGGGGCGCGACGCGGATGGGTCGGCGAGATCGTACTGGCGCACAACGGTGTGCTGTTCTTGGACGAGCTCTCAGAGTTCGCTCGCCCGACGCTCGAGGCGCTGCGCCAGCCGATGGAGGACGGGCGCGTGGCGATCGTCAGAGCACGGCACTCCGCCGTATACCCGTCGCGGTTCATGCTCGTGGCTGCCACCAACCCATGTCCATGCGGCTACGCGGGGAACTGGGAAAGGTGCAGGTGCAGCGAAACGGAACTCGCTCGGTACCGCCGGCGGCTCAGCGGCCCCTTACTCGATCGCATCGATCTCACCGTCAAACTCGAGAGCGAGGGAGCGCTCGGCCTCGGCGCCACGCCGTTGACGAGCTCCGAGAAGGCACGCGAGCGGGTGACGCTCGCACGCGAGCTTCAGGCGCTGCGCCTAAAGGACGAGGGGGTGACGGTGAACGCGCACATGGACGTGCGGATGCTGCAGCGCCACGCGCGCATTGAGCCACAGGCGGAGGATCTGCTGAAAAGGAACCAGGAGCGGGGCTTGCTGAGCGCGCGCGGCCAGCACCGGGTGCTGCGCGTTGCGCGAACGATCGCCGACCTGAACGGCAGTGAGAAGGTGCGAGCGCGGGACGTGGGCTCGGCGCTGGCGCTGCGCTCCGTAGGCGAGTATGCGGGTGCTCGAGCGGCATGACGAACGGTTACGACATGACAGACAGGCGCGACACCGCGCACGGGCGCGACACGGCAGACGCCGGCGGTGAGCATCCGCGCCAGGCAGGGACGGAAGCTCTCTCTCCAGCGGACGAGCGTGGCGCGAGCCGGGCCTGTGGAGACTGTCTGCGCCGCAGCTGGCTGCTCGCGATAGTGAGCGCTCGTTTGGCATACCAAGCTCGCGATCGGAGACGGCTGCTCGCACTGCTGGCCCTCGGCGACGAGGAGTTGATCCAAGCGGTCGGGGGCACGCGCCGGCGGGAGCTGCGAGAGCGACACGCGCGGTTTACGCAGGAGGACCTCCACTGGAGCGCGGGCGTGCAGGCAATCTGCCGACACCATCCTGGCTACCCGCGCGGGCTGGGACTGGCCGGCGATAGAGCGCCGCGGATGTTGTTCCTCGCCGGTGCGCCACGGCGACTGGAAGAACTGGGCGCAGCGCCAACCGTGGCGATCGTGGGGAGCCGCAGGGCGACCGATTACGGAATGGAGATGGCGCGAAGCCTGGCGCGCGGACTGGCCGCGAGCGGCGTGACGGTGGCGGGTGGCCTGTCGGACGGGATCGCGGTGTCCGCACAGGAAGGCGCGCTCGAAGCCGAGGGGAAAACACTGACGGTGATTGACGGCGGCCTGGACGTGGCGTGCCCGGCGCGCCGCCGCGCGCTTTACAGGCGCTTGCGAGCGACGAGTTGCGTCGTCGCGGAGCAGCCCTGCGGCTGCGAGACCAGGAGGTGGTGCTACACGGCGCGCGAGCGGATCGTGGCTGGGCTGGCGCAGCTGACGATCGTCGTCGAGGCAGACGTTGATCCGGGCGAGCTGCTGGGCGCGTACGTGGCGAAGGCCCTTGGCCGTGCAGTCGCGGCGGTCCCGGGACGTGTGACCTCGCCCCTGTCGCGGGGAACACACGCGCTGCTGATGGCGGGAGCCACGCTGGTGAGAGGACCGGGGGACGTGTTGGAGCTGCTGTACAACGGCAATCCACCACGGCGCCAGGACAGCACGACGAGCAGGACCAACAGAGCACCGCAGCCGACCGAGCTGGAGCCGAGGCTAAAAGCGACGCTGGAGCTGGTTGGCATCGGCAAGGACACACCCGCCAAGCTGACCGCCGACAGCGCGGACGCCGGCGAGACGCTGCTCGCCTTGAGCGAGCTCGAGCTGATGGGGCTGCTGAGCAGAGGAGACGGCGGCCGGTACGTGCCGAGAGAGAGCCTGGCGGGTGGTGCGCCTCTATAATCGGCGCTCGCGCGGATGTAGCTCAGTTGGCTAGAGCGTCTGCTTGCCATGCAGAAGGTCGAGGGTTCGAGTCCCTTCATCCGCTTTGAGTACGTAGTGGTTGCTGAGATACTTCCCGCGTGCCCAGCGATCGCGTGTATACGCGCCTCTCGACGATCTCCGCCCGAGCACTGAAGGCCGTCGGCAAGCTCAACGTCCCGCTCTACCGCGCCAGCCGCGGGCGGCTGTTCGGGCAGATCGCGGGCACGCCGGTACTGCTGCTCACGACGGTCGGTCGCCGCTCGGGAGCACCGCGCACCGTGCCGGTGGTGTATCTCCCCGACGGCGAGCGCATGGTGGTGATCGGGTCGAACGCCGGGCATGAGACCGCACCGGCGTGGTCGCTGAACCTGGAGGCGAACCCGGTTGCGGAGGTAGAGGTGGGTAGGGAACGGAGGAACGTGCGCGCACGAGTCGCCGAGGGCGAGGAGCGCGCTGAGCTGTGGCGGAAGATGAATGAGCAATACAGCGGCTTCGATGACTACAACGCGCGCACGACTCGCGAGATCCGGCTGTTCGTGCTCGACCCGCGTTGATCGAGGTCACTTGAGAATTGACCCTGTAGCGCCGGTTGAGAATTGACCCCTGTGGTTCGCCGACTCGACCCCGACCATCGGCTAGCCTGGAGGCCATGCGCTTCTTCAGCCGACCGGAGCCGAGCATGATTGACGCAGCGTCCGCGCTGCCGGGCCGCGAGCGCGCAATGGACGTCCCCGCTCTGCATGAGGTGCTGAAAACACCGTTGCGGGTGGGCGGGAATCCGATCGAGGAGGGCTTCGAGCAGGCCGTGTTCGGGATGGGCTGCTTCTGGGGCGAGGAGAAGGTCTTCTGGGAAGCGCCCGGCGTCTACACGACCGCCGTCGGCTATGCGGGCGGGTTCACGCCGAACCCGACCTACGAGGAGGTCTGCTCGGGTTCCACCGGGCACACCGAGGCCGTACTCGTCGTCTTCGACCCCACCGTTACTAGCTACGAGCAGCTGTTGAAGCTGTTCTGGGAGGGCCACGACCCGACTCAAGGGCTGCGCCAGGGTAACGATGTCGGCAGCCAGTACCGCTCGGCGATCTACTGGCGCGACGAGGCCCAGCGCACCGCGGCGGAAGCTTCGCGCGACGCCTACCAAAAGGTGCTGAGCGCGGCCGGACATGGCACGATCACGACCGAGATCGAGCCGCTGCACTCCCACCCGTTCTACTACGCCGAGGACTACCACCAGCAGTACCTGGCGAAGAACCCCGGCGGGTACTGCGGCGTGGGCGGCACCGGCGTGAGCTGCCCTGTGGGGCTCACCAGCAGCAGCTGACGACGCCTCGTCGCCCCTGGCGGCGTCCTCGGTCGCTCGCGTGCAACAGCACGCCACGCTTCCCGCGTCCTTGCCAGGAACGACGATCCATCCGTCAGGGGTCAGCCCTTAACAGCAGCGACCCCGCCGAAGCGGGGCCGCTGGTAGTGGGTTTGGGTTGAGTTGAAACCGGAGGCGTCCATGCCTCCGGTGTGCGGACGGACTAGCCGGCCGCCGGGCTTGGCGCTGGGTCGGGCTGCCACGACGGAGCGTGCGGGCCACCGAGCGTGGGCACGTCCGAGGGGTAGACCTCGTTGCCGTGGATTGCGTGATCGCCGATCTCCATCTCTTCGTCGGTGAGACGTAGAGGCAAGAAGATGCCGATGAACTTGAGGATGATGAACGTCGCAACGGCGGTGTACGCGATCACCCACACGGCCGCCTCCGCCTGCCAGCGCAGCAGCGTCCAGCCACCGCCCAGGAGCAACCCTGTCTTTCCAGGCAGGTTGCTCGCGCCGCCGACGCCGATGTACTCGACGATCGCGGGGTCCGCCAGCAGACCGACCATCAGGCCACCCATCAGACCGGCGATACCGTGGGTATAGATCACCCCCAGGGTATCGTCGACATTTCTGAACGGTCGTGCACGGCTGAGGTAGCGAATCGCGAACCACACGATCGTCGCATCGACGACCCCGATGATGATCGCGCCCCAGCCGTTGACGAACCCTGCTGCCGGGGTGATACCCACCAGCCCCGTGATCATCCCGTTGACCGCCCCGAGCATCGACGGCTTGTCGCGGAAGATGTAGTCCCACGCGATCCACACCATCATCGCAACGGCGGTGCAGAGGTTGGTGTTGATCACCGCCGCCGAAGCGTCAGCGCCGGCGTAGTAGGAATCACCACCGTTGAACCCGTTCCACCCGAGCCACAGCAGACCCGCACCAACCGCCACCATCAGCAGGTTGTTGGGCGCATCGATCTCGCGATCTCGCTGCAATCGTGGACCGATCACCGCCGCGAATACGAATCCAGAGACACCCGCGGACAGGTGGATCACGTACCCACCGGAGTAGTCCAGCGCGCCGTGTGCGGCGAAGTAGCCGCCGCCCCAGATCAGGAACGCGTTGACCGCGTACACGAACGTGATCCACAACGCCACGTACGGGATCCACGCCTTGAAGTTGACCCGCCCGAGCACCGAGCCGAGCGCCAGGATCGGGGTGATCGCGGCAAACACGAACTGGAAGTACACGAGCGACGCCTCGGGGAAGTGGAACGGCGGACCTTCCGTGATCGACACAATTTCCGCTTTGCCCTCCTCACCGACGTGACTGAGCACGCTGCCCGGTTCACCGAGGGCCGTCCCCAGGAAGCCTTTAGTCCCGAAGATGCCCCCACCGCTCTTCGCGATCGGATGGCCGAAGCCCATCTTGAACGCCCACAGGCACCAGACAATCAGCGTCACACAGAACGCCACGAACGTAAGCATCATTGCGTTGACCGACCAGCGCTTCTGCATGACTCCGCCGTACAGAACGGCGAGGCCGGGAAGACTCATCAGCCCGACGAACGTCGCGGCGGTCATCTGCCACGCGTTGTCGCCGGCGTTGAGCCAAGATGGGTAGCTTGCCCAGGTCATGTGCCTCCATTTCCCTGCTGTCGTGGATCTTTGAGCCGCGATAGATACCGCGGTCCGCGTATACAAACGTGCGCAGAGGCGCGCTGGTAGGGACACCCTGGCCAACAGTTGGTGCAGGACTTTCGACATTTGTATAGACGGCCCCTGTGGGGCTCCTCAGGGGCCTTTACCCGGGCTCTCAATCGAACGGGAAGCCGGCCCGCCGGCAGGAGGCGCGCAGTTCGGCGGCGACATGCCTGAACGCGCCCGGTGTGGCGCACACCCTTCTGGCCTGCGCCCCGCACGCGTGCTCGGTCGCGCCGCCGAGCGTGCTGGCGAACGAGACTTCGATGCAATCCCTCCGGCCCGGCGAGCCGCTCGTCAGGGCGTACGCGCCGAGTCCGATCACGGCCAGCGCCACGCACGCGAGCACCACTGCTACGACGGTTCGCTCCCGTCGCCCCCAGCGCAGGGGCTCGGACAGCCGCTTGGACTGGTCCTGCATGATCATGGTCATGGTCGCGGGAGACTACTGCGCGGCAGGCGGTGCGTCCGGACCCGTATCCGAGCCCGGCGGACCTGTTACGCCACCGGCCTGCACCGCCGCACCGCTCTGTGCCCCGGCACCGGCGCCGTCGGACGCCGCCTCCGCCCCCGGCTGGAAGGCAAGCGCCGCCGAGTTGATGCAGTAGCGCTGGGTGGGTGGGCCCCCATCAGTGCGGGGTCCGTCGTCGAATACGTGGCCGAGATGCCCGCCGCAGGTGCGGCAGAGCACCTCGGTACGACGCATGAATAGGCCGTTGTCCGGACGCAGCTCGACCGCTTCGGCGACCGCCGGCTCGGTGAAGCTGGGCCAGCCCGTGCCGGAGTCAAATTTGGTGTCGGAACCGAACAGCATCGTGCCGCAGGCCGCGCAGCGGTAAGAGCCGTCGGCCTTGTGGTGAACGTACTCCCCCGTGAACGGCGCCTCGGTGCCCGCCTTACGCAGGACGTCGTACTGGGCGGGCGTCAACTGCTCACGCCACTCCTGATCGGACTTCTCGACTTTGGCCTCACTCATCTCCCCGTCAGTTCTAGCACCCCCTCCTGACTTCGTCTAGCGCCCCCTCCCCACTTCGGCCCACCCCAAAGCCCTGCTATCGTGATGTTTACGTTCACGTCAACTTCCCCAAGATCACGCTTCGGCGTCGCCGCCGGCCACGAGAACTACAAGTGGTGGGCGCTCTCCTGCACGAGCCTCGGGATGCTGCTCGCGGCGACCAACTCGGGCACGCTGATCATCGCGCTGCCAGACCTCGAGCGCTCGCTACACGCGAGCCTGCTGGCGCTCGTGTGGGTGATCCTCGCCTACCTGATCGCCGCCACGGTGCTGGTGCTGATGGCGGGCCGCCTGTCTGACCTGTTCGGGCGCAAGCGCGCCTACGTCGGCGGCTTCCTGCTGTTCGCCTTCGCCTCGCTCGGGGCGGGCTTTGCCCCGAGCGCGGATGTGCTGATCCTGTGGCGCATCCTGCAGGGCATCGGCTCGGCCTTCCTGTTCGCGAACGCCGCCGCGCTCGTGACCGACGCCTTCCCGAAGGAGGAACTGGGGCTGGCGATGGGCACGAACACGATGGTCGCCGCGATTGGCCTGGCGATCGGGCCGGTGCTAGGCGGCGCGCTGGTGGCGATCTCCTGGCATTGGGTGTTCTGGTTCAACGTGCCCTTCGCACTCGCCGGCGCGATCTGGGGTGCGCTGATCCTGCGCGAGCTCGTCAAACCCGATCAGGTGCGTGGCTATGACGTGCTCGGCAACATCACTTTCATCCTCGGGCTCACCGGCCTCGTGCTGGGGGTCTCGCGCGGCGGGCTGAGTGGCTGGAACGACACGATCGTGATCGTCGGCCTGCTAACGGCGGCCGTGCTGCTACCGATCTGGGTGCTGATCGAGAGCCGCTCGCGCGCCCCGATGCTCGACCTGAAGATCTTCAAGAACCGCCTGTTCGCGGCCGCCAGCGCCGCCTCCTTCATCAACGGGCTCGCGCGCTTCGCGCTGATGTTCCTGTTCGTCTTCTACTTCCAGGGCGCGCAGGCGAACTCGCCGATCGAAGCCGGCATCAAGCTGATCCCGCTCGCGCTGGGAATGCTCGTCGCCTCGCCGCTGGCCGGCATCTATGCCGATCGCCACGGCTCTCGCATCCTTGCCGCGCTGGGCATGCTCGTCGGCGCCGTCGGGCTCGCGGGGATGACAACGCTCGGCGTGCACACCCCCTACTGGCAGAGCGGCCTGTGGCTGCTGATCGTCGGCGTCGGATCGGGCATGTTCAACAGCCCGAACACAGCGGCGATGATGGGCACCGTCCCCGCCGACCGGCGCGGCATCGCCGCCGGCGCGAGAACGCTGCTGCAGAACACCGGCGCCGTGCTGTCGATCGCGTTCGTGCTCGCGATCATCACCTCGGCCGTGCCGAAAGCGACGCTGTTCGCGGTCTTCTCCGGCGTGACGAAGGGGCTCTCCGAAGCGAAGCTCGCGCCGTTCATCGACAACATGCACGTCGCGCTGTGGGTGCTCGCGGCAACCTCGCTGGTTGGAGCGTTCGTCTGCCTGCTGCGCCCGAAGCACATGTCCGTCACGGAGTCGGCGACGCTGTCGTTCGAGGAGCATTCCCCGCCACGTGAGCGAGTCCACGCATGAGCGCCTCAAGCGAACCCAGCCTGCGGATCGGCGACGTCGCCAAGCTGGCCGGCACGACCCCGCGCACGATCCGCTACTACGAGGAGATCGGCCTACTCCCCCAGGCGCCCGCGCGCGTGTCCGGCCAGCACCGGCTGTACACCGAGAGCGAGGTCGAGCGCCTGCGCGAGGTGATGCGCCTGAAGGACCTGCTCGGGGTCTCGCTGGAGCAGCTGAAGACGCTGCTCGCCGCCGAGGACGCGCGCGCGGCGGTCCGCGCCCAGCTGCGCCGCGACGACGTCCACCCCGAGCGCCGCGGCGAGCTGCTCGCCGAGGCGCTCGGCCACATCGAACGTCAACTCGAGCTCGTCCGCGCCCGCCAGGCGGAGCTGGCGACGCTGGAGGGCGAGCTGCGCGAGAGCCACAAGCGCGTGCGCCGCAAGCTGCGCGAGCTGGATAGGGCCCCCGCGCTCATCACCACCGCCTGATCCCCAACGATCCCTCGTCGTCCGACCCCGCCGCCCGACCCGTCACCTCACCCATCCAGGCCCCACGAAGAAAGGAGCTCAAGCGATCATGCCCGACGAGTCCCCCGTCACACCCAGCCCCGACGGCGTCCCCGGCGCGGTCACCGACCCGACGCGCATCGTCGGTGAGGACCTCACATTCGCGGGCGCCGGCGGCACCGAGGTCAACGGCTACCTCGCCCGGCCCGCCGCGGCGCACACCCAGGACCCGAACCCAGCGCGCCCGGGGATGATCGTGATCCACGAGGCGATGGGCCTGAACGAGCACATCCGCGACGTGACCAACCGCTTTGCCAACCTCGGCTACGTCGCGCTCGGCGTGGATCTGTACACGCGCGAAGGTGGCCCACCGCCGACGGGCGACATCGAGGCGATGATGAAGCGCCTGTTCGCGATCGAGGACGCGACGGTGCTCGGCGACCTCGAGGGCGCCGCCGACTTCCTGCGAGCACGTGCGGACGTGACCGGGAAGATCGGCTGTATCGGCTTCTGCATGGGCGGGCGCTACACGCTGCTGTTCGCCGGCTCGAGCGACCGGCTCAGCGCAGCCGTCGATTGCTGGGGCGGGTTCATCGACAGGGCGACGCCCGAGGAGGTCTGCACCCCCGAGCGCCCGAGGCCGCCGCTGGAGCTGGCGGACAAACTGAGCTGCCCGCTGCTGGCGGCGGTCGGCGCCGAGGACCAGAACCCCTCGCCGGAGCTCGCGGCGCAGTTGCGCGAGCGCGCGGCGGCGAGCGCGCAGCCCGTGAAAGTCGACGTGTACGAGGACGCCGGCCACGCGTTCTTCGCCGACTACCGCCCCAACTACCGTCCCGCGGCGGCCACGAAGCTGTGGGGAGAGATCGTGCCGTTCCTGGCCAAGCACCTACAGTCCTAGCGCCAACCGGAAGCGCGCTGCGAACCCGTTGCGGAGCGTCGCTCAACGGTTTGTAAGGTGAGGAGAACCCAAATTCTCGACAGAGACAGAGGAGCTTGAGTGGAGCGTAAGTGGTGGACCCTGATTGCCGTCTCGGTGGCGATCTTCATGCTGTTGCTCGACATCACCGTGGTGAACGTCGCGTTGCCGGACATCCAGCGCTCGCTGCACTCCTCGTTCTCCGATCTGCAATGGGTCGTAAACGCCTACGCGCTGACGCTCGCCGCGTTCCTCTTGACCTCCGGCTCGGTCGCGGACTTGGTCGGACGCAAGCGCGTGTTCATCGCGGGCCTGTTCGTGTTCACGATCTCCTCCGCTGTCTGCGGCCTGTCGACCACACCGCTCGAGCTGAACCTCGCGCGCGCGGTGCAGGGCACCGGCGGGGCGATGATGTTCGCCACCGCCCTGGCGCTGCTCGCGCAAGCGTTCCACGGCAAGGAGCGAGGGACGGCGTTCGGCGTGTTCGGTGCGGTCACCGGCGGAGCGGTGGCAATCGGGCCGGTGCTCGGCGGAGTCATCACCTCGGGCCTCGGCTGGGAGTGGATCTTCTTCGTGAACGTCCCGATCGGTGCGATCGCGGTGTTCATCGCACTTACGCGCGTGACGGACTCGCGCGACCCGAATGCCACGGGCGTGGATTGGGCGGGCCTCGTGACCTTCTCGGGATCGCTGTTCCTGCTCGTGTACGCCCTCGTGCAGGGCAACGAAAAGGGCTGGGGCTCGACCGAGATCGTCTCATTCCTGATCGGCGCGGTTGTGCTGATGGCGCTGTTCATCCTCGTTGAGCTCCGCCAGAGCCAACCGATGCTCGAATTGTCGCTGTTCCGCCGCCCCGCCTTCAGCGGCGCGAGCATCGTGGCGTTCTCCCTGTCGGGCTCGTTCTTCGCGATGTTCCTCTACCTCACCCTCTACATCCAGGACGTGCTCGGCTACAGCCCGCTGCAGGCCGGGCTGCGGTTCCTTCCGTCAACGCTGCTGTCCTTCATCGTTGCCCCGATCGCGGGGAAGCTGAGCGTCCGCATGCCGGTTCGCCTGCTGCTGGGATCGGGCCTGTTGTTGATCGGGATCGGCCTGCTGACCATGACCACGATCGACGCGGCCTCGAGCTGGACCGCGTTGATCCCGGGCTTCGTGTTGGCCGGCGCCGGTGTGGGCCTCGTCAACCCCCCGCTTGCATCCACCGCGGTGGGGGTCGTGCCCGTCGAGCACAGCGGGATGGCCTCAGGGATCAACTCGACCTTCCGCCAAGTTGGGATCGCCACGGGCATCGCCGGGCTGGGCGCAGTGTTCCAGCACAGCGTGACCCAGGGCACCACGGCGGCGCTCCGTTCGAGCGGGCAGGTCCACGCGATCCTTGGCGCAGCCCATGGCCGGCTGGGCACGCTGCTCGAGTCCGGCGAAGTAACCAAGGTCGCCCACTCTCTCTCCGCCACCGCGCGTGCGGCCCTGGAGCATTCCTACCGCGTCGGCTTCACCGAAGCGTTCACGACGATCGCGCTGATCGCCGCACTACTGGCTCTCGTCGGCGCCGTGCTGGCGTTCGTGCTGGTACGCAGCCGCGACTTCGTCTCCGCCGGAGAGCTCCCCACCGCGCAGACGCCGGAACCGGTGGCCGCGGCCGCGGGATGACCGGTGCGATTCAATCCTGCTTTGGCTCATGCCCGCGACAGGCAAGCACCGGAAGCCGCGGATAGCGCGGATAAGCTGGATCTCCGCGCGAGCGTTCGCACAGCAAGAACGTGGAACCTCGTGTGTTCGGCACGTCGCGCTTGTGTCTGCAACTGGCGCACAAACCTCGCGGATCCCGCCTCGGCGGAGGTGTCTCGGGCGCGGGCATGACCGCAGCGTAGTGCGGCTCCGTTCCAAGCTCCTGCAATAATCGTTGACTAAGCAACTATGAAGACCTTCAACCGACTGCTTGGATTCCTGCGCCCCTACAAGCGCGGCATGATCATCTCCTGGTCGCTGGCGAGCCTCGCGATGGTGATGACGGTCGCGCTGCCCGCCCTGATCGGGGGCGCGGTGCAGATCATCGGCACAGCCTCCCAGCATCACCACGGCGCCGCGCAAGCGAGCGCACGCCACGAACTGACCTTAATCGCCGCCGCGATCGCGCTCCTCGTGCTGCTGCGCTGGGGGTTCATGTACTGGCGGCGGATGATCGCCGGGCGGCTCTCGCTCGGTGTCGAATACGACCTGCGCAAGCTGCTCTACGGCCACCTGCAGCAGCTCGAGCTCGGCTTCTTCGACCGCCAGCAGACAGGTCAGCTGATGTCGCGCGCGACCGTCGACCTGCAGGCCGTGCGCTTCTTCCTCGGCTACGGGCTCGTGTTCATCCTGCAGTCGATCCTCACGATCGTGCTCGCGGGGACAGTGATGATCGCGATCGAACCGCGCCTCGGCCTGATCTCGCTCGCGCCTGTGCCGTTCGTGGTGCTGATCTCCTACCGCTACGGTCGCCGCGCGCGCCCGGCGATCCAGCAGACACAGCAGCGCATCGCCGAGCTGACAGCCGACGCCGAGGAGAACATCTCCGGGGTGCGCGTCGTCAAGGCCTTCGCTCGCGAGCCCCGCCAGCTGCAGCGCTTTCGGGGCAGCGTCGGGCGCGTGTTCAGCCAAGCGATGGTCGCCACGCGGCTGGAAGCGAAGTTCAACCCAATGATCGGCTTCCTGCCTCAGCTCGGCCTCGCCGCGGTGCTGCTGATCGGCGGCAACGCCGTGATCCACGCGCACCTGACGCTCGGCCAGTTCACCGCGTTCTACCTGTACCTGAACATGTTGATCGCCCCGATGCGGACGCTCGGCGTGATCCTCAACCTCGCCCAGCGCGCGACAGCCTCGGGCGCGCGCCTGTTCCAGGTCCTCGACCGGCCTCCGCGCCTGACCGCCCCGCCCGGCGCCCCGCCGCTACCGCCCGGCAACGGACACGTGCAGCTGCAGGACGTCACGCTGCGTTATGACGATTCAGATGAGTTCGGCGCGGCGTACTCGACGACGAGCGCCTCGAACGGAGCGAGCCCAGCAAACGGAGCGAGCTCACCGAACGGAGCCGCGCCGGCCCACGCCGCGCGGGCGGTGCTGAGCGACATCGACCTGGATGTTCCGGCCGGGCGCACGATCGCGCTCGTCGGCGCCACCGGCTCCGGCAAGACGAGCCTCGTCTCGTTGATCTCACGGCTCTACGACGTCAGCTCCGGGCGTGTGCTGCTCGACGGCGCCGACGTGCGCGAGGTGGACCTGCGCTCGCTGCGCCAGGCCGTCGCGGTCGTCAGCGACGATCCATTCCTGTTCTCGGAGACCGTCGCCGAGAACATCGCCTACGCGCACCCCGACGCCACGCGCGAGGCGATCGAGCAGGCCGCCCGTCGCGCCCAGGCCCACGAGTTCGTCGAGCGCCTGCCCAACGGCTACGACACGCGCGTCGGCGAGCGTGGCCTGACGCTGTCCGGCGGCCAGCGCCAGCGCCTGGCGATCGCACGGGCACTACTTGCCGACCCACGCGTGTTGATTCTCGACGACGCGACCTCCTCGGTCGACGCCTCCACCGAGCGTCAGATCAAGCTCGCGCTCGACGAGGCGATGGCCGGGCGGACCACGTTCATCGTCGCCCACCGTCTCTCCACGATCGCGCTGGCGGATGAGATCGTCGTGCTCGACCGCGGCCGGATCACCGCACACGGCAACCACGAGGAACTGCTGGAGGTCTCGGAGCTCTATCGCGAGATCGTCGAAAAGGGTCTCCCCGACCAGGTTTTCCTCACACGCGAGCTCCCCCGCGAACGCGAGGTGAGCGGGATATGAGTCCTCCCGGCGGATTCGGTGGAGGCGGCGGCGGAGGCATGGGTCGCGGCGGCGGCGGGCGCGGGCTCGGGGCGGGTGGGAACTCATCCGCGCGCGGCGGAGCGCAATGGGATGGTGAGCGCGCCGCGAAGGGCATGCGCGGGCGCAACTTGCGCGGCCTGCTGGCGTTGCTGCGCCCCTATCGCCTGCGCGTGAGCGCGATGTTGACGGCGCTCGTGCTCGGCACGGCCGCCTCGCTGGCGCCCCCACTGCTGGCCAAGGTCGCGATCGACGACGGCATTGAACGCCACGACAGCCGCACGCTCGTGCTGGTCGTGGTCGCCTTTCTGTTCTCGGCGCTGCTCGTATGGGCGATGACCTACGCGCAGACCTATCTCGTCGGCTGGGTCGGCCAGCGCGCGCTCGCGGATCTGCGCATCCGCATCTTCACCCACTTGCAACACCAGCCGATCGGCTTCTATGAGAGCCGGCCGGCTGGGGTGCTGATCTCGCGCATGACCAACGACGTCGAGGCTTTGGAAAGCCTCGTGACGGACTCGGTCGTGACACTGTTCCAGGCCGGACTCACGCTCGTCGGGGCGGTCGCGGTACTGCTGTTCCTCGACGTCAAGCTTGCGCTGTTGACGTTCTGCGTCGTCCCCTTCGTGGCCGCCGGCTCGATCTGGTTTCGGCTCGTCTCGGCCGGCGCCTTCCGGCGCACGCGGGAGACGATCGGCTCGATTACCGCGTACCTGCAGGAGACCCTGTCGGGGATCCGCGTGGTGCGCAGCTTTGGCCAGGAGCCCCATCACGAGGCGCGGTTCGCGGAGCTCAACAGCGATAACTGCGACGCGAACATGGTCACGGTGCGCCTCAACGCCGCCTACTTCCCGACCGTGGAAATGCTCTCCGGCGTCGCGCTCGCGCTGATCGTCCTGTACGGCGGCTACCAGGCGCTCGAAGGCCACATCACCGCGGGCACCGTCGTCGCGTTCGTGGGAACCCTGTCGTTCCTGTTCGAACCAATACAGCAACTCTCCCAGTTCTACACCACATACCAGTCGGGGATGGCCGCGCTGGAGAAGATCTTCCAGTTGCTGGACATCACGCCGGCCCTTACCGATCGAGCAGGGGCGATCCCGCTCGATCGCATCCGCGGCGAAGTCCGGTTTGAGGATGTCTCGTTCGCTTATACGGAGGACACGGTGGTGCTCGAGCACATCGACCTGGCGATCCCGCCCGGACAGACCGTCGCACTCGTGGGCGCCACCGGAGCGGGCAAGTCGACGATCGCCAAGCTGCTCGCGCGCTTCTATGACCCGAGCACCGGCCAGATCCTCGTCGATGGGCACGACCTGCGCGAGGTCTCGAGCGACTCGCTGCGCTCGCAGATGGGGATCGTCCCGCAGGAGGCCTTCCTGTTCTCCGGCACGATCGGCGAGAACATCGCCTTCGGGCGCCCGGACGCCGAGGAGGGCCAAATCCGCGAGGCCGCGGCGGCGGTTGGCGCTGCGGAGTTCATCTCAGAGCTGCCACACGGCTACGACACCGAGGTCGGCGAGCGCGGCGCGCAGCTGTCCTCCGGCCAGCGCCAGCTGATCGCCTTCGCCCGCGCCCTGATCGCCGACCCGCGCATCCTGATCCTGGACGAGGCGACCTCGAACGTCGACCTGCACACCGAGGGCCGGATCGAGGCCGGCCTGCGCCGGCTGCTCGCGGGGCGCACCTCGATCGTGATCGCGCATCGCCTCTCCACGATTCGCCAGGCAGGGCGGATCGTGGTGCTCGAACACGGACGCATCGTCGAGCAGGGCACCCACGACGAGCTGATCGCCGCCGAGGGACGCTATTTCGAGCTCTACCGGGACTGGGCCTCCCAGGCCGCGGCCTAGTGGTCCCCCGGCTGGTCTTACACGACAGGCGGTGGCGTCCCCTCTGCGCTGGCGGCGAGCGCCGGATCCCAATCGCAGACCGTGCATGCGTGCGCGAAGGCTGAGTGGGCGAACTCGAGTGCGGTCGCATGCGGGTCGGGGCTCGAGCAGACGTCCTGCCAGTCCAGGATGTACTCGCCCAGCGTGGGGTCCCAGCGTGCCGCGTCGGGGGAGAGCGTCGCGTCCGCAAATCCCTCGGGTGCTGGGTGCGCGTAGGCATAGAACGCGGCCTTGCCGGATCGCGGGTCGCCGGGCCACCAGCCAATCGCGACCTCCTGAGCATCCATCGCATTGCGCATGATGAAGTCGTCCGTTGGGGGGTCGGCCGGCTTGCCCGAGAACAGGTTGACCGCGAGGTCGAAGGAGCCCCACCAGGCGTTGACCGGTGTGCAGCGTCCGCGATACGGCGCGCGGAATGCGGCGAGGACGAGTGCCGCGCGGGTTGCGGCGGCGAAGTAGGAGGCAACCTGGGCGGGGTCATAGCGCGCGTGGTCAAGGTCCTCGTCGAGCGGGGCGCTCCACGGGACCTCCTGCGGGGTTGGGTCGATCTCGACGGCGCCGGCCATCGCGCGGACCATCTCGAGAACGTCGTGTGTGACCTCGCCGACCGGTCGGTCCGGGGTGAGCGCGACGCGGCGGGCGCCACCCCCGCTGTGCTCGACGATCGCCTCGTGGGAGCGAAGATCGAGCGCAACGACGAGCGCTCCGGAGCCGTCTGGGGCTGGCAGCGGGGCGGTCTCCCAGCCGCGCGCGGTCAGGCGCAGCGCCGCGTGCTGGAGCTGCGGCTCGGGCGGGGCCAGCGCAACCGCCAGCTTGCCGAGGACCTGGGTGTGCGCGTGCAGCGTGTCGCACGTCTCGCTCCACTGCTCATAGGAGAGTGAGGGCCATAAAGAGGACACGGCCACACGCTACTCCTACCTGCAGGTCAGGATGTGTGACGCAGTAGGATGCGATTGCCAACCAGAGGATGGTCATGAGCGGGGATCTCAACAACCACCATCGCGACACACTCCAGAAGATCTTTACTCACCCAGCGAGTGGCAACCTCGAGTGGCGTCAGGTCCTTTCGCTGCTTGAGGCGATCGGGACCGTGTCTGAGGATCACAACGGCAAGGTCAAGGTCACTCTCGGTCCCGAGACCGAGATCCTGCGGCGTCCTCACGGCAAGGATGTCGATAAGCAGATGGTCGTCGACTTGCGGCGCATGCTGACGGGCGCAGGAATTTCCCCGGAGGGCACGCCACCAGTGGAGGACGTACGCTCGCGCGATTATGGCGACGGGCGGTGGGGCGCTCCCACCTGAGCTCTGGGAGTGGCTTGACCCGCTTGCCGGGGCACGGCTCGCACAGGCCATCGCCAACTCCGGGACAGGGACTCGAAGCGTGGGTGAGCCTATGCCGCGATCCCCACTGTAGAGCCAAATATGGCTCCAGTACAGGCGAAACCCCCCACCCCTCAATCCGGCCGAGTCCGGTTGAATCCGGCAAGATCAGGACACGACTGGCACGAGACTGGCACGAGACTGGCACGAGCTACGCCACCAGCTTGAGCGCCGGACCGTCAGCCAGACGCGCGAGATAGGCGTCAGTCGCCGCCCTCGCCTCGTCCAGGCCGCCGGGCATCAGGTGGCCGTACGTGTCGAACGTCATCGCGATCGTGGAGTGCCCCATGATGACCGAGAGGGCCTTCGGGTTGACACCAGCGGCGATCAGCAGCGACGCGCACGTGTGCCTCGCCTCGTGCAGCGTGAGCGGCTCCAGCGCGTCCTCGCGCGCCTTGACGTGGATCATCTTCGTGCCCGCGTCGGGGTAGTCCGGGTTCGGGACTTCCTTCCAACCCCATGCGGCGAGCACGTTACGGCGGACCGTTTCGGGGTTGAACGGGTCCGTCGCGGTGCGGCCGAACACGAGCGCGTCGCCAGCGCAGCCGGTGCGCGCCTTGTGAGCGATCAGCGCGGCTGTCAGCGGGTCGAGGATCGGCACCTTGCGTTTGCCCGCCGCGCTCTTGGTGTCCTGCTCGCCCTCGAGCGCATCCCAGCCGCGCGAGACGTGGATCACGCGGGCCTCCAGGTCAATGTGCTTCCAGCGCAGCGCGCGCAGTTCGCCACGCCGCAGGCCGGCGTAGAACGCGGTCGCCCACAGTGCCCGCTCATCCACATCTACGGCGGCGATGAGCACGGCGGCCTCGGCCGGGCTTGCGATGCGGTCACGCTTACCGTCCGGCCGGCGCAGCTCCAGTTCCTGCGTCGGGTTGACCGTCACGCCTTCGTCGCGTCGGATCGCGCGGCGGTAGATCGCCCGCAGCGGATCGAGCGTGTTCTGTACGGTGCTCGCGCTCAACCCTTCCGCGGTCAGCCGGTCGGCCAGCTCCTGCACGTCCGCGCGGCGCACCTCGGACAGCCGCTTGTTGCCGAGCGCCGGCAGGATGCGCTTGTTCAAGCTGACGCGGTAGCCGCGCAGCGTCGCGGGCTTGTACTCGTCCCCCGATGCCGTCGGGATCGCCTTCGCCTTCGCACCCTCCATGAACGCCTCGGCCGCCACCCGGACGGTCGTCGCAGTCGGTACCCGCAGCTCGCCGCGTCTCACCGCCCCGAGCTTGTCGTCGCGCCACGCCTTCGCCGCCGCCCTCGTAGGGAAGTTTTGGCGCACCTTCTTGCGGTCCGCCTTCGAGTAGACCGACGCCTGCCATGGACAGTCGCAACGGCCTTTGCCGTTGCACTTGAGCCCGTGCCGTTGATGTACTCCGGTGGCCATCAGAAATCACATCCAGGCGATGCGGCTGTGTACGGTGCTGATTGCATGGGAGCTCAACCTCCTGTGCCATGCCCCCGGCCGCGACAACGGCGCGGGGGCGCTTTGTAGATGCTGAGCATCCTACTCCCCGCTCTACACGCCCACGCTCTCGGCGTGCCGGTCGAGCCAAGCCTGCAGCTCGCTGACCGGGATCAACTTGCGGCGCCCAACGCGCACAAGCCGCACGTCGGGTTCGATATGCGCGCGCCAGGTATCCCAGGACACGCCCAGCGCTTCGCACGCCTGCTCGACACTGAGCGCCAGGGCGGGCGCGCTTTGGTTCTGGGCGGTAAGGGTGCCTGCCGCCTGTGGCGAGATTGGGGCCATCGCGGTTACAGACCCCAACCTGCACGGACCGGCCAACAAATTGCGCGAAGAACCGGTGCGGGCGCGACACTGGGGCGCGCATTGGGAAGGCCCTCGAAGGGCTAGCCGCGCGGCAGGCCAAGCCCCTGACGCCTGCGCTTCGCATCAGTCAGTCGCCCGCACCACCAAGAACTCTCCCACAAAACAGCACGAGCTCGCACGCGGGCTCGCGCCCCCTGGCCGGCCTCCCGAGTGCTCACCCCTGACGGGGTGCCGCCGGCCCGATCAGCCCGGTCGGGCTGCTCGCTCGCCGCTCGCTTCCGCTCGCGGTCTCGCGCGGCCGGGGTGTGTAAACGCCACGACGGACGGACGGGCAACGACCTGAGTAGCGCGCGGCCTGTCGGCCGCTTTGTGACCGAGCCTCCCACGGGTCGGCTCTCCTGCCGACCCCGGCGCTGCACGCCTACGGCCTACGGGCTGCTCCGCTGGCTGCCGGCTTACGCCGCCAGTCCATCGCGGCTCACCGCTCGCTGACGCTCACGGCTCGCGCGCCCGGCGCACAGCACCAAGCCCGGACAGACTAGATGCATAGCCCTGCGGGCAATGTGCCAGGACTGTGCAACTCGTTGGCCGCTCCGGGGTGCTCGTGGTCAGTACCCGGTGTGATGACCGCGCAAAGCATCGGTGCCGGCGACGCCGTCGAATACGCCCGCTACCTGGAGTCAAAGACAATCGCCCCCGAGCTCGGGGACTACTACCTGACCCCGGATGGTGAGCCCACACAGTCGCCGGGACAGTGGCTCTCAAGCGCCGACACCCTCGCCAGGTTGGGGATCGAGGGGCAGCGGATCGAGGGCAAGGACTTCATCAGGCTGATGGAAGGCCGCCACCCCCGAAACGGTGAGTGGCTTCGCCGCGCGGGAGCCGACGGGGGGCGCGCGGGAGGGATCGACGTCACGTTCAGCCCCCCAAAGTCCGTGTCAGCCGTGTGGGCGCTCGGCGAACGGGCGCAGCGCGCTGACATGGAGGCCGCGCACGCCGCAGCCGTCAGCGAAGCCCTGGCTCATCTCACCGAGACGGTGCCGGTCGTGCGGCGCAGCATTGACGGACAGCCCGTCGAGGAACCCGCCAGGGATCTCATCGCCGCGGAGTACCGGCACACCACCACGCGCGGCGTGATGGAGGGCGACCCGCCCGACCCGCAGCTGCACAGCCACGTCGTGATCACCAGCGCGGTGCGGGAGGACGGACGGATCGTCGCGGTCGGCTCGCGGCCGGTCTTCCGCTCGGCGCGGGAGGTCGGCGCGTACTATCGCTCGGCCCTGGCGCACCAGCTCTCTGAGCGTGGCTATCAGGTCGAGGCGGGCACCGGCAAGAAGGAGCGCTACTTCGAGATCGCAGGAGTACCACGCGGCTTGCTAGACGCGTTCTCTGCTCGCAGTCGTGAGGTCGCCAGGGCGGCGGAGCGCTTCCGCGCGAAGTGGGGCCGGGCACCGGAGCGCGGGGAGCTGCGCACCCTCAAGCTCGAGAACCGCAAAGCGAAGGTGCTCGTCACCCGCGGCGACCTGCAACAGACCTGGGACGGCATCGCTGGACGCTTCCACTTCACGAAAGACGACGTCGCCGAGTCGCTCGCCGGCGCCCGGGGATCGCGCCCGAAGCGCGCGCTCGCCGATCGTGTCGAAGAGCGCCTGACCGAGCGCGCCGCCACCTTCGAGGCAGGCGAGCTCCGTGCGGTGCTGCTCGAGCAGTCCGTCGGCGAGCTGTCCCCGCGCGAGGCGCTTGCGTTCTCCAAGACGATGATCACGGAGCGCAGGGTGCTGCCGTTGGAGGGTGGCCTGATGACGACGCTCAAGGTACGCGCCCAAGAGCAAGCGATCGAGCGCAGGTTCACCAAGCTCGCGATACCGGGAAATCGTGAGGTGGGTGAGGCCGCGCGTGCGATAGCGAGCGATCAGGTCGCCGAGAGAATCAGCGGACGGCTCTCACACGAGCAGGCTCACGCGCTGCAGGTCATCACCGGTCCCGAGCGCGGTGCGATCCTCGTCGGGCCGGCTGGGACAGGCAAGGGCGTCGTGATCGACGCCGCCGCCAGGGCTGAGCAGCTGACCGGTCATCAGACGTTCGGTGTCGCCGTGTCGTGGTCGACGGCTGAGCGTCTTGGGCGCGACAGTCCCGCGCTCGCAGAGAGCACGTTCAGCATCGACGCGCTCATCGCCAGGGTGCAGCACGGACAGCTGACCGTCGATCAGCACACGACGATCTACCTCGACGAGGCCGGCATGGCGGACACCCACCGCCTTGACCGTCTCACCGAGCTCGTCGAACGCACGGGCGCGAAGCTCGTCGCGATCGGCGACAGCGCGCAGCTGCCGTCGATCGGCGCCGGCGGCATGTTCGACCGGCTCGCCGAGATCGCGCCGAGCGCGCAGCTCTCGAACATCCGCCGGACCTTGGACCCCGCCGAACAGCGCGCGTGGGCAGACCTGCGCGCCGGCAGATCCGACAAGGCGATGGCGCACTACCACGCCCGCGGACAACTGCACATGGCCGACACAAGGGATGACGCAGTGGAGCACGCCGTGCAGGACTGGGCGAAGCTCACCGAGACACATCCGATCGAGGAGGTCGCGCTGATCTCCGACGCGTCAAACCAGGAGATCCACCGGCTGAACGCCCGCGCGCAACACCTCCGCGACCAGCGCGAGGAACTCGGCGAACTCGAAGTACAGGTCCCCGGCGTGCACTACGGCGTCCGCCAGGGCGACCGCGTAGCGATGATCGAGCAGCACCGCGAGCACGGCCAGGAGCGCATCGAGAACGGCAGCCGCGGCGAAGTCCTCGACATCACCCCCAACGGGGAGGTCCTGGTCGAGTTCGACATCACCGGCCGCAAGCGAACACTCGCCGGCGAGGACCTCTCGCGCGTGCGCCTCGGATACGCGCAGCACATCCACCGTGCCCAAGGCGCGACCGTCACCCGCACCCTCGTCGTCACCGGCGGCTGGCAGACGAGCAAGGAGCCCGCCTACGTCGAGGCCTCGCGCGCCCGCCAAGGCACCCACTGGTACGTCTCCCGCGATGACCTCGGAAGCGTAGGCCACGACATCAATCGCATCCAACGCCTCGCAACAAGCATGGGACGCAGTCACGCGCAGACTCCATCGCTCGCGCACCCCGAGCTGTCCGACCGCGACTACGGGCCCGGCTTTCACCAGACGATCGCGCCCAGCCGCACCAGCCGTCTACCGGGGATCGCCCGCGCGATCAACCGCATCGTCCAACCACCATCACAGGAGCGAACACGATGAGCCAACGACTACAGATCGTCCTACCCGACCCCGTAGCCCTCCAGCTACACGAACTCGCCGCCGGGGCCGACACACCACCCTCCACGCTCGCCGGGCAGCTGGTCCGCGACGGTGTCGCGCTCGCCGCCAAGGACGGCAAGGTGCGCCGGCTCAGGCCCGCTCCCGTGCTCGTCGACCGCAAGGGCAACGACCGTGCACCGTGGCTCGAGCCCTACGGCGGCGACGCCGACTGGCGCACCGAGATGTGGGGTCAGGTCGTCGCACTACACGGCCGTTACCCCAAGGCGCTCGAAGCGCTCCAAGAGAACTGGTGGACAGACGACTCGCAGACCGAGACCCTCTGCGCGCTGGCCGCATGGCGAGCAGAGATCGACGACACAGGCCAAGACCCCCGCGAAGAGCTCGCCTTCCAAAACCAGCTCATCGACTACTCCAACGTCCTGCGCCAACAAGGCGGCGGCGTTACGAAGGCATGGCAACCCGGCGCGCCCCCCGATCAATGGGCAGCCGGATAGTGCCTACGGCCGCCGCCACACAAGACTCGGAGGCCGGTGTTCAAGCTCGGTGCTTGCTCGTTGCGGCGTAGTTCTTCTCCGCTTGCCTCTTGCAACTTGGCCGTTGCTTCTTTGGCTTCTTGTCGCAGAGCTTCAGCGCCTTCGAGAGCTTCTGCGCGTTAGTCAGTGCTTTGAGCTTGATCGTCTTCGGAACCTGGGGGTCAGGAGACTGCACGCCCGGTGTCAATGAGGAGGAGCCTCCCGGCCCGGCGGGCTGATCGCCACTGTTGGGGCCAACGGGGCGGCCAGCGCCGGACGGGGTGCTGAGCGGCTGAGCACCATCTTCCGGCGTGGTGAACCTCTGTTCGTGGCCTGCCACGCTTCCGGCCGCATTGGTCGCTGTCACCGAATAGGCGTATTCGACCCCCGGCGCCAGCGTCACCCCGGCGCTGTTCAGGTCGAGGCTGACACTCTGGTCGACGAAGGAGCCCAGGAGCTTCCCACTCGGCAGCGGGTATACCGTGATCTCCGGACACGCCTGCGGCCATAGACAGCCGGATTCCAGCCGGAACTGATAGGTCGTTTCCAGGCCTTCGCTGTTGATCTGTGCTTCGAGCGTGCCATCGGTCGGCGTGACATTCGACACCGACTCGCCTTCGATCGCGGGCGGCACCCCGGCAGCCGTTTTGAAGATCTTGAAGTCGCTGTTTGCTTTCCCCGCCGAGTTGGTGGCGCTCACGGTGTACACATACAAGCTGTTCGGGGCCAGCTTGCGCCAAGCCTTCGCCACATCGACGCTCACTGTTTGTGTCGAAGTGCCGGCGGATATCGTGCCGACGATTTCGCCTTTGCCGGTCGATTCGCAAGTATCCGCTGGACCTCCAAATTCTATACACGAGACAGTCCCGACCCACACTTCATACGTCGTTTCCAGTCCGCCCGGGTTGATCTGCGCTTCCAGCGTCGTGTCCGTCGGTGTGATGTGCGATACCGACTCGCTTTCGATCACCGGCGGGCTCGGCGACGTGGTGAAGGTTTGATCGGCGCCGTAGACCGTCGGGCCTTCCCATTGGATCGTGTCTTCGGTTTGGACCGACCGTGCCGCCAGCACCCGGTAGTGATAGGTGGTGCCCGGATTCAGGGTGATGCCCGCGCCGCCCAGATCGAGGCTGACGGGCGAGTCCTTCAGCGGACCTGCTTCATCGCTTGGCACGAAGCCGATCGGCGCAAGGCCGGGCGATTGAGGACCGACGCATATTTCGTGCCCCTGCGGGCGAGTGGACGGACAGATGAGTTCGGAGGCGTATTCGCTCGGGTTCTCGACGATCTGAAACTGGTAATCGGCGCCGTGCTGCAAGCTTTCGACGTCGATCTGCGCTTCTAGCGTCGCATCGGACGACGTGACGTTGGACACCGACTCGCTGTCAATGACCGGCACCGTTGATGCTTGCGCCGCGACGGGCAGGCCCCACGCCAAGCAGGTCATCGCGACGAATGCGGCCAAGAAGAACCCGCGCCGCTGCACAAATCCAGTCCGAGACCCTACAGACATAGATTGCCGCCTTCTCGCTCGACTTTGTTCTGGTCCTCGTTCCCGGCCTGGTCGCGCGCACGCACGATGAAGTAGGTGCCTTCGGAAGACAGATTGGGAGTCGTGTAAGTGGTGGCGCCGGGCGACGTCGTCCAAGCCGGGTGCGAGAAGTCCTCGCCGCCGGAAGTGTGGGCTACGAAGATGTCGTAGACGATCTGCGAGCTGGGTGTGACGTTGTCGGTGGCCGCCTGCCAGGTGAGCGTGTACGGCGTCGTTTCGGCCGGCCGTTGGGGACCACCGACGCAGTAGTAAGCGCTCTGCAGCCCGGCAAAAGTGGGCGGTGTCGTGTCAGTTCCGGCGGGCGGCGGCTTGCTTGGCGGGGAAGTTCCCGGGGGCGGCGGGGGCGTGCCCGGCGACGGTGGGGAGGTTCCCGGCGGCGGCGTGCCGCCCCCGGTCGATGCGCCGGGTTTGACATGAAGCGTGAACCGTCCGAGGATGGCCCGCGTGAGGGCATGGCTGGGACACAGCTTGCCGTGGGGGCAGACCGCGTTCTGGAGCTCCTCGATCCGCCCGTGATATACGCCGAGGCACCAGTTGCCGCCGAGCTTGCGTGGATCGAGTGAGACGCGCAGGCGCGAGCCGGAGATGACGTGCTGGGCGCGTACGTCGATCGAGATGACGCAGCCGGCGGCGCCCCTGGGCGCCGATGCCGTGATCATGTCGCGGCGGTGGCTGGAACCGTTGCGGGCAGTTCGGGCCGGCGCGGGGAAGGTCAACACGAAGACCGTGCTCGGCGACCCGGATGACGGACCGACTTGGATGCGCGCGCCGCTGACGCTGGCATTCGCGAGCGTCAGCGTCAGTGCGAGAACCAACGGCAGCGCGAACAACGGCACCCCGATCAAGAGCCTGCGCATCACCGATCTAGTCTAGCGCAATCGAGGTCTTGCCGGTAGCAGTTGACCGAGTTGAGCACCATGAGCTCAGCCGGAATCACCGGATGGCTCGGGCACGCCTTGGCCCTGATGCCGGCGGTTCCCCAGCAGCACCGCCACGAGCGCGCCGATCAGGATCACCACGAGCACGCCGAGGATGTAGCGCACGGTGTGGTGGACGGCTTTTGTGGCGGTTTTGTTCGTCGTCGTGGCCGTCGAATGCGGGGCCGTGGTGGTGATGGTGGTATGCGGCGTCGCCGTGGACGTGTGAGGCACGGTTGTGTGCGGTGTTGCAGTGGTCGTCGAATGCGGCGTCGTGGTGGTGGCGTGCGGCGTAGTCGTGGTGGTGGAATGCGGCGCGGTGGTGGCAGTGTGCGGCGCTGTCGTGCCGGTCGAATGCGGCGCCGATTCCGCGCTTGCGCTGGCGGCCGTCGCCAGCAGGACAAGCACCAGGCACGCGGTCAGCAGGGGCAGAGCGAGGGCGGTCTGGGACGCTCTCCATGGACCCGCGCCGCGACACATCCAGCCACTCACGCCCGCCCTACTTCGTGCTCTTCTTTGACGCTCGCGCGGACCAAACCCGTCCGCTTCCTTATTGTCGCGCGGTCCGCGTAGCGTCCTTATCTGATCCACTTGTCCACGCGGTTGTTTTCGTCGTCGGCCACCCATACGTTCCCGCTGTGATCGACGGCGATGCCGGTCGGGTCTTTCATTTGTTCGGGTTCACTCCCCGCGGTACCGAATTTCGTCACGTATTCGCCTTTTTCGTTGAACACGTCTACCCGGTTGTTCCCGGCATTGGGGACCCAAAGGTCTCCAGCTGTGTCGATGGCGAGGCGCTTGGGGTCGAGGACTTGTCCGTTGCCTGAGCCGCGGGTCGCGAATTTCTGCAGGAGTTCGCCTTTTTCGTTGTGCTCTTCGATCGCGCCCGTTTCGTCTTCGTTGTCGCTCCAGACATTCCCTTTCGAGTCCACCGCGACGCCGATCGGGTTCGTACCCGCGACGAACTGCCGTACGTATTCACGTTTTTCGTTGAACTCCTCGACACGGTTGTTTCCACTATCAGCAACCCAAATGTTGCCTTTGGAGTCCACCGCAAGACCCTTCGGGCTCGTGAACTGACCGTTACCCGTACCTGTCGTGCCGAACTGGGCCAGGTATTCGCCTTTTTCGTTGAACTCCTCGACACGGTTGTTGCCGGTGTCCGTCACCCAGATGTTGCCTTTCGAGTCGACCGCCACGCCGCGGGGTTCTTTGAACTGGCCGTTACCCGTGCCTTCAGTACCGAACGTCCGCACAAATTCGCCTTTTTCGGTGAACTCCTGGACCCGATTGTTTTTTTCGTCCGAGACGGCCAAGGTGCCGTTGATGGGATTGACCCCGATGCCCGTAGGTTCGTCGAACTGCCCATTACCCGTACCGAACGAGCCAAAGGAGCTCGAGAAGGTTGGACGCAGGACGGAGATCCTCCAGCGATCTACCCGGTTGTTTTCGTCGTCGGCCACCCATATGCGCCCGTGGGTATCAACGGCGATGCCGGTCGGGTCTTTCATTTGTTCGGGTTCACTCCCCGCGGTACCGAATTTCGTCACGTATTCGCCTTTTTCGTTGAACACGTCTACCCGGTTGTTCCCGGCGTTGGGGACCCATACGCCACCGTAAGCAACCGTGAGACGCTTCGGGTCCAAGACTTGTCCGTTGCCTGAGCCGCGGGTCGCGAATTTCTGCAGGAGTTCACCTTTTTCGTTGTGCTCTTCGATCGCGCCCGTTTCGTCTTCGTTGTCGCTCCAGACGTTGCCTTTGGCGTCGGTCGCCACGCCGATTGGGTTGGTGCCGGCCGCGAACTGCCGCACGTATTCACGTTTTTCGTTGAACTCCTCGACACGATTGTTCCCGCTATCGGCGACCCAGATGTTGCCTTTTGCGTCGACCGCCAAACCCTTCGGGCTCGTGAACTGACCGTTGCCGGTCCCAACTGTGCCGAACTGACTCAGATATTCGCCTTTTTCGTTGAACTCCTCGACACGGTTGTTGCCCGTATCGGTCACCCATATGTTCCCTTTGGAATCAACCGCAACGCCGCGGGGTTCTTTGAACTGACCGTTACCACTGCCTTCGATGCCGAAGGCGCGGACAAATTCATCTTTTTCGGTGAACACCTGGACCCGGTTGTTTTTTTCATCCGACACCACGACGTTGCCGTTGATCGGATTGACCCCGATGCCCGTAGGTTCTTTGAACTGGCCGTTACCGGTCCCTTCCGAGCCGAACGCACTGACAAATTGTGCGCTCAGGGCCCCCGTTGTGAAGGTGGCGTCTTTTCCATCCGTCGTACCTTCACTGTTTATCCCGACAAGCCGGAAATGGTAGGTTGTACTCGGCTGCAAGCCGGTGAGGATATAGCCCTTGCCAAGCACCGTCGTCCCTGAGCCGGCGCTTTCGGCAGGAACCGGAACGATAGTGCCGTAGGACGTGGTCAGACCATATTCGAACTGGTCTGTGGTGGCGAGGCCGTGCGGGTTGATGGTGCCGTGCACGACCGCTTCGGTCGCGGTTATCCCCGTGGCCGACCCCGTGATCACGGAGGAGAGAGTCGTGAATTTCTGATTAGCTCCGTCTGTTGTCCCATCGATGTTCGTCGCGACGATTCTGAAGTCATAGGTCGTGTTTCGCAGCAGACCGGTGATTTCTTTGCTTACTTCAACATTGCTAAAACCGGAGCCGGCGCTCGCTTCAGCCGTTTTTGATCCGTACGATTCCGTGGTGCCATATTCGAAATAGTATTTCGTTTCGGCACCTTTTGGGTTGACACTGCCGTTCAGTTTAGCTGTGGTTTCGCCCACGCTCGTCGCCGGTTTGGTTTCCACGGTGGGCTTGGCTGTCGTCTCGAACGTTTTTTCGGCTCCAAAGCTTGTCCCGCCGGTGTTCGTCGCGACAATCCGATAAAAGTAGGTCGTGCCTCCTGTCAGGCTTGCGAGGACTTTGCTTACTTCAACATTGGTGGTTCCCGAACCTGCACTCGCTTCAGCCGTTTTGGACCCAAACGATTTCGTGGTGCCATATTCGAAATAGTATTTCGCTTCGGCGCCTTCGGGGTTGACGGTGCCGTGCAGCGTGGCTTCTTTTTCGGTGACTCCCGTGGCCGAGCCCGTCGTCACGGTGGGAGGGTTCTGCAGCGGGATGCTGTGGAAGAACACCTTCTCCACCGGTTTGCCTTCGATCGAGACGCGTCCGTCCGTCCAAGTGTCAAAACCAGTTTTGGCGTTCGCAGTCGTGTAGTTGTAGTCGCCTGCGTAACAAGCCACGATTTCCGGATCGGGTTGCGTCGGCTGAGGGATCAGAGTCGTCTCAAGCGGTTCGTCTGGACCCCAGGTCACACCGTCATTGGTCGAGACCCGCGCGAAACGCTGATAGTTTTCACCATTGGTGCTATTGCGGCGGTCATACCAAGTAGCCTCGACCACACCACTAGGCGACACCCGCAAAGAAGGCTGCCACTGCGCCTTACCCGTGGCGTCCGTGCTCAAGCGCACGGGAGTACTCCACGTTTCGCCGTTGTTGGTCGAACGCACATAGTAGATATCCCCTTCATCACTACCTTCACCGTGCGTCGCATAATCGTACTGAAGGACCCCACCTGGCCCGACAGCCGGCTGGCCCCACCCCGCAGCGCGCCAGATCGGTGTCACTGCAGCAAAGCCACAGTTTACGTTGCCGGCAACTGTATATGACGGGTCTATCGCTTTCGAGGTCCATGTTCCCCCGCCGTTGCTAGAACGGTAGCCGATATCCTGTTGAGCGCTCCCGACGCCCCCAGTGCCTTCGTTCAGTCCGACAAGGAACACGATCCCTTCCGAGCCAGGGCTGCCACTCAACTGTATGTTGCGCCTGAATTCTGAGCCCGGTGAGAGCGTTACAGGCGTGCTCCACGTCACACCGTCATCGGAGTGCGTAACTTCGAGCGCGCCACCTGAGGTGAAGTTGTTAAACGACACGTACATCCGTCCGTAGAATGGGCTCGCAGAGTTGTTATCGATCCACATTGAATCGCGATCATCTCCGGTGCCATTGTGCGCGCAGGCACCGACGGTCCAGGTTTCTCCGTTCGTCGAGGTCCAGACGCCAATACCTTTGCCTCCGCAACCGCTAACTAGATCGCCGGCAAACCATTTGCCGAGCTTCACGTCGTAGACCAGGATCGGGTCGCCTTTGTTGATTTCATGCCCGGTGAGCGGAGACGGTGGGCCAAGCCGTGTGAAGGTTTCACCACCATTTTTCGACACCGACACCCCCGAGAGGTTCCTCGGAGTTTCCTCGATGCCTTTCGAGTCATTGTAGTTGACGACGACGGTGTTCCCATTACTCCAAACGACGCTCTCGGACTGCGTGACATGAGGATACGTTTCGGTGCCCGTGATCACGTCGACATCGTTGCCCGGGAAGGAAGGGCCCAACACAGAAGAGTGCGCTGAAGATCCCGGCGGGCCGGTCGGAGATCCGCCCGGTAGGACCCCGCACCTCACGAGGATTTCCGACGCTGCCAGGTTCTCTTCTTTCTTTAGGGTTTCGATTTGCTGAGGGGTGAGAGTTGCACAGTTGACTTGTTCTTCGGCCGCGAGAGCGTGCTGAGGGCTTCCCAACAGGAGGAGCATCGAGCCGAGCAGGGCCATCGCGAGAACCGCCACACAGACCAGACGGCTCACCCGGCGGCCAGCGAGGACCCCATAGGGATCGTCTTGCGCTACTGAACCCAAGTGCGAGACCTTCATGCGCTCTCCCCTTTGCTCGAGGCTGCCCGCGCGGACGCGCGACTGATTTGGCCGCATCCAATCAGTCGCCGGCGTCGGGCGCTACACCAATGTGTCGCATCAGGTGGCGCAGAATGCGACACGTGTCGCATACCGGCGCAGGCAAGGGTGTCCGGGAGCGCGCGTTAGGCCCACTACAACCGCACCGGCAGCGGACCTTCGATCGAGCGGTGTATCGCAGGAGGCATGTCTCGGGTCAGTCCGTACCGCGAGCCGGCAGTGTCGCGATGCTGGCGCAGATCCTCGATTCGCAGCGCAACCTCGATCTCGGTTTGGTGCTCGTGCAGCCGGCAGCACAGCCGTTGCTCGATCTCCTCGCGCCAGCGATGGACGGAGCTACGATGGACCTTGAGTACATGCGCTGCCGAGGACACATTATGTTCCGTGTCGAAGAGAGCACGCAGCGTCCTGCGGGCCGCGTGGCCGCCGCTGCGCATGTCATCGAGCGGCGACAGGTATCTCTCGATCAGCGAATCCGCCAGCGCCTCATCCTGAAGAGCGGTCGCGTCGAGCGCGACATCCAGATACCGCGTGAGCCTCCGTGGCCGCTCGCGTGCGACCAGCAGCGCCCCCTGCGCCTCCCCGTGCGACACCCGCCACCCCTCAACGCCCCGCCCCGCCTCACCGACGGCTAGCAACACATCCGCCACGCTCTGCGTTGACCAGACGCGGTCGATGTCAGCAAACGCAGCCCTGTGTCCTCCACCGAGCCACGCCCACACGGTCTCTGCGTTCTGAGGGACCGGTAGGAGCTGGCGGCCGAGCCCCGCCGCAAGTGATCGCACCGCCTTCTCGGCTCCCGCGCCCGTCGCGATCACGGCGACGTGCCAGGCATCCAGCTCATATCCAAGCCCCGCACGCTCGCCATCATCTGGTGACTCGCCGGTAAGCAGCTTGTGCACGATCTCAGCGCGGCGCTGCTCGTGCGAACGCGCCCTGCGCTTGATCTCGGACGAGTGCGCGCCTGCGACCTCGGCCTGCACGCGCGTAAGTAGTGAGCCCATCACGGCCGACGCCTGAAGCAGCAGCGCAAACCTCTGCTCGTCTGGGAGATCATGGTGGGCTACCTCGTTGAGAACGAAGCTCCATGCCAGCATGTAGCCGGCGACGCACCGGCATAGGGCAGTCGTCAAGCTCTCGCCGCCGGAAGCAGCGCGGCTCGCCTGAGCGGCCACCGATGGTGGCATCGGTCCTGACCACGGGGCTCCTTGCTCGATGCCCGCAAGACCACAGTCCGTGCACGCCGCGATCATCTCGCGCAGTCCCAATGCAAGCTGCGAGTCCCCGTCAGCGGCGGCGTCGGGCACTACGCTGCGCACGTGTGCGAAGACGGCCTCCTGAAGCTCTGCTTCCCGTGATCGCAGCCGGCGCGCCAGCTCGATGCGAGCCGGCCCGAGCGAGTCCCCGCCACCTGCCGACAACCGCTCGATCTCGTCGAGGGCTGCAGGGTCACCGGGTCTACGCGCGACAAGCTCAAGCGGTCGCACTGCTCCTCCTCGCGGCTTGGTCCGTGCACGCGCCTGGATGGCGAGGCCATCCCGCGCACCGACCCGAGAATGCCGCTCAGTCGAACTGCGGTCTCCGAGCATGGAACGCAGAAGACTAACAGCAAATACCAGTAATCGGTAATGTTCGATATACAGTTAGCTTGGTGCAGGTATCAGCGCTCACGAGCACCGAGCGCGCCCTGACCGCTATCGGCGTGGTTGCTCAGCGAGCCAGTCGTCGAGCATGTAGCGCGTGAAGCGGATGTGCCGCCCCACTCGATGGCAAGGCAGGCGACCAGTCCGCACGGCCTCGTAGATCCAGCTTGGCTTGACGTCCAGATACCAGGCGGCCTTCTCTGGACGCCACAGCCGATCCTCCGCCAGAGCGGCCGGAGGGCTTGCCGTTGATGTCGCTCCCATGCCCGTTACAGACCGCCAAGGGCACGGAGCGGCCAACGGATTTAGCCGGAGCTCGTCCTTGCCGCTCGGTGCCGGCCATCGCCCCGCAAAGACCAGCCCGAACTACCCGCGGGGACTTCGCGCCCCCGGAGCGGCCCTCTGGGGAAATCTGTAGGGAAATCTGCGGCTTCGTCCGCTCCCCCTGCTATGCTTGTTTTCGTTGGGTTTGCAGGGCTTTTCGCTATGAGCCCGGCTGGCTTCGAACCACCGCCCAGTCGATTATGAGTAACCGTCGCCACCCCAAGTTGGCTCCAGTTAACCCGTCTTTCGACTGAGAAATACGGATTACTCACAGATTAACTCCGACGATTAGGGAAATCTTGGGGAAATCGTGAGCACTCTCGACTTCGTCGTTTTAGGCGAGCGAAAGACGTCGTAGGCGCCCTCCCCTTTCTGCCATCGAACTCGCTCAGATCGCTCACGCCGAGTCGACCCGTTGCTGCGCCTTCTCCCCACCAGAGGGGAAATCGAGCCGAGTGGACGGGCACCCGGGTTATGCCGCGTGAACCACAACCGGCGGGGCGCTGTCCGCCTCGGCCGTCGGGATCAAATGGTACTGCACGACGAAGCCAAGGCTCTCGGCGTAGCGATCGACGGTCGATACCTTTGCGTCGGCCGCCGTGCTCTCCAAGCGCGCGACAAAAGACTGCGAGGTCTCCATCGCCGCGGCGATCGCGGTCTGCGAGCGCTTCTGCTCCTCACGCTGCCCGGCCAGAGCACGCAGCAACTCGCGGCGCCGGCGAGCCGCGTCCAGCAGTCGCGGAAACTCGGGGTTGCGCGCGGCGCGCTTGTCGATCATCTTGTCTAGGAAGTCGCGCTCAGGCATTGCCTTGTCCTACTCTCTGAATGGGTGCCGATACCTACAGCGGTATCTCTTTTGAGAGATAAGGGTAGCACCTCTCACTGATGCAGCGGGCGCCTGCCGCGCGCGACGCGCTTCTGATCCCCTCGCCGCCGCCAGTCAGCCAGACGTCTCTTCGCCAGCTCGATAGTGGCCCGGGGCGTCTTCTGCGTCTTCTTGTTGAATCCGTCCAAGGCCAGCAGGATCTGTCCGCGGCTGCCTTCCTCCGCGAACAGGATGCGGTAGATGACCCGATCTCCGTCCACCCTAACCTCCCAGATGTCGCCGTCGAGGTGGCGGGCTGCAGGCAGGCCCCGATCGCGAACCTCCTCCATGCCGGCAAGCACGGCCGCCGCGTCGGAGTCGGAGAGCTTGTCGATAAACCCTTCGACCGGACTACGACCCGATGGGGTCTTGTAGTCGCGCCAGCGCCGTCGAATCGGCGGAGGCTCACCGGCGGCGGAGTCGGTCTTCTTCCTAGAGCGCTTCGCTGGAGTCATCGAGCGAGCTTATGCAGCGCCTCGGATTGAGCACTCCTGGCCAGCATGACTGGCACGAATCCTGGCACGAGCGGCCCCCTGAAACGCAAAGCGCCCCGTAAATACGGGGCGCATGCGAACTCCGGGACAGGGACTCGAACCCCAAATTCGTGCTCCAGAGGCACGCGTGTTGCCAATTACACCATCCCGGACCGCTTCCATGGAGGATATTGACTTAGGCGCGCCAGCCCCCTCCTCGCCGCCCGACGCCTTCGTATTCCGTCACCGTCGGTCGCAAACGTATGTCCTTACTCGACTTGAGTGGGTATGGAATCTCCACTCAGATCGCAAGATCCCGCGGGCGCGCGGGATGTAGGGCGGTGATCGGGTCTCAGGGCGTATCCATCCGAATCGAGTAGGAACATATGTTCGTGCTCCCCGGAATGACGGCCCGTGAGGAAGTCGACCGTCTCCTTCGGCAGGGATGCCGTCGGGGAGACATCGCGCGCCGGCTCGGCGTTGCTAGGTCGACCGTGAGCTACCACGCCCGCAGGCTAGGTGCGGCGATGGACGCCAGCGCAGCGCGCCGCTACGACTGGAGCGAGATACAGTCCTACTACGCCGGCGGGCACAGCGTTCGCGAATGTCGCAAACGGTTCGGGTTCGGCAGCAGCACGTGGTCAGAGGCGGTCCAGCGCGGCGATGTTGTGCCCCGCTCCAGCGCCATGTCGATCCAAGCGCTCCTGGCGGCCCCCAGAGGGCGCGCGCATGTCAAGGGTCGGCTCGTGAAGGCGGGACTGCTCGAGTCGAGCTGCCAGAGCTGCGGCATCACCGATTGGCAGGACGAGCCGCTCCCGCTCGAGCTGCACCACATCAACGGCATCGGGCAGGACAACCGCCTGGAGAATCTGGCGCTGCTATGCCCGAACTGCCACAGCCAGACCGACAGCTGGGGCGGGCGCAACCGCGCACGCGGGACTGGAACGCACAGGCAGGTTTGAATGCCCGAGGTGCGCTCTCAGGCTCAGACCGGCTGACCGTTCGGCGCGAAGAAGGCGGTGAGCGCCTCCTCCAGGCCCGTGTCGAGCACCAGCAGCACCTCATCGCCGGCCTCGATCACGGTGTCGGGCTTGGGCACGAAGCCCGTCCCTTCGCGTAGCACCGAGATGATCAGGCTGCCTTCAGGCAGCGCGATCTCGGCCACCCTCACGCCGACGGTCGGCGCGTCCTCGCTCACCTCCAACTCGATGATCTCGAGGCGCTCCTCTTCGAGCGCCAGCAGGTGCACGAGCCCATAGCGCGGGACCTCATGCTCGATCAAGCGCAGGATCAGATCGGTGGCCGACACCGCCGGCTGGATTCCGAGCATCCTGAAGTGGTCGTGGTTACGCGGATTGTTCACGCGCGCGATGATGCGTTCGCACAGGTACTTCTCCTTGGCCACCTGACAGACCAGCATGTTGTCCTCGTCGTCGCCGGTCACCGCGACGACCAGATCCGCGCGCTGAATCCCCGAGCGCTCCAGAACCCACAGCTCGGTGGCATCGCCGTACTGCGCGGCGTGTTCGAACTCCTCCTCGATCGCCAGATAGCACGAGCGCGAGGACTCGATCAGGGTCACCTCGTGACCCTTCACGATCAGCTCTCGGGCCAGGTTACGCCCAACCTTTCCGGCCCCAACGATGATCGCGTACATCCGTTCCAGCTCCTCAGGCCGGCTGAATCTCCAGCGCGCTCTCAAACATCTCGATCGCGTGCCGGGTGGGAGAGATTGTCTGCAAGCCCTGCGCGCCGTACCATCCGGCGCGTGCGGGGTCCATGACTCGCGCCAGCACCTTTTCGACATCGAAGCGCTTTTGCGCGATCTGGGCGATGATCAGATTCGTGTTGTCCCCCCCGGTGGAAGCGATGAACACGTCGGCGTGCTCGATGCCGGCCTGCACCAGCGCATCGACCTCCAACGCCGTACCGACCGTGAACTGGCCTTCCGCGTCCTCCCAGCTCTCGCTCTGGCCCGCGTCCAGACGCTCGTGCGAGAGCGGATCCGCATCCAACACGGAGACTTCGTGACCCGCCGCCAGCGCAGATTTCGCGACCGCTGAGCCGACACGGCCGGCGCCGACGATCAGGACGAACATGAAGTAAGAACGAACATTGCGGATGCGGAGATTAGACGATGCGGGGCTCTGCTTGCCGAGGGCCTCCGGACTGCTCTCCGGGCTGGCGCTCCCCCGCACCTTTGACCTCAGAGGACGCCGACTCTCCAGGCTGCTCACGCGCCGAGCGATCTTCGGGCAAGTGGGCCGCCGGCGCCGTCACGATCACCCGGCAAGTCGCCTTGCTCACGACGTACTTGGTGATCTCGCCGACGAAGTTCTCAAGCGGCCCACCCCGTCCCCCCAGGCCCGCGCCGCCGCGAATCCGGGAGGGTTCCTCCGCCCCGAGCACGATCGCTTCGGCGCCCCGACGGCGCGCCTCCTCCACGATCGCATAACCCGCGCGGCGAGTACGCACCGTGGCCGTGGCGACGTATACGCCCCCATACTCCTCCCCCACCGCCTTCGCCCGTGCCAGCGCCTGGCGGGCGTGCTTTATCTGCTCATCCGGCAGGCGCGCGTCGAGCGGCAGCGACATCGGCATCACAAAGATCCAAACGGCCTCGATCGTCGCCGTCTCGGTCTCGGTCTCCGTCTCCTCAGTGGCCTCGCCGGCGGCCAGCAGGGCAGCCGTCTGCACGATGTCCTCGTCGAGCTTGGTGCCGAACAGCGGCACAAGAATCGACCCGTAGTCGCGTTCGCTCGGCGGCTCGGCGCGCAGAATCTGCGGCGAGACCGTCACCCGCGCCGTCAACGAGGTCTCATCCGCACGCCGGTAGGAGACGTACCCGAGGATCCCAAACGCCATCCATCCCAGCCCCACGTAGCGGGCCGGTTCATGGAGGATCATCACAGCCACCCAACCGGCGCCGCAGACCAGCGCTCCGAAGGCCGCGGGCAGCGGCAGCTCGCCGCCGCGCACCCGCACCGACAGCGGCACCCTGTAGGGGCGGTCGCGATCGGGCTCGGAGTAGCGCAGCCGGCAGATCGAGAGATGGGCAATCGTGAACGCCAGCATCGCCCCGAAGGCATAGATCCCGACGAGGAAATCAAGGTTCTCCGGTACCACCAGCACCGCCGCGAGCAGACCCGCCAGGACGATCAGCACATACGGCGTCGAGCGTTGAGGATGCAAGCGCCCGAGACCACTCGGGATCTGGCGGTTGGTCGAGAGCGAGTAGGCCAGCCGCGAGAGACCGAGCATCGCCGAGTTGGCCGCGGCGATCAGGGTGAGCGTCGCCAGCGCCCCCACCACGTATCTGAGCGTATGGGCCAGCCAGAGGGGATGTATCTGGGTGACGATCCCGATCACGGGATCGTTCAGGTAGCGGCCCGCCAGCGCCGTGTGACCGGCGTGCACCGGCAGCGCGGTGATCGCCACCAGCGCGATCCCCACATAGCCGAAGATCACCGTCGCGGCGCCGCTGCCGACCATGTGCTTGAGGCCGCGCCGGCCGATCCGCACCTCCCCCGCCAATCCGGCGGCTGACTCCAGGCTGGTGAAGGAGATCACGGCGACCGTCAGGGCGAACACGAGATCCGACCACTTCGGCGCGCTGCCCAGGTGGATTGGGTCGATCAGCTTGCTCGGGTTGAAGAACAGGATCAACCCGATCACGACGATCAACAGCTGCAGCACCAGGTCGCCGACGACGAGCAGCCCGACCCGCCGCGAACGACCGCTGCCGAAGCCGCGAATGTTGCCCAGCACCACGATCGCGATGAACGCCAGCGCCAGCAGCAGCGCCTCGGTGTGGTGTCCCAGCGGATGCCAGAAGACGCGCAGGTACTGGGTCGCCGAGAAGGCGCAGACGGCAATCAGGATGATGTAGTCGAGCAGGATCGCCCAGCCGGCGATGAAGCTCACGAGCTCGTTGAACGCATATCGGGCGAACACGGTCGAGCCGCCACGATCCTGGTGCAACGAGGCGCCCTCGACGTAGGTCATCGCCGTCAGCACGAACAGCAGCGCCGCGAGCAGAAACACGAGCGGCGTGAGCCCCAGCGCGTGCCCGGCGATCACACCCAGGGAGAAGTAGATCGCGCTCGCCAGCGACGTGTACACGACCGTGAACAGGACCGGCGAGCCGATGCTGCGCCGCATCGTCACGCGCGAGCGGGCGGCGATTGCCGTCGCGGGATGCTCGACCTCGGTTGCCGGGTCCGGCGCTCCCGGCGCGCCAGCGGGGTTTTTACCGACCGGCGAGCTCACGAGCCTCTCCTGCCCCTCTTCGTCTCCAGATACATCCGTCCCCCGCCCGCCGCTATGAACAGCACACCGAGTAGTAGACGTGGAGAGATGATGCCCCCGTGCCCGTCGACCGCTTGGGCGATCAGCGCCACGCCGATGACTGCCATCACCAGGGAGAAGATCAACGTCGCCGAGCGATGCGCCTGTTGGCCGGTGGTCATCTTTGACTGAGCTTAAGACCTGGGAGCAACCCGGCCCCGCATCGGTCTCAGGTGATCAGCGGGATGATCAGGATCGCGACGATGTTGGCAACCTTGATCATCGGGTTGATCGCCGGTCCGGCGGTGTCCTTGAACGGATCGCCGACCGTGTCGCCCGTCACGGAGGCGGCGTGCGCTTCGGAGCCCTTGCCGCCGAACGCGCCATCCTCGATCAGCTTCTTCGCGTTATCCCACGCGCCGCCGCCAGCGGTCATCAGCACGGCGAAGAAGAAGCCCACGACGATCACGCCGATCAAGAGGCCGCCGAGCGCCTGCTGGTCGATCAGCCCGACGATCAGCGTCAACACGATCGGCAGCAGCGACGGCAAGATCATCTCGCGCTGGGCGGTCTTCGTGACGATGTCCACGCACCTCGCGTAGTCGGGCTCTTCGGTGTAGTCCATGATCCCCGGGTGCTCGCGGAACTGGCGGCGCACCTCCTCCACGACCGCGCCTCCGGCGCGTCCGACGGCCTCGATCGAGAGCGAAGCGAACAGGCACACCATCAGCCCGCCAAGCAGCAATCCGATCAGGACCGGCGGTTCGTTGATGCCAAAAGAGATCGCGTGTCCGAGCTTGGCTTCGAGTTCTTTCTGAAAGCCGGCGAACAGCACGATCGCGGCGAGCACCGCGGAGCCGATCGCGTAGCCCTTCGTGACGGCCTTCGTCGTGTTGCCGACCGCGTCCAAACGATCGGTTACCTTGCGCACCTCCTCGGGCAGATCGGCCATCTCGGCGATCCCGCCGGCGTTGTCGGTGATCGGCCCGAAGGCGTCGAGCGCGACGATCAGCCCCGTCAACGAGAGCAGGCCCACCGCCGCGACGCCGATGCCGTAGATCCCGGTCACGCCGCCGCCGGCGAGCTTCCAGGCGCCAAGCATCCCGAGCACGATCACGACCGCCGGTAGCGCGGTGGCCTGCAGCCCCGAGGAGAAGCCCTGGATGATGTTCGTGGCGTGACCGGTGATCGACGCTTTGGCGGTCTTCTTCACCGGCGAAAAGCGGGTCGAAGTATAGTATTCCGTTATTCCGAATAGCAGTGCCGTGACGGCGATCCCGATCAGCGAGCACAGATACAGGTGCCACCATTTCGGAGTGTTCACAGCGCTGCCCACGTCCTTGAAGGTCAGGTTGCGCATCAGCCAGTAGGTGATCGGGGCGAACGCCGCCGCCGCAATCACGCCGGAGACGATCAGGCCCTGCAGGAGCGCGCGCTCGACGTTGTCGGAGTTCGTGCGCACCGCGAAGGTGCCGATGATCGAGGCGATGATCGCCACGCCGCCGAGCACGAGCGGATACAGCGCGACCTGCGTGGACTCGTGGAACGTGAGCACGCCCAGCAGGATCACGGCCACCGCGGTCACCGCGTAGGTCTCGAACAGGTCGGCCGCCATGCCGGCGCAGTCGCCGACGTTGTCGCCGACGTTGTCGGCGATCGTCGCCGGGTTGCGCGGATCGTCCTCGGGGATGCCAGCCTCGACCTTGCCGACGAGATCGGCGCCGACGTCGGCCGCCTTGGTGAAGATGCCACCGCCGAGCCGGGCGAACACCGAGATCAGCGAGCCACCGAAGCCGAGGCCGATCAGCGCGTCCACGGCCGTCTTCGGGCTGTCGTTGAAGAACGAGGTCAGCGCGCCGTAGTAGCCGGCAACGCCGATCAGTGCGAGACCGACCACGAGCAGGCCCGTGATCGCGCCACCGCGGAAGGCGACCTTCAGCGCCGGTGAGACCCCGCCGCGCGCCGCCTCCGCCACGCGTGCGTTCGAGCGCACCGAGACGTTCATGCCGATATAGCCGGTCGAGCCGGACAGCAGGCCGCCGATCGCGAATCCGCACGCCACCGCGATGTTCTGGATGAAGATCAGCGCGATGAACAGCACGACCCCGGCGATCGCGATCGTCGTGTACTGACGGTTCAAGTACGCCCGCGCGCCCTGCTGGACGGCCAGCGAGATGCCCTGCATCTTCTCGTTGCCCGGCGAAAGCGCGAGCAGGGAGCGTGTGGTCACCAGGCCGTAAACCACGGCGCAGGCGGCGCAGACCAGAGCGACGACGACCCCATGGTTCATCAGAAAGCTACT